>Ga0210409_10000143_pt1 | contig 155794 bp, 115 predicted proteins | sample IncBWH17MmetaG_FD_161649 | JGI IMG/M metagenome (GOLD analysis project Ga0210409, IMG submission 161649) | Forest soil microbial communities from Barre Woods Harvard Forest LTER site, Petersham, Massachusetts, United States - Inc-BW-H-17-M | ecosystem: Environmental > Terrestrial > Soil >...
GGCTCACCATGCTGGTTTAGTGATTCGAGGCGCTGGTGGATTCCGATCCAGCGAATGCGGGACGATGAAAATGGCTGAAGAGCGTGTGCGGCCCGCCATAGATAAATTCCAAAGCGAGGTTTTCTCCAGCGAAGGCGAGGAGATTGTAGTTGCCCATGCGCAGGGCGTCTTTAGGGCCATAGCGGGCGGGATACCAAGCGTAGACGGCGGTCATAGTGCCGGCATAAGGCGCGACGACCGCGGGAAAAGAGAATTGGCGATGGCCGTCTTCGCCGCGGCGAGCTGTGACTGTTGAAATCATGGCGTGTTGAAAGCGCCGAAAGAATCCCTTGCACTCGCAGCGGTAATACAGGGTGTCTTCGCGGAAGATCTCTGCCAGGCCGTAGCGCGTGGTGGTGGTGACCGCGGCGATGGCGAGGTTGGAGCCGAATCGTTTTCCGTAGGCTTCCGCACCCTGACCCCATTCTGGCGGAGTTCCCTCGGCCTGATTGACACCTGCTATGCCGGCGGCTCCGGCGATGGGATATGGACCGACTGCATCGAAGAAGTAGGCACGCAGCTTCATTTTCTCGGTCGGACGAACGTAGGCAATGTCCGGGTGCGGGTGTGTGGTGGTGGGTGCGGGGGAGTCCTCAGTGACGGGGGAAGAGTCACTCGAGGCGACGGTGGATTGCGCCTTTGCGAGGGGTACAAGAATACTCAGGCCAGCGGCAGCCAAGAGCAAAAGGACAAACCGGCGCGTTTTCATGTGAGCTTCTCTCCTTACACAGAACTTCCAGTTTGCGATCGAGGATGGCGGCAGCAAGGGGCCCGAGAGGGACCAAGATCCTTGGATCTACAGGTACAACAGATACCACGCTAAGAATTCGACTGTCTGTGCCAAAGGGGACACTCGGATGAAGTGAGCGGCCGTGGCCGAGACGGGCGAACGATCAGGTGGTAGTGATCGGAGGCCGGGAGTCTATTGGAGAGAGACGTTTGCGATGGCGAAGCTGAATGGACCGGTCAAGGAACTGGCGGAAAACAGGATGCCGTTGATGTCGTGGCCGTCGGTACCACCGAGTTCGCTGAAGGGGATGACGACTTCTTTCCAGTCTGGACCGGCGGCGAAATTCTTCTGGGCGGGCATATACCCGGCGGATTGCGTGAAGAGCATGACGCGGCAGGTGCGGCCGTCGCCGCGCGTCCAGAAGTGCAACGATTTTTTCGCGGAGAGATTCGCGGGGGCGAAAGGCGAGGCGCCCGGAGAAAACATCGCTCCAGCCCAGGCGTAGGCGAAGGCATCGGAGATGGTGCCGGAGATTTGCAGCGAGTTTTTACTTCCGGCAGGGCCGCCTTCGATGATTTTCAGGTCGGCGGTGGATTTGCCGCCGGCGATGGAATCGGTGGAGACGGAAAAGCCGGAACCGAATTTTGTGCTGAGCGTGCCGTCATCGAAATTGCTGATGAGGCCCTGCTCGGAGCCGGCGGGCGGAGCGGCCGCGCGCGCGACGGCGGCTTCCTGTTTTTCTTTTTCGACGGCGGCGCGGGCTGGAGCGCGGTCGTAGGCAAAGCCGGTTTTCCAAATGGTGACGATGTCACGCGTGGCGATGATGTCCTGAGTCGGATCGCCTTTGACAAGAAGCAGATCGGCGCGGAGGCCGGGAGCGATGCGGCCGCGATCGATCAGGCCGAAAGCGCGTGCGGGAACGGAAGTAGCGGCGGAGAGAGCTTCCGAGGGCGTGAGGCCGGCTTGGACGAGGAGTTGCATTTCACGGTGGATGCTGACGCCGTGGGCCGTTCCGGGATTGGGTGCGTCCGTTCCGGCGAGCAGGGGAACGCCGGCTTTGTGCAGCGCGGCGACGGCAGCGAGGGCGTTGGCGAAATTCACCTTGCTGGCGGGACCGAACGGAAAAGATTTTTTCAAATTTGTGACCGAGGCCGAATCGATGTAAGGCGAGAGACGGGCATCGGTGGCCAGCGATGCGCCGCTGGCTTTACCGCTGACCGATTCGTTCACGGAGAGGGTGGCGACAACAAACGCGTGATGATCGTTGGCGAGTTTCGCGAAGTCTTCAGCGGGAGGTTCGTCTTCGAAAATGTGTACGAGGGCGTCGGCTCCAGCTTCGATGGCATCGCGAGCACCGGCCTGCGAGCCGATGTGCACGACGGCGAGCTTGTGGCGTTTGTGAGTGGAGGCGACGACGGCGGCCAATTCTTCTTTTGTCAGCGTGGGAATCGTGAGGCCGTAAGCGCTGCCATTGTCGTAAATAATTTTGATGTAGTCGCTGCCTTCGGCGAGGCGGGCGTCAACAAAAGATTGGGCGTCCGCGGGACTTGCGAGCACCGGAATTTTGATGCCGTACTCCGTGCCGTGGCCTTTCTCAACGGTCACCAGTGTGCCGGACGAACGCAAGTCCGCGGCATCGTGATTTTGGCCGGCGGCTTCCTTGGTACGAACATCGGCGTCGAATTTGGGATCGGAAAACATGTCAAGTTCGGTGGTGACGCCAAAAAGGAGGGCTTGCTTCAGAGCATCGGCCCATGCGTGCGTGTGCGCGTCGATCAAGCCGGGCAGAAGCGTGTCGCCATGGGCGTCGATTTCGCGGACGTTGGGAGCGGTCTGGAGATGCGGGCCAACGGCTTTGATGCGGCCGCTCTCGACCCAAACGTCGGATCCGGAGAGGACGCGCTCGCCGTCGAAGACACGGGCGCCGCGGATGACGAAAGTGTCGGATGCGGGTGCAGGTGCGGCGGCGGGTGGTTTCTCCTGCGCGTGAAGCGGAGGCGCGACGGCGGGAACGAAGGCCAGGATCGGAGCGAGTGCAAATGCGGCGGCGAATGACAACCACTTAGTCTGCGATTTCATGGCGAGGAAGCCCCCCTTCTTGGCGCGCTGCATGTTAGTACGAAGGCGAGAAGGAAAAGATATCAGTTATTCGTTCGTTTGAGATGGTTTGCCCCAGACAGCGGCTCAGTGGGATGTGTTCGTGCCAGGCTGGAGGACGAACTTTTGGATGCGTTTGCCGGTGTCGACTTCGCCGGTGTAGAGATTTCCATGTGAGTCGGAGACGATTTGATGAACCCAATGGAATTGGCCAGCGTTGCGGCCGTTGCGGCCGGTCTGGCCGACGACGGCGCCGTCTTCACGGCGCACGGTCCAGATGACATTGTTCTCTCCATCGGCGACCAAAAGAAATTTTTGATGGGCGTCGGTGGAAAAGGCGAACTGCCAGACGGAGCCGATGCCCAGGGTTTGGGGGCGCACGGAGAATTCCTTTACAAATTTGCCTTGCTTGGTGAAGACCTGCATGCGGTCGTTGACGCGATCGCAGACGTAAACGAGGCCGTCGGTGGAAATGTGCACGCAGTGGACGGGATTGCGGAATTGTTGGTCGGCGGGCGCGGCGGGATTGTAGGGGCCGGGATCGGCGTCATTGGGCGCGTTGCCATAGGCGCCCCAGAGGCGCTTGAAGGCGCCGGTTTCGGAATCGAAGACGATGACGCGCTTGTTCAAGTAGCCGTCCGCGATGTAGAGCTCGTGGGTTTCGGCGTCGAGCTCGATGCCCGCGGGACGGCCGAGGATGTCGGTTCGCGTGCTGTTGGCGGGATCGGCGGAAGGATGGCCGATCTGCATCAAGAATTTTCCGTTGTTCTTGAACTTGAGTAAGTGCCGATCAGTGTCGCCGGCGCCGCCGATCCAAACATTATCGTTGTTGTCTACGAAAATGCCATGTTCGCGCTTGGGCCAGTCGAAACCTTCGCCGGGACCACCCCAAGATTGGAGGAGGTTTCCCTGAGCGTCGAATTCAAGGACGGGCGGGGCGGCTAAGCAGCACAGCGACCAAGGAGGTGTTTGCGCGGCGCCCAATTCATCGGGGGTGTTCAATGCGGGACGCTGGAGAACCCAGATGTGGTCATGGCGGTCGACAGCCATTCCCCCGACTTGGCCCATAATCCAGTTGTTGGGCAATTCTTTCGGCCACGCGGGATCGACTTGGTATTTAGGAGGGTCCTGCGCGAGGGCGGATTCGCTGACGGCGAGAACGAGTGTCGCGGACACCATGATGGGGATGACCAGCATTGCGGCGAGCCTTGAGCGAACTCGTAAAGTGGACATGAGATCCTCCGCGCGCGTCAGAGTCTTGAAAGTGATGAGGAAATGGGGAGTATAGGGCAAATTCTTGCCGAAGGCGAAAATTTGGTGCGGTCGAGAGGACTCGAACCTCCACGCCTTGCGGCGCTAGCACCTCAAGCTAGTGCGTCTGCCAGTTCCGCCACGACCGCGTGACTTCCATCGTAAAGGCAACGGAGTGGAGTGTCAATTGAGTGGTTCGAATGCCAAGAACGTCAAACGGGTAGTCCCGGAAGGCCGCCCTAGAAATGCGCAAGACCTAAAGATGGCGACGTGAAGTCGCCGCTACAAATGCTGATTACGGCTTTTTGGGTGGCGCGGGAGCAGGCTGCGACGTTGCGGGAGCCTGTGTGGGTTGCGGCGCGGTGGGAGTTTGCGAAGTGGGCTGCGGCGCGGGCGGCGGCGTTACTGGAATAGTGGAAGGCGTCGTGGCCGGAGTCTTCTTTGGGGTCGGCTGGGAGACGTTTTGGAGGACTGAGCCGCCTTGGCCGACGGCTTTATCCGTACGTAGCACCAGGGCCATGGCGCAGAGCATGAACATGATGGCGCACCAGGTGGTGGCGGTGGAGAGAACGTTGGCTGCGCCGCGTGGACCAAAGGCCGTTTGGCTGCCTGCTCCGCCAAAAGCGCCGGCGAGGTCCGCGGCTTTGCCGCTCTGCAGCAACACAACGATGATCAAGACCAGGCAATTCAAGATGAAGAAACCGGTCAGCAGCCAGCCGGCAAAGCGGAAACCTAAAGTAATGATGAGCACACCGACCAGCAGCGCAACGCCCCACTTGACTACAGCTTTTGCATCCATTCCCTACCCCTCAATCCGAAGATCAAATGTTCCGCGCTAGTTCGCGGCGCTAGAAAAATTCACGATGGCGGCGAACGACTTGGCGTCGAGGCTTGCTCCACCGACGAGCGCGCCGTCCAATTCTTCCTGGGCCATCAATCCCTGAATGTTGTCAGGCTTGACACTGCCGCCGTAGAGAATCCGGAGGGCGGAGGCAAGATGGACGGAAAACTTTTCGCCCGCGCATCGCCGCAGGAACCGATGGGCGGTGGCCGCGATTTCCGGCGTAGCCGTACGGCCCGTGCCAATGGCCCAAACCGGTTCGTAAGCAATTAGGATACGGGAGAACTCATCGTGGGTCAACGCGCCGGGGCCGCCCGTGAATTGGCGCCGCAGAACTTCCTCGGTGAGGTTGGCGTCGCGGTCTTCTCCGGTTTCTCCAAGGCAGACGATGGGGGTCAGACCGGTCTCCAGGGCGATCAAGGTCTTTTTGGCCACGTTGTCGTCGGTTTCGCGAAAAAGCTGGCGGCGTTCGGAGTGGCCGATGATGACGTGGCGGCAGCCGGCTTCTTTGAGCATGGGGGCGGAGACTTCGCCAGTGAAAGCGCCTTCTTTGCTCCAAGAGACGTTTTGGCCGGCGATGGCGATGTTCGTGCCTTTCGTGGCCTCAACAGCGGCGGACACTGCTGTAAAAGGCGGGGCGACAACGATGTCGCAATGCTTCGAGTTGGCCACCAGCGGATTGAATGCGGCGAAGAACGCACGCGTCTCCGCTAGCGTTTTGTACATTTTCCAGTTGCCGGCGATTACGCGGCGTCGCATGTCAGAACCTCCAGAATAAGGTTAACGCAGAGAACACGGAGAGCGCAGAGTTCGCAGAGAAGAGAAGAGGTCATTTGTCGGTCAGGGCTTCGACGCCGGGGAGTTTTCGGCCGCCGAGAAATTCGAGGGAGGCGCCGCCGCCGGTGGAGATGTGGGAGATTTTGTCGGCGAGGCCGGATTGATGAACGGCCGCGACTGAATCACCGCCGCCGACGATGGAGGTTGCGCCTGCGGTCGTTGCTGCGGCCACGGCTTTGGCGACTTCCAGGGTGCCTTTTGCGAAGGCGGGCATTTCGAAGACTCCCATGGGGCCGTTCCAGACGATGGTTTTTGCGGCGGCAATTTTCTGGCGATAAGCGTCGATGGTCTTGGGGCCGATATCGAGGCCCATCCAGCCGTCGGGCGTGGCGGAGACGGAAACGGTTTGCGTTGCGGTGTCAGCTTTGAATTCGGCGCCGACGATGTGGTCGACGGGAAGGAGCAGAGCAAATTTCTTTTTTTGGGCTTCTTCGCGCAAACGGCGCGCGAGATCCACCTTGTCGTCTTCGACGAGTGATTTGCCGATGGGCTGGCCGTCGGCTTTGAGGAAAGTGTAGGCCATGCCGCCACCGATGAGCATGGCGTCGGCGATTTTCATCAAGTTTTCGACGACTTCGATTTTGTCGCTGACTTTGACGCCGCCCAGAATGGCGACGAAGGGGCGCGCGGGATCAGTCATCGCTTTGCCGAGGTAGGCCAGCTCTTTTTCCATGAGCAAGCCGGCGGCGGATTGCTGGACGAAGCGCGTGATGCCGACGACGGAAGCATGCGCGCGGTGCGCGGAGCCGAAAGCATCGCAAACGAAGAGGCCGTCGCAGAGGGCGGCGAGCTGCTTCGAAAAAGCTTCGTCGTTTTTTTCTTCTTCAGGATGGAAGCGGACGTTTTCCAGGACGAGCACTTCCCCATCGCGCAGGGCTTTGCTTTGGGCTTCGGCTCCGGGGCCGACACAGTCCAGGGCGAAGGCCACTGGCTTGCCGAGAAGCTCTTCCAGTTTTTTCGCGGCGGGACGGAGGGAATATTTCGGATCGGGACCACCTTTGGGCCGGCCGAGATGCGAAGCAAGCACCAGGCGGCCGCCTTTTTGAATGGCGAGGCGGAGCGTGGGAATCGTTTCGCGGATGCGCGTGTCGTCGGTGACGGCACCGTCTTTCAGCGGAACGTTGAAGTCCACGCGGATAAAAAGGCGTTTGCCTTTGAGGTCGAGGTCGTTGATGGTGAGCTTGTTCATGTTTCCAAGACCGGAAAAAAGAAAGAGGGCGGAGTAAATCCGCCCCTACAACTAGAACTTGGACGCCAGCAGCTTGATCAGGTCGCGGCAGCGGCAGGAGTAGCCCCACTCGTTGTCGTACCACGCCAGAACTTTCACACAGCGATCACCTACGACTTTGGTGTATTCGGAATCGACGATGGAGGAATGCGGATTGCCTTTGAAGTCGGCGGAGACGAGTTCTTCCTCGGTATAGGCGAGGACGTTTTTCATTGGGCCGTTGGCGGCGGCTTTCAATGCGGCGTTGACGGCGTCTCGCGTGGCGGGCTTGTCGACGAAGACGGTGAGGTCGACGACGCTGACGTTGGGCGTGGGCACGCGCATGGCGTAGCCGTCGAGCTTGCCCTTCAATTCGGGAATGACGAGGTGCAGGGCTTTCGCGGCGCCGGTGGAGCTGGGAATCATGTTGATGGCGGCAGCCCGGGCGCGGCGCAGATCCTTGTGCGGGAGGTCGAGCAGCTTTTGGTCGTTGGTATAGGAGTGGATGGTAGTCATGGTGCCGCTGTGGATGCCGAAGGTTTCATGGAGCACCTTGGCGACGGGAGCGAGGCAGTTGGTGGTGCACGAAGCGTTCGAAATGACGTGGTGCTTCGCGGGATCGTAGGTCTTGTCGTTGACGCCGAGAACAAAAGTGGCGTCGGGGCCGTCGGCAGGGGCGGAGATGATGACTTTTTTCACCGGCGCGCGGAGATGCTTCCGGGCGTCTTCGCCCTTGGTGAAGAGCCCTGTGGACTCGACGACGATATCCGCGCCGACAGAGGCCCAATCAATCTGGGCGGGATCTTTGACTTTGAAAACTTTGAAGCTTTTGCCTTCGACGGCGATGGTGTCTTCGGTGTGCGTGACTTTGTGGGGCAGGTTGCCCAGGACGGAGTCGTACTTCAAAAGGTGCGCGAGGGTTTTCGCGTCGGTCACGTCGTTTACGGCTACAAATTGAATGTCTTTGTCATCGAGCGCGGTGCGCATGATGTTGCGACCGATGCGGCCGAAGCCGTTGATGCCAACCTTGATGGGCATACCTTCCTCCGTTGCGGGTGTTTAGAGTCGCGGCGCTACAGGAGCGCAGGGTGGCCGCGGGTGAACAAGAAATGCTATGGGCTGCGTGGAGAAAAGTCAACGCGGGGTGAACTAGAGTAGTAGTTCAGTTTCCGATTAGGGTGTTACGCGTCTCGGACGGCTGGTCCATATCCATTCCTGCCACATTTCACCTGTGCTAATCTTACGCGGTGGAATATGTCTTCTCTCAAGCGATCAAGGACTGAGCAAGTCAGGAGCGGATTTCTGCATGCTGGAGAATTGGTAGCAGGTCTCATTCTGTCTGGAATGGTGCTGCAAGGCTCCGGCAGCTTAATTTCAGAAGCATCGTCTCGGCACTTTCGAGGGCCGATTACCGCTTGGACTGAACTGGGACTGGCGACAATCATTATCTTCGTAACGGCTGAACGTTCGGCGGGATTCATCCCGGGGTTCCTGTTCGTTTATGCTGCCTTCAAGGGTTTCTCCTACGCTCTAATTCCGCCGAGAGAGGGTACTAATCATCTTTCATTGACCCAGCTGGAATGGCTCGGATGTGGAGTTTATTTCACAGTAGCGATTGTCCTGTTATGGCGATTCATACCGCCGCGAAAAACAAGCGCTACGATGCTGGACCGAGTGGCCCTTACTGTATTCGCACTCTCCGTTTTGATTGCACCAGCACTGCCAGTGCATTTATTGTTGAGGGTCCCCCTCTTTGGATTGACTGCTTTGGTGATCGCTTGGATTCCCGGTCAGTCCGACCAGAGAAAGAGGCGGCGGAAACAGCGTCCCGCTGATACTGGGGACGTCCTGAGCATTCAATAACCCAGTGGCGTGAGCATTCCGCATCTACGTCACGCATTCCCGAAGATACTTGTTCCCGATAAGTCGTAAACCAACCCACTGCTAGAACCAGGCCACTATAATGGCGGTCGATCATGGCTTGGACACCTGCTTCCGTGCTGCGGTGGCTGTTTGGTTCGGAGCGCGGCGCTTCGGGGCGCTTGCTGCCGCGCTGGCTCTTTCTGCGCGCGCTGGGGCTGATTTATTACTCGGCGTTCTTCTCGCTGATCTTCCAAATTCGCGGGCTGATTGGGCCGCATGGGATTCTTCCCGCCAACGAATACTTGCAGGCAGTTGCGGAGCAGTACGGCCGCGCGGGCTATTGGTATGCGCCGACGCTGCTGTGGTTTTCGAGCAGCTCGCACATGCTCACGGGGATTTGCTGGGCGGGCATGATTGCTTCGCTGCTGCTGGTTTTGAATTTCTGGCCGCGCGGGATGCTCGTTGTTTGCTTTGTATGCTTTCTCTCGTTCGTGAGCGCCGCGCAGGAGTTTTCCGGGTATCAGTCCGATGGAATGCTGCTCGAAGCAGGATTCATCGCGCTGTTCTTTGCGCCGGCAGGATTCCGTCCCGGATGGGGCGAAGCGAATTCCCCTTCGCGCGCAAGTTTGTTCCTTCTGGTGTGGGAATGCTTTCGCATCTATTTCGAATCGGGCGTGGCGAAAATCATGGGCGGCGACCCGCAATGGCGGAACTTCACGGCGCTGGACGAGTATTACCAGAATGGGCCGCTGCCGACGTGGATCGGCTGGTACATGCAGCATCTGCCGCACTGGTTCCATGCGGCAACGGCGTTCTTCACGCTGGCGCTCGAACTCGTGCTGGTGTGGACGATGTTCTTGCCGCGGCGTGTTCGAATCGCATGCTTTTTTGTGGTCACGGTCTGGCAGATCGGCATCATCCTCTCGGCAAACTACACGTTTCTGAATTACCTCGTACTTGTGCTCGGATTCTTGTTGCTGGACGACAACTTCCTCCTGCGCTTCCTGCCGCGACGATGGAAAGAGAATTTCCTCACAAAGAAGGAAGTGCCACCGCTCCCGTCGGCCAGCGGAGAACGAAACTGGCGAACGATTCTGTGGGCTCAGGCAGGCCCGCTGCAACTGGCCGTCACGAGCGTAATGCTCACCTGGATTTTCTATGTGACGCTGGCGGAACTGGCATGGATGTTCAAGCCTTTGCCGTTACCGACGACGCCCGTCACGGCGCTGGAGCCCTTTCGCGTCGCCAATCGCTATGGGCTGTTCGGCCGCATGACGCCAGCCCGCTATGAGATTGAATTCCAAGGCTCGGACGATGGGCAAACCTGGCTGGTCTATCCGTTCCGCTTCAAGCCGCAGGATCCGGCGAGGGCGCCCGGGATTTACGCGCCGTACCAGCCGCGCTTCGACTGGAATTTGTGGTTTGCTTCGCTCGGTTTGTGGCGCCAGGAGCCGATTGTGGTGCGCACGGAGCAGAGTTTGCTGCGTGCCGATAGCGACGTGCTCCTGCTCTTTGCCGGCAACCCTTTCGCGCGCGGTGCGCCAAAACAGGTACGCGCGGTGATCTGGCAATACTGGTTCACGACTCCTGCAGAAAAACGCTCGCAGGGCCTTTGGTGGCGCAGGCAACAACTTGGGCTGTATGCGCCCACGCTGGAGCGCCAGGCTGACGGAAGAGTGGTCGTGTTGCAATGGCCGGCAGCGTCCGAGCCGCGGGAGTAGTCAAGTCCAGCCGTGACGATGCGGGTTATTTCTTATACTTCGTGCGGAAGAAAAGAAGCAGGTTGAAAATCAGATAGTAGACGAAAGCATTTACCAGGATGGTCAGGCCGACCACAAGAATCGTCGGATTGAAGGGGCTGCTGCCGTGGGTCGCCCTATCGTAGATCCAGCCACAAACCAAGCCGATCGGAAGGCCGGGCATCTGAAAATACATAGCCCAGGCCGCGGGCTGAAAATGAAAGAAGATCCATGCGCCGACAATGGCAATTAGGAATGCGAAAGCCCATAGCGTCTTTGGAGCAGGGTGCATCCTACTGCGGGAATTGCTTGATGCCAGAGACGTGATCGCCGGTAAAGCGCACGAATACCGTCTTCGACGGTGGCTGGCCGTAGATCCAATCTTCGATGTCGTTGCCGTCCGTGTCGCGCTCGCGGACTTTGTGGTCGGGCTTGCCGATGGCCGCGACGACTTCTTCGCGGTCCATGCCCAGGACCGGCTTGCGCTCCTGGATGGCTTTCTTCATTTCCGGCGGCAACGTATCGAACCACTGCACTGCGGCGGAGCGTTCGCGCGTGAAATTGAGAAACGGGGATAGGAGCTGCTTCAATTCCTCGGGAGTCAGGTCGGGCAAAGGCTTATTGAATTCCAGAAAAATAGTGCTGCCCATGCCGGGCTGCAATCCAGGCGGCCCGGTTTCCTCAGCTCCCGTATTCTGCACGTTGGGTATGCCGCCGATGCCGATTTGCAGATGGTCACGCCAGCTCTTCTTGCCGCGACCGCCGCCGTTCACGTCCACGACAATCTGATGCGAACGAAAATCAAGTTTGGTGATCTGGACATTGTCACCAGGATTGACGGCAGCCCCGTGCGTGGCTACCGCGCGTTCGAGTATTTCAGAATTCAGCGGCTTGCCGACGTAAATCAGGATCCCTTCTTTGCCGGCGGGCATGGGTTTGACGGCTTTGGCAAATTCACCGGAAACGAAACGTATTAATTGGAGTCTTGAAGTGTCCTGAAGCGTGGTGCTGCCGGAGCCAGCAGGCTTGGCCGGGGACTGTGCTCCCGTTTGACTGTCGCCCGTGGGCGCCGAATTGGGAAAGAGCGGGAACTCGTCGTCCGGTGGAAAGATGGCAGGCGGGTTCGCAGGCGGACGAAGACCATTGATGCGCGGAACGTCCGCATCGGCGAAAAGAAACAGAACCAGAGTTAGAACCAGCCAGTTGGACATGAGCAATTCGGGCCCGGCCCAGCCGGGTCCACAGTACCTATTCTATGATGCAAAGAGGCAGTTGAACAGGTGTCTGGACCAGGAGGGGACGCACCAATTTTACCTCTACTCCGACAAAATGGAATGATTGTTCGGAGCGGACGGCCCGCCCCATCCTGCTAACGAGACACGACTTGCACGCCTTGGCGGTCAATGGCCATGGGCAGGACTTCCCCGCCAGCTTCGGTGATGGCTTTTTCCACGCGCTCGCGTGCATCGGGCTCTATGAGCAGGACGACGCAGCCGCCGCCTCCAGCGCCGCAGACTTTGCCTGCCAGCGCGCCGTTGCGGCGGGCGTTCTCGATGACGCGGTCGATGGTTCTCGTGGAGATGGTCGGCAGGTTGCGCTTGCGGAAGGACCACTCTTCGCGCATCAAACGTCCCGCTTCAGACCAGTCGGGTTTTTCGAAGGCCACGCGCATTTCCTGGGCAACTTCCGAGATGCGTTCCAGGCTTTTTTGCACGTCACGTTTCCCGCCGATTTGCGCCTTGAAGACTTCCCAGTTGTTGATGCCGTGCTGGCGCGGCTTGCCGGTGTAGCAGACCATGACACGGCGTTCGAGTTCGTCAAGATTCATGCGCAGTTCGACGCGATGCTCGCCGCCAGGTGGGAGCTCGATGGCCGCGGCGCCGCCGAATGCCGGCGGGTAGTGATCCTGGGTTCCGGTGGGAACGTTGATGACGATGGCTTCGGCGTCACGGCTGATGTGAATCCAATCGACTTTGCTCTTCCCTGCTCCGGTGAAGCGGTCAAGCGCCGCGCAAATGGCAACGGCCATGGCGCTGGAGCCGCCGATGCCTGCGCCGGCGGGCGCTTCGGAATCCGTGGTGAGCGTGAAGCCACCTTGGGGATGGAAGAATTTTACGATTTCGGCGAGTAGCGGAAGGCGGTAGCGCTTGGCCTTCACCAAGGCTGCGAAGGAAGAGAAACTTTCTTCGCGTTTGATGTCGCGGGAGATGAGCTTGATGCGATGGTCGCCAGTGGGATGCGATTCGAACGTGCAAGAAGCATACAGCGAGATCGCGGCGTTCAACGTGACCGAGCCGGGATGGAAGAGGTACAGCGGCCAGATGTCCAGCGTGCTTCCTGCAAAGTCCACGCGCGTCGGCGCCTTGGATTCGATGATCATGAGTCCCCGTCAGTTCGATGGTGAGGAATTTCCGCCGAGCCAGTGTGACGGAACGGCTCGCCAAGCTCAAGCAACGACCGCAAGGAATGTCAACGGAAAGACAATGATGGACGCGCCGCCAGAATGCTTCTAGCTGCCCGCAGTTGCGGCGCGATTGCGGGCGATGAGCTGCGGGCCGTCCTTCTTTTCCTGGGCAAGGGCAGGGTTGGGTTCGAAGCAGCGGCGGCACCGCGCTTCATATGCGCCCATGGCGCCCACGACGATGAGTTCCTCGCTTTCGACGAGGCGCTGCGTGTGGACGGCAGGATTGCCGCAGCGCACGCAGATGGCCAGCAGCTTGGTGATCTCTTCGGCGATGGCCAGCAGGCGCGGCATCGGTTCGAACGGGCGGCCGCGATAGTCGGTGTCCAGCCCCGCGACGATGACACGCTTGCCGAGATTCGCGAGTTTGGTGCAGACGTCGACAACTTCGTCTCCCAGGAATTGCGCTTCGTCGATGCCGATCACTTCGGTGCGCGGCGACAGCTTTTCCATGATTTCGGCGGCCTTGAAAACGTTGTCAGAAGGAATGCCCAGACCGGAGTGGGAGACGATTTCGTTGGCGGCATAGCGCTCGTCAATAGCGGGCTTGAAGATTTGCACGCGCTGGCGGGCGATCTCCGCACGGCGCAGCCGGCGGATCAATTCCTCGCTCTTACCGGAAAACATCGGGCCAACCACCACTTCGATCCAGCCCATATTGCCTTTGACGATGTCCACGGTTTCTCCCTTAATACCCAGTGATCAGAGATCAGCGAAATGCTTAACCTTGACTGATTCGAACCCTAGCTGACGTGCCGCTACGAAAAAGAATTCGAAGCGCCTATGGCCGCGGCGCGATACATCTTCTCATTATAGAACGGAGCGAAGGCGGCAATCACGGCAATGCGAAAGGCTTCCTGCCGAGTGATGAAATTACTCGAAAGCACGCCCCAGGCGCCCTGCGCGTCGCGAATCCCGACGGCGCCCGCAAACTTATCGATGGCCACGGAAAGCTCCACGCCGTTTTCGAGGACTTCGCGAGCCAGCGCATCGGGAATCTCGATTCCGCCGGAGCGTCCGAAATGGCCGCGCACGCCATCGGTCACGTAAGCCCAGCTCTCCAGAAAAACGCGGCGGCGCCCGTACTGCTTCAGAGTTGCACGCCAGCGCATTTCTTCCGCAGAAGCGCCTTCTTGAATGACGTCGAGTCCTCCTTCCAGGCCGATGAAATACTGCCAAGCAGCGCCGTTTTCACGCGCCAAACGGACCAGCGCTTCGGCACGATGCTGTGCGCCGCGCATCAATTCTTCCCGCGACGCCGGCGTATGGCTGACACCGCTCTCGACTTCTACGCCGACAACCTCAAAGGGAGTATCGGGAGCGAGGACGCCCGAAAACGCCCCAAGCGCTTCGGTGACGGCATTCAGTTTCGGGCCACGCGTGCTGCCAACGGCCAGGATGATTTTTTCCATATCTATGAGGAACGACGCGCCGATTCTAACGGTTTTCTCGATGTGATTTCACTGAGAATTCGCGGGGCTGAGGAAAACTCGGCGGAACCTCTCTCAATCCCGTTTCGGTCCAGTCGGCGAGAGAACCGTCAGCGGTGGACGACTACGGAAGCTTCTGGAATGCCAGTCTTGAGCAGCTTGGCAAAATGCTGCGGAAGCACCGGGCGGCTGAAATAGTATCCCTGAGCCTCGTCACACCGGTGTGCCTGGAGAAATTCCAATTCTTCCTGAGTTTCCACTCCCTCGGCAACGACTCGAAGGTTCAGGCTGCGGCCCATACTGATGACAGCGGTCACGATGGTGGTATCGTCACGAGCGGTGCTGATCTGGCGGACGAACGATTGGTCGATCTTCAGGGCATCGATGGGAAACTTTCGAAGATAGCTCAAGCTCGAGTAACCCGTGCCGAAGTCATCGACGGCAATCTGCACGCCGCTGGCTCTGAGGGTCTTGAGGACGGAAGCGGCGGACTCGGCACGTTTCATCAGCACGCTCTCGGTCAACTCCAGCTCAAGTGATTTCGGATCCAAGCCCGTCTCTTTGAGAGTGGCGAAAACACTTTCGAGAAAATTGTCGTCACGAAACTCCATCGAAGAGATGTTTACCGCCATGGTCGCCAGCGGCAGCCCGGCATCCACCCAGGCTCGCGCCTGCTTGCAGGCTTCTCGGAGGACCCACTGGCCGATGGGCAGAATCAGGCCGCAATCTTCCGCCACGGGAATAAATTGTGCCGGAGAGACCGGACCGCGAATGGGGTGCGTCCAGCGGATCAGCGCCTCCGCGCCGGAAATCTCTCCGGTCCTCAGGTTGATTTTCGGCTGGTAGTGCAGGGAGAATTCCTGCCGTTCCAGGGCGCGCCGCAGATTCTCCTCGATAGATTGCCGTTCGACGGCGCGGACGTTCATAGCGGGCTTGAAGAACTGATAGCTTTGACGGCCATTCTCCTTGGCCTGGTACATAGCGGTGTCCGCGTTCTTGATGAGCGTCTCTGCATCCTTGCCATCGTCGGGATAGACGCTGACGCCGATACTGGTGGTGACGTGCAGATCGTGGTTGTCGATGGAATGAGGCTCCGCCACCGCTTGCAGCATTCTAATTGCCGAAATGGCTGCATCTTCTGATTGCTCCATTTCCGAAAGCAGCACGACAAATTCATCGCCTCCCTGCCGGCTTACAGTGTCCGAACCGCGAACGCAGTTCACGAGGCACTTGGCGATGGATTGAAGAAGCTTGTCGCCGATGGGATGGCCCAGCGAATCGTTGATGTGCTTGAAGCCATCCAAATCCAAGAAGAGCACCCCGACTTTTTTGTTATGGCGCGGCGCCAGGGTGATTGCCTGGCTCACCCGGTCATTGAGCAGCATGCGATTGGGCAAGCCGGTCAGAAAGTCATGCTGCGCTGAATGGGTCATTTGCAACGACATGGCGCGGGCGGCGCTTACATCGCGGAAGACGATAACTGCTCCGGTCGCCCGCCCTTGACGGTCGTGAATGGGGGCAACGGAGTCCTCGATCGGAATTTCACATCCGTCGCGCCGGACGAGGATACAGTTCGACGGCAGGTGTACTGTCCGGTTTTGCCCCACCGCCATTTCCATCGGATTCGGCGTGGTATCACGGCTGACGGCGTCCAGGATCCGGAAGACTTCGGCCATCGGACGGCCTCCGGCTTCTTCCCACGACCAGCCGGTCATTTTTTCCGCGACGAGATTGAGGAAAGTGATATTTCCGGAAATGTCCGTACAGATCACGGCGTCGCCGATGCAGTTGAGCGTGACTTGGGCGCGTTCCTTTTCCACGAATAAGGCTTCTTCCGTAGTCTTGCGCTCGATGGCATAGCGCAAGGCTCGGAGCAGTGCGCGCGCATCGAGTTGGCCTTTGATGAGATAGTCTTGCGCGCCTTCTTGCAATGCCTGTGCGGCCAGCGATTCGTCGTCCAAGCCTGTCAGCACTACCAGGGGGACGCGGGGAGCGGCGCTGTGGGCCCGTCGTACCGCTCCGAGCCCTTGCGCATCGGGTAACCCCAAATCCAGCAAGATGACATCGAACGCTGAGCTTGCAAGATGCTTCTCCGCATCGCTCATACACTCCGCATGGGTTAATGCGATGGTGTGCAAGCCCTGCTCGCTGAACATCTCGCGAAGCAGGCGGGCGTCCCCGGGATTGTCCTCGACTAGAAGAAGTATCTTCAGTGATTTCGTGTTCATTTGTTTTGGCCCTGTTGGGGCAGTTTGACGTCGGTCAACCAGAAACTATTGATGCTCTTCACCAATCTCTCGAACTCATCCAACTGCACCGGCTTGCTCAGGTAACAGTTCGCCCGAAGTTGATAGCTTTTCACAATGTCCACCTCCGCCTCGGAGGTTGTCAAAATCACGATCGGAATTGTCTTCAGGTTTTCGTCCCCTTTGATGTGCGCCAAAACCTCGCGGCCATCCATTTTGGGGAGATTCAGATCCAGCAAAATAATATCCGGACGAGGGGCACGAGCGTGGACGCCCTCGCGCCTCAGAAAAGCCATGGCCTCGACGCCGTCGGAAGCCACGTGCAAATGAATAGACTGATTGGCATCGCGGAAGGCTTCCTGGGTCAGGCGCACATCGCCGGGACTATCTTCCACCAATAAAATTTCCGTTGGCGCATCTTTGCTTCCGATAGCCTTCATGATTCCTTCTCCGTTCTTGAGTCTCCGGGATGGTCTTGAACCTGGTGACGCAGCCGGCTCAAATTCCCGCTCATGCGAGTTGCCTGTGTGACGGCAATTTGACTTTGGTCAGCCAGAAATCATTGATGCTTTTCACCAGGCTCTCGAAGGCGTCCAATTGCACGGGCTTGCTGAGGTAGCAGTTGGCCTGGAGTTGATAACCTCTCTCAACATCCACTTGCGAGTTGGAAGTGGTCAAGATCACGATGGGAATTGTTTTCAGGTTGGAATCTGCTTTGATCTGCGCCAAGACTTCGCGGCCATCCATTTTGGGCAGGTTTAGATCCAGCAAAATTATGCTGGGGCGGGGAGCACGGGCGTGTACGCCCTCGCGCCTCAGAAAAGCCATAGCCTCCAAGCCGTCCGCCGCCACGTGCAGATGGATGGACGAATTGACCTCGCTGAATGCTTCCCGCGTCAGCCGTACGTCGCCGGGACTGTCTTCGACCAAAAGGACTTCTATGGGCATGCCACTTCCTCCGATGACTTGCATGATTTCTCCTCAATTCCTGCCAAGGCAAAGCTAAAGGTGGAACCCTTCCCTGGCTCTGATTCGACCGCGATGCTGCCGCCATGCCGCTCGACAATCTTTTTGCAGATGGCCAATCCTATGCCCGTCCCGGCGAACTCTTCCCGTTTGTGCAGCCGCTGGAACATGCCAAAGATCTTTTCAAAATATTGCGGGTCAATTCCCAGGCCGTTATCTTTCACCGAAAAAATCCATTTCTTGCCGCCATTCTGGATGGCGGAGATATGTACTTTGGGGACTCCGGGGCTTTGGTATTTGATGGCATTGCCCACGAGGTTCTGGAACAACTGAATCAATTGCATCTCATCCGCCGCCACGATGGGCAGTGGATCGTGGGTCACCAGTGCGCCGCTGGCTTCGATGGCGCCGCGCAGATTGGTGAGCGCGTGTTGCAGGGCTTCTTCACTTGAAGTCTCGAGCAGGTCCTGTCCCTTGGTTCCTACGCGCGAATAGGTCAGCAGGTCCTGGATCAGCCGCTGCATGCGCCCGGCTCCGTCCACGGCGAAAGCGATGAACTCATCGGCATCGGAATCCAGTTTTCCCTTATAGCGCCGGGAGAGAAGCTGTGTGTAGCTGGCCACCATGCGCAGCGGCTCCTGCAAATCATGAGAAGCAATGTAGGCAAATTGCCCCAGTTCCTCATTCGAACGGTTTAGTTCCTCCATCTTGTTCAATAGATCCGCTTCTCCCTTTTTGCGTGTGGTGATGTCGCGAATCGCTGCCGTCACCAAGATGCCCTCGGCGCTTTCCAGCGGGCTCAGCATCAACTCGAGCGGGAATTCACTTCCATTTTTCCGCCGCCCAATGAGCTCAATCCCCGTTCCAATCTGTTGCGCCAGCGCGTCTTCCGCGGAGCGCAGAGCATCCGCGACAATCCGCTCCGCAAATCCTTCCGGAATGAGGTTCTTCACCTTTTGCCCCAACAGCTCATCGCGCTTGTATCCGAACTGTTTCTCGGCTTGGACATTCAGCAGCACGATCTCTCCGGCCTGATTCACGACCACCATGGCATCCGGGGCCGCTTCCAGCAGCCCGCGGTATCGGCTCTCCATTTGCCCCAAATGCTTTTCGGCGGCTTTGCGCACACTAATGTTTCGGATGGCCGCCGTCACCAGGATGCCCTCGGCGCTTTCCAGCGGGCTCAGCATCAACTCGATTGGGAATTCGCTTCCATCTTTCCGCCGCCCAATCAGCTCAATCCCCGTTCCGATTTGCTGTGCCAGCGCTTCGGCGGCGCTGCGCGTGCCGTCGGCTATGAGCCTTTCCGCAAAACCTTCCGGAATGAGGTTCTTCACCTTTTGCCCCAACAGCTCATCGCGCTTGTATCCGAACTGTTTCTCCGCTTGGACATTCAGCAGCACGATCTCTCCGGCCTGATTCACGACCACCATGGCATCCGGGGCCGCTTCCAGCAGCCCGCGATACCGGCCTTCCATCTGCGCCAGATGCTTTTCCGCCTTCTTGCGCACGCTGATGTCACGGATAGCGGCTGTTACCAGGATGCCTTCGGCGCTCTTCAGCGGGCTCAGCATGATCTCGATGGGAAACTCACTTCCGTCCTTCCGGCGTCCATTGAGCTCGATTCCCGTGCCGATCTGCTGCGCCAGCGCGTCTTCCGCCGATCGAAGAGCGTCCGCGATCAACCGCTCCGCGAACCCTTCCCGAATTATGCTGGTCACCTGCTGCCCTAAGAGCTCATCACGGCGGTATCCGAACCTTTTCTCCGCCTGAAGATTCAGCAACACGATCTCCCCGCTCTGGTTCACCACCACCATGGCATCCGGCGCCGCTTCCAGCAGCCCGCGGTACTTCGCTCCTGACTCCTTGCTCTCAATGAGATCCCGGCTCATTTCAGAAAACCCCCAGAGCTCTCCGGCCGGGTCGCGTATGGCGGTGAAGGAAAAATCGTCAGAAATCGCGAGCCGCTTTCGCTGGACATGACCATGCCGCGGCAGGAGATTGCACCCACGACGAGTAACGTCAAAATGGCGGACCCGAACGCGAGTTGTACCTTGCGGCTCAGCACCGACTTCGTCGTCATTGCACACCAATTTCGGAAGGGAGTTCTTATTCCGGACACGACCCTGAAGGCTGTAAGAGGACAGCCTGTAGCAGCGTGCCGGTTTTTTTTCGAAGGGAATTCAATCGTACACCAGACGGCTCCAAGGTCAAGCCGGGTTTGCAGCCCAATGTCCAACGGGCTACCGGCTTCTTTTCCGCTCACCTCAGGGGAGCGACAAACTGCTTTGGAGCTGCTTGCGGCAGCGTGTAACAGTTCGCTTCCGATTTCGCGAGGGTTCGCGCCACGCCCGACGCATCGATCGGCTTGGAGAAGAAGTACCCCTGAGCGTACTCGCAACCAAACGATTTCAGCAGGCTTACCTGTTCTTCCGTCTCCACGCCTTCGGCAACAACTTGAATTCCCAGATTGCTTCCAAGACTCAGAATGGTCTTCACGATTTCCTGACTTTCGCTGTTGTTCAGCATCTCGGAAATGAAAGAACGGTCGATTTTCAGAACATCCAGGGCAAAGCGGCGCAAGTAACTCAAGGAGGAATATCCTGTGCCAAAGTCATCGATGCACAAGCGCACGCCCAACGTTCTGAGTTGGCTGAGAGTTTGCCTCGTGCGCTCCTCATCGCGCATGGTCACACTCTCGGTAAGTTCCAGTTTCAGGTTCTGGGGAGAAAGGCCGGAGTCTTGAAGGATTTTTGCAATTTGGCTCACCAGGTCGGGCTGGGCAAACTGCTTGGCGGAGATGTTGACGGCCACGGTAAACGGAGGATTGCATGGGAATTGCAGATTCCAGGCGCGCATTTGGCGGCAAGCGGCCTGCAATATCCAGTTTCCAATCCATAAGATCAAGCCAGTTTCTTCGGCCACAGTGATGAATCCTCCCGGCATCATCAGTCCGAAGTCCGGCCGCCGCCAGCGGACCAAGGCTTCGAAACCGATGATCTGGCAATCGCGCAAGGCCACAATCGGCTGGTAATGAACGCAGAATTCCTCGCGTTCCGTCGCCAGGCGCAAATCGGTTTCCAGCCTCAGGCGGCCGGCGGCCTTGGCATGCATCGAGGGATCGCACATCTCGTAGCGCGCCTTGCCCAGCGTTTTTGCGCGGGACATCGCGGTATTGGCGTCGCCCAGCATGTCTTCCGCCGCGCTGTAGCCGCTTCCGCTAAACGCTATGCCGATGCTTGCGGTAGTGAACACTCCTTGCCCATCGATGAAAAAGGGCTCCTGAATGTTCTTCTGAATTCGTTCCGCCACCCGGATTCCCTCGCTGGCGTTGCGAATGTGATCCAGCAGGATTGTGAATTTGTCGCCGCCCAACCTGGCCAAAATGCCGCCCGCCTCCGGCTGACCGGCCATCCCTCCGCCTACCGCAGAACGCAGGATGGCGTCATCCCGCCGGATTGAACCGAGCAACCGGTCCGCAATCTGCACGAGGAGCCAGTCGCCGGCGGCGATGCCGAGGCTGTCATTCACGACTTTGAATCGATCCATGTCCACGGATAACACGGCAAAATTGTAGCCCGGGTGTTGTATCCCCCAGGTCACGCATAGAGCTAATCGCTCCAAAAAAAACGCGCGGTTGGGCAGTTGCGTGAGTGGGTCGTGCAGCGCATCGTGAGTCAATTTGTCTTCCAGTTTCAGGATGCGTTTGCCGGCGCGCAATCGTGCTTTCAGCTCTTCGGCGTCGCAAGGCTTGGTCAGGTAATCGTCCGCGCCTGCTTCCAGGCCGCTGACCACGTCCTCTTTGGTATCCATCGAACTTAGGAGAACGATGTAGATGTATGGATTCTCGGAGTGCCTGCGGATCTCCCGGCAAACGTCTAGTCCGTTCATTTCCGGCATCAGCCAGTCCAGCAGCGCAAGCCGCGGGCCATCCCTGCGAGAAAGACATTCCAGCGCGGAGCGTCCGTTCTCCACGGCAAGGACTGCGAACCCGGCGCGCTCCAGCATCTCTTGCAGGAGACGCCGCGTCATGGGATCATCGTCGGCAATAAGGACTCTCGCTGCATCCTTTTTTCCTGAGTGTTCCAATCCCACTTCCATGTAGTCCTCCCGCCGGATTTCGCAGCCCTCGCGTGCGGCTAGGTAGCCAACTGACACACAAGCAGATCCTGACATTTGGTTCCAATGAGCTGGAGGAGAGGACGCAGCAGCCCTAAAAGGAAATTCTGGAAGGGGAATCAAGTATTCGCCGTCGAATGCGTAGAGTCAAAGAGTATTTCCGCCGATAGCGCCAACTGGCCACCGTTCCAGCCGGAAGCCCCGGATACCCCGGCTTAGATGATGTGCTCGCACAGGACTTGGCTCAGGCAATTGGCCTGCTCATCGGAATTGGAGGGATTAATCCAAACCAAAAAGAAGGGAAAAAAATCGAGTCAACAACCCAGCGCGCTACACGCGACCTAAAGGTCCTACATTGGTTTATTGTGAAGAAATTAAACTTAAATTGCCCACCTACGAAGCGCGCAGCGCGGGCAGAACGGGTGTGCTCCGAAAAGCCAGACCCGAGAGCAGGGCCGCCGCGTACAAGCCGAGCGCAAGCAGGTAGAGAAAATGGAAGCCGAAATACATCGAGTTGTATTCGAGGATGCCGCCGCACATCGCGCCCATGAGATTCATTGACATGACACTCGAGATCCGGGACTCGGCGGAGAGAAGCGTCGAGAAGACAATGCCGGAGAAGAATAGCGGACACGTAAGTATCACCGCGGTTCCGATTCTCCCGGCGGTTGTCGAGGACAATCCTCCCGAAGTCGCGATCCACCAGCCAACAGCCAAACTCACAAACAACAGGAAATAAACAAACAAAACGCGGCTTACGCGGAGGCGCTGGACGATCCCGTTCGCCAGAAAGGCCATGACTAGAATACTTGCTATGGCGATTGCGATAACCTGCCAGGTGTTACCGAATGTGAGGCCCATTTCCGTGATTGCCTTGGTCTCTACGAGCATGAACCCGGCACCCAAAAAAAAGAAAGGCAGATGTGAGAACTTGGGACGTTCACGGAAGAAGCTCGCATACAGTACAAATGTGAGCAGCAGGATCAATCCGAGCACGACGAGATAGGAGACCGGATAGACTCGGCGCGGCATGTACAGAAATGGCCAGTCGTCGGTAGACAGATCCACATTGATGGTTGAGTTTCGATAGAATTCAGGTCGTTCAGCAACGTGGGCTTTCCAGAGCACCGCCGGCGGAATCGACAGGTCCCCATTCTTGGATTGCATGAAAACCTGGGCGCCCTCGTAGGAGGGAAAGAAGCAGAGCGGTTCTTTTCCGTCGAAGGCTTGCTTCATCATCTGGTAGATTTTGGTCCCGAGAGCATCGCTCAGGACGCTGAATGAGAGCGACAGTACGCCGTTCGGTTTCAGCCGCGACCTTGCTTCGCGCAGCCCCTCGACGGTGTACACAAACGAATCCAATCGAACGCTGGAAGCCTGACTCAGCAAGGTGTGAGAATCAAGTAGGCCGTATACGATCAAGTCGTAGTGACTCTGCGTGTTGCGAAGGAAGGAACGGGCGTCGTTCACTATCGGCCGCACTCGAGGATCGTCGTAGGGTCTCTCCGGATGATTGGTCTTGCCGGCAAGCAGGATCGCAGGGTCGATCTCTATCGCGTCTACGTGTAGGGCGCCAGAGCGCAGAGCGGCCGCCACATCATTTCCGCTGCCTGCGCCAACCACGGCCACTTCGCCTGCACCTGGACGAACCCGGTATGGAAAATCATAGTAATCACGCGTCGCCCGGAGCGCTGGATCGGTGCTCGTCTCAACGGTAGAACTAGATAGGTTATGTACTCTTTGATAATAGTGCCCTGCCGCCCGGATGAGCATGAGTCCGTTTGGACTGTATCCAATGTCCAGCGACTGGTAAGGAGAATAGATCTTATTCCAGAGGGGATTCACGGGCCAGGCAAGAGTCATCAGGGCTAACAATGCAGTGCCCATAGCTAGAAGAAGCGCTTTCGATTTTGGCGCGAAGAAGAAAAGCAATATCACAAAGCACAGCCCGAACCACACCACTGGCGGCGTCCACAAAAAGCTGACCAGAAACATCAGCAGAACACCAGCCAGGCTGCCCAAGAGGTTGAACCCATATGCCGGAAGTTGCCTCTTGCGTTCTATCAGCTTGCCACAGAGCTGGCCGACCGGCACGAAGGCAAGCGCTGTCAAAAGGAAGACAACCGTAAGCAGTAAATATACGACTCCAATCTGGTCCCATGTGGCCGTCAAGCCCATATTGAGCTGTTCGCGAAATGGAATTGCTTCAAGGCTATAGGGCCGGTTCGGCAGCCCCCACCGCAGAGCGATCAGGAGGCCGAACTGCCAGGTAAGCAGTGGAAGGGTCAAAATCAGAGGTATTCCTTCTTTACTGCGTGACAGCGCATAACCGAGTCCAAGACCTGCAAAGCAAGCAAGTAGTCCGTAGTTTTTGTAAAACGCAAAGAATTCAAAGATGCTTCCCTGCCAGCGAATGACCGCTAACTCCAAAAACAGGCTGAGCGCAGCCGACGCGGCGATCGCGATCGAGAGTGAGCGGTCGGAAATGGTTTCCAGGAACGCGGCTTGGTCTAGCGATTCCTTGAAGAGGTAAGGTTCGAGCTTCAGCAGAAGCAAATACAAGCCAGCAATTGCAACAAGAGCGGGAACCCCATAGAGGCCCACCTTGAGATAAAATTCACCGGGAGAAAGTATCACCCCGCCGCTGGAAGGGCTCGATAGGTACGCCAGTGGCGGCAGAAACACGCTTCCAAGAAACGCCACAATAATAAAATGTCGGAACGAGCGAAGCACTCGCGGGGTTTCTGCCCCATCGCTATTTCCTCGATCGGCGCCAGGAACGAGTTCTTGTGCCGGAGTGGCGTCCACGACGGAATTATTTGCGTCGGTAATCATAGACCGATGATGTCACGGGGCTGGAAACAGCGCGATCTGATTTGAAGTGGAATGTTCCACATTGACATTCCTCGGATCATGTTTCGTTGCGGGCCAACTCGCAATGGTTATGGCCGTTATGCCCTACGTTAATAGACTCAACAACGCCATCCGCGCGAGTCTGTCGACAACTCTTCGCGAATGTATAGTTTGTTTCAGCGATATGGACCTCAAGAGATGGATAACTCCTGACCGCGCGGTGTGGTTAGGGTCTATGTTGGCGTTAGCCGCGTATTGCCGCGATCTTCGATACGACTTTATTCTCGATGATGAAGTGCTCATTCTCCTGAATGGAACGATTGATTCCTGGCATAACTGGAAGCGCCTCTTTCTCACGGATATCATGGAATCATCCCACAGCGTCCTAACCAGCGCGGTGCATTACCGTCCCGTGTACATGATGTGGTTGATGGTGAACAATCAGCTCTTCGGGAAGATCACACCCTGGTGGCATCTAACGTCCCTGCTCTTACACCTTGTGGTGACATTGCTGGTTTATCGCCTGGGTGCCGCAGTGCTCAGAGGGAATTGGACGGCTGCTTTGGGCGCACTGTTCTTTGCGCTCCATCCTATCCACGTCGAATCGGTCGCTTACATATCGGCTTCCGCGGACCTTCTGGTTGCTTGTTTTATGCTCGTCTCATTGCTTGCTCACCATCGCTTCCGCCAGGAGGACGGGCACTTCGGATGGCTTATCGTGTCGCTGATTGCCGGTGCGTTGGCGATATTTTCCAAGGAAAATGCCCTGATGCTTCCCTGGCTCCTTGTCGCATACGAGGTTTTTCAGGGCAGCCCAGAGAATACCTCTCTCAGTTATAGACGGTTTTTCTGGTCGGTTCCCTACTTCGGGCTCGTTGCGGCTTATTTAGCTGTCAGGACTTTCTTATTTGGTCTTAATCTAGGACCTGGGCCGGACATTCAGGGCGTCAGCCGGCTTGCTGCCTTCCTGAAGGCCCCGCTTGTACTGCTCCTGTATTTCCGAAATTTTCTTTGGCCATTGCACTTGAGCTTCTATTACCCGGTCGAATGGACCTCACGGTGGAGTGCGGTGAAGGGCTGCGCGTTTGTTCTTGTGCTTTTGGCCGTATGGATTCTTTGGAGGTGGCAGAGTAACGGGCCAGCTGTTCGATTGCTATTGATTTGGACGGCAATTTTATTTCTGACACCACTCTCGGGAGTTTCCATATTTCGGAATGGAGATTGGGTTCACGATCGGCATATGTACCTGGTGTCTATTCCGCTTTGCCTCTTGGCCGCTACCTTGCTAACCCATTCAGGAATTACGCTTCGGGGTTCTCGTTTTGCGGGGTCATTAATTTCTGTGTCCTTGCTACTGCTAACTGTCGGCTCGGTGCCTCGCTTCGAAGACTCCAATTCTGTCTATGCTAGTGCACTTCGAGAAGCGCCTGACAATTGGATTGCACACCACTTTTATGCGATTGCGCTGTGGAATCAGCAAAGACATGAGGAATCCTTACGTGAACACCGTCTGGCTTTGCAACTCGCGCCGAAGCTACCTGTGACTCACGAAGCCTACGCAGCAGCCCTCGTTCAGGTTGGCAGGGATGACGAGGCCATGACGGAATTCCGGAATGCCTTGATGCTCCTCCCGAAACAGCCGCGCTTTCGGGCGTTAGTCTTATATGAGCTGGCAGACCTGGAAGTGAAAAACGGAAACGATGCACCGGCGATTGAACATCTGCGTGAAGCAGTGAACCTGGATTCTCTAGCTCTGGACTATCATCTTTTATTGGCACGCGCATTGGCTCACGAAGGACACGCGAAGGAGGCTGAAGAAGAGATGCGCAAAGAAACTGCCCTTCGGGAACGAACGGTTCGGTGAATGATTCGGCTAGCGAAGGAACACCAGTTGTTCCTTTGTGTTCCCGCGCCGAAGGTGTCGGCTGTAAGTGATTGATTTAATGGAGCGGCCTATCGGAATCGAACCGACACCTGAACCTTGGCAAGGTTCCGTACTACCACTATACTAAGGCCGCTCAACCACTCTCTTTTTATAGCATGCCCGCAAGGCAGCGACAAGCCTGGCCTGTCATCTCCGGCGAAAAGCCAAACACACAAAAACCTCGAATGGTTAGGAGACCTGCGTGATGCGCGCGGACTTCACCACCGGCGAGCGCCGCTGCCGCTCCGCGAACCGCGTGGCTTTGTCCTTGTCGGTATAAACGCGGCCGAACTTCTCGCCGTCGGCATAATACACGCTCACGAGAAAATGATGGTGCTTGCGCCGACGGTCTTTACTGAAGGAAGTCTTCCCTCTTCTGGAGTTCTTTTTCGTCCCGTTTTTGGTCACGTTGGCCATCCCTGTCGGTTGAGGATTAGCAGCACTATCTCAAGGCCACGAGTGCCGCGCAAGTACCGGGGAAGATAGTAGCACGCGCTTTATTACAGACATAAAGGTATCTAGTTCGAACAGGTAACAGACTGCCGCGTTGGAGCGGAGAAATGCCAATGATTTCTCTGGTCGGCCGCTCCTGCCGTTCTCTTCGAAGAGGGCATGGACGGAAACAACGAAGGCTCCGGCCATAGCATCGAATAAGGGCCTGCAATTCGTGATGTATCGCTCAGGCCCCGGCAGGCCAATTTGTCAGAAAAACTTGTTGCCGGGCATGAAACATTTTCCAGCATTTTTCGTCTATATAGCAGAGGGAGAAGATAAGCTGAATGTGGCGGAGAACTCCAATGATGCTCAACGTGGCAAAAAAACCGCCCCTTGTGGAAGATCTGCGCAACCATTCGCAGGAACAGATTGCCGAACTGCGTCTGCTTCTTACTTCGGGCGCGCCTTCGCGGCCAGACCCGCGCCGGCCCGGATTCTATGAAATCGAAGGCCATGCGGACACCTACTACGTGTTCAAGTATCCGAGCGGCACAAAAGTGCTGCTCCTCGGAGCCTGGGAGCGCGAGAGCGACCCGGTAGCCACACTCGTGGCGTGTTCCTGCCCCGCGGCGTAAGACCCTTTTCGCTTTTCCTTGAGAACAAATAGCTGAAAAAAAACGCCCCGGTTTTCACCGGGGCGTTTTTTTTAATCTTCTTCCAGATCCAACGCGGCGGAGTTAATGCAATAGCGCATCCCCGTTGGCTGCGGGCCGTCCTCAAAAACATGGCCCAGGTGTGCATCGCACCTGCTGCATTTCACTTCCGTCCGGCGCATCCCTTGGGTCGTGTCTGTCTCCGCCTCCACCGCTTCTTCGTTGGCTGGTGCATAGAAGCTGGGCCAGCCGGAGCCGGAGTGATACTTTGTGTCGGAACGAAACAGCGGCTGGCCGCAGCAAACACACTTGTAAGTCCCCGCGGTCTCCGTATCCTCGTACGCCCCGGTGAACGGCGGTTCCGTTCCCTTCTGCCGGGTTACATAGTATTGATTTTGCGTGAGTTGCTTCTTCCATGCCGCGCTGTCTTTGCGGATCTTTTCTTCCATACGCTCTCCCCTGCCGGCATACGCTGTGATACATCCCGTGCAATATCAGATTCAGCGCACCGCCTTGAAGTTTCATCCGTGTGGCCGAATACTGATGGTGTATCAGGACGCCATCCAGAATTCCACCATGAAAGAAGCCGTAGCCACTAAGTACCCGGAAAATCGACGCGGCCGCAGGGCGAAAATGGCCCGGCCGGTCCGCGTTCGGCCTTCTGAACCCCGCGATGTCCACTTCGAGGATTTGCCCGTCAGCGTAAACGCCTCCAAGGATGGCATCTATTTCGTCACGCGCCTGAAGTCCTACTATAAAGGCATGCGGGTGTTTGTAACCTTCCCGTTCAATTCACCACACGATCCCATGAATTGCGAGTATGTCGCGGAGGTTGTGCGCGTGGAAGAGCTGCCCAAGGATAAGTTTGGCGTCGCTGTACACTTGAAGATGTCCCTGAACTACGGTTCCTGAGTCTCGGGAAGTTCAAATCATTTCACCTCGCTCTCCGTCGTGGTTCGTGTTTCGCCTCTCAGGTAGAATCGGTTCCATGTCCAAGAAAGTTCTGCACGGGGCATGGTTTGTCCTTCAGAGCCAAGGCAAACTGCAGTCTGCATGTTCCCAAGAGGAATTCCGATGAAGGTTCATTTGCCTGTGCGACGCGCCATTCTCGAACGCCGCACGTATGAGGCTCCCGCCGAGGGGCGCTCGGGCAAATTGCGTCTCGACTTCAACGAAAACACCACTGGTTGCTCACCGGCAGTGCGGCGCGCACTCGCGAAACTAACTTCCAGGCAGATCGCCATGTACCCGGAATATCAGGCGTCCACGCTTCGCTTGGCTCGATACTTTCGCGTGGGCGCAGATGAATTGCTGCTCACTAACGGTGGGGATGACGCCCTGCGCGTTTTTTTCGATACCTTTGTGGACTCCGGCAGTAGCATCCTGATCTGCGAGCCGACTTTTCCCATGTACCGCTACTACGCGGAGATTTACGGCGCGCGCATCTCCGTGCTCCACTATGACAGGGAAATGAAGTTTCCCCTGCGCGATGCCCTCGCCGCGCTCCGCAAAAAGCCTCGCGTATTCTTCCTCGCCAATCCCAACAATCCCACTGGCACGCTTCTTGGGCTGAGGGAACTGCGCGCGATACTCGAGGCCGCCACTCACACGGCGGTGGTCATCGACGAAGCGTACGCCGAATTCTCCGGTGTCACGGTCGTGCCGTGGATTCGCAAGTATCCGCATCTATTCGTCGCCCGCACTTTTTCAAAGGTAGCCGGGCTTGCAGCTCTTCGGCTTGGCGCGGTGATTGCCCGTCGGGAATCTCTCGCCCTGGTTCGCCGCGCCATGCCTCCCTTCCCCGTCAATCTTGCCGCATTGGTCGCGGCAGAGGCCGCGGTGGCCGACCGCGCCACCATGCGGAAGTACGTCCAGGAAGTGACGCGGCTGCGCGCGTGGTTTGCCGCAGAGTTGAAGAAGCTCGGCGTGAAAACTTATCCGAGTTCGGGAAATTTCCTGCTCGTCAACTTTGGGGCCGCGGGGTCGCGGCTATTTCGAAAGCTCGAGAAACAAGGGATTCTGTTGCGCGAGCGAAGCCACGACATCGGACCCGGCTTTGTCCGCATCACCATTGGCACGTCGCCGGAAATGCGCCAGCTGATGAAAGTCATTAGCAACGAGTGGAAGCCGCCGTCCTGAATCCTCACCGATGAGAGAACGCCGTCAGTTCCACGGATGTTGTGAAGGGGCAGAGCTGCGCCGTGGTTCGCGTCAACGCAGATAAGCGTCCGTAATGTACTGCTGCACCATGCGCTGCGTATTGAAGAAAGCGCCGTTGATGGCGATGGCGTGTTGCATCACATTGAGGAATTTGCTGCGTTCGTTGTAGTACATCGGGATAATTATGCTTTCCAATTTCTCGTAAAGCGATTCGGCGTCGGCCGTGTTGTCCGTCGCGGCTCCGCCTGCCGCGGCACTCCCGGTTTCGCCGATGGACCACCCGGTCACTCCTTCAATGTGCCCTTCGACCCACCATCCGTCCAGAATGCTCAGGCTTGGCACGCCGTTTATCGCCGCTTTCATGCCGCTCGTCCCCGACGCCTCGAGCGGAAATTGCGGCGTGTTCAGCCAAAGGTCCACGCCGGACGTGATTTTTCCTCCCAGATCCAGGTTGTAGTTATCCAGGAAAACCACGGGAATCATTTTGCGCAAAGCCTTCTTCGCGTGAAATATGCTTCGAATGATGTCCTTCCCGCCGCCATCATTGGGATGCGCTTTACCCGCATAGATAATCTGGAAGGGCCCGGCGTTCTTGGCAATCTGCCGGAGCTTGTCGAGATCGGCAAGAATCAAGTCGGCGCGTTTGTAGCCGGTGGCGCGCCTCGCGAATCCGATGGTAAAAACTTCCGGATCAAAATTCAGGCCAGTCTTCGTTCGAACGGCTTCAAACAATTCGTGCTTGGCAATCAAGTGCGCTGCCCAAACTTCTTCCGCCGGCACGCCTAGCGCTCCGCGCAGGCTGGCGTTGTCCGCGCGCCACGTGGGCATGTAGCGGTCAAACAGTTGCTGGAATGCGGGCGAGGTCCAGGTGCCAGCGTGCACGCCGTTGGTGATCGCTTCGATGGGAACATCGGGGAACATCTTCCGCGAAGTTTCGCCGTGCTGTTTGGCGACTCCGTTGACATACGTGCTGAGAGCCAGCGCGAGTTGCGTCATGTTGAGGGAAGCACCGCCTCTCGCCGCTTCCTGCAAGCCGGGGAAGTCCTGCCCTGCTTGCAAAACCCGCTTCATCAATTCCGCGGAGGAAGTGTCTTTCAAGTCCAGGAATTCTTTCTGGTTTGGAAAGGCGCGTGTCAGAAATTCCATGGGAAAGCGGTCGTGGCCGGCGGGCACCGGCGTGTGCGTGGTGAAGACGCACTTGCTGCGCACTTTTTCGATGTCCTCGCCGCGAATCGACGTGCGCCCGGCTTTTGCGGCTTCTTCGCCGAGCAGTTGCAGCGAGAGCAGCGCCGCGTGGCCCTCGTTCATGTGATAGCGCGTGAGCTCGTTGTAACCCAGTGCGCGCAACATTCGAACGCCCCCAATGCCCAGCACCACTTCCTGGCACAGGCGGTAGTAGGAGTCGCCGCCGTAGAGTGTACCCGTCAGATTGCGGTCGCTGGCTGCGTTCGAATCGAGATCGGCATCAAGAAAGTAGACCGGCACGTCAAATCCGCGCACGCCCTTTACCGAGTACCGCCAGCAGCGCAGCTCCACGCGCCGGTCTTCGAGCGAAACGCTGGTGCGGGCGGGTTCTTCCTGCAAGAACTTCTCCACGTCCCATTCGACCGGCTCCTCCGTTTGCGAACCATCCTCTGAAAGCCGTTGCGTGAAGAATCCCCTGCGGTAGAGCAGCGAGACCGCCACCATCGGCAGGCGCAGATCCGCGGCCGCTCGAATGGTGTCGCCGGCAAGAACGCCAAGCCCGCCGCTGTAGCTGGGCATGTCGTTCTCCAGCGCAATCTCCATCGAAAAGTAGGCGACGATTCGCTTCGTCGAATTCACCGGGCTTGCCATCTCTCTCGCTTCTGTTGGGCGCGGAGCAACCGCTGCCGTGCGGAAAAATCCTGCATTCTTAAACTTCTTATTGTCCGGGATTCGCGGCAAGCAAGCAAGCCAGCAAGCAAAAATGATTTCCTGAGGAGTTCCCAGCTCTTCCCGCGAAACCACGCCGCGCGGTGCGTTTATCTGCCGCTAACGCAGGGGTTGATCGGCAGGCTTTCTAGCTGCTTCCTGAAGCGCAACCACACGCTCGATCTCCTGCCGAATGGATTGTGAACTGATTGGCTTTACAACAAAGCCGTCCATGCCGGCTTCCTGGCACTTGCGCCGGTCTTCGTCGAAGGCGTTGGCGGTCATGGCCACGATGGGTACATGTCTGCCGCTACCCTGTTCCATCGCTCGAATCGACAGGGTGGCTTCGATGCCGTCCATGTTCGGCATCTGCATGTCCATAGCAATGAGGTCGATTTGCTGCTGAGCCAGCAACCGTAGAACGGCTTTTCCGTCGTTTGCCAGGATCACCTGATGCCCCATCTTCTCCAGAATCCGAGAGAGCAACCTCTGATTCACGAGATTGTCCTCCGCCACGAGTATACGGAGGCGCGCGCTCCGGGCGATTGTGCGCCTTTCCTCGCTTGGCGGCGGCCCTTGGTCCGCTCTTCCGAGCGCATTGCCCAGTGCTTCGAGCAAGGCCGCGCGTCGGACAGGTTTTAAGATCATCCCTGCGATTCCCATCCGTTCGCATTCGAAACGCTCTTCCGCCCTTAGCGGCCGAGAAAGCATCAGAATGATTTGCGGCAGGTGCGGATGCGCTCTTTTCCGCAGCGCTTTCACCATTGCAAGGCCTTCAAACCCGGGCATTTCCTGGTCCAAAAGCATCGCCGAGAAAAATGGTTCCTCCGCGAAGGATCTCTTGAGGATTTCGAGCGCTTCTTCGCCGCCTTCCGCAAGCACAGGAATCAGTTCTTGCTCCAGCAACAAACGCTCGATGAGCTTGCGGTTCGTCACATTGTCATCCACAACCAGAATCCGGCGGCTGGGAATCTCTGCAAGCCTGAGCTTCGGCTGCGCCTCGCTCTGCCCCGCCGTGGCGGGAGGCAATCGCACCTGGAAGTGAAAGCTGCTGCCTTGTCCCTCCTTGCTCTCCACCCACAGGCGGCCGCCCATTAGTTTCACCAGCCGCTCCGAGATTGACAGGCCCAGGCCGGTGCCGCCAAACCGGCGTGTGGTGGACATGTCCGCCTGAGAGAAAGCTTCAAATATCTTCTTCTGATTTTCCGTTGAGATTCCGATCCCCGTATCTGTAATCGTAAAGTGAATCAGCGATCGCTGCTCCGTCGGGCCACATTTTGCGTGAATCGACACCTCTCCGTGGCTCGTGAATTTGAGGGCGTTGCCCGCTAGGTTGATCAGAACTTGCCGCAATCGTGTTGCGTCACCTTGAACGGCAGGGGGGATGCCTTCACCTACGTTCCAGACGAGTTCGATACCCTTGTCCTGCGCGATGACCGCGAGCGGCTGCAAGGCTTCCTCGATGCAATCCTCGATGAAGAATGCCGAGGTTTCCAGGTCCAGCTTCCCCGCTTCAATCTTTGATAGATCGAGAATGTCATTCAGGAGCGTCAGTAGTGATTCTCCGGAGGATTTCGCCATCTCCAGATATTCGCGCTGCTCCGGGTTGAGCTCAGTCTCCAGCGCCAGTCCCGTCATCCCTAGAATGCCATTCATGGGCGTCCGGATTTCGTGACTCATATTGGCAAGAAAGTCGCTCTTCGCGCGATTCGCCGCTTCCGCATCCTCTTTCGCCCGGCGCAGAGCCTTTTCCGCGCTTTTGCGCTCCGTCGCGTCCAGAAATGTCACAACCGAGCCGCGCAGTTCCCCCTCGTGCATCACCGGATGGGACCATACTTCGACAGCAAGACCGGTGCCATCCGCCCGCCAGAAGAGATCTTCGGGAGCATGGAATCTCTTCCCCTGCACTAGCGCGAGTCTCAGCGGACATCCTTCGACCGGGTACGGCAGTCCATCAGGCTGGGTATGGTGCAACAGGCCGTGCACATTCTTTCCCAGTACCTGTTCGCGCGATTCGTAACCCATCATGCGAAGGAATGCGGGATTGCAGAAGGTACAGGCAGAGGACATGTCCACGCCATAGATGGCCTCCGCAGTGGACTCCAGCAACAGGCGAATGCGCTCTTCTTCTTCGGAGAGCCGGCCCTCGGTAACATCACGCTCGCTGATCAGCGCTCCCAGCACCAGCCCCGTGAGGGAAAGTATCAGCATCAGGAACTGCAAGGTCGCGAGTTGCCCGAGATCCCGCGGATAGAGTCTGAGAATGGCCACGATTCCCACGTCCAGCGCGAGAATTCCAGCGGTCGCCCCGCGCAATCCTCGGCGCACTGCCATCCAGATGATCGGAAGAAAAAAGAGATAGAAAAATTCGAAACGCCGCGAAAAATTTCCGCTGAAAACAATCCACAGCGTGCCCGCAATGCTTAGGGCGAACAAGCTGGATTCGAATAATCTGCGCGCGGGATGGAGATCCCGGCGCTTCTTAGCGGCGGCGTTCCAATGCTCACTCTCTTCAGCCCCCGGCATGCGGCAAAACCGCCGAAGCCACGGCATCACATAGACCAGAAGAAATGGCGTCAAGCTGGCCAGCGCAACCGCGTCTCCCACCCACCAGTTGAAGGAGGCTTTGAGATATTCCGGGGGTCTAATCACATGATCGGCAACGGAAATCCCGGCTCCTCCCAATGCCACTATGCCGGACGCCGGTAGCGCGACGAATAGTAAACGCAACGTATCCCGCATCCAACGAAGCTGCCAATCGATCTTGAACACTTTTCGCAAGAGCATCGCGGCTGCCCAGTAGCCACTCGAGACCACCGGGCTCACGCCAAGAAATGTGAGAGTGAAGAATTGTTGCTGGTAATTTATAACTCCCGAAATAAAACCGCCCAGCATGATCAATGGGAAATACCTGGTTCCGAATACAATCAGCATCGCCAGACCCAGGCCGGCCGGGGGATACCAGGCGCTGATCCCCGACCACATCTGAAAAAACACCGCCGAACGATCCAGCAGAACGTACACGACTACGAAGACCACCGCCACGCAGAAACGCCGTACACCTGTGGATTGCAGTGCGAGGAACTGTATTGCGGGAACTCCGGTTGGGCCTTTCCCATCAGCGATTCTTTTCGTTTGAACGCCCGTCGCCGGTGTCGCGTCTTGGAACGCAGGGGCACTCAGCTGTGCCGAATCGGGAGGGCTCCCGGCTGGTTTCTCCACTCCGTTCTCTGCTTTGTCGCTCATCCTTCGCCTTCGGGAACAAGTTAAACCCAGTGTCGTCAACGCTGAGGGGTGCGCGAGTTGCGTGCCTCGGCACACCACGACCCGTCCCCATGGAAGTATTCAGCGTTCGGCGTACCAAACAACAAAGTAGTGATGGTGAAAATTGTTAGAGATTTCCAATCTTTGGGGCGGGTGGTTCAAGTTCTTTTGATATATTCTTTCGGGAAAGCAGTCGAAACCGTGAAACGGCGGATCGAGATTTGCGATTATTTCCGCTTCCTGTTTTCGCTGCTCATTCCATGAATCGATTCCACTCTGCATTCGCCAGTCTTGCTCTTTGCTTGCTCCTCTCTTCTTCGCCAGCAGGCCGCACCGCGCAAGAGCAGCAGAAAACCTCCGCGATAAAGAAAGCCTCGCGATCGGCGCTAGAATCCGCGCAGCTTCTGGCACAGCAAGGGCGCTACCCCGAAGCGATCGAGATCTATCGTGGAGTGCTGGCTCTAGAGCGGCGAAATGAGTCTGCGGAAATTGGCCTCGCGGAAGCGTACCGGGGCGTGCACAACTACGAAGAGGCACGATCCATTTTGCAAATGGCGCGGCGGGAGCATCCGAAGAGTGTTGCGGTGCTAAGCGCCGTAGGTAGTCTGGAAATTGAGGCGGAATCTTTTGATGCGGCGATTGAAGCGTTGCGAGCGGCGCTAGCGTTGGCGCCGCAGGATGTGAAGTTGAGGAATCTTTTGGGATCGGCGTATCTGAGCAAAGGAGATTCGGCGGCGGCGCTGGTGGAGTTTGAGAAGGTGCTGGCGTGGGAGCCGGAGAATCAGCTGGCACATTTTTCGCGGGCGCAGATTTTTGCGGACACCGATAAAAATGAAAGAGCGCTCTCCGATGCGGAAAAAGTTTTTGCGGCGAAACCGGAGTATTTGCCGGGGGGCGCGCTACTGGCAAAAATCCTGGTGCGGCTGAAGCAATGCGAGCGGGCCGCGGAAATTTTGAGGCCGGCGATGAATCCACCGGCGCTCGATACGCCATCGCTTTTTCTGCTGGCGAATGCTTACGAATGCGCGGGAAAGCGGGAGCTTGCGGCGCACGCGCGCGAGGAGTTTGCAGCGGCTTCGCAGGCGGACCGCAAGCGCGCGGAAGATGAAGCGCAGTCGAAGCATCTGGTGGAGCAGGCGAACGAGCTGGCGCGGCAAAATAAATTTCCGGAAGCGCTGGAATTGTTGCAGCAGGCGCTGGAGAAAAATCCGCAGAATGGATTTGCGTATTCGCAGCAGGCCAAAATTTATTTTTCGATGCGGGATGCGCAAAAGGCTTCCGAAGCGATTGGAAAGGCGCTGGCGCTCCAGCCGTTCCAGCCGGATTTTTTGTATGTCGCCGGCGTGATCGCGGCGCAGGCGGGAAAGCAGGACGAAGCTCTGGCAGCGTTTGAAAAAGTGACGCAAGTAAATCCAAAAGAGGCCGACGCCTATTTTGAGATCGGCAAAATCCGCCTCCAGCAAGGTGACCGCGTGGCGGCTGTCGTTGCCTTCGGTCAAGCCGTCGCGCTCGATCCCAATGACCCGGACTATATGCGCGCCTTCATGGCCGCTCACCCCAAGCCGGTGCCTCGCAAACCCTAACCAAACGCCTTTGAGCTCTCGCGCCATTAGTTTGCAGCTCTTTTCGGCGAGACCGCGTTGGGAGTGGGGCGGGTGAGCAGGTCGACGTATTCTTTGTAAAACTTTTCTTTGTCGAGGTCGAACTGGACTTCGACTAATTGTTCGCCCATGCCGGGCTGCTGGCCGGGGGCCCAGGCGAGGGTGTCGCCGTAGGATGCGCCGTGATCGAGTTCGACGTCGATGTAGAGTTTTTGCCACTTGGTGATGATGGAGGGATCGAGCCAGGCCACGGCGGCGAGCTCGTCCCAGAGATAGTTGGCTTCGGCATATTTGGCGACGTACTGCGCGGCGGGCGTTGGGCTTTTGCGGACTTGCTCGATCAACGATTTTTCCATGCGCGTTTTCACGGAGATGTCCACGGTGGTGAGGATGAAGCGGGGCCAGCGGGCGTGGAGAACGGCGCGGGAGGCTTCGGGGTCCATCCAGAAATTGAATTCGCGCTTGGGCGTGAGCGCAAATTCAGGATCGTCGGTTTGCGGATTGATGCTGCCGCCCATGACGATGAGTTCTTTGGTGAGTTCGGCGAAGTGGGGGTCGAGGGCAATGGCGAGAGCGAGGTCGGTCATCGGACCGGCGGCGTAGACGGTGACTTCGTGCGGATATTTGTTCACCATGCGAACGAGAAAATGCGCGGCGTCTTCCGCGGACGCTTTTGTGGTGGGCGCGCCTTCGGGCATGGGCGGAATTTCGTAGGGGCCGTGGACGGCGTGACCCTTGGCATAATTCCACGCGCCCTGGTAGATCACTTTGCCGTAGAGCGTTTCCCACTTGGCGATGTACTCCTTGCTGTTCATCAGCGGGAAGGCGGCGCCGGGGAGCACGGGAATGTCGGTGCGGCCGATGATTTCGAGGAGGCGGAGGGTGTGCTGGACTTCTTCGTCGCGCCAGGCGTCGCCGGTGAGGACGGTGATGCCGAGAACGTCGGTGTCCGGCGAATTGATGAGCGCGAGGATGGCTTGCATGTCGGTGCCGCCGGGGCCGGCGGCGTCCTGGTCGATGATGACTTTGCGCCTGGCTTGCGCGGAGGCAACAGGCGAGAGAAGCAGGGCGAGTAAAAGAAGCGCGACGCAGCTTCGAGCGACGATGTTCGAGTAGATTTTTCTGTTTAACAATTTACCCCCCTGCCCCGCTTTTTTTTTAACTGCGCATTGTAAAGGAGTTACGGGTCGAAGGGTTGAAAAGTCAAAGTGTCGAAGAGTCTGAAAACAGAAAGCACCCCCCCACCCCCCGGGCATTTGTAAGAGTATCAAACTAAAGGGGTTGCGGGAGGGGGCATTTGTAAGTGTGTGAGCTGAAAGAACTTGGAAGCAGTGTCTGGTGGCGAGTGACGAGTTCCAGAATGGGAATTGTTGGGTGACACCCGGCAATTTGCGAAAGAGTGCGGAAGCGGCTGATTGTAAAACAGTTGTGAAAACTCTTGATGCAAAAAACGACAAAAGAGTGCAAACCAAAATACGTTGAAGGTTGCAAGGTCCCGCAGAAGTATCCGGGATGCACAATGCGCATTTGCAGGTTAACAGGTTGGGAGAAAGAAAGAGAGGGATCGAGAGCGGCACCGCTGGGAGGGTAATCCTGGGTTCGGAGATAGGGAGCGAAGATCACGGGGAATGGTAGCACGGGATATACCTACTGTCAACTACTAACTACTTAGTGATTCGAATGAGTGTGACTGTTGGGAGCAGGGGGGGCTTAAGTTGGAGGATGGAAAGGGTTTGCGGGAGGGGTGCGATTCGAATGAATTGTGGAAAACCGTGGAAAACGTCAAAGGACCCCATCTTTCGCGCGGCGCGCACCCGCGGCTTCTTCTGCGAGGTTAAGATGGTCAAATGGCTATTGGTTCACACACGATTCCCAAATTCTACCTTGAGCAATTCTCCACGCCATCGGCTCGGCCCGGCAATCCAGGGCGCGTTTTGGTCTATGAACGGGACAGAGAGCCAGATGAACGTGCTACTTCCGTGCAAGGCGTCGAAAACGGTTATTTTGGCTACGTCAAATCTGACGGCACTTTGGAAGAGTCTCTTGAGACGCAGCTTGCGAGTTTGGAGGCTGGATGCCACGAGCTCCTTCCTTCGGCCAAGAGTGAGTTATTCAACTGGCGATCCTTTTCACACCGGAAGATCTTTGCTTCCTACGTTTCTTTGCTCTTCCAACGTGCCACACAGAGCCGCAACGTCAACGAACAGCATTGGGACTACGTTCAGAAAGAATTTGCCGAAGCCATTGCCGATGAGAAGTACGTCGGTGACCTAGCGGTTCACTACGGTAGAAGGTTCAATCAGGACATCACGATTGCGGAGATGCGGGGTCATTTGCAAAGGGTTGCTGAAGGAATGCAAAAGCCCGCAGAGGCAAAGAATGTCTTCCTCGAAAGGCTCCTTTGGAACACTGAGTTCATTCGGGAAACTCTATTGGAGAAAAAGTGGCAGGTCTGGAAAGTGGCTGCTGGGGCCGAGTTTGTAACGTCCGATAATCCGGTCATCTCGTTTGTGCGTCTCAGCAACGATGAGCTACATCCGGGTTGGGGCTTTCGCAGACAGGGTGTCATAGTTGCGTTCCCGCTGGCACCCACAGCTTGTCTCGCAATGGGGCCTACTGGTCCAGAGTTCGTCACTTTCGATGCCGAACACGTCATGAAAATAAACGAACTCATCATTCGTTTGTGCGACAGATTTGTGTATTCAAGAACGCGCTCTGAGGAGATTCGGAGACTGGTAGATTCAGTTGGCGGAACAGCGAAGTATGGTGTCACTGCCTTCATGCCGACTGAGATAGGAATGCCGTCAATCAGAGCATTCCTTCGTCATTATCTGGGGCTTCCCCATCAGGATTCTGCGGCGTGAAAGCTATTGTTACGGCAGACCCAAGTGAGCCAGGTAATAGTCGTCACGGAAACGCAGTTGAATTCCGTGGTGGTTTGCGTTCGTAACCATATCTATTCTCTGATCCGTCGTGACAATAGTGTTCGCGCCGCCGGCAAATGCGGCCTGAAAAAGGTAGACATCATCGGCTGGTACCTGCCCGGACAAGTCGTCGGGAAGGGGTTCAAGTTGGTCAGGCCTCAAACGTATAGTCTTGAGTGGATCGATTAGGACGCCGAGGTAAAGAAGCTTGCTCAGTATTTGCACGCGCGCATCGCGCACTTCCCACAATTGCCAGGCCTTATCTGTCCACCGGGTTTCTTGCGGAACAATGATTTGGTCAGTCCCTTGCTTCAGAGCTTCCAAGAAAACTTCAACCCGCTGCTGGTCATACAGGCCGTTGTCGCCCCTCATGTCGTGAAATAGCCACTCGTTGACCACGATTGGATCGGGCGGCACTTAGTTTCACCTTAAGTTGTCGACGCATTGCGCTTGAGCAAACTCTTAAGGTCCTCCAACTCCCCGCCCATAAAGCTTGTCAATCCGCCTTCTATCCGGCCATCGTCGTATATGCGTTGGCGCTCAAAGACGGCTTTCTTGCTCTCTTTTTGGACAAAGTAGAACGCCACTTGCTGGGTACTCAATCTGCCTTCTCCGACCATAGAAAGCAACGCTAGCACGAAGGCTTCGCTGTGAGTCGAGACCAGAAAACTCTTACCTTCATCGACAACGATGTCCCGCAAAATCCTAGCAAATCCACGCACCGCGGTTGGGTGGAGGTGTATTTCTGGTTCCTCAATACAGGTCCATCCAGCGTCGGGGTTTAGGGCCTTTGCCAAGAAGTACACCATCTGATTTACGCCGAAGCCTTCATTAACAAGTTCAGTGGCAACGCCGGTCTTCTTGTCGGTTGCGTCCAGGGAGAAGATTGCCGTTCCGGGCTGAACGTTTACTCTGAAATCTTGATTCAGAACTCTTTCAAGATAATAACTAACCTTTGAAACTAAATACTTATTTGTAGAAAGAAATGTTGCGACTTCTTCTTCGGTGATCAGTGCAGCGGAGACCGGTTGAGATTGGTAAACAGGCTTGGAAAAGCCCCTTCTTAGCGGCACCATAGCTACCTTTCTCAGTACCTCAGCAGGTGTGTTGATCACAGCCAAGAGGCGGCTCAGCATTTCAAGTGTCTCTGGCCCAGCTTGCTGTCCTGCTGGCAATTGCGCAGTAATGCCGTTCCACGTGAATGCTGCACTCTCCTCATTGAGAGACACGTTGACCGTGACAGGGAGATTACCCGGGTAAGGGAAGGTTACTAGGGTTTCAACACTCTGTATGTGTTTTGAGTGTTCGAACGTAAGTTTGTATGTGCCTTGTGTCTCTCCGAAGCTTACCGCATGCTCTACAGTTCCGGTATCGGCCTGGACTCGCAAACTTAACTCGATGTTGTTTCTCTTCAGATGGTCGAAAACGACGGCGTCGAACCCTCCCAAACTTGTGAATCCATAGTTGAATAGTCCACTGGTTGCGGAGTTGGAGTTCAGGACGGCGGCCTTGAGAGTCAAGAGTGCATACAGTAGGCTAGACTTTCCCGCACCGTTGGCGCCGTATACGACAGTAATCGGCGTCAGTTCGACCTCTTGGTCTTGAATCGCGCGAAAGTTCTTAATCTTCAATAGCATTCTCAAGCCCCCGTCAAGTTGCTCAGCCGGGATTGTAGCACCCGTCGTGTGGCTGAGAAAGGTTGGTGAAGACTGCATGAACAGATCGACCGGGCCATCGGCGTTCACGAGTAGGGCTACCGATCGATTCGGCGCGCGCGAGGAACGAATGGGGGAAAGGAGAGAAGGCAGAAACTAGAAGTGAGGTGGGGACGGTGGCGAGTGGTGAGTGGCTAGTGGCGAGAAAGAGAGAAGCAGATCCCTCCCGATAAGACTCGGGACTCGGGCCGCTTGTCGGGCGCTCGTCGCTGCGCGCGGTCCCGCAAAACCGTCCGGGACGCAAAATGCGCGAATGACACGTCGGTGGGGCGACGGCGCTGCTTGCTCCAAAAAATTGCGGTGTTGTGCCAAAGTGAACAGATTTGCGGGGGATTTGGGCACACGCTGGCACCAAATGAGGATGAACGAGCTGACGCCGAAACAGTTTTCTGCGGTTCCCTGCCCTACGTGCGGGGTGGCTGCGGGGATGCGGTGTCTGCTGCATTCCGGAGAGCCGCGCGTGGATGCGCACGTCGACCGGAAGCTTTCGGCGGCGGAGGCGATTGAGATGAAGCAATTGCCGCGGCGTGTGCGGTGAAAGAGAAACTAGAAGGCAGAAATTAGAAACTAGAAGTGAGAAGCAAAGTCAAAGTCCCTCCGACGAGGTCGGAGCGCGCGCGAAGCAGCGCCACCCCTTGCCCTCCTACGGCGGGCAGACGAGAAACAAAGGCCCAAGGATCCCGATCCGATCGGGACAGGTGGGGCACCCGCCTGGAACACTAAAACCAAAAATAGATAAACGCAGAGACACAGAGTGCGCAGAGTGGGCGCGGACAAGAGAGATTCATCGCATGCCTAAACCGCATGCGATGGAAAAGAGTACCTCTTATCCGCAGGCCGACCCTTTCGCAGGAGCGAAAGGGAAAGAAGATTCGGCCTGCTTCGTTCGGAATGACGGGGGAGAGCGCTTTGCAGAACGGCTCCCGCGCCAATCAGGCGATTGGCGTTCCCGGGTGCGGGGAATTGCGCGAGGACAACGAGGGCGCGGGGGTCAGAGGATATTGACGGCGCGGGCGGCCAGGAGGGCGACGATGGTGAGTGAGATTAAGGACTGGAGCATCATGCCGAGTTTGGCCCAGCGGGAGAGGACGGCGGTGTCGGTGGGAGAAAAAGCTGTGCTGGTGTTGAAGGCGAGGAAGAGATAGTCCATGAACTGTGGTGTCCAGGAGGGATCGCCGCCCTCCTGGGTCAACATCTGGGGAAAAAGGAACGAACTTTTGACGCGGCCGGAGGCGCGGTCGCGGCCGAGCGGACCGCCGGCGTCGAGCTTCCAATACCATAGAGCGAAGACGAGAACGTTGGTGATCCAGAGAGCGCAGGCGGAGCGCAGCATGGCTGTGGGCGGCTCGCGATGCTGCGGGATGCCCTGGATGAGAAAAACGAGCGAGGCAATCATAGCGAGGGTGATGACGGCGCTGGCGGCAAAGGTGAAAACGCGGGAGATGTCATAGCGGCCGCGGCTGTGGGAGATGACGATAGGAATCAGGAGAAGGAAGATTACGGCCAGCAAGAGCCAACTGGGGCCTAAAGAGAGCGGTTCCGGCAGGGCCCAGTAAACGCCGGAGGCGGCGATCATGGCGACGAAGGCGGGCCAGCGAGGTTCGCGGATGATGGGGTTAGTCATGGGATGTGTTGCGAAGTCCGCGGGGGGAGTTTAATACAATTTACGTTGCGAAACGCAAAGGGAAGACAATCGCTCAGGACCAGAGGACGGCGCGGTCGATGCTTTGGATGGTGGTGCGGCCGGTGAGGACCATGGCCATTTGAAATTCGCGCTGGAGGATGCTGAGAACTTTGGTGACGCCGGCTTGGCCGGCGGCGCCGAGGCCGTAGACGTAGGGGCGGCCGATGAGCACGGCGCTGGCGCCGAAGGCGAGGGCCTTGAGCACATCGGTGCCGCGGCGGACGCCGCCGTCGACGAAAACGGGGACGCGGCCGGCGACTTTGTCGGCGACCTGGGGCAGGGCGTCGATGGTGGCGGGGACGGTGTCCAGATTGCGGCCGCCGTGGTTGGAAACCATGATTCCGGCTACACCGGCCTGGACGCCGCGGTCGGCGTCTTCGGGATTGAGGACGCCTTTGAGAAGCAGGGGGATTTTGGCGAAAGAGCGCAGCCACTCGACATCTTTCCAGGACAGGGCGGCGTCCTGCACGCTGCTGAAAATCTCTAGCGAGCCGGTGCGCACAGGGCCATCGAGTTTCAAACCTTTCAAGTTGGGCAGGGAGCCGAGTTTGACATCGGCGCGGGTTTCGCGGTTGCGCGCGCCGGTGATGGGGGTGTCGACGGTGAGGCAGAGAGCGCGGTAGCCGGCGGCTTCGGCGCGCTGGACGAGGTCGCGGGTGAAGCCGTGATCGGTCTGCATGTAAAGTTGAAACCAGAGCGGAGTCTTGGCTGCGGCGGCGACATCTTCGAGACTGGTGGTGGAGAAGGAACTGAGGACCATGGCCGCTCCGGCTGCGCCAGCGCCGCGTGCGGTGGCGAGCTCTCCCTCTTCGTGAGTTAATTTTTGGGCGGCGGTGGGCGCGAGAAGAATCGGGAAGGCATGCTGCTGGCCGAAGAGGGTGACGCGCGTGTCGAGTTTGGTGACGTCGACGAGGACGCGAGGCTTCAGACGAATACGCTGGTAAGCTTCCTTGTTCCAACGAACGGTGAGTTCATCGCCGGCGCCGGCGGTGACGTATTCCCAGGCCATGGGGGACATTTTGGCTCGGGCGAGGGGCTCGAAATCGGCAAGGCAGATGGGTTCCGTGCCGGGGACGGAATTTGCTTGCGCAGCGGCACGCGAATCCTGGGCTTCCGTTTTGGCGGACGGAAAGAGAGTGGCAGCGGCCAAGGCGCCAGCGGAGGCGAGGGCCTCTCGTCTTGTGAAGGGCACGAACACCTCCGGGCAAATTGTTGAAGGCCTAGCAGAGAGCGTTATCGCGCTCCCTGCAAGGGCACTGGATTAGAACTGGAAGCGGACGCCGAATTGCGCGGCGAAGGGCGTGCTTCCGGGTGAAATTTCGTCATGCACTCCGTAGGTAATGCCGTTGAAGACGTCGCCTTGTTTTGGAATCGCGGTCAACGGATTACAAGTGAAACCAAGTATCGCGGGCGGATTCGGCAGACAGTTTGAAAGAGTCACGAAACCGCTATTGTCCGGGTTGGAATACAGGTTGCCGCGATTGGACACATTGTACAAGTCGGCGCTGAGACGGAACTGATAGCGCTCGCCCCACTTGAAGTCCTTTGCGATGCGCATGTCCCAGGTGAAGAAATCCGGCTGGCGTGCGGGGTAGCGTGTAAGCAGGAAGGGCTTGCCGCTGCCAAGCTGGACGACCGGTCGATCGTTGTTGGAAAACTGATTGATGACGCCGTCGCCGTTGAGGTCCGAGTCGTCGGTGGTGAACTGGTTGATCGCCGAAGTATAAGCAGGGTAGGCCAATCCACTGTGAGCGATGAAGGTGTTGCTCCAGCTGATGCCCCAAGGCAAGTCCGCAACGAGCCCGGCTTTGAACTGGTGGGTGATGTCGAGGCCGTTGCGGCCATAATCGATGGCGATGTTGAAGGGATCCTGCGCGCCGAAGAACGTATCCGTGTCGCGCTCGCTGGAGTCGTTGCTGAAGTTGCGCGACCAGCTATAGTTGGCGAAGAGCTGGTAGTGGTTGGAGAAACGCTTGTTGGCGCTGACCACGAGTTGGTGATAGTTGCCGTGGCTGAAGCTGGCCAGTTCGCCCATGCCGAAGACCGAGAGCGTGCAATCCGCGGGTACGGCCCCGAAGCCAAAGATGAAGGCGCCATTCGCCGGGCAAGTTGCTCCCGCCGCAGGTTCCGCAGCCAAAAGGGTGCGGCCAAACGGATCCGTTCCCGCGGACACAAAGTTTCTTTGCCAGTTGGAAGTGCTGAATCCGCCGGTTTTTAGCCGGTCCGAATGCATGAAGGCGTAATTGACGGAAACTGTCCAATCGTGCGCGAGCTGATGCTCGAAGCCCACGGTGAGGTTGGAAACCCGCGGGTTCTTAAAGGCGGGATCGGTGTACGTGATCGACGGGCAACCGATGAAGGGCGGTCCGAAATTGCACAATCCGTCCGAGGTGGTATTCAATTTAGAAGGGTAAGTATATGGGAGCCCGCTAGGCGGCGCACAGCCGAATTGAGTCGGACAGAACAACGTGATGGACTTAGAGCCCCCGCCATTGGAGGCGGCTGGGAAAAAAATCGTCGGGGTCTGAGCGTAATACAAACCCCAAGCGGCGCGAATGACGCTGGGATGCTGGCTTGAACCAAGATTCCAGGCGACGCCCACGCGCGGGCCCCACTGTTCATAATCGTTCGGAGTGCCTTGCGGCACGGGAATGAGATGGCTCCCCGCGCCGACGCCGACCATGGCCGTTGTCCCAGGGATTCTTGTGGCTGGCTGGGGGTTGCGGGTCGCGTCCCAGCGCAAGCCGTAAGTCACGGTAAGGCGCGGCGAGACTTGCCACTTATCCTGCGCGTAGAGGCCAACGCCCGTCTGGTAAGCGGGAGGGAGCAAATTGGCCTGGAAGGGGGTCTGATTATTCAGGCCAAATCCTTGGAAGAAGAAGTTCGGACCAAGGGAAGTTTGTCCGCCGGCGCAAGTGGAAGGATCAAAATCGCAGAGAGTGGAAAAGTTGTATCGACCGGCGCTCCAGCCCGCGAAGACGTCTTTGCGGTCGACGAAGGAGTTGACGTCGCCGCCAAACTTCACGTCGTGCTTGGAGAAGGAGTAGGAGTAGTTGTCCTGGACCTGGAGCTTGCCGTTGTCGTTGTTGCCGGGGAGATAGAAGCGCTGGCCGAATTCGCCGACTCCGCCGATGAAGATTTCGGGCGCGCCGGAGAAGATGGGATGGCGCTTGCGGGTTTCGCCCTCGATGGAGGCACGCAACTCATTCACCCTGCGGCCCAGCACCGTGGTCAGGGCGAAAACACCGCTGATGCCCTGGTTGACGAAGTCTTCGGTGTCGCCAAAGGCGTCAAAAGTTTCGGATTGGCCGTGACCGCCGGTGAAGCCGCGGGTGTGGTTGCGGGTGCCAAAGCCGCGGATGCTGAAGTGGTTCGCAGGGGTGATTTGATAGTCGTAGTGACCGAGGAGGGTGAAGAAATTCTGGAATTGAGTGCTGGCGCCTTCGAGAGCGTGCAGGTTGGGTACGCCGTAGCAAGCAGGAAGGAGATTCATCCCGACCGCGTTCGCAACGCAGGAGGTACCGAGCTTGTCTGTGGCGTTCGCCGGACCTGGAATGACCGGGCCCTGAGAGGCTTCGCAAACCGGATCGCCGTGGCAAAGATTGGTGGTCAGTGGACCGTTGCTGCGCTGAATGTCGGTGGAAAGAAAAAGCCACTGGCGATCCTTGTGGATGGGGAAACCGACGGAGCCACCGAACTGATTTTGTTTATTGATGTTGGATGGATTGCCGAGGGCGTCGTCCCTAGTCAAGCCGGCGCTGCGGAAATATTCGTGAGCTTCTCCGTGGAGATCGTTGGTGCCGGATTTGGTGATGACGTTGAGCAGACCGCCGGTGGCGCGGCCAAATTCGGGAGCGAAGCCATTGGTGACGACCTGGAATTCCTGGACGGCTTCTATGGGAACGGTGAGGTTCTTGGTTTCGAGGGAGCCGAAGTTTTCACCGAAGAAATTGTTAGTGGTGTCGGCGCCGTCGATGACCAGGCCGTTGTAATCGCTCTGCTGGCCTCCGAGACGAATGGCTCCGCGGAGACCGGGAACCACCTGGGCGGAGGGAGTCAACTGCGCGAGGTCGCGGTAATCACGTCCGGGGAACGGCAGATTGTCCAGGCTCTTGGCATCGAGGAGTTGCGTGATGCCAGCAGTCGTGGTGTCGATGGCGCCAGCGGCTTCGGCGGTGACGGTGATGCTTTGCTCAGCGGTCTTGACCTTGAGGTGACCGTCCAGCGAGATGGAGGAGCCAATGGTAACGACGATCTGCTTCACGGTGTAGGTGGCGAAGTTGCCAGACTCGAAGACGAGGGTGTACTCGCCGGGGATAAGCGCTTCAAAGTCGTAGGCGCCGTCGGCGTTGGTGGTGGTGTCGCGCTTGAGGCCGGTGGCTGAACTGGTGAGGGTGACCTTGGCGCCGGGAATGGCGGAGCCGGAGGTGTCGTAGACGAAGCCGTGGACGGCGCCACGATCCAAAGTTTGCGCGGAAGCGCCGAGTGCAGCCAACAGTAGAACCAGCAGTGCGAGAATTGCGTTCTTACAGAATGCTTGCTTCATGCTTTCCCCTCCGAGATTCGATCACGGCAACCGCTTGAGCGGTCAAAAGGCTTTTTCCACTGCCCTACTCCCCATGGGTCCGCCGAACAGAAACAGCGCCAAGAATGAAATTCTGAGACGAATGAATTCGAGGAGACGGGCGCGCCGAGGGCCCAGGAGAGAATGAACACCAGTGTAGAGTCCTGGCGAGTTCCGCAGGAGAACCCTTGCCCTCCACTTGCGATATGAACGGATATTAGTACGCCTCAGTCCGGCTCCCCCAGTCGTACTCGTGGGCGTAGGCTAGCGTCCGCGTTGGAGAAGTGTCAAGACAAAAGTAGGGTTTGAAAATTGTATGCGGTGGAAAACTTATTCGAATATTTGCGGGCATCCCAGAATGGGAGAGAAGGAGCTGTAACCGGCAAGGAGATGCAAGGGAGGTGCTACTATTTTCTGCGATGCTCCAAAGTGAAACACGGCGAAGAAGAACGCTCGCGAGAATCACGGTGAGCATGCTGACCTCTGCGCTCCTGCTGGTATCGACAAAGAATGAAGCGCAGCAGGCGAAGAGCGGGAACCCGCCTAGAACCTCCGCGGCGGTTCCCGCGAAGAATGTCGGCGCGAATCCGTTCAACGTGCAATTTCGCGACGTCACCGCGGCTTCGGGAATTCACTTTCATCACGAACGGGCAGCGTCCGATCAGAAACTCTACACCGAGACGATGGGAGCGGGCGTCGCCTGGATTGACTACAACCAGGATGGATTCCTCGATGCGTTTTTCGTGAACAGCGGCTACACGCCGTTTTTTCATCCTGATAAACCACCGCAGCCGGCGCTCTACCGGAACAATGGTGACGGAACTTTTACTGACGTTACCGAGCAAGCGGGCATTCACACGGACGGAACGTTTTTCTTTGGCGTGGCCGTGGCGGATTTCGACAACGACGGGTTCCCGGATATTTACATGACCGGCTACCGGCATTCCGTGCTGTACCACAACAACGGGAATGGGACGTTCACGGATGTGACGGCGAAGGCGGGAGTGGGCGACGATGGCGCTTGGGCGACGGCGGCGGGATGGTTCGACTATGACCGCGACGGCAAACTGGATCTGCTGGTTAGCAATTACGTGCAATTTGAAGACGATCACCCAGTTTCCTGCGGCGAGAACAAGCCCGGATATCGCGCTTATTGCCATCCCGACAGTTTTTCAGGAACTTCACCGCGCCTTTATCACAACAATGGCGATGGGACTTTCACGGATGTGACAAAAAAAGCGGGGCTCGTGAATAAGGATGGCAAGAGCCTGGCCGTGGTGCTGGCAGACTTGAACAACGATGGGTGGCCGGACATCTTCATCGCCAACGACACGCAGCGGAATTTCTTGTATCTCAATAACGGCGACGGAACGTTTCGCGACGTGAGCTACACCAGCGGCGCAGGGTTCAGCGAAGACGGCAAGCCGGAAGCGGGGATGAGCGCGGACGCCGCGGACGTTCGAAACACGGGGCTCTACGATTTGTACGTGAGCCATCTGGATTTCGAATTGAACCGCTACTACCGCAATAACGGCGACGGGAGTTTTTCGGATGCGACGATTCCTTCCGGGTTGGGACAGACGAATTACCGCAACAGCAGCTTCGGTGCGCGTTTTTTCGATTTCGACAACGACGGCTGGCGCGACCTAGTGGTCACCAACGGGCATATCCTCGACAATATTGCACTGTACCATCCGGGTGTTAAGTACGCCGAGGAAAGAAAGCTCTATCGCAATCTGGGGAATGGAAAATTTGCCGACGTGACGAGCACGCAGGATGCGGCGTTTCGCGCGCCTCGGGTGGGACGCGGCCTGACCGTCGGGGACTATGACAACGATGGGTGGCTCGATTTTCTGGTTGGCAACAATGGCGAGGATGCGCAGCTTTTCCGGAATGAAGGCGGCTCCGCGGCCGCAGCCCGGAAGAATCACTGGCTTGAAGTCCATTTGATTGGCACGAAGAGTAATCGTGACGGAAGCGGAGCGGCTCTGAAGATTACGGCGGGTGATTTCGTGAGCTATGACCAGGCCAAGGGCGGGATGAGCTACTGTTCAGCGCAGGATCCACGGATTCATTTTGGCCTGGGCGCACACACAAAAATCGACACGCTGGAAATCACCTGGCCCAGCGGGGCACATGAAGTCATACGAGATATCGCTTCCGACCAGATTGTGACGATTCAGGAAGGCGAAGGGCTGACGCCGTACCGCTATCCGGCCTTTCGAAAGCATTAGCAATCAAATTCATTTTATTCCATGGGCGGATTTGCGCGGCGCTTTTCGACGTCGTTCCCTGCTTGGAGAAGTAACGCCGCCGGTTGTCGGCTATAATCACGCCCCGTGGAAGGCATCCTTGATTCGATCCGTGTGGTAGAGATGACCGAGGCGCTTGCCGGTCCGTATTGCGCGATGTTGCTAGGCGATTTTGGCGCCGACGTCATCAAAGTGGAGCGGCCGGGAACCGGCGACCAATCTCGCGGGTGGGGACCGCCGTTTGTGGGGAGCGAGTCCGCGTACTTCCTTGCGGCCAACCGTAACAAGCGATCCGTGACGCTCAATTACGATCATCCGCGGGGCGCGGACGCATTGCAGAAGCTTGTCTCGAGCGCGGACGTTTTCATCACCAACCAGCCTTCGATGGCTTCTCTGAAGAAGCGCGGGATCGATCCGGAAACGCTCTGCGCGAAGCACGCGCGACTGATCTACTGCAGCATCACTGGCTACGGGTTCAGCGGGCCCAAGGTGGGTCGCCCCGGTTACGACATCCTCGCGCAAGCAGAAGCCGGAGTCATGAGCTTCACCGGAGAATCCGGGGGTGGGCCGATGCGCTACCCCATCGCGATTGCCGACATGACCTGCGGGATGTACGCGGCGATGGGAATTCTTGGCGCACTTTTTTCCAGGGAGAAGACCGGCCGCGGGCAGTTTCTGGACATGGCGCTCTTCGATTCGCAATTGACGTGGCTGGCGAACGTAGGCAGCAGCTACTTGAACGCTAGCGCTTCGCCGAAACGCTGGGCCAATGCGCATCCCAACATTGTGCCGTATGAAGTCTTTCGCGGTAGTGACGACAGGCATTTTGTTGTCGGAGTGGGAACAGAAGCGTTGTGGAATCGATTCGTCCAATTGCCGGGCATCCCAGATGATATTGGGAAGGATGAACGATTTCAGACCAACGTGCTGCGCATCCAGAATCGGGAAATCTTGATTCCAATTTTGCAGAATGTCTTTCGAACGGGTCCTGCACAAGCGTGGCTGGATAAACTTGCCGACGCGCACATCCCCGCTGCGCCGATCAACACTGTTTCTGAAGCGGTGAGCGACCCGCAGACACGCGCGCGCGGATTGATCGTGCAAATCGAGCATCCGGCGATCGGCACCGCCAAGAGCATCGCCAGTCCCATTCGATTTTCAGATACGCCAGTAAGCTACCGCTTCCCGCCGCCGCTGCTCGGAGAACATACCAACGAGGTTCTGGAGAGTCTCAACTATTCCGCCGAAGAAGTGAAGGCCATGGCAGTGGAATCCGCAACTTGAAACGATTCCCAGTCCGCACATAGTTGGAAATCAATCGCGCAAGGTGCATGAACATTTCTACGAACCGGCGTAGAGCTGAAACGGAGCCCAGTAGAAAGGCTTGCGAAAATTACCCTGAGAACGGACCAGCGAGAGTTTGGCGTTTCGGAGGGCAGCAGCGGGATCCTGGCCGGCTTTCACGCCCTTGTAGAGCGCATCCATCAGCCTCGGCGTGGAGTCGTCGTTCACTTCCCAGAGCGAGGCGATGACGTTGTGCGCGCCGGCGCGAAGAAAAGCCCAGGAGAGGCCCACCAGGCCTTCGCCCGCGTAGGAGCGCGTACCCACGCCGTCACACGCGGAAACGGTCACCAGATAAGCGTGCAGAGGGCGAGTGATGATTTCGTGCGCGTAGAGTTTCGCGGAATCCCCGGACTTTGTGAGGATGACCGCGGAATCCAGCGGATGGGTGCGGCTGGCGGTGCCGTGGGTGACGAAATGAAGAAAGTCGAAGCGCTCTGGCCCGGCGGAGAAATAAGACGGCGGCGTGGCGTCCGCGCCAGCGAGAATGCGGCGCCGTGCCTCCGAAAAATGTCCTTTGACTAGCGTCATTTCGCGCGCCGCCTGCCGCAGTGGAGGAAACTGCGCGTCCGAAGAGATGGCATCGCCAACAAGGAAAAGCCGGGCGTTTTGCGGAGGCGGAGTGGATCGGGACCGTTGCAAGAGTGTCAAGGAGCTGGCGTTGGTGAGAGTGACGTCCTGAATCCAGTAGTGCGGCGCAGGACCGGGGACGATCAGCGTTTCAAAATTGAGCGAGTACAGACTACCGTCGGGCAAGACGATGACACGCGAGTTGCGCGGAATGAGCTTTGCCGCAGGCGCAACCAGAATGGAATAGAGTTTTGCCGCCGGTGAATTGGCCGTTTCCAGAGGATTGTCGCCATCGAGAATGCGCTCGCGGTGGGACTTGACCAGCGGATCGATCTCCGACTGCGGAGGAAGTGACAAAAGTGTTGTTTTTTGCGGCGTGATGACCCACAGATACGAATGGCGGATGCCGAGCGAGTAGAAAAGCAGTGTGGAACGGAAGCGCGCAGCCAATTGCTGCGGATTCGCGCGAGGAAAGGTCGTGACCAGCGCTTGCGACGGTTCAGTGAGCCCTGCCGTAAGCGTCTGCGCGCGGCTGCGTTCAGCCACGGCGAGCGCGTCGTCGGGCCGGTGCTGCGCGATAAAAAAATCCACATACGCGTTGTAGAAATGAATCGAGCTGGAGAGAAACGAGAAGCGAAATTCTTCTTCCTGCAGTTCCCGCTGCGCCTTGGCGATGTTGGCGATGGCCTCGTTGAACTCACGCTCCGCCACAAGCGCCTTTCCTTGCGCCGCATGAACCTCCGCAAGGCCAGCCTGAGCCTCCCATCGGAGCGAGACGGGAGATTGAGGAGCGCCGAAGAGCATGGAGTAAGTTTGTTCAGCTTTCGATAGATCGCCTGCACGCGCGGCAATGTCCGCGGCCGTGAGCCACGTGTCCAGTTTTTGCGATTGGTCCGGCGCCTGAGATTCCAGATGCTGGGCCTCATCGATGTGCTGCTGCGCCTCTGAGATTTGGCCTTTCTCGAGCGCCATGACAGCCAGGTTTTGCAGACAATAAATTGCGTCGCCATCGTCCTTCAGAGCCTTGGCCAAGCCGAGGGCCTCCTGGGACTCACTCACGGCCGAAGCATACTCGCCCATGAGAAAATAAATGGCCCCCGTTTGAAGCTTCGATAAGACGCGGTCTTGTTGCAGGCCGGCGCTTAAAGCGTCGCGCTCTGCATCTTTGTTGAGGGCCAGAGAGTTCACCAGGTCGCCCATCTTCAAGTAACTCCACGCGATGTTGCCCTCAATCTTCGCGATCAAGCTGAGCGCACCCAGCGAACGGGCGGCCTCCAGCGCCTGCCGGTTCCAAGCGATGGATTCATCGAAGCGCTCCAACTGCGTGGCCAAAACGCCCAGACTGCCGAGGACCGAGGCTTCGAGAAATGCATTTTTTTGCTTGCGCGCAAGCTCCAGCGCGGCACGATAATCCACCTGCGCTTTTGCCAAATCCAACTGTAGGGAGGCCAAAGTACCCAGGCGAAGCAGGCTTTCACCAACCAGTTGCGGTTGAGCCGACACCGCGAGAGTCTGCGCCTTGTCCAAAGCGGTCTGAGCTTCCGAAAATTTCGCCAAATAGGAATAGTCAGAGCCCTGCGTGAGTTTTTGCCATACCGCGATGTCGGAGGAGCCGAGCGCGGGCGGCAGATCGAATTTCAACTGCACGAGAGATTCCTCATAGAGTCCTTCCCGCATGAGGATCTCTGCTTTCAACGCGCGAAAGCGCAAAAACCATTCGGAACGGGGGTCGGTATAAAGGGATGCGGCTAAATTTGCTTGTTGAAGAGCGGCGGTCAGTTTGCCAAGTTCAATAAGATGCCAAACTTGATCGTAAACAAGGCGAGGCTCCGGAATGTTTTTGCGGCATCCGTGCAATAACAAGGCGCTCCCGATGAGGAGCACCAGTATCACGGAAAATGATGACCGTTGCCCCCGATTTGGCCGCCGCTGCCGCCGCCATCGACCGATGAACCGATCTTGAGCCGCACCATGGTGATGATGCGCTCGCCATAGCGAATGACTATCTCGCCCAGACAGACTTTGCCAAAGCCCGGAACAATGAAGCAATGTCCCACGCGCTTGACTCCCGGGCAATCCGTGTCCATCTCTTTGACTATGGAACAAAGAAAAGCTCCGTTGGGGCCCGGCACCTTTATGCTCTGACCGGTATGAAAAGGATCCTCCGCTATTTTGCGGAACTCTCCCTTTTTCGTAAACTCTTTTGTGGCTGCCTCAAACGTCGGGATGCTCTCAAAAAGATCAGTATGCAATTCCACGTGTACCGGGCATCCCGCGATGCGCAGGTTTTCGAATTTGGTGCCGACCATCGTGAAGCTGCCTTCATCAGCATCGGCCGGATGCTTGGTGTAAAGCCGGGCGACGATGCGATCGGCGGTGACCATATCCATTACATTGAACCCTTCCAGCGTGGCCATGACCAGTGTGTTATTGCTGCCATCGTCGGGCTGGAGAGCGCCAGTGACGTGAGTGACCCCCTTTTTGAAAGAGACAAATTCTCGAAACTGAAAATTCTCAACGCGCGCGCTGCCATGGCCTCCGATGAGGGGAAGCGAACTGGGCGCTTGGACATCAATGGTGGCGTGGAACGGCCGCGTGAAATGCCCGCTATAGGCATGGGCGCAAGCACGATAATGAAACGTACGGAAGGGCTTGGGACTCATCGGGTCACCTTCTAAGGACTTATTTGGAAAGCTGCGAGCTAGGGATGTTGCTCAAATCCGGGACCAAATGCAACTACAAAAGGAAGAGTCGTGATTTCGCGAGGTGTGGCGCCTGTTTGCGCAACCTCCAGCACCACGAGCTGCGCATTGCCCGCAGGAAATCCAGCCGGAACCTCCACGAACACGGTATTGCGGGCGGCTTCGTTGCTGACGGCGCCAAGAGAATGAGATACGCCGGAGGCGTTCTCCAGTCGAAGCAGGTAGCTCGCTGATGGGGAAGCCTCGGTTTCAGGAATATCCACCTTAAGAATGAACGGTTTGCCAGAAGTCGCCTGGAAAATCGGGCGTCCACCGCCGCGCTGATTGGCTCCTAACAAGGAGAATGTGGGCAGAACATGGGGCGCAGCCGCTTCAGCGGCGGCCTGCTCGGCGAGACTTCTAGATCGTGGAATGCTCACGAGATTCTGGTAGCCAATGACCAGCACTAAGCCTGCAAAAGCGGGAACTGCGACAATCGGCCGCAGCCAAGCGAGCCATCCGCCACGAGCCGGAACCGTAGCTTTGTGTGCGGAAGCTGCTTCGTTTCGTCGCAACACCTCGCGTGTTGTGTCAGCAAAGGCAGCAATCGCCTTCACATCGACCGCACAATCCGCGCAATCGAAGAAGTGCTCTTCGTACTCGTCGCGAAGATTGAGGGGAAACTCTCCCAGCACGTACTTCTCAGCTGCTTGTAGTCGCACTGCTTCGTTATGGTCCATTTGTGCCATCCGGTAGATAGTGCGGGAGATACTCAGATCGTTTCATTGGAACTTTTCACTCGGCGCCGGACGCGCAAGCCGCATCTGGTCCTTTTCATAGAGTGCCTTGAACTTATCCTTGGCCCTGTGTAGTAGAACCCTCAAATAATCGCGATCTACGCCGAATTCCCGGCAAACGTCGTCTTTCTCCTTTTCTTCCAAGAACATAGCCCGGAGCAAGTCGCGGTCTCTTTGTGGCATTTCCTCCAGAATCTGCCGCACACGCTCCGCGGATTGCTTGGTGACCAACATTCCCTCCAAATCCAGCACCTTATCGGGGATCTCAAAGTGCGTGTCTTCCATGGGCTGATTCCTGGCCGAGGATCGATAATGTTCCAGTAAGACGTTGTTACAAATGGAGTTAACGAAAGCGCCGAAGCGTTCGGGCTGGCGAACTCCTCCCTCCCGTCGCAAGGCTGCGATAACCCGGATAAACGTCTCCTGGCGCAGATCCTCCACTTTGTCCGACGTGAGTGTCCGCGCTCTCAGCTTGATTCGCAGAAGTTGTTCAAAATAAGCGACAAAGTGGTGTTCCGTGGGGCGATCCCCATCCCGCAGCCGCTCCACATAGCTCTTGTCGAACGCAAAAAAATCCACCTGGGCCTCGAGGTCTTGGCAGAGGAGTATAGCCTCGCTGCTCCGGCAGGGCAATAAATCTAACGATTTCCCGAAACGGAACGAAGCCTCAATGCACTATCCATCCAGGAAGCCCGTTCGCTCGGGAATCCTTAAGCGTGGGGAACCTACCCCGGTCCCTGCGTGCCCCAATAAGGCGCATTCGAGCCTGCCCTGAACAGACTTGGATGCGCCTCCCCTGTTTCCACAGTGGGCCAGAACGGATGGAGGAGCTTGTGGCAAGCCCAGCAAACCCAACAAGTGTTTCAAGAAATATGTCATCCCATTTTTCGCGAACTCCTGGGGAAATCGCCAGTTCGCATGCGTTCCTTGCAAGTTCTTCAAGCGTGACCGCACTAAGTGTGGAGTTCGTAGCCAAGCCGCAGGAGGCGCACCGCGTGCAGTCCGCGATTCCCGCTGCACTCGCGGGAGCGTTGCAGAATATTTCCGGGTACGCTGGATGCCTGGTCATGGTTTCCGAACAGGAAGCGCGGCTCGTTACCGTCATCATCCTGTGGGTTGGGAATGATCGCGTGAAACAATGCCGCGAAAATGTCCGCTGGGTTCACAAGTTGCTCGCGCCTTACGTAGATCGCTGCCTGCGCGTGCAAACTCTTGCCGCGCATTCTCCGGCACTTCCCGGGTTGGACTTACAGATGAATTTCGAAAACGATTCCTCCGCGGTGCGTTGCCAGAGCACCGAAGATGAAACCGCTTGTGTGGCATAACGCATCTAATAGCAGAGGGGCGATCTTAGGTACAATGAGATCGCTCGTTGAGCTAAATCAATGGGCCTGGGTGGAATGGACGCGAAATATCGAGAACGAAACTGCGGTGTGGATTCTTGTGCGGGCACTGCGACTACTGCCCTGGATCACCAGGATCTTTGCCTGAACCACTTTCTGCTGCGGTGCTATGAGCGGCTCGAAAGTCTGGATCCCCGCGGCCGTCGTTTCTGCGCGGAACCGCTGGATGCCGCCGCCATGCGCGCGTTCATCGAGGAGTGCTCGCGGAAAGCGCTGGACGTCAGCCTCCACAGCAAGAACCTGAGCAATCTGGAGCGCGGGCGTCTGCTGGACATCCTGCTCTGGGCCGGCGAACTTTTCCTTCTGTTGCGCGCGCCACGGTTCGCTTTCAGCGAATCCGGGCCTGCGCTGGATGACCACCTCGCCGTGCGAGCCGCAGTCCCCTCTCGCTGAGTCCACAAAACGTTTAGCTGGCTGTCCTTTCGTCTCTGACAGCGCGCGTGTGTCTGATGATGCCGGAGAACTGCGTCTTTTCGAAAATAGACACCAGTCGTGAGTTATATTACGGTGTCTTGTATCATCACCGTGCGACTGATTTCTGCTGCTAAGGGTCGGCCAAGCGCAGGCGGTAGCCAAGGTGATCCGGAAGGAGGTTGCGCGAAAACATGAATTCTGCGTTTCGTCTCTCCCTTGCGATTCCACTGCACAATGAAGAGACCGTTTTGCCGGAGCTCCTGCGCCGCACGCGCGCTGTGCTCGATCACATAGCCGGTGGCCCGCACGAAATTGTTTTTGTCGACGATGGAAGCACCGACCACACCTTCGCTCTGCTGGAAGAGGCAGCTCGGCAGGACTCCCGTATCCGCGCCATCTCGCTTTCACGGAATTTCGGACATCAGGCTGCGCTAACCGCCGCGCTCGACCATGTCAGCGGGGACGCTGCGGTAGTGATGGATGGAGACTTGCAGGACATCCCCGAAGCCATCCCGCAATTTGTCGAACGCTTTCACGAGGGTTACGACGTCGTGTACGCACAGCGCATCCGCCGCAAGGAACCGTGGCCGCTGCGGCTCTGCTATTTTGTGTTTTACCGGTTGATGGCCAAACTATCTGACGTGCGCCTGCCGCTGGACTCCGGAGATTTCGGCCTGATGTCGCGCCGCGTCATCGATCAGGTCCGGCGTATGCCTGAGCATCACCGCTATTTGCGCGGAATGCGAAGCTGGGTGGGCTTCCGGCAGACGGGCCTTCCCGTCGAGCGCGAGGAACGCCACTCGGGAAAGAGCAAGTACGGCTTTCTGCGGCTGCTGAAGCTGGCCATGGACGGCATCTTTGCTTTTTCCATTGTTCCCATTCGTGCCGCCGCCTTGCTGGGCGCTGCCGCCATCGGTGTTTCCATGCTCTACGTTTTGTACGCCCTCTACTACCGATTCTTCTTGGAGCAATCGCCGCAAGGTTTTACCGCTTTGATTGCCGGAGTGACTTTTCTTTCGGGCGTGCTGCTCTTTTTCCTGGGAGTCATCGGCGAATATGTCGGCCGCATCTATGAAGAAACCAAGGCCCGTCCCATCTATGTCATCGAGCGCGTCGCGGGAATGCTGCAAGGCAAGTCGGGAGAAAATGCTGCTGAGGCGCGCCGTTCCGAGCGATTTCCTGAGCGGGAATTATTCCGCTAGCCTTGTGACCACCGCCGCCAAATTTCTCTGGAAGCGCGGCCGGATGTGAATTCCCCGCGCGCTATAACGTATTTGTCGCCGCCGGCCGAGGTCAGCATGGCCGATCGGTGGTTTGAGATTGCCACGGTCGACCATTTCTGGATCCGGCGCCGGTTCGAAGTTCTCGAACGCCTGGCTGGCGGACTGGTCACCGGCGCTCGTGAGATCGCAGAGATCGGATGTGGCAACGGCCTGCTTCAACTTCAAATCGAAAAAGCGTATGGCCGGGAAGTGGCGGGATTCGACCTCAATGAAGTGGCGCTGAAACAAAACGTGAGCCAGCGGAGCCCTATCCATTGCTACGACATTTACCAGAGGAATCCAGCGCTCCAGGGAAAATTCGATCTGCTCTTTCTTTTTGACGTTTTGGAGCATATTTCCGATGAAGACGGCTTCCTCGGAGCATTGCTTTTTCACCTTGCTCCTGGCGGGATTTTGGCCGTAAACGTCCCGGCGGGTATGTGGGCCTATTCTGAATATGACGTCGCCGCTGGTCACGTGCGACGCTATTCGATTCGAATGTTGCAGGAAACCGTGCGGCGCAACAATCTCTTGATCAAGGACTGCACCTACTGGGGTTTGCCCCTTGTGCCCACACTGGTGGTTCGGAAGCTCTGGCTCCTGGGTCAACACGACAAGGATAAGGTGATATCCACCGGATTTGATTCGCGAAATAACTTCATCAACGAAATGCTGGGTTTAGTTTCCAAGTGTGAACCAATTCCCCAGACATTTCTCGGTACTTCGTTGATGGCTGTTCTTCAGGTGGGCCGAGATGCAGGCTAATTCTGGCCCGTCATTCCCCACTTCGAACGGTGTTGCGGAAAAAGTTTGGAGTGGCAAACTCGTTCGATTCGTCATCGTCGTTTTTGTGCTCAATGTGATTTCGGCAGCCTTGTTTATCAGCATGGTGAATCGCCAAGTTTACGACGAACCTTACAACATTTTCGACGTTCACAATTATGCCACCCGCGGACTCTCGATGGAGACCGTGGTCTCCCACAGGAATCCACCCGGCCCAACAGGCTTCCTGTGGATGGCCGCCGGAGTCCGTCTCCTGGGAGGCGATGAGCTGCGCGACGCGCGTGTCGCCACACTGATGAGCTGGATTCTTCTAGCGGCAGGAATTTTGATTGGTGCGCGATATAGCCGTTTCCCGCAACTTTGGTATGGCGCGCTGTTGACCACGCTGGTTTTTCCCCACGCTTTGGAAGCCTCAGCAAGCTTGCTGACCGAAGGCCCTTCCCTGCTCTTTGCCGTATTGGGATCGCTGGCGTGGATTGAATTTGCTTCCGATCCGAAAACAACACCACGCCTGTTCGCGCTGGCATTGCTCGGAGGATTGTCGATGGGGGTGGCGGTCACCTGCCGTCAATATAATCTGGCTCTGCTGCCCGCGGCCGCCCTGTTCGCTCTCTACCAATGGGGAAGCCCGGCCTACCGCGAAAAACCCGGATGGACTCTTAACGCTATTCTCTCCGTCGCGCTTGCTGTCGTTCCTGTGCTTCTGATGGTTCTGGTCTGGAAAGGCATCTCCAGTCCTGGAATGGCAACGGGCACCTCCTACGGTCATATGTGGAAAGCTACCGTGGGTTTGAATCTGACGCGGTCGGTGGTGGTGGCCTTCTACGCTGCTGTCTACCTGCTGCCGCTCACATTTCCCTCGATGTTTCAGATGAAGCTTTCGCTGCGCCGGAGGGCATTGTTGATAGCCGTGCTGGGCGGTGCCGTGGTCACGTATTTCAATGCGTTGTTCCTGCAGCCGGGGCCGCTGAATTCGTTGATTCGCTTTGTGTCGCGCGTGCCTTATGGCGGGACGGTGCTCTTCGCGGCCATCGCCGTCGTGGTAATCTACAATGCCGCCTCAGCGTGCTTCCTGTTGTGGGAACAACGACAAGTTTTATCCTCCTGCGCGCCTGCTGTTTTTGCATTGCTCGTGATTGCGTTTTTCGTTGCGGAACAAGCCGGCGTGGGCGGGAACCTTCCGTTCTACGATCGCTACGTGCTGCAGCTGGCGCCTTTCCTGGGATTAATCGCCTTCGCGGTTTTGCCGCGCCTCACGACGGGGCGTGTTCTCGCACTCGCCGGCATGTCGTTTCTCAGTCACATCATGCTATGGCGATTTGCGTTCGGCGGCTGAGTTTTGACGGCGAGAAGAAAGTGAATCTGTTTAGTCGTGGTCCGAGGGGCGCAGTGCGCTTCGGGCGCGGCCAAAGAATCGGCTGGCCCATTCCGCCCAGGGCGCGGCCTCAAACTCTGCAAGATAGGAGTAAGCCACCGGCACGACCAGTAGAGTCAGCAGCAAGCAAAGCGTTTGGCCGCCAATAATCGTAACGGCGATCGACGCGCGCTGCTCCGAACCCGCGCCGATGCCCACGGCCACGGGGATCAGCCCCGCAATAATCGAAAGCGTGGTCATCAGAATGGGCCGCAGTCGCACGCGATTGGCTTCCAGGATAGCTTCGCCCACCGGCATCCCTTCTGCGCGCAGCCGGTTGGTGTAGTCCACTTGCAAGATTCCGTTTTTCTTCACGATGCCGAGCAGCAGGAACATGCCCAGCGCGCTCCATAGGCTCAGCGCGCGCCCGGTGATCCACAGGGAAAACAGCGCAAACGGCACGCTCAACGGCAGCGTGAGCATAATGATGAAGGGATACGTGAAGCTTTCGAACTGCGCCGCCAGAACCATGTACATGAAGATGGAAGCGAGCAGCATCGCCAGAACAAGATTCCACGTGGTTTCTTCCAGAACTTTCACCTGCCCGGAAAAAAGAAAGGAATAACCGGGCGGGAGCCCGACTTCTTTAATGGATTGCACGGTGTGAGCCGCGGCAAGGTCCAGCGGATAGCCCGAAGCCACGTTCGCATACACGCTGACTTGAAATTCGCGGTTGTAACGCCAAAGGGTCGCGGGGCCAACCTCGCGCGCGATGGACGCGACGTTTTCCAGCCGTACTTGTCCGAGCTTGGCGGAGGGCACCATCATGCGAGCAAGTACGTCGGGATTGTCGCGCTGCTCCTGCAATAGTTGCATCGTGACCGGATATTGTTCGGAGCCTTCTTTGAATCGCGTAATTTCATCTTCGCCGGAGTAGAACAGCCGGACGGCGTCGCTCACGTCCGTCATGCGTACGCCAATGTCCGCGGCGCGCTGACGGTCGACTTTCACCTGCAGCTCCGGCGTGTTCAAATTCAAGCTAGGATTCACGTCCACCAGGTCCGGATACTTCATCATGCGTGTGGCAATCTGCTTGCTCGTTTCCGCTAGCTGGGTGAGCTCCGGCCCTCGGATGACTGCCGCGATCGGAAAATACGTTTCGCCCCCGAGGACCGAAGGCAATCGCACGTTGTAGGTCATGTTGCGATATTCGGCGAGAATTCCGCGGACGGCCGTGGCCATCTGCGTATGACTCCGTTTCCGTTCGCCTCGCGGCACCAGCACGATAAAAAGATGCGCGTGATTCGTCGGCCCGTGTGTGAACGATTGCACCAGAGCCACTTCCGGGAATGCCGCCACGCGCTGCGCCAGCTCGGCCGCAATTTGTGTTGTCTTCGCGAGCGACGTGCCTTCCGGAAGCGTGAACGAGCTGATCAATTCGGACTGATCGTCAGCAGGAATCCAGTCGCGCCCCACCAGGCGGTAGAAACCAAACGTCGAGAGAAATGTGAGCACGCAGATCGCGATGATCGTCCGGCGGTGCGCCAGCGACCATCGCAACATCTTCATATACCAAACTTCCACGGCATGCAGAAAGCCGCTCGAGTGCACTTTTTCGTCACTCCTGCCCAGCTTCAGCAGCCGCGAGCTCATCATGGGCGTCAGCGTAAACGCCACCAGGAGGGAGACGAGAATGGCCATGGCCATCGTCCACCCGAAGGAATTCACGTACTTACGCGCAAAGCCGGTCATGAACGCGATAGGCAGAAAAATAATCACCAGCGAAAGCGTCGTAGCCATCACCGCCAGCCCGATTTCGCGCGTGGCCTCGATCGCCGCCATTACCCGGTCGCGGCCTTTGTCCTGCATGTACCGGACGATATTCTCGAGCACGATGATGGCGTCATCGATCACGATGCCCACCGCCAGCGTCAAAGCCAGCAGGGTAATATTGTTCAGCGAGAAATCCATCCCGCGCATCAGTGTGAAAGTGGAAATGATGGAAGCGGGGATGGCCACCGCGGCAATCAGCACAGCTCGCCAGTTGCGCAGAAATATCCACACAATGAAGCTCGCGAAAATGCTTCCCAGAATCAAGTGTTCGATGAGCGAGTGCACGGAAGCCTTGATGAATTCGGAAATATCGTGCACCACTTGAAGCTGCACGCCAGGAGGCAATTGCGCGCGCAGTTCATCGAGCTTGCTTCTCACGTCGTCCGCGACCCGCACGGTGTTCGAACCCGATTGGCGCACCACTTGAATGCTGACGATGTCCTGCGTGGGAGTGCCTTTGCGGAACAATCCCGACCAGGTGCGCAGCTCCTGCGCGCCGTCCTCTACTTGCGCGACGTCCCGGATTCGAACAGGCGTGCCGCCGCGCGTGCCAATCACAATCTCGCCGAACTGTTCCGCCGAGGTCACCCGCCCTAGCGTGCGCAGCCCCAGCTCCTGCGGCCCGGTAATCATACGGCCGCCCGGCGCCTCGATGTTCTCGCGCTGCAACGCCGAGCGCACATCCAGCACGGTGAAGTTGTGCGCCGTCAGCTTTTGCGCGTCCAGTAGCACGCGGATCTGCCTTCCCTGCCCGCCGTTCAGGTCCACGCTGCCAACTCCGTCGACGGTCTGAATGGCGCGACGCACTTGTTTGTCGGCAATCTCCGTCAATTCACGGCGGCTCATGGAGCCGCTGACGAGCAATGTCATGATGGGATCCGACTGCGGATCGAGCTTGGTGATTACCGGCGGCAGGGTATCGCGCGGCAAGCGGTTGATGGCGGCGGCCACTTTTTCACGGATGTCCTGAGCCGCGCCTTCAATATCGCGTTCCAGAACGAAAGTGCACGTGATGTCCGCATATCCCTCCGACGAATACACGCTAATCTCGTCGATCCCGCTGACGGAAGAGATAGCATCTTCCAGCGGAAGCACCACGCCGGTGATGACTTCTTCGGGAGTTGCGCCCGGCAACTGCACATTGACGTTTACCGTAGCGGGGTCAGCTTTGGGAAAAAGGTCCACTGCCAGGCCGCGGTAGGAAAACAAGCCCAGCGTAACCAAAAAAGCGATCAGCATCACCGTGAAGACAGGATACTTGACGCAAGTTTCGGCAAGTTTCATCTTTGAATCACTTTATTGATCGACGCGTCTGCTCGTCATGCCCGAACTATCTCACCGAGGGCATGGCCCCTTCGGCTTGCTCGAGTACCGTGGCGCCGTCATGCAAATCGCCGGAAATGGCCACCGCCACCCGGTCGCCAGGCTTCAGTCCTTCCGCCACTTCGAACCGGCGTCCCCGCTCATCTTCCGTCTGCCCCGCGGGACGAATCTGCCGCTCCGAAACGTGATTCCCGTTCAGCAAGAAAACTTTGTAAACTCCATAGCGGTAATTCACCGCACGCTCCGGCAGAAAAATGGTTTTCTCTTCCTTCTCGCTGGGGATAGAAGCCTGCACGAAAAAGCCGGGCTTTAACCGCCCATCCAGGTTCACGAGCAGCGCTTCCGCCTCGAATGTCCGCGAATCCTGCGCTACCGCGGGATTGATGCGCGAAATCTGTCCCTGAAAGGTTTCCCCCGGGAAAGCTTCCATGTGCAAATCGACGGTAGCTCCGTTCTTCACCCAGCCCGCCCAACGCTCCGGCACTGCCAGCCTTACGCGCAAACGGTCCGTTCGAACGATCACCATCACCGGACTCTGCAACCGCACAAACTCGCCTGGATGCACATTGCGCGTCTTGATGGAGCCAGGGAAGGGTGCGCGAATCGCCGCATCGCCCAGTTTTTTCTCCGCCAGCTGTTCACTCGCCTCGCTGGAAATCAGCAAAGCCTTCAGCCGGTCCACTTCCTGCAGCGCTACGTTGTAAGTTGCTTTGGTGCTCTGGAAGCGGCTCGCGGCTTCGTCGAGCTGTTGCTGCGAAATCAGCTTGCCGCTGTACATTTCCTGCGCGCGGCTGTATTTGTGATCCGCGTCAAACAGGTCCGCTTCTGCGCGTTGTACGGAGGCGATTTTTTTCGGGTCCGTCGGCGGCGGATCGTTCGGGCCGATCCCTAGTTGCGCGCGAACCTGCGTCACCAGCCCCCGTTGCCGGTCCACTTCAAATTGCAGCTCCCGCGGGTCCAGCGTAATCAGTGTCTGGCCCTCTTTCACCGTATCGCCAACGTCGGCCAACACGTTGTCCACGCGGCCGTCCACTTGCGAGCTAAGCGCGCTTTCTTCCAGCGCAAAAAGCGAACCCACCGCCTGCACGCGCCGACGCGCCGTCTCTTCCGCCACCGTATAGAAATGCACCGGCGTAGGATGGGCGGCGTCTCCTAAGACGCTTCCGGCAGGAGACTTCGAGCAGCCGCCCGCAAACACCGCGGCAAGCGTCGCCAACACCGCGAAGCAATTCCCGCTGCGTCTCAAAATCGCCTTTCGAATGGGTTCCTGGTACACGACGACCGCCTCGCCTCCACCTTCCCCATTTGACGCACGACCACTCCTCATCGTCTCAAATCCCATGGATGGTTTTGACCCCGGCTCCCGTCGCCGTAACAGTCTATATCACCACGCCGCTTTGCGGAATTTGAACTAGCTACAGGAGGAGAGCTGAGACGTTTTGAGCCTTAAGCGGCGGGCCTGCGCCGCAGAGAAGTGGTGAACCGGGCAGGACTCGAACCTGCAACCCGCTGATTAAGAGTCAGCTGCTCTACCATTGAGCTACCGGTCCACGGTGGTATTTTAGAATTTTACACGGGACCCGCGTTTTTGTCGAACGGGCGAGAATTCACCGAGCACCATGAACCGTGCCCTATTTCGCTCGCAACGTTGCGGCCAGCTCACGCGCAACTTCCCGCGCACGCGGCAAATCTCCAGGTTCGAATGAGATCGCGGATACTCGCGGATGGCCGCCGCCGCCGAATTTCTCCGCCAGCGTGGCCAGATTCTTATCCGCATTCGCCTGATTCCATGGATTGGTGCCCAGCGACACCTTGGCGCGAACCGGTGACGTCAGCACACTCACCGAATACACGCCCTCCGGGTGCAACAAGTAAGGAACGAATTTGTTGTAACCTTCCAGGTCCAAATCGCCGATATCGAAAAAAATCACTCCATCTTTCGATTCAATCCGCTCCCGCAAAATCTCAATCGACTTGCGATGACGTTCCAGCAGCGGCTCCAGATGCTTGGCCACCAGCGGCAATTTGACCATTTCGCTGAGCGGACAGTACGCCAGCTCCGGAATAATGCGCGCGGGCAGCCCATCTTCCGGCGCCGCTTCAATCACCAGCGCCAGTTGCGTTGCCGGCTCGACCAGTTCCACCGCCGACTCCGGCGTCGGGTACTGCGCGCCATCAATAATGTCGCCCCAATGAATCAAGTCTTCGAGCGGCTTGGTATCGAAACCAAATTTCTCCCGCGCAATCGTCGCGATGAGCTTCGTGCACGATTTGTAATCCGGCTCGTAAAACATGTGCGGCCCGGGATGCTTGCGAAATTGCTCCGCATCCGCAGGCGTAAGGAACGCGCTCTGGTGATGGTCGAACCACCAGGTCACTTTCGGCGAATTCGAAAACTTGAAATCCACGATGGCGTTTTCGTCTCCATCAAACAGACCGGGTACCCACGGCTGCGCCGCGCGATGCGTCATTCCCGTGAATCCGAATTCCGCGTCGGCATCAAATCGTTCGCGATAAAAACGGTAGAAGAGCGCAGCAGAAGCGGTGCCATCAAAGCAGCGATCGTGGAAACACAGCCGGACCTTGGTCATGGGTGAGCGCGTTCGCTCCTGCCCCTTCGCGATCCTCTGCGAAGGCGGGGACAAAGCCAACCAAGATGTACGCGCTCGCCACGAATGTCAAGCGGAAACCAGCCAAGCCAGCCGCCTTGTCTCTTCTCAGGTGCGCTCAAAGACCCTAAGCAAGTTTGACTTGCTCGCAAGGCGGACCCTAAGATTCTTGTGCGAGGGGTGCCCGTCCCAAAATGATTGGTGAAAGCCTCGGCCACTATCTCATTCTCGGAAAGCTCGGAGCAGGCGGAATGGGTGTGGTCTATCGTGCCCGCGATACACGCCTGGAACGTGACGTCGCTCTAAAAGTCCTCCCCGCCGGCTTGCTTTCCGATCCCGAAGCGCGCCGGCGCTTCCGCAATGAAGCGTTGGCCTTGGCACGCCTCAATCACCCCAACATCTGCTCGGTTTTCGATTTCAACAGCGAAGCCGATATCGATTTTCTGGTTATGGAATATGTTCCAGGCGTATCTCTGGACCAGCGCCTGGCTGAAGGGACTCTGACGCTCGAAGAGGTGCCGCAAATTGGCGCGCAGCTTGCCGCTGGCCTGGCTGCCGCTCACGACCAGCAGGTAATTCATCGCGACCTCAAACCCGGAAATCTTCGCGTCACTCCCGATGGCCGCCTGAAGATTCTCGATTTTGGGCTGGCAAAGTTTTTCCATCCCGAGGGCGCCGGCGACGCCACTCTTAGCCTCACGGAAACTAGCAGCTTCTCCGGCACCGTACCGTACATGGCCCCTGAGCAACTCAAGGGCGACCCGCTCGATTCCCGCACCGACATTTACTCCGCTGGCGTTGTCCTCTATGAAATGACCACGGGAAAGCGCTGCTTTCCGGAGCCCCAGTTCGCAAAACTCATCAACGCCATCCTGAATACTGACGCTCCCAAGCCAAGCGCTCTCAATCCGAAAGTCTCCCCCGCACTCGAAAACGTCATCGTCAAAGCCAACGACCGGCAGCCCGATCGCCGCTACCAATCCGCTCGCGAGATGCAGTCCGATCTCGAACAGCTGATCTCTGGAAAGAACGTCGTTGTGGCCCGGCTGGACATGCTGTCCCCGCGCGTGGTGTCTGCGGCCATCGCGCTTGTATTGTTTGCTGGCGTGGCGCTCGGCTGGTATTTCGCGCATCATGGCCCGGCGGCGCGTTCGGCCAAGCTGGATTCTCCGGCCGCCGCCGCGCGCGCCGCGCGCGTCGTGCCCCGGCGCTCCGTTGCCGTGCTGGGGTTCAAGAATCTCTCGGGAAACCCTGATGCCGCATGGCTCTCCACCGCACTCTCCGAGATGCTAGGCACGGAGCTGGCGGCCGGCGAGCGCTTACGCACGGTCTCCGGAGAGAGCGTTTCGCGCATGAAGCGCGACCTTTCGCTCTCGGACTCCGGCAGCTACGCACAAGACACTCTCACGCGAATTCGTACGAATCTCTCTAGCGATGTCGTCGTCTTCGGCTCCTACGTCCTCGTCCCGGACCGCGCCGGTGCAAAAATTCGCATTGATCTCCATGTTCAGGAAACCGCCACCGGCGATACTCTCGCCACCATCAGCGAAACCGGCACTGAGTCCGACCTGCTCGATGTCGTTTCCCGCACCGGCGCAAAATTGCGCGCGGCCCTGGGAACGCCACAGCTTTCCACCGAAGATACCGGCCATGTCCGCGCCTCGCTGCCCCAATCGACGGACGCGGCTCGGCTTTATGCCCGGGGTCTCGAAAAATTGCGCGTATTCGAAAGCGGCGCCGCTCGCGATCTCCTGGAAAAAGCCGTGTCCGCCGATCCTTCCAGCGCCGTGGCTCACGTGGCCTTGGCAACCGCCTGGGGCCAGCTCGGCTTTGACTCCCGCGCGCTCGAGGAAGCCAAGAAAGGTTTCGCACTCTCCTCAAATCTATCTCGCGAAGATCGCTTGTCCATCGAAGGCCGCTACCAGGAAGCCGCGCATGACTGGCCCAAGGCCGTCGAGGTCTATAAATCGCTCACCACGTTTTTCCCGGACAATCCGGATTATGCCGTGCGCCTCGCCACTGCCCAGGGATCCGCGGGACAGCCGCAGGATGCCCTGGCGACACTCGACACACTTCGCACGGTCATTCCTGCGATGAAGGACGACCCTCGCGTCGATCTCGTGGAAGCCAGTACTGCCGACCACTTGTCTGATTTCAAGCATGAGCAGGCCGCCGCCCATCGCGCTGCGGAAAAAGCCAAGCAGCGTGGTGAGCGCCTGATCGCGGCCCGAGCGCTGCTCTTTGAAGGCTGGGCCTGGCACAATCTCGGCGATAACAAAAGTGCCGTTGCCCTCTCTCAAGATGCAAAAGCCGCCTATGAGGCCGCGGGAGATCGTGCCGGTGTGGCACGCGCGATCCACAATCTGGGGCTCGTTAGCATGCAGCAAGGCAAGCTCGACGATGCTGAACAGCAGTTCAAGGAAGCGCTCGCGATTCGCCGGTCCATCGATGACAATCAGGGAATTAATCGCGCCCTCGGCAATCTCGGCAGGATTCGCGAGCAACGAGGCGATCTCGAGGGTTCCAGAAAGCTCTATGAAGAGAGCCTGGCCCTCGCCCGCAAAATCTCCGATCGCGGCTCGGTGGGTATGGCCCTCGGCAACATCGCTAACATTTATATCTCCGAGGGACGTCCCGCGGAAGCGCGAAAGTATTATGAGGAATCGCTGGCCCTGCTTCGCGAAATCGGAGACAAGACGGGCGCCGCCTCCGTGCTGGCCAACCTCGGGAATCTCGCCGTGGACGCGGGAGACATGGACGCCGCACGCAAGTTATACGAGGAATCGGCGGCGAAATTCGCGGAAGCGGGCCAAAAAGCAGGCGCGACCCAGCTAAAAATTCTTCTCGCGGGCCTTCTCGCCGATCAAGGGGAACTCGCCTCGGCGAAAACCAACTACGAGCAGGCTCTCGCTGCCGCCAAAGAAATCGGAGATCCCGCCAATGCCAGCGATGCCGAAAACGGCCTCTGTAACGTGGCACGTTTCCAAGGCGACTGGGCCGCCGCCCGCGCTCACGCCGAAAACGCCGTGGCGCAGGCGCGCACTGCTGGTGACAAAAAGCTCGTTGCCAACGCCTTATATGGCTTATCCGCCGTGCTCCTCGGTCAGGGTGATCTCGCAGGCGTCCAGAAGGCGGCCAGCGATGGACTTGCGGCTGCCCAGGAGAGCGGCGACAAAGACATCATCGCCACCGGCTTTTATGACAGCGTGGCCTCCGCATTCTACAAGGGGGATTATGCTGAAGCGCAGCGCGCTTACGAACAGGCTCTCGCGTTTCACCGCGAAACCAAGAATTCGGGGGCCATTGCTGAGACCCAATTGGCCTTGGCTGAGGTGGCTCTCGAACAGCAACAAGCGGCTCGTGCCGTCACCCTCGCGGAGCCCGCTGCCGCCGAGCTGCGCCGTCTGAAGAGTTCCCACCTCGAAGCCCGTGCCCACCTCCTGCTTGGGCGCGCTGCCTTGCAGCAGCGCAAGATCCCGCAGGCTCAGAAATCTTTCGCGCAGGCTACTAGTCTCGCTTCCAAGAGCGCAACGCCCGGCCAGCAGTTGGAGTTCGCAGCCTGGTCCGCGCGCGCCAACGCTGCTGCGGGCTCCGGCGCCGAATCGCTCAAGTCCTTTCGAGCATCATTTTCCGAGTTAGGCCCGAAAGCGGGCGTGAACGTGCTGTTCGAGGCGCGTCTCGCCCTTGCCGAATTGACGATGAAATTTGGCGAGGCCTCCGAAGGCCGTACGCAGCTCAATGCTCTCGAAAAAGACGCGACGGAAAAGAGCTTTTCCGTCTTCGCGCGCAAAGCCGCTGCCATCCGCAATTCCAGCTAGCCGTCTGCTGCCAATCAAAGTGCCTTGACTTATCTCACCGAATAGCCTTACCTACACCTCTACCCATTGCCCGCGTCTCGAATCTTTTGCCAGGAGGCTTCATGCCCGACGAAAAGAATTTCTTTGCCGGCCTTTTTGATTTTTCGTTCAATTCGTTGCTCACGCGTCGCATCGTCAAGCTGCTCTATTTCCTTTCCATTCTCGGCGGCGGAATCACCGTCGTCGTTTACGTCGTGGTCGGCATGCAGCATTCCCCCGCGGAAGGCCTCATCAATCTGGTCGTAGGTGTCGTCTCTCTATTCGTTGGTGTTCTGGTGGCAAGAGTTCTGCTCGAACTGGCCCTTGTAATTCTGAAAATATCCGACGGCATCGACCGCGCCACGCATCCCAGTAACTAACAAAAACCCAGAATGACCCCCGACGTCTCTGCTCCTCCCGGCCCTGCGGATTCCCGATCCTCCGCTGGTTTTGCCTGGCCCCGCGACATCACTTCTGCCGAGCGTAAATCCCTCATCGCCGGCAGCCTCGGCTGGATGCTCGACGCCATGGACGTCATGCTCTACTCCTTTGTCCTCACCAGCCTCATCCTCGAATTCGGCATGAGCACCCGTACCGCTGGCTTTCTGAGTTCTCTCACGCTCATAGCTTCCGCCATTGGCGGTTTTCTTTTCGGCATCCTCGCTGACCGCATCGGACGCACACGCGCCCTCATGGCCTCCATCCTTGTCTATTCTCTCGCCAGCGCCGCTTGCGGCCTTTCCCATTCCATCCCGCAGCTCGCCTTCTTTCGCTTCTTGCTTGGCCTCGGCATGGGCGGTGAGTGGACGGCCGCCGCAGCGCTCATCGCGGAAACCTGGCGCGCCGAGCACCGCGCAAAGGCCCTCGGCCTGATGCAATCCTCCTACGCCATCGGCGAGGCCATCGCCGCGCTCATCGTACTCGCAGTCCTGCCTCATTATGGCTGGCGCACCGTCTTCTTTGTCGGCGTGCTGCCGGCTCTTCTTGTTTTTTGGATTTACAAAGGCGTGCCTGAACCCGACCTTTGGAAAAACCGCGTCGCTACACAAAAAAAAGGAAGTGGCCTCAGCCTTCTCCGCGAAAAAACTGTCCTGCGCAATGGATTAATTGCTACCGCCATGAACGCTTGCGGCATGTTCGGCTATTGGGGACTCTTCACCTGGATCCCCAGCTATCTGTCGCTTCCCGTTTCACGCGGCGGGCGCGGCCTCAGCATCGTTGCCGGAACTACTTTTTATTTAGTGCTCTCTCCGGGAAAATGGCTGGGTTATGCGTCGTTCGGATTTTTTGCGGATGCTTTCGGTCGCCGAAAACCGTATTTCAGCTATCTGCTCATCGCCGCGATGCTTGTGCCGCTCTACGGGATCATTCAAAACCCGTTGTGGCTCATGCTTCTCGGTCCCTTTGTGGCGTTCTTCGGCACGGGATTCTTCTCCGGCTACGCCGCCATCGCCAGCGAGATTTTCCCGGGAGAGATTCGCGCTGCCGCGATGGGCCTCAGCTACAACATCGGCCGCGGCCTCTCCGCAGCTGCACCGCTCGTTGTTGGAGCTATTGCCGACCGCTACGGATTTCTTCCGGGGTTTTTTCTGCTTGCTGCCGCTTTTCTGATGGCGGCTTTGTTGGCGCTGTTGTTGCCGGAGACGCGCGGCCGTCAGCTTTCTTGATTACGCACTTGCCACGCGCGAGCGCATCCGCACTCCGCCGGCCCGCAGCGTGAATTTCACCGCAAAAAAGGACGCCTGCGCCAGCGTCTTCTGAAAATCGCTGTCATCCGCATAGCGCCGCTTCGGAATTCGCCGCGCCAGAATGCTGATCTCCAACGGATCGCGCCGGAACGGATAAGGCTCCAGCGCCACCGTGCCGTCATTCTCTGGCTGCAGCTCCCAATCGGCTTCGCTCCCGCGATAGTCCACGGGTACGGCATCAATCGTCGCCGGTTCCAACGGCGCCATGCAAATGTACAGTGACAGCCGGTCCACGGCTTCCAGCCGCTTCGCATTCGCTTGCAGCCACTTCTCTTCCGAAAACTCTTTCATCGCAGGGTCTGCCCGCAAATCCACCTTCAGTCGCAGTTGCTGCAGCCGCAGCCTTTGCAGAACGTCACTCACGATGGGGGCTTCGTTCGATTTGACATACTTCGCAGAAAATCCCGGCATCGTCGCCCGCGTCCGGTCGTACAGATTCGCGCAGTGCATGCTCACCAGCAGCCCCGCGTAGCGGTCGGCCTTCACCACCCGCTCGATTCCCCGCTGGTACAGCGCGATGTGCTCCTCCGTGGGAACGGACATGAAGCTGTACGGTTGAAATGTCACCGGATCGATTCCCGGCTCCATCTCCCACTCCTCCCACCCGTTGTCATGCTCCGTCGCCGCCAGCCGGAAAGATTCCCCCGGCTCCGGTTTGGAAAAGATCTCGTTTCCCAATTCCCGCGCAAAAAATCCCGCCAGGACCGCGTGGTCCGTCTGCCGAATAATTAGGAGTTGATCGCCCTGCTCTTGGATGATCATTGCGCTGCCCTCTTTCGCAGCCGCATCGTGCACGCACCCCTTGGGATAGGCGCGTCGGCCCGGCAGCGGGGACTGCCGGACATCCGTCTTCTTAATGCCGTATTATGCTACCGCCCTTCCCTCGAATCCAGCTTTATCCGCAGGTTGACGAAATGTGTCGGTAGCAATAGCGCTTTGGTGCGGAAGGAGGGATTTGAACCCCCACGGCCTTTCGGCCACAAGATCCTAAGTCTTGCGCGTCTGCCAGTTCCGCCACTCCCGCAGTGGTTTTTCTATTCTACAAGCTTGCCATCCCCCGCTCCACCGCGATTTTGCGCCAATGCCCAGGCGGAAAGGCCTGCCCCGCTTTCTCCCTCCATCCATCTCCGGGATTTACGGTTGTGCGCTCTACTTGCTCGCGCCCGGAATATCCTGCGCATTAATCTTGGCTTTCTGCCAGTGCAGGGTGAAAGGCGCCCGTTCGTAACTTGCCAGCGTGCCCGTAAACCGTACCAGGCTCCCCACCGCCAGGCTCCCCGCTTCCGGCTGTCCATCCACGGTGAAATCCATGTTCGCCCGCCGCACCGCGCGGAACTCCTGCTCCGTAGTCACCAGCGCCACCTTCAATCCCACAGGCTCGCCCTGCCCCACGCTGATGACTTTGCTCGGCACGTTCGGGAATTCCATCCCGCACGCAGCCAGCCAAGTCATCTTCGCCCTGTCCCCGCCTGCTTTTAGGTCCGCCACCACGGTAGTAATCGACATCGCGTTCCTCGTGGCAACCAGGTCCGCTTTACTCGGCAGCGTGAAACTCTCCGGCCGCTCCAGGGAAGTCCCCGCCGTCTGGATTAATTCGTTCAACTGTGTTTCCACCAGGTTCAGGCACTCCGTCTGCTCGTAAGTCGCAATCAGTTTTCTCAGGTACGCCTTGATTTCCTGAGATTGCGGTTCTCCCTTGCTTTTCAGCCGCGCCGCCCGCGCCAGCGTCCAGATGGCATCCAGTTGCCGCGGTGGGTTCACTCCCCAATACGCCAGCCCCAGTTGATACGTCGCGTTACCATCTTCCGGGTCCAGCGCCAGCGCCGCCTTGTACGCCGCGATCGACCCCGCATAATCCTTCATCGTCATCGACGCCATTCCCGCCGTCATGTCGAAGTATTCCATCAGCGGCTTTCTCTCCGCCGCAAACGCCGGTTCCGTCACATTCTCCGGCTTCTTGATTTCATTCAAGGTGCTCAGCCCCAGCGCCGCCGCATCCTTCGCACGCTTCGCCTGCCCCACGTCATCCGGCCGCAGCGCATCGTAGGCAATTGCCCGCGCATACAGCGCCTGGAACCGCGCGTTAGCGTCCGCTTTGTTCCCCAGCGCCACCAGCTTATCCGCGTACTCGATCACCTTCGGAAAATTCTTCAGCTCCCGATAGTCCCGGTAGTACAGCGCATACGCATCCACCAGCATCTCGGATTCCGGAAATTTCGCCACAAACTCATCCAGCCTTTGGATCTGGCGCGCTTCGTTCTTCTCCGCTTGCACCGCCTTAAACCCGTTGTGCTCCACCGCCGTTCCCACCGCATACGAAACTTTCTTCCCCGTCGCATCCGTGTAATACCTCGTCTTCGAAGCGTCCGGCGGCGGCAGCGCCTTGCCTGCCGGTGTTGCCGGAGGCGTCGCCGCGCTTTCAGCCGCGACTTTCTCCGCGCTATCCGTTGGCTCAACCGGCTTTTCCGTTGCACCCGGCAAAGTGCCCGGCGTCTGCGGCGGATTCGGCGTCTCCGCGGCTTTCTGCTGTGGCGTACTCGCTGACCCCGCCGCATCCCCGTTCCGTTGCACCATCTGCATTAACGTGCCGCGATACCTCCACCCTCCGGCAGCAGCAACCGCCACCGCCGCTAGCACCGCCACCCACGCCATCCATCCGCGCCCCGACCTCGCTGCAGTTGGCTGCACCGCTGGCGCCGCTCCGATTTTTTCCGTCCTCCCCGCAACCGCTGACGACCCCGACGCCATCTGCACCGTCGACCGTGCCGGCGCTGCAACCCGCGGCGCAACATTCCCAGCCGCCACCATCAGCGTTCGTCCCTCTTCCTTCTCATGCGCCTCCGCTTCCCACTTTTCCAACTCTTCAATCAGCGCCTGCCCATTCGCCGGACGGTCTTCGCGATTCTTCTCCAAACACTTCATCACCAGCTTCGCCAGCGTCTCCGGAATCTTCACGCCCTGCCGCGCCGCTTGAATCGGAATCGGCGGCGTCTGGATGTGCGCCAAAACAATTTGCAGCGCCGTCTCCCCCTTGATCGGCAGCTCGTCCGTCAACATCTGATACATCACGATGCCCAGCGAATAAATATCCGATCGCCCGTCCAGCTCATTCCCCGGCGCAGCCATCGCTTGCTCCGGTGACATATATGGAGGTGTCCCCACCACCATCCCCGTGTCCGTCACCGATGTTGCCGTCGTTCCGCTCAATCCTTCCTTCAGCTTCGCGATCCCGAAGTCCAGCACCTTCGCCACATCTTCTTTTTTCGATTGGATCAGTACGATATTTTCCGGCTTGATGTCCCGGTGCACGATCCCCAGCCGCTGCGCCGCATCGAGCGCGCTCGCCACTTGCCGGACGATCGCGCTCACCCGCCTCGCCGGCATCGGCCCTTCCGTCGAAATGATTTTCCTCAGGTTCTTTCCTTCGATGTACTCCATCACGATAAACGGCTGCCCATCTTCCGTTGTATCGATGTCGTCCACGCGCACCGCATTGGGATGCTGCAGTTTCCGCGCAAGGATGGCCTCTTGCTCGAAGCGCTTCACAAACGTTTTGTCGCTCGCCAGCCCCGCCGCAATCACCTTGATCGCGCGAATCTCATCGAAATGCATGTGCAGCGCCTTGTACACCGCGCCCATGGCCCCTTCGCCGATTTTTTGGATGATTCTGTACTTCCCGCGCACCACCGTCCCCTCGGCCCATTCTTCCGAGTGGATAAGCGGCGCACCGTCCTGCGGACAGTTCGCAAAATGTGTGGAATACGTGCGCTGGCAGACGCGGCAGGTCTTCATAGCCATCCCAACAGCCGTTTCTGGCCCGCAGTCTACCACGAACCCCACCGCCCTAGACCCGCATCCCCAAGCCCGTGTGCCCTGACCGTTTGTGCCGGAAAGACCGGCATATTCGCTGATGTTGTGCACAGGCTCTCTTCAACTTGGTTGGAAGGTGCTCGAAGATCGAAATTGTGAAAAGTGGCCGACATCGATCTGCTGCAGGGCAGAATACGAGTTGACAGTCCTACGCACGCGAGACACACTTCAAGCCTCGGGACATTCCCTCCTCTGCTCCCCAACGCAACTGGATTCGCGTTTATTTTTCAACAGGGAGAATTAAATTGCGTAAGGCAGCGCTCCAAGCGGTTTTCATATTGTGCTTCTGTTTTCTGCCGATTCCCGCGCGCGCCCAATGCACGGACCAGCCCTGCCAGAATCTGCAGTACATCCTCGATGACGCCGTAACGGACTTCAGATTGTACCGGACAGACAAGACCGCTGCTCCTGAGCTCTCCATCAACGGAGTGAAGGTCGCCTGTCAAATGAGGGCTTGGGCAAACAACGTCCCCATGTACATGTGCTACGCCCAAGTATCGAAACTGGACGCTCAGAACTCCTACAACAGCATCCTCGGCGCCCTAAAGCGTCTCAAGCCAGAATGGCGCTTCCAAGTGAGCTCGCCCGGTGAAGACCATTTTGTGCGCGCCGGGCCCCCGGATTGTGAAAACCCGCCGAACGCTGGGCCCTACATTGGCGACTGCCCTCTCCAGCTGCAAATCGCGAAGCAAAACGACGGAACAGTGAGGCTACATTTTTGGATGAATTCGCTCTCTTCTCCTTACTTGAGAAAACATCCTCCTGCCCCAAAGAGTGCCCCTCGTCCTTCGGCCAGCGATTGCGATGAATTCTGCCAGAACTTCAAGAAGGCCTTTGCCGCGCGTCTGAATTCCTTCGACGAGCTCCGCACTGCCAAAACGAACGACGAGGCATCCGACGCTGCTATGAAACTGGAAGGGGCCAAGGAATGCGCAATCAACAAAACCACCAGGCCCTCTTCGAATGACACGGGAGTGCAGTTCGTCTGCCACTGGACCGAACCTTCCGGCATCGCTGCCGAGACAAAATTTCATGATCTGGTTTCTCGCGTCCAGCCCTTGCTTCCCTCAAATTGGCCCGCCCGCCAGGAAACGGAATCCGATGAGGATACCGGCGCCAAAATCACCAAATGGTCTGCCATCGAACCACCAGGCAAACACGACGTCCGCATCTACGTCTCTGGCGAGTCCGTAGCGCTTCACATCACCACGTGGAATTAGCAATCTTGTAGTTTCAGTTTTGTAGGGGCGCAGCGTTAGTGCGCCCTTCTTACTTGTGTAGCCGCCGGACTTCAGTCCCGCCGGCCGCCCCAACACGCCATCTTAATTAGCTAATGAACTATTTCGATTTCCGCACCAGCATTTCCGCCGTGAACACCGCAATCCTCCGAAACAGCGGCTCCACAAGCGCTTCCTTCTCCTCGGCTGGAAGTTTCAAGTGCCGCTCCACTTCCGTCTCCATCTCCTGAACTTCTTTCGCTGGGGCGATTTCCGCCAGTCGCCGGAATAGCAACGTGTGTGCTCGCTTCCGTTCCATCACTTCCAGTCCGTCCAGCATCTGCCGATGCGACGTTCCTTCCCAAATCGCTAAAATCATCGCCTCCCGCTGCCAGCGTTCCGCGCCATACTCCGCCAGCACGCCCAGCCCGCCGTGCACTTCCATCGCCCACTTTGCCGTATCCACGGCAAACTCCGCCGTCCAGTATTTCGCCAGATGCGCCACCAGCCGAAACAGATGATAGCGTTCCGAGTACGGCGGCCGCTCCATCCACACCTCGTTCAGCAGTTGCACCGACTCCCACGCCAGCGCAAACGCCGCTCGCAGCCCCTTCAGCCGTACTTCAAATTGATGGCGCAGCAGCGGATGATCGAGTATCCGCTTGCCAAACGCCGCGCGCTGCTCGGCATACGAAAGCGCATCCGCCATCGCGCGCTGTGCCAACGCTACGCTCACTACGCTGTTCGCCGCGCGCGAAAGATTCAACACTTCGAGGATCAAATAAACTCCAACGTCTTCCGAGCCGAGCAGGTAGCCTTCGCTGTCTTTCAGCTCCACTTCTCCCGTAGGAACTGAGCGTGTCGCAATCTTGTCCTTCAGCCGCCGCACAAAATAGTTGAGCTCGCCATTCTTCCGGCAGCGCGGTACCAGAAATAACGCCAGCCCGCGCACACCCGCCGCCGCCCCATGCGGCCGCGCCGCCACCACCGCCAACTCCGCCCCCGCATTGCTCGTAAAATATTTTTCGCCAGTAAGCACCCAGCCATCGCCCGCCGGCCGCGCCACCGTCTCCACCGCCGCTCCCAGATCCGACCCGCCTTTGATCTCCGTCATCCACGTGGCGCCCTGCCACACCGAATCATCCTTCCGCAAAAGCTGCGCCAGATAGCGGCCCTGCAATTCCGCGCCGCCATATTTCGCCAGCGGCACCGCCGTCCCGAGCGACACCGTATAAGGGCAGCAAATCCCCGGATCATGGAACGAAATCGTGTACATCAACAGATAAGTGGCGATCAACGATTTTTCTTCCAGCGCCCGCCAAACCACTCCCGCCCGATAACCCCTCTTCAACATCGTCTGATATTCGCGCGCGTAGAGAATTTCATCCACGCGTTTCCCGCCACGATCGAACATCCGCAACCACGGCGTCCCCGCCCGGTCAATGGCCCCCGAAATGGCCAAGCCTTCGCCCTTCCACCAACTTTCCTCAGCGTCAAGCACATCGCGGTGCGGAATATTGGGAAGCCTGCTCTGCAAAAAACTCACAGGAGAACGGAGCGCGTCGAAATCTGTCATTTCAGCGCATGTTAGGTCGCCGCCCCGAACACGTCAAGCGCGCTAAACAGAACTCGATGCAGGAGTAACCGGACTTAGCGGCCGTTGCTGGTTCGTTTATGTGCTGCATTGAACTCCGTGACCCAATGACTTTGTGAGAGCATCCCTTCCACGTGCTTCTTGTCTCCCTGAATCTTCTGGGCGCGCTCTTGTAGCTGACGCCAGGGAGGATTCGCCAGTATCAGATGCACCCCATCCCCAAGAAGCGTGACGAACACCGAATTCGCCACGCTTCTCCATCCACAAACGCATCACTCGCCCAAACTATCCGAGGAACTTGTTCGGCAATCCAACCTATTGGGACTTGCATGGCAGGTCTTGGAGAGACAGCAGCGTCCCTGCATCTCAGCTATCCTCACAACACGCTCGAACTGTTGGATGCCCCACAGACAGTATTCCTCCTTCACAGCTAGATTAGCTCTGAGGACTCACCCCAGCTGCGATGGTCAAGAAACTCAAAAATGTAAAGGCGCGCGTTTTCCACGCGCAAGCTTTTCTCGAATCGGCCGGCGTAGCGAGAAACGTTAAAGAGTTTAAGAAAGCAGAGCTCGTCTACTCTCAAGGTGATGCCGCTGACAGCGTCATGTACTTACGAGAAGGCAGCGTGAAGCTCACCGTGGTTAGTGAAGGCGGCAAAGAAGCAGTCATCGCCATTCTGGGACCAGGCGACTTCTTTGGTGAAGGCTGTCTGGCAGGCCAGCCCGTTCGCATGGGGACGGCCGCCGCGATTGCACCAAGCAACGTGCTCGTCATCGAGAAAAGTGAAATGTTCAAGGTGCTTCATGAGCAGCATGAGCTTTCTGACCGGTTCATCAGGTTCATGCTGGCACGGAACATTCGAATCGAGGAAGACTTGGTCGACCAGCTATTCAATTCGAGCGAGAAGCGGCTCGCCCGCACTCTTCTATTGCTTGCCCGCTACGGTAAAGAGGACAGGCCCCATGGAGTACTCCCCAATGTATCGCAAGAAATGTTGGCGGAGATGATCGGCACAACCCGCCCAAGAGTCAATTTCTTCATGAACAAATTCAGGAAGCTCGGTTTCATCAAGTACAATGGCGGGCTTCAGATTAACACTTCTCTCTTGAGTGTCGTGCTGCACGAATAAACCAGGCTACACGCTGCACGAAGATATGCTTCGAGTTGCATCCGGGAGGAGTTAATTATGTGATTGGGCCCGTTGCTATCTCAATCCGAGGTCATCCTCGAACTGTTGAATGACGCCGTAACACTCACACGCGGAGTTCTGGAGTTTCCTGCGGTTCACAATCTTCACTGCACCTCGCACGTATTCCAAAATCCCTTTTTTTTGCAGGACTGATGCTGCCACGCTCACCGTGGACCGGTCAGTACCCATCATCGTCGCAATGAAATCATGGGTGATCGGAAGTACCGCCAAATTCACCCTGTCCTGAGTCATGAGCAACCACCTCGAGAGACGCTGCTGTATGTCATGCAGCCGATTGCACGCCGCGGTCTGTGCGACCTGCATCCCTTGAAGCCCCGTATGCCTGTTCAATATGGTCTGTAATTGCGGAGCCGTCCGCAAAATGCGTTCCAGGGCATTGGCCATCATTCGGAAGCCATCACCGGCGATTTGGATGATTTCACGCACTGAACTTCGGCTCAAGCCGGCCGCCAATCCTGCCCCAACGAAGCCCTCGTTCCCCACTACTCCCACTTCGACGGTTCGACCGTCTTTGGTCACTACAACTTGAGAAACCATTCCTCGGTTCGGGAAATATACGAATTCGATCTTTTGTGTCGGCTCATGGAGGCTGAGATGGTGCGGCAGGTCGATGTACGTCAAGTCAGCGCGCATCAATTCGTATTCATTGTCCGGCATTGCCAACAGCACTTTGTTGCTGACTTGTTTTCCTTCGGCGTTCGTCCGCTGGTCTGCCTTTACGTCTCGAAAGTTCTTTTGGCTCATAGCAATCCTGAACGGCACCGGAGTGCCTTGCATTCCTTGGGTAAAACTTCATGGACTCTGAGATTCCATGTCAATTCAACCAAAAGCGGGTCTAACAATCTGTTCGGAACGGGACATCTCTCCGAACCAAAGCGAAGCGGATGATGCCGGGTTCCCGGTACGCCCGGTTTTGCGTGCAGGGGTTTTGACTTTTCCGGTTTCTCCCTGTCCGCCATAATTATTGGAGCATTTCCGCTCCCTGCCCGGGGTATACCCCCTCCTTCCCCGACTACTCGACCCTTGAACTCTGTGACTATTCGACCCTTTGTGTGCGACGATTGCGGTCTTAGGAGCGACTTTATGGAGCGCAACATCCACGAACTCATCAATCTCTACAATCCCAACGATGCCCTGGACCACGCCTGGACCATCCCTTCCCCGTGGTACTTCGATCCGCGCATCCACGAACTCGAACAGCAAAGCGTCTTCGCAAAAACTTGGCAGGCCGTCGGCCGCATCGATCAGGTCCGCGGAAAAGGAGATTTCTTCACCGCGGATATCGCCGGCGAACCCATCGTCGTCGCCCGCGGAGAGGACAACCAGCTCCGCGCTTTCTACAACGTTTGCCGCCACCACGCCGCCGTCGTCGTCACCGAACCGCAAGGCTGCGCCAAACAGTTCCGCTGCCCCTACCACGGCTGGACCTACGGAATCGATGGCGCGCTCAAAGGCATGGTTGAGTTTGAAGGCGTCTGCAATTTCGACCGCGCAAAAAACGGCCTCGTCCCCGTCAAGGTGGACACCTGGGAAAATTTTGCGTTCGTGAATCTCGATGGCCGCGCCGCGCCGCTGCAGAATTTTCTTGGCGAGATTCCCGCAATCGTCGCGCCGCTGCAGCTCACCAAAAAACTGAAATACTTCGACCGCCGCGTCTACACCTTGAATTGCAACTGGAAAGTCTACGTCGACAACTATCTCGATGGCGGCTACCACGTCCCCCACGCCCACAAAGGTCTGAGCAGCGTCATCGAATACACCAAATACACCATCGAGAGTTTCGAGCGCGCCTGCCTGCAATCCAGCCCGCTCTCCTCGGACTCCAAATCGGAAGCCGGCGTCGCCGCGACCCGCCAGGGCCGCGCTTTCTACCTGTGGATTTATCCGAATTTTATGATCAACGCCTACGAAGGCGTCATGGACACCAATCTCGTTCTCCCACTCGGCGTCGAAAAGTGCGCAGTAGTTTTCGATTATTATTTTGCCGACGTCAGCAAAAAGGCCGTAAAGAAAAATCAAGCTAGCATCAAGGTCAGCGAAAAAGTCCAGGACGAAGACGAAGCCATCTGCGACGCTGTCCAGCGCGGCCTCGGCTCACGCGCCTACGTCGCCGGCCGCCTCTCCGTCCGCCGCGAAGCCGGCGAACACCTCTTCCACCGCCTGCTCCACGCCGACCTCACGGGAGTGGCCAATCGCCCCGCAGCGGCAGATTGAGGAGGAGAAAGGAGAGAAATTCACTCGAAAATAATCGTCTTATTGCCGTAAAGGAGAATTCGATTTTCAATGTGCCAGCGCACGGCGCGCGACAGAGCGACGCGCTCCATGTCGCGGCCCTTTTCCACTAGGTCATCGAGCGTATCGCGGTGCGAAATGCGCGCTACGCCTTGCTCGATGATCGGTCCGTCATCCAGAACTTCGGTGACGTAGTGAGCGGTCGCGCCAATCAGTTTTACCCCGCGTTCGTACGCTTGATGATGGGGCTTCGCGCCGACAAACGCCGGCAGAAACGAATGATGAATGTTGATGATTTGCTGCGGAAAATGCCGGATGAAATCCGTGGAGAGCACTTGCATGTATCTCGCTAGCACGATCAGGTCGATATTGTTTTTTCGCAGCAGCTCGAGTTCCTGCTGCTCGGCTTGCGGCTTGTTTTCTTTCGTCACCGGAATGACGTGATACGCAATGCCATGAAAATCAGCGTGGCGTTTCGCGTCCGAGTGATTGCTGATGATCAGCGGGATTTCGCAAGCTAGCTCCCCGTTTCGCTGGCGGTAAAGCAGATCCACGAGGCAGTGATCGTATTTTGAAACAAAAATAGCCACGGGCGGACGGTAGCTCCCAAGCGCCATCCGCCACTGCATCGCGAACTTTTCCGCCACGGGAGCAAACTTCTGCGGAAAATCCTTTCCGTCGAGCTGAAATCCTTTCAAATCCCATTCGACGCGCGCCAGATAAAATCCTTTTTCGCCGACCTGGTGCTCCTCAAAATGCAGAATGTTCCCGTTGTGCTGATAAATAAAATCCGCCAGCGCCGCATCCAGTCCTCGACGGTCCGGGCATTGCACCAGAAGAATCGCGCTGTTCTTCAATTCCGCTCTCCTTTTCTGCGCAAGCATTCTACTCAACTTTTCGAAACGAATCGGCTCAATTCTCCTGCGGAAACCAAGTTGCGTGCTCCTATTTCTCACAAACCACGTGCGGCTTGCAGTTCGTTGACTTGGCTGAAAAGACGACCTACTATCTGCTGCAAGGACACTCCCTGCAGGGACGGATTCGTTCGGGGAGTGTCGATGAGATCTTCCATGATTGGGCAGATCATCTCGCACTACCGAGTCCTCGAAAAGCTCGGCGACGGCGGCATGGGTGTGGTTTGGGCCGCCGACGATACGCGGCTCTCCCGCCGCGTCGCGTTGAAATTCTTGCCCGACGATCTCGAACGGGACGAAGTGGCTCTGGAACGGCTGAAGCGCGAAGCGCAAGCCGCCTCTTCGCTGAACCATCCGCGCATCTGCACGATCCATGACATCGACTCCGACAATGGGCGTCACTTCATCGTCATGGAATTTCTCGATGGCCAGACACTGAAGAATCGCATTCAGAAATCGTCCCTGCAAATTTCCGAGATGGTGGAGCTGGCCACGCAGATTGCCGACGCGCTGGAAGCCGCGCACGCGCAAGGGATCATGCACCGCGACATCAAGCCCGCGAATATTTTTATCACCGAGCGCGGGCTGGTGAAGGTCTTGGATTTTGGCCTGGCAAAATTCACGCGCACCGGGCGGGTTCGCGTAGCAAATGCGCACCGCTCCGTGGGCGCGCCGTCCAGCCCCACTGAAGAAGTTCTTACCGGCTCGGGAGTCGCGCTGGGCACGATGCCGTACATGTCGCCCGAGCAGGTGCGCGGCGACGACCTGGATGCGCGGACAGATTTGTTCAGTTTCGGCGCGGTGCTGTACGAAATGGCCACGCGGCGGATGGCGTTTCAGGGAAACACTCTGGAAATCCTGACGGACAAAATTCTGAATCGCGAGCCCGTCAATCCGTCGCAGATCAATCCGGCGCTGCCTGTGGTGCTGGAGGCCGTCATTCGAAAGGCGCTCGAGAAGGACCGCAGCTTGCGCTACCAGACGGCTTCGGACCTGCTGGCTGATTTGCAGCGATTGAAACGCGATATCGATTCAGGACGGCTCAGGGATTCTGAAAGCGCTTTCCCCGCGCCGCGCGCGACCAAAGCCATCGATTCGCTCGCGATTCTTCCGCTGGCCAACGAGACGAAAGACCCAGAGACGGATTATTTGAGCGATGGAATCACGGAAACACTGATTAACAATCTGTCGCAGCTTCCAAAATTGCGCGTGCTGCCGCGCAGCACCGTGTTTCGCTACAAAGGCCGCGAGATGGATCCCACAGCCCTGAGCCGCGAGCTTGGGGTGCGTGCTGTCCTCACCGGGCGCGTGGTGCATCGCGGTGACATGCTGACCATCAAAGTCGAGCTTGTGGACGGGGCGCGGCAGGCGCATCTTTGGGGCGGAAACTTCAGCCGCAAGCTCGATGATATTTTTGCGGTGCAGGAAGAGATCGCACAACAGATCTCCGAGCACATGCGTCTGCACTTGAGCCCGCAAGAGAAAAAGAAACTCGCGGCGCGCGACACGGGGAACCGCGAGGCGTACCAGGCGTTTTTACGAGCGCTGTACTTCTGGAACAAATGGACGCCAGCGAGTTCGTGGCGAGCGATGGAATACTGCCGGCTGGCGATCGAAAAAGATCCAGCGTATGCCCCGGCACACGCGGTGATGGCGGACTGCTATACCTCCTTAGCGGTGTTTGGCGTATTGCCGGCGAAGGAAGCTTTTCCTCAAGCGAAAGCGGCAGCGGCGAAGGCCGTCAAGATGGGGCCATCCCTTTCCGACGCGCATCTCGCCGTGGGATTGGTCAGCTTGTACTTCGATTGGGATTGGGCAACCGCAGAGAAACACTTCCACCGGGCGGTGGAACTCAGCCCCCATTCGGCGCGCGCGCATTATGGGCTCAGTCTTTGGCTTCTGGTGCAGCAACGACATGCGGAGGCCATTCAGGAAGCTGATTTGGCTCTGGAGCTCGACCCCCTGTCGCTGCCAATGAATTTCAACGTGGGATACCTCAACTATTTTGCCGGGAACAACGACCGGGCGATCGGGCAGTTCGAAAAAATCTTGGAGATGGATCCGTCGTTCGTTCTGGCCAGCTTGATTCTGTGCCCCGCGTATTTGCGCAAAGGATTGGTGCCCGAGGCGCTGGCCACCGTCGAAAAGGCGCTACCCCAGTCCAGGAATTGGTCGAGCCTGCGCGCCATGCTGGCGGTGGTGCACGCCGGATCTGGAAGAGCGAACGAGGCGCTGGAGATTCTAGAGGAGCTGAAGAAAGAGGGAGCATCGTTTCCGCTTCTGTCGTACTGGGCTGCGACTATTTCGAATGCACTGCAGCGCAAAGAACAGACACTCGATTGGCTGGAAAAAGCCTGCGAAGAACGAATCGGATTGCTGGTGCTCCTGAAAGTCGCTTCAGGATTCCGCAACCTGACCCAGGAGCCGCGCTACCAGGCGATCCTGAAGCGCATCGGTCTGCCTTAGTTCTCGCCAACTGCATTGTATTCTGCGGCAAAAATTGACGGTGTTCGAACGGTCGCTTATACTGGATGTTCGAATTGCAGGGTGAATTCTCGCCTGTCTGGATTGTCCCATACCCCGCACTGGAGCCTACGCCGCGGAGAGCAGCGAAGATTTCATTACTTAACTTTTTGTAGTCCTTGGAAAGGAACGTTGCATGGCTGAAGGAAGCTGCCGCCGCGAACTGGAGTTGGAAATTCCCGCGGAAGAAGTGACGAAAAAGATCGAGAGCGTGGCGAAGGAATTCGCGCGGCTGGCAAACGTGCCGGGATTCCGGCGCGGCAAGGCGCCGGTTTCATTGATCCGGCGGAAATTTGCGGAGGACATCAAGGGAGAAGTGCTGCAATCGCTGGTGCCGGAGCGGGTGGAAAAAGCGGTGGCGGAGCAGAAGCTTACGCCGGTTTCGCAGCCGCAGGTGGACAAGCTGGATTTCAACGAAGGGCAGCCGCTGAAATTCCGGGCGGTATTCGAAGTGCTTCCGGAATTCGAACTGGGCGATTACAAGAATCTCGAACTGGAAATGCCGGCGCTGGAAATCACCGAAGAGGATGTGACGAAGACGCTGGAGGACATGCGCGAGCGGGCGGCGACTTTTGCGCCTGTGGAAGGCCGCGTGATTCAGGATGGTGACTACGCGCAAGTAAAACTTCTCGGGACGCCGGAAGGCGGCGGCGATCCGTTGCAAGCGGATAGCGTACTTTGCCACATCGGCGCGGAAGAAACGATGGAGCCTTTCAACGCCAACTTGAAGGGCGCGAACGTGGGCGAGCACAAGAATTTTGACGTGGAATATCCGGCGGACTATCCCGATCCCAAGCTGGCGGGCAAGAAATATCATTACGCGGTCGAGGTGCTGGGGATTAAAGCGAAGAAACTTGCCGAATTGAATGATGATTTCGCGAAAGACGTCAGCGATGCGGCTACGCTCGAGGAACTGAAGAAAAAAGTGCGCGAAGGACTGGAGCACCAGCGCGACCACAAACACAAGGAACTGCTGCACGAAAAAGTTCTAGCGGAGGTCGTGAAGCTCCACGACTTCCCTGTACCGCAATCGCTCGTCGAGCATCAAATGGATGCGCGGCTGGAGCGCGTAGTGCGGTCGCTGGCGGCGCAAGGGGTTGATCCCCGCGCGGTGAACGTGGACTGGGTCACGCTGCGAAAGCGGCAGGAAGAGCGCGCCACCGATGACGTGAAAGCGGAACTGATCGTGGACCGTATCGCGTCGACGGAAAGCATCGACGTGACCGACGAGGAAGTGACGCACGAGCTGGAACACATGGCCGGGCATAGTGGCGAATCGGCGGAGGCAATGCGGGCTCGTTTGACAAAGCAAGGGGCGCTGGATAGGATGAAAGCTAAGCTGCGCAGCGACAAAACGCTCGATTGGCTTGCGCAGAACGCCAAAATCAAGACGGTAGCGGCAGCAGCCGCGGCAACAGATTCGAAGTGAAACATTCCGGCGATTCAATCACCCAAATGAAAAAATTTGAAGAACCACAGTATCTCAACACGACGCTCATACCGATGGTGGTCGAACAGACTAGCCGCGGAGAGCGCGCGTACGACATTTATTCGCGGCTGCTGAAAGAACACATCATCTTTATCGGGACGCCGATTGACGACCACGTCGCGAATCTGGCCACGGCGCAAATGCTTTTCCTGCAGGCGGAAGATCCGGAAAAAGACATTCAGCTGTACATCAATTCGCCGGGTGGGTCGATTACCGCGGGATTTGCAATTTACGACACGATGCAATTCGTGAAGCCGGACGTGGTTACGACGTGCGTAGGGCAGGCGGCGTCGATTGCCGCCGTGCTGCTGGTGGGCGGTGCGCCGAAGAAGCGCTTTGCACTGCCGAATGCGCGCATCCTGATTCACCAGCCGTGGATGTCCGGGCTCGGGGGACAGGCCACGGACATCGATCTGCACGCAAAAGAGATTTTGCGCATGCGCTCGACCATCAATGAGCTTCTGGCAAAGCATAGCGGACAGCCGGTGGAACGCATTGAGAAGGACGTAGAGCGCGACTACATCATGAATCCCGCGCAAGCCAAAGAATATGGCATGATCGACGAGATCATTTACAAGCACCGGTAGATTTCCGAGTCGCGAAGTGCTTTACCGCTTGAAGCAGGGGCAAAACGCAAGTTCCTAAAAGTTAGCAACGCTTCGAGTTTCTCTTTTGCTCAGGGGAAAAATCGGCCTAGAATACTGAATAGAGACTCCGTCGAAGCCCAGCGGAGACGAGGCCTTCACACCAGTGAAAAAATTCAACCCAGACGAGCCCTTGCGCTGTTCCTTCTGCCATAAGACGCAGGAACAGGTCGAGAAGCTGATCAGTTCGCCTTCGGACTATCCGCGCGCGTACATCTGCAACGAGTGCGTCGGCGTTTGCCAGACGATTCTGGAAGACGAGAAGCGCGAACAGGCCGCCGCGCCGACGAAGCAGCTTCCACGGCCGCCGGAGATCAAGCGATTCCTGGATGGCTACGTCATCGGGCAGGACCGCACGAAGAAGAAACTGGCGGTGGCGGTCTACAACCACTACAAGCGGATTTTCCTGAACAAGCAGCCGGGCGAGATTGAGCTGAGCAAGTCCAACATTCTGCTGATCGGGCCGACGGGGACGGGCAAGACGCTGCTGGCGCAGACGCTTTCGAGGATGCTGGATGTGCCGTTCGCGATCGTGGATGCGACGACGCTGACGGAAGCGGGCTACGTCGGTGAAGACGTCGAGAACATTATTTTGAAGCTGCTGCAGGCCGCCGATGGCGACGTGCAGAAGGCGCAGCAAGGCATCATTTATATCGATGAGATCGACAAGATCGCGAAGAAGGACGAAAACCCTTCGATCACGCGGGATGTTTCCGGCGAAGGCGTGCAGCAGGCGTTGCTGAAGATTCTGGAAGGCACGATCGCCAACGTGCCGCCGCAGGGCGGGCGCAAGCATCCGCACCAGGAATTTACGCCGGTGGATACGACGAACATTCTGTTTCTCTGCGGAGGGGCTTTCGTCGGGCTGGAAAAAATCATCGAGAAGCGCGCAGGGCGGCGTTCGCTTGGATTCCATACGGACGCTTCGCCGACGACTCCACAGCGGCGCAATACGGAATTACTGGAGCAAGTGCAGCCGGGTGATTTGATCCGCTACGGCTTGATTCCGGAATTCGTGGGCCGCTTGCCGGTTGCGGGCGTGATGAACGATCTGGATAAAGGCGCGCTAGTGAAGATTTTGACGGAGCCAAAAAACGCGCTGCTGAAGCAGTATCAGCGGCTGTTTGAATTCGAAAACGTACGGCTGCGGTTCACCGACGACGCGCTGGAGACGGTTGCAGAGTTGGCACTTCAGCGCAAAGTGGGCGCGCGCGGCTTGCGAATGATCCTCGAAGACCTCATGCTGGAACTGATGTACCACCTGCCGATGCAGCGGAAGGTGCGCGACTTCGTGGTGACCGCGGATATGGTTCGAACGCGCGAGATCAACTGGAGTTTGCTGGAAAAGGCGGGATAGCAGCGGGAGTTACAGGATTCAGGGGCCCTAATGTTCACTCGTGAAAAACAGGAATTGAAGCGCGTGCCGATGATGCCGGTGCGCGACATGGTCATCTTCCCGCAGCAGATGACGCCCTTCATCGTGGGGCGCGAAGCCAGCGTCCGCGCGCTCGAAGAGGCGCTGGCGGGCGACAAAAAGATTTTCCTTTCCACACAGCACGATGCATCAATCGACGACCCCAAGCCGGAAGAGATTTACGCGGTCGGAACGCTGGCGAACATTGTGCAGAGCGTGAAGCTCCCCGACGGAAACATCAAGGTGCTGGTCGAAGGTGTGGAACGCGCGCGGGCCATTTCGATTGCTTCGGAAGAGGGATTTTTCCGCGCCACGGTGCGCTTGCTGGGCGCGCGGGCGGAGGATTCGCCGCAGGTCAAGCAGATCGTCGAAAAAGTGACGGGCCTCTACGAACAGTTCATCAAACTATCGCAAAGCCTCAATTACGACACGATGATCGCCGCGGCGCGCGTGGATGATCCGGCGCGGCTCTCCGATACGATCGCCGCCAACCTGCAGCTCCCCGTGGATGAAAAGCAGGATTTGCTGGAGACCGTGGATCCGCTGGAGCGGCTGAACCGCGTCGGCGACATCCTGGAAATCGAATTGGAAAAGCTGAACGTGGACCGCAACATCAATACGCGCGTGAAGCGGCAGATGGAGCGCGCGCAAAAAGAGTATTACCTGAACGAAAAGCTCAAAGCGATTCAGAAAGAGCTGGGGCGCGGCGAGAAGAACGAGATTGATGAGCTAAAGAAGAAAATTGATACGGCCGGAATGTCCAAGGAAGTGCATGAAAAGGCCATCCAGGAGCTGAAGCGGCTGGAATTGATGCCGCCGATGTCCGCAGAGTCGACCGTCAGCCGAAATTATCTGGATTGGCTATTGGCAGTGCCGTGGAAGAAAAAATCGAAGGAAATCCGCGACATCAAGGCCGCGGAGAAAATCCTGAACGAAGAGCACTACGGGCTCGAGAAGGTCAAAGAGCGCATCCTGGAATTCCTGGCGGTGCGCCAGCTGGTGAAGAATCCCAAGGGTTCGATATTGTGCTTCGTGGGGCCTCCGGGCGTGGGCAAGACTTCGCTGGCGATGTCCATCGGGCACGCTACCGGCCGAAAATTCGTGCGCGTTTCGCTGGGCGGGGTGCGCGATGAAGCGGAAATTCGCGGCCATCGGCGCACGTATATCGGCGCGCTGCCCGGGCAGATTATCCAGATGATGAAGAAGGCAGGGACGGTAAACCCGATCTTCGTGCTGGATGAAGTGGACAAGATGTCGACAGATTTTCGCGGAGATCCATCGGCGGCGTTGATGGAAGTGCTGGACCCGGAGCTGAATCATTCGTTTACGGACCACTATCTGGACGTGGAGTACGATCTTTCGAAAGTGATGTTTGTTTGCACGGCGAACGTGCTGCACACGGTTCCGCAGCCGCTGCAAGACCGCATGGAAATTTTGCGCCTGCCGGGATATACCGAGCAGGAAAAACTGGAAATCGCCAAGCGCTTTTTGGTGAAGCGCGCGCGCGAAGCGACGGGCCTGACGGAAAAGAACCTTACGTTTACGGACGAAGGCTTGCTGCACATGATCCGCCACTACACGCATGAAGCGGGAGTGCGCAGCCTGGAGCGGGAAATTCAGAATATTGCGCGCAAGATGGCGCGCAAGGTGGTTGCGGATGACCCGGCTTCCACGGCGGACATTACGCCAGCCAACGTGAACGACTTCCTGGGCATCTTGAAATACAGGGAATTCTGGCTGGAAAAGCACAATGAGATTGGATTGACAACCGGGCTGGCGTGGACAGAAGTTGGCGGCACGGTGCTGGCCACGGAAGCGACATTGATGGAAGGCAAGGGGCGGCTGACGCTCACTGGGAAACTTGGCGACGTGATGCAGGAGTCCGCGCAGGCGGCCATGAGCTACGTGCGGTCCCGTTCGAATCTGCTGGGCTTGCCGAAGGATTTTTACCGCAACATTGATATTCACGTGCATGTGCCAGAGGGTGCGATTCCGAAGGACGGGCCATCGGCAGGAATTACGATTTGCACTTCGATCGTGAGCGCGTTGACCAAGAATCCTGTGCGGCGCGACGTGACCATGACCGGGGAAATCACGCTGCGCGGCAAGGTTTTGCCCATTGGCGGGGTCAAGGAGAAGCTCCTGGCCGCCCACCGAATGGGCTTGCGTACGGTACTGCTTCCGAAGGACAATGAGAAGGACCTGGCGGACATCCCGCAGGAGATCCTCTCCAGCCTAAAAGTCCATTTTGTAGAGACCATGGATGAAGTGCTGCAGATTGCGCTGGAACGGCCGACAGTGCCGCTTGAGCATGATGCGGTCGCGCCCGTTGCCGAGCCTTTTGTTGCTGGCGCCGAGAAAGACAAGAGTTTGACCAACTAAGCAGCGTGGTTGGAGTCTTGAGCGTCCAAGTAGATAGCGTTTGCGGACGAGTTCAGGCCCGACGCTGCCGCCAGTTGCAGGTTGACATCGTCCGATTCGAAATCACGCTTGAGAAAGTCTGGTTTGCCAATCTCGGCTGGTTTTCGGGTGTTCGGTTTGTGTGACTGCAGAACCGTCAGCCGCTAGTTCGGTGCGCCACCTCAAAAAAATTCCGGAGATTCGTTGTTGGTTTCGCCGCTGTACAAGATAGGGTCCATTTTTACAATCAAAGCTAAGGATATATGCCAAAAGAAACAAGCATTGAAGGAAACAATCAGATGAGTATCAGCCTTGCCGAGCTGAAGGAAAAGAACATCACGGATCTCGCCAAGATCGCCAAGGACCTCAACATTCCCGGCGCCAGCGGGATGCGCAAGCAGGAGTTGATCTTCCAGATCCTCCGCGCGCAGACGGAGAAGAACGGCTTGATCTTTTCAGAAGGCGTGCTCGAATGCCTGCCCGACGGATTCGGCTTTCTCCGCGCGCCGGAATACAACTATCTGCCGGGCCCGGACGACATCTACGTCTCGCCGTCGCAAATCCGCAAGTTTGACTTGCGCACGGGCGATACCGTCTCCGGGCAAGTGCGGCCGCCGAAGGATGGCGAGCGGTATTTCGCGCTGATCAAGGTGGAGGCAGTCAATTTTGAGGACCCGGAGGTAGCGCGCAACAAGATTTTCTTCGACAACCTGACGCCGCTCTATCCGCAAGGGCGGCTAAAGATGGAAACGACGAAAGAGAACATGACCGGGCGCGTGCTGGATCTGCTCTGCCCCGTCGGAAAAGGGCAGCGCGGATTGATTGTGGCACCGCCACGAACCGGCAAAACGATGATGCTGCAGTCCATCGCGAATTCAGTGACCGTGAATCATCCGGAAGTCGCGCTGATCGTGCTGCTGATTGACGAGCGGCCGGAAGAAGTTACGGACATGCAGCGCACGGTCAAGGGCGAAGTGATCAGCTCGACGTTCGACGAGGCGCCGCAGCGTCACATTCAAGTGGCGGAAATGGTTTTGGAAAAGGCCAAGCGGCTGGTGGAGCACAAGCGCGACGTGGTGGTGCTGCTGGATTCGGTGACGCGCCTCGCGCGCGCTTACAACGCGGTTACGCCGCCTTCGGGCAAAGTGCTTTCGGGTGGTATTGACGCCAACGCCTTGCAGCGCCCGCGGCGGTTTTTCGCCGCTGCGCGGCACGTCGAAGAAGGCGGCTCGCTGACGATCATCGCTACGGCGTTGATCGACACCGGCAGCCGCATGGATGACGTGATCTTCGAAGAGTTCAAAGGCACCGGCAACATGGAAATCAACCTCGACCGGCGGCTCTCCGATAAGCGCGTTTTTCCGGCCATCGACATCCAGCGTTCCGGCACGCGTAAGGACGAACTGCTGCTCCCTGCCGATGAGCTGAGCCGTGTATGGGTCTTGCGCAAGGTCTTGAGCCCGCTTTCGACGGTCGAGGCTATGGAGCTGTTGATCAGCCGGCTTTCGAAATCGAAGTCCAACGCGGAATTCCTCAGCTCGATGTCCGCACCGACCTGAGCAAGCTGCGAACTGACAATTTCACCTCAACAAAAAGGCTCAGCGGAGACCGGCTGAGCCTTTCCTGTTTTTTGCCGTTGGTTGCCGCAGGAGCCGATTGAAATTCTCACGCTTGCCGTTCCCTACGGGCAAGGCAACTTCCCGCCATCGGGAGGTTCGAGCGTGTACTCAACGAGTCTTTGCAAACGGCTGCCTGCCGCGCAGCCTTCGGCTTCGCGTTGCAGAGAAACGATTCGTCGGACAACTCCACCTCCTTCCGGGAACACTTCACCCACAACGGAACTTTTGGAAACAGAGCAACTATCCGCGGCAAGAAACACTTATCCCGCGAGTGGTTGCACTGGAACGAAACGACTTAGGCGGATTTGGTTAAAGTCGCGCAAACAAGCAGATGTTCACGGGACTCTGTCGCCTTGGCATCGATCCGTCTTGGCTTTTGTCTTCGTGCCTCAAATCTGCCTCTTTACGCTCAGTGAGGATCCCGGTAAACCGGGACGTACGACTGAGGTATCTCGAAGGTAACCGCAGGCCGAAAAGTTGTCAAGTCTTTTTTCGAAAAAAATGCATTTTTGGCGCATTTTTCGCGTTACTTGTTAATTCCAAGGTACTTAGGGCCAGAGCGAGGCGTTTTTGCTGTTTATTCGTAACGCAGGCAGTCGATGGGGTCGAGGTTAGCCGCGAGATTCGCGGGATAGTAGCCGAAGAAAAGTCCGACGCCGACGGAGATGACAAATCCAATGGTGACCCACAGATAGGAAAGCGTCGCGGGAATGGAAGGAATCAGGGTGCGAATGGTTGCAGCAACCGCTGCGCCGATTAGAATGCCGATAGTGCCGCCGACGAGCGTGAGGACCACGGCTTCCAGCAAAAACTGCAAGCGAACATCGGCGCGGCGCGCGCCGATGGCTTTGCGCACGCCGATTTCCTGAGTGCGCTCGGTGACGGAGATGAGCATGATGTTCATCACACCTATGCCGCCGACGAGCAGGCCGATGGAACTGATGACCGTAGTAAGGATGACCAGCGCGCCGGTAAGCTGGTTCCACAAGTTGCTGATGAAGTCGGGCGAGCTAAGCTCGAAATCATTTTCGGTGCCGGCGGAAAGACGGCGGAGGCGGCGCATGGCCTGGATGACTTCGGCCTGGGCCGTATCAAGGTTCACGTTTTCCGGGACGGTAAAGGCCATGATCAGCTCTTTCGCTTCCGGGTACTCTTTTTTGAAGGTGCTCAATGGAATGACGGCGAAGATATCCACGCCGGGGCCGAGAAAGAGGCCCTGGTCGTGCTCGAACACGCCGATGACATCGTAGACGCTGCCGTTGATGCGCACGGTTTTGCCGAGGGCGTCGGTATTGGGGAAAAGGGATTCGCTGATGGCTGCGCCGAGGACGACGACGGGGCGGGCGTGCTCTTCATCGAAGGCGCTGATGAAGCGGCCGCGCTCGATGCTGAAGAGCGGGATGGCGTCTATGTATTCCGGCTCCGCGCCGCGCACGATTACCTTTTCGACGCTATAGTGGCCGCTGGTGATGAGATTCGAATCGCCGAAGAAAAAACCGCGCGTGCCGATGGTGGTCAGGGACTGCACGTCGGGGGCGGCTTCGCGGATGAAGCTGGCGTAGTTGTATTCAAAATATTTGCGCACGCGAATGCGCTCCGGCCAGCGGGAAGGATCCGTGCCGGGCGGAAATCGCGAGACGAAATAGGTGCGGGAGCCAAGAGAGTCTACTTTGTCCTGCACGAATTTGTTGAGCCCCTGGATAATCGCGGCCATGGAAATTACCGAAGAGACGCCGATGACGATGCCGAGGACGGTGAGCGCGGAGCGCACCTTGGACGACCGCAAAGTTTCCATGGCGGCAAGAAAATTTTCGCGGGCTTGCGCAAGGGTCATGAAGGGCATCAGTCCGACCTCAGGGCGACAACCGGATCCAGCCGCGACGCGCGCATTGCCGGATAGATCCCGAAAAATAATCCAACCGCGGAGCTGAGGAGTACTCCCAGGATCGCCACCCAGGTCTGCACGGACGCGGGGAACGGAGTGTAGGTCCGCAGAGCCAGCGCGACCAGGAACCCGATGGAGATGCCTGCGATTCCCCCGGCGATGCATTGCATGACGCTCTCGGCGATGAACTGTTGCAGAATGTCATTTTGCGTCGCGCCCACGGCGCGGCGCACGCCGATTTCCCTGCGCCGCAAAGTAACGCTGACCAGCATTACGTTCATGATGACAATTCCGCCGATGACCACGGAAATGGCGCTCACCATGATGAACACGGAGAAAAACGCGGTGCTGATGCTGCGCCACAGCGACATGTAACTTTCCTTGGTGCCGATGAAGAAGTCGTTCTCCATTTTTCCGCTGAGGTGGCGGCGCGAGCGCAAAACAAGCTGCGCCTGATCCTGGGCCGTTTCGAAGTTCGCTTTGCTGGTCTTGACGTTGATGATCAGGCTGGTGTGAATCCCCTCGATACGCAGGTACACGGGAAGCGGCGCCATCACGAAATTGTCCTGGTCCTGGCCGAGGACGCTGCCGACCTTTTCCATCACGCCGATGACCATGAGCTCATCGTTGCCAACGCGCAGGGTTTTTCCGATCGGATCCATGCCGAGGAACAATTGCTGCACCAGCGTATCGCCGATGAGGCAGACGTCGGTACGGTGCTCGGCTTCGGTGGGAGTGAAGTAGCGGCCGAGCTCGACAGCGCGCGTGTCAATTTCCGCCATATTTGCAGTTTGGCCGGAGAAGGTCACGTCCGGCACTTCTTTGTTGCCGTAACGCGCGCGGACGGAGGTGCTGGCGGTGGCGCCGACCTCTTCGCAAGCGGGGCATCCCTCAGCGACTGCGCGCATGTCGTCGATTTCGATTTTCTTGTACTTCAGCGCTTTGATAATGATGTTGAAATCGGTGACCGCGAAGGGCGTGCGTGCAACCTGGAAGACGTTGGTGCCCAGGTTGGCGATTTTTTGCTCGACGTAGAGATTCGCGCCCTGCACGATGGTCATAACGGTGATCAGCGTGGCCACGCCCATGGTCAGACCCAGCATGGTGAGCGAGGCGCGCAGCTTGTGCGAACGAAGAGCGCTAAGACACTGCACCAGATTGTCGCGGACGGCAAGCATCGACTTTGAAGATAACTCCTTTCAATGTACCAAATCCTTCGCGCCCGCCGAGAGCCCGAGCGCGCAACCGGAATCCTCTCTATGGGAATACGAAGAAACGCATCCGGGAGTTACAGCGTGGGGAGCGCAAGTCGATCTTTTGCTAATGGCCCGCTTCCCGTTCCATCCAGCGATGCATATGGGCTTCCAGTACATTGAGCGGGACGGCCCCGTTTTCGAGCACGGCGTCGTGGAACTTGCGGACATCGAATTTGGCGCCGAGTTTTTTCTCCGCTTCCGTACGTAGCTGGCGGATTTTTAGTTGCCCCAGCTTGTACGCCAGGGCCTGCCCCGGCCAGACGATATAGCGATCGACTTCCACGGTGATGTCCTGGTCCGTCTTTCCGGTGTTGTCCTTGAAGAATTGGATGGCCTGGTCGCGCGTCCAGCCCATCGAATGCATACCGGTATCCACGACCAGCCGCACCGCGCGCCACATTTCGTAGCTGAGCTGGCCGAATTTGGAATACGGGTCTTTGTACATTCCGAGCTCTTCGCCCAGGCTCTCGCAGTACAGCGCCCAGCCTTCGACGAATGCCGAGTAGCCGGCGTGTTTGCGGAATTCCGGCTGGCCTTCCATCTCTTGTGCCAGTGCAATCTGTAAGTGGTGTCCAGGCACGGATTCATGCAGCGAGAGCGCTTCCATTTCCCATTTGGGCCGCGCATGCAAGTTGTAGCTATTCACGAAATAGCAGCCGGGCCGGCCGGCGCTTGGCGCGCCCGCCTGGTAGTAGGCGGTAGTTTGCGAAGGCGCTTTGAATTCAGGAATCACGCAGACACCGTAAGTCAATCGCGGCAGTTTTCCGAATTCATGCGCAAGCTCGGGATCAATTCTTTTCGCCACGATACGATATCCGTTCACTAGGTCGTCAGCTTTGTCATAAAAAAAACGCGGGTCGGTGCGCAGGAATTCCGTGAAGTCGTGGAAGCTGCCTTTGAACCCGGTGGAGGCAATCACTTTGTCCATCTCCGCGCGGATGCGCTTCACTTCAGAGAGGCCGATTTCGTGAATCTGTTGCGGCGTCAGATTGGTCGTGGTTTGCCAGCGCACGTGATAGGCATACGCTGCGGCGCCGTTTGGCAGCGCCGTCGCGGCGATGGATTCGCGGCATGCTGGCAAATACGTCGTCGCCACATAGTCATGGAGTTTTTGAAATGCAGGCGCCACTACATCTTTGTAAATTCTTTTGGCGCTATCGGTGAGCCGCGTGCGCTCCGCTACGGGAAAGCCCGAAGGAAATTCGGTGAAGGGCTGCAGGAGCGGGCTCGCCAGTGGATCAGCTGGAATGAGACCTGCAATCTGTTTTGGGACGTCGCGCAGCATCAACTTTGGCGGCGTATAGCCCTTCTTCAAGCCTTCTTCCAGAAGCCGGAGATTCTGTTCGACGCTTTTCGGCAGCGCTTCGAGCCGCGCAAGAATGTCCTCGTAGTCCGCGACGGTTTGGTGCGCCATGGTCGCCAAAGTTGACGCACTTCCCTGCTGGATTCCCCCCATCTGCGTCATCGGCATCCAAATGTTGCCCGGTACCACGTCACGGAAAGGCGCGGGGTCGTCGCCGTATTGCAACCCTTCCTCCGCTGTTTCCAGCGTTTCCCGGTAAAGGTCGTAGTTAAGTTTTTCGTCCGGAGGAAGCCCATCCCGTGAAATCGATTTCAGTTCCGCGAAGCTTTCCTGAAGATGCTGGATTCTGGTTGCGATGCCATCTTTCGAATCGTCAGTCCAGCGGCGGTTTTGCCCGGGAAATCCAACAGAGGTCGCGGTCTCGGGATACTGCTCCATCCAGCGCTTCCAATCCCTCGCGAGGTACGCGCGGAAATCTTGCGCGGTTTTCCCGTTGGCGTTTGTCTGGCTTGACCCGGATTGAGCGACCGCCAGCATGGGTACCACCAGAGGCACACTCGCAGCTCCCAATACCAGAATCGCCAGCAAACGGATCATCCGGCCCTCCCTGCTTTTGACAATTCCTTTTCGCGTTCCTGCGCGAGCATCACGATCAGACGCGCCGTTTCTTCAATGCTCATGGCGGTATTGTCCACCAGCACGGCATCGGCGGCCCGCACCAGCGGCGACACTTTGCGCTCTCGATCGCGCTTGTCCCGTTCAATCACTTCGTCGAAGACTTCGGCGAGCGTCAGGAGGTCACCCTTTTCTCGGTGCTCTTTCCAGCGGCGCTCGGCGCGCGTTTCCGGCGAAGCGTCCAAAAATACTTTCAGGTCGGCGTTCGGGAAAACGACCGTCCCGATGTCGCGCCCTTCCATTACCACGCCGCCGCCCGCGCCCGCGCGTTGCTGCTCCGCGACCAGCACCTTTCGTACTCTCAAAAATGCTGCAACATGCGACGCCACTTGCGCCACGTCTGCGGTTCGAATCTCCCGCGTGACATCTGCGCCATCGAGGAAAACACAGTTCTGGGCGCCGGCCGCTTCGTGCTCCGGCGAAGGTGCCCGCAGTTCAATATGCGTTTCCTTGGCGAGCGCTTCGAGGCGGAATTCGTCATCCAGCGGGACGCCTTTCCGAACCGCTTTGAGCGCCAGCCCGCGGTACATAGCTCCGCTGTCGAGATACAGGTAGCCGAGAATTTTCGCGACAAGCCGTGCGACGCTGCTCTTCCCTGAACCGGCCGGGCCATCAATGGCGATGGTAAGTTTTGGCATCGATGCGTTGCGTTAGCGGTTACTCGGTAAGTCAGAATCCCATGATGTTGTAGCCGCAATCGACGAAGATAATCTCGCCGGTAATTCCCGAGCCCGCGTCGGAAAGTAGAAACGCGGCGGTCGCCCCGACTTCGGCCGCGTCGATGTTGCGCCTCAACGGTGCGCGCTCCACTTGTGTCTTCAGCATTTCGCCGAAGTTCGAGATGCCCCGAGCGGCTAGCGTTTTTATGGGCCCAGCGGAAATGGCGTTGACGCGCACGGCTTGGGCGCCGAGATCGAACGCGAGGTAGCGCACGGTGGCTTCCAGAGCCGCTTTAGCCACGCCCATCACGTTGTAATTCGGAACCACTTTCTCGGAACCATAGTAGGTCAGTGTGACGATACCGCCGCCGGCGGTCATCAGAGGTGCCGCGCCACGGGCAACTGCGATCAACGAGTAGACGCTGATGTCATGAGCAATGCGAAATCCATCCCGCGAAGTATTGAGAAAATGGTTTTTCAGTTCCTCCGGAGGCGCGAAGCCCACGCTGTGCACCAGGCCATGCAGCACGCCATAGCGCGATTTCAATTCATCGAACAGGCGCGCGATTTCATCATCTTTTGTGACGTCGCACATGAAGCCCGCAGCTCCCGGCATCTCCGCGATCAGGTCTTTCGCTTCGAGTTCGAGGCGCTCGTTTTGATAGGTGATCGCCAGCCGCCAGCCGGCTTCATGCAGTTTTTTCGCGATGGCCCAGGCGATGCTCCGCTTGTTGGCCAGGCCAAAGATCACCGCGGTTTTTTGTGCTTCGCTCATTCTTTGAGTCCTCAGTTGTCAGTATTCAGCAAGAATCCAATACAACAACTCAAATCCGATGAAATGCCTTCTCAATTTCTTTCATGGAATAGCGCAGCACCACCGGGCGCCCGTGTGGACAACTCATCGGGCAATCGGTTTTCGCCAGCGCCTCCAGCAGCCATTCCATTTTGGATTGTTCGAGCGGCATGTTTACTTTGATCGCCGCATGGCACGCGGTCGAAGCTGCGATCTTTGCCTGCAATGTTTCGATCGATATCGCAGCGTTCTCGCGTTCAAGCCCGTCGAGAATTTCCCTCAACAGTTTTTCGGCGTCCGGAGCACCAACGCCCGCGGGAACGGCCTGGATGGCCACGCTCTTGGGGCCCATTGGCTCGACTTCGAAGCCATTAGCGTTCAATTCTTCCGCGATTTTCTCAAACGTCACGATCTGCCGCGGCGACAGTTCGATCACCATGGGCATCAACATGCGCTGCGCTTCGACTTTTCCGGCGCGCCGAGCTTCCAGGTGTTGTTCGAACAGCACGCGTTCGTGCGCTACGTGCTGGTCCACGATCCATAGCCCATCGCCATTCACCGCGATAATAAAACTCGCGCTCACTTGGCCCAACGGTTTGAGGTCGGCGATTTGTTCCGGGTGCGGCAAGCTCGCGGGTGCATCAGCGCTCGGAGCGGCGAGATTCGCCGCCCAATTTCCCGCACTGGAAATCGGCGCAGGAGCAGTAGCGGTGCCGAAGGCAGTCCCCGACGTAAATGGAATGCGCTGCTCCATAGGCTGCATCGGCGCGGAACTCAGATCGAATCCGCCGTCCGAACCGACGCCCGAGCCAAGTCCAATCTCTTCCATCGGCGGAATCATCGCCCGGGGCACGCCGGATTCCACTGGTGCGGGCGTGATTCCCCCGGAAAACGCTCCATTCGCGGCTCCCGCGAATTGCGGAGTCGCTGCCGCGGCAGCGGCAAAACTTGCGATGGGCCGCGCGCCCATCAGCGCCTGTCGAATCGTGTCGCGCGTAAAATCGTGGACAAAGTTCGAACGCCGGAAGCGCACCTCGATTTTCGCAGGATGCACGTTGACGTCCACTTCGTCGTAGGGCATTTCCAGAAAAAGCAGCGTCGCGGGAAAGACCGCCGGCGGCAGAATGTTGCGATAGGCTTCATGAATGGCGTGCAGGATCAACCGGTCGCGAACCAGGCGGCGGTTCACGAAAATGTAGATGCCATTGCGATTCGCGCGCTGAATATCCGGCCGCGAAGTGAACCCGCTCACCGTCAACGATGCTTTTTCTTCTTCGGGATCGAGTTGCGGCTCGGTGATGGCCGCGCGGAAAGCCGCGGTCCGCGCGGGAATCTCCACCAACTCCTCGAGAGCTTGCCTACCAAAGAGCTGATAAACACGGTCGGCCAGTTTTTCCGCCGGCGGACAGTTGATGATTTCCTGCGTAGGCGTGGTGAGAATGAATTGCTTCGCTGGATTCGCTAGCGCGTAGTGCGTGACCAGCGAAGCGATGTGACCCAGCTCCGTCGTGTCGGACTTCAGGAATTTTCTGCGTGCGGGAACACAATAAAAAATATCGGCGACGCTGATGGTCGTTCCCGGAGGCAAACCTGCGGGTTTGACATTGATGAGCTTGCCGCCCGCAAATTCGATACGCGTGCCGTCGGCTTCCGCCTCGTCGCGTGTTTCAAGCAGCAAACGCGATACGGCGGCAATCGTCGGCAACGCTTCGCCGCGAAAGCCCAGCGTGGAAATGGACAGCAAATCATCGGCAGACCGCAGCTTGCTGGTGGCGTGGCGTTCGAACGCCAGCAGCGCGTCATCATGTGTCATCCCGTGACCATCGTCGATCACGCGGATCATGCGCTTGCCGCCCTGCTCGACCTCGATGCGAATGGTCTTCGCGCCCGCGTCCAGCGCGTTCTCAAGCAGCTCTTTCACCACTGAAGCCGGCCGTTCGACAACTTCGCCCGCCGCGATTTTATTCGCCACCGCCTCTGGAAGTATGCGTATACGGCTCATTTTTCCTTGATGGCAATCCCTAATTGATCGAGCTGATCTTTGTCCACCGACGATGGCGAATCGGCCATTAAGTCCTGGGCGGCGGTGGTTTTGGCGAAGGCGATGACCTCGCGAATCGATTTTTCGCCGGCGAGGAGCATGACCACGCGGTCGATGCCCAGCGCGATGCCGCCATGCGGAGGCGTCCCGTAAGTCAGCGCGTCGAGGAAAAATCCGAAGCGGCGGCGTAGTTGCTCTTCCGTAAGGCCAAGCGCTTTGAACAATCGCTCCTGAATATCCTGTCGGTGAATTCGAATGCTGCCGGAGCCGAGTTCGTAGCCATTAAGAACAAGGTCGTAGCCTTTCGAACGCACTTCCCACGGCGCGGATTCCAGTTTTTCCAGGTCTTCATCGACGATTCCGGTGAACGGATGCTGCGCGCTGACCCAGGCCTTGTCCGCTTCGCTCCATTCGAACAGCGGAAAGCCCGTGAGCCACAGGAATCTCCATTGCGATTTGTCGATGACGCCGAGCGCTTCGCCGAGGTGCAAACGCAATTGTCCCGCGACGAGCGCGGCGGCTTCCGTGCCCTTGATCTGTTCCTTGGCGGAAACGGCTACGACGAGATCGCCGGCCTTCGCGCCGCACGCTTCTGCGATTTTCTTCACACTTTCCGCGCCAATCAGTTTCTCGACCGTGGAAGTTAGACCCTCCGGCGCAACTTTCACAAAATAGGCGCCTCGCGCATGCAGCGTTTTCGCTTTTTCCGTGAATTCGTCAAGCTGTTTGCGCGAATACGCCGCAGCACCCGGCGCCGCAAATGCAAAGACATTGCCTTCGATCTGCAACTTCTGCTTGGCTTCCTCGGGAAAGCACTGCGTGACTTCGTGCAGCTCCATGCCAAAGCGCATGTCCGGCTTGTCGCTGCCATACTTTCGAATGCAATCCTTATAGAGCATGTGCGGAAACGGCGCCGCGGCCTTGACGCCGGCGACGGCGCACGCGCGCACCATCACCTGCTCGATCACATGAAAAATGTCTTCCTGGCGCGGGAAAGACATCTCCAGGTCCAGCTGCGTGAATTCCAACTGGCGGTCGGCGCGCTGGTCTTCATCGCGGAAGCACTTCACAATCTGGAAGTACTTGTCCAGCCCGGCGATCATCAGGATCTGTTTGAAAATCTGCGGCGATTGCGGCAGCGCGTAGAATTGCCCGTGATGAACGCGGCTGGGCACCAGAAAATCCCGCGCGCCCTCCGGCGTCGAGCGCGTAAGCATGGGCGTTTCGACTTCAATGAACCCCATTTCGTCCATCACCTTGCGAATTTCGAGAATGATGCGATGGCGCAGCGCCAGGTTGCGATGCGGCCTCGGCCGGCGCAAGTCCAGATAGCGGAAACGCAACCGCGTCTCTTCCGCCGCGTTGATTTCATCCTCAATCGGAAACGGCGGCGTCTTCGCGTTGTTCAGAATGTGCAGCTTCGTCGCCACCATCTCCACTTCGCCGCTGGCCAATTCCGGATTGGCCTTTTGCCGCTTGATGACTTTGCCTTCCACAGCCACGACGAATTCGCTGCGCGCCTGCTCGGCTTTTGCATGCGCCGCAGGCTGCGTCTCCTTGTTGAAAACTACCTGAACGATGCCCGTGCGGTCGCGAATATCCAGAAAAAGCAAATTGCCCAAGTCGCGCCGCTTCGCTACCCACCCCATCACCAGCGCGTCGCGGCCGTCATCCGCCGCCCGCAGTTCGCCGCAGTAGTGTGTGCGTTTCAGATTGCCCAAAAAATCCAGCACAATGTGTTCCCTCTCGGAATTTGTAGTGGCCGGTCTTTAGACCGGTTCGCTCTTCCTGGTTTTCTTGCTCTTTCACGACAAAAGCTGGCCGACTGCCATGCCCCGCAAACTCTTCCCGCGAAGCCCTTTGGAGTGCGCCAGCCTGGCTGCCCCTCTTCTTACGTCCACGACTTCACGAGGGGCAAGTCGTTACTAGATTTGTCACTCGCCACTTCGTCCCTTCCGCAGAAAATCCAGCAACTGCTGCTCGGTCAGTTTTTGCTGCGAGCCGTCGGCGAGCGTCTTCACCGTCCACTCGCCGCTCGCTACTTCATTATCGCCGAGGATTAGCGCGAAGCGTGCGCCCAATTTGTCCGCTTGGCCGAGAGCTTTGCCGAGTTTCTGCTCCATGGGCGGCAACTCGACGCTGTAGCCTGCTTTGCGCAAGCCTTTCGCTGCGCGAACGGCGGTCGCGTGCGCTCTTTCACCCATCCAGGCGATGTACACATCACGGCCTTGCGACGTGGGCGCTTTACCGCTCTCTTGCAGAGACAGAATCAAACGATCTTCGCCGATGGCAAAGCCAATGCCTTTGGTCGGTGGCCCTCCAAGCAATTCCACGAGGCCGTCGTAACGTCCACCGCCACACACTGCATTTTGCGAACCAAGTCCAACCGCCGTAATTTCAAATGTCGTGCGCATGTAGTAGTCCAGCCCGCGAACGAGTCGCCAATTCTCGCGATACATGACGCCGCGTAGCTGCAACTGGCGCTTTACCTCCGCGTAGTGCTTGGCGCAGTCTTCGCAGAGGTGATCCGCAATGTGCGGCAACGTGGCAATGATGCCCTGCTCGCTCTCGAGCTTCGAATCGAGCACGCGCAGCGGATTCGTCTCGATGCGCCGCTGGCTGTCCGGCCCCAGCTTGTCCTTTACCTTCAAAAGCTCCGCGCGCAGCAGCTCAACGTATTTCGGCCGGCAGTCGCGGCAACCGATCGAGTTGATATCCAGCTGCACGCCCTGCAATTCCAGCCGCTCGAAAAACGTCATGACCATCTCAATCACTTCCGCATCAATCGCCGGCGCATCGCTCCCGCCCAGCACCTCCGCCCCAATCTGATAGAACTGCCGGTAGCGTCCCTTCTGCGGCCGCTCCCGCCGGAACATCGGCCCCAAGTAGTACAGCTTCACCGGCTGCGGAAGCTGCTGCATCCCGTGTTCGATGTACGCTCTGCATACGCTCGCTGTGGCCTCCGGCCGTAGACTGACCGTCGTCTCATCGCGGTCTTCAAATGTGTACATTTCCTTCGAGACGATGTCCGTCTCACCGCCGACAGCACGCGCAAAGAGTTCTGTGGGCTCGAAAATGGGAACGCGGATTTCGCCGAAGCCGAAAGTTGCAAAAACCGTGTGCGTCGTCTGCTCCACGCGGTTCCACAGCGCCGTCTCTGGCGGCAGCAAGTCGCGCGTGCCTTTGATGGCCTGAAACTTGCGCGGTTTCTCCTCTTTTTTGGCAGCCCCTTCGCTCACTCGGCTGGCTCCTGGCGATAAATCTCTTTGTACTCGACGTAGCGCTGGGCGTAAGCGTCGATGGACGCTTGATCGATCCCCGTCAGCAATCGCTTCACTTTCCCCGGCGACCCCATGACCAGGCTGCCTGCGGGAATCACGGTGCGCTCGGTGATCAGCGTGCCCGCTGCGACGATGCTGCCCGCTCCGATCGTCGCGCCGTTCAGAATGATCGCGCCCATCCCAATCAAGCACCGCGACTCGATGGTGCAACCATGCAGCGTCACCGAATGCCCCACGGTCACATTATCGCCAAGGACCAGCGGACACTCGTCGCGCATCACGTGGCAGATCGAGCCATCCTGAATATTCGTGCGCGCCCCGATGCGAATGTAATGCACATCCCCGCGAACCACCGCGCACGGCCAAACGCTCGAATCCTCCCCAATCACCACGTCCCCAATAATGACCGCAGCCGCATCGATATAAGCCGATTCCGCGATCTGCGGCCGATTCCCGCGATAAGGTCGAATCATGCTATCCCTTTGATTTGCCCAGAGATAAGACGGGCACGACCGGTTCGATTCGCTCAGCATAGACACGCCGCGCGCCCGCTGGAAGAGCCTCATACCCGGACATTGCAAGATAACATCCGCCCACAGAACTGACAAGAAAGCGGAACTCTCTGATTGGTTCGTAACGCGATGACGCTGACGATGGTTCCACTATGGGAGAGCGTGCGCAAGTCACCTCTCCTGTCCACTTAACTAGTTGTCTTAAAATTCTACCAACGCACCAAATCGTATGCGAAGCGCATTGCATCTTCTATGTTGCGGAAGGCCCGCGAACGCTCAGTGCCTCTTGACCTGAATATGACGAGGTGACGTTTGAGTCCGCTGGTACCAATTATTATCTCTACGCTCCTCGGGGCAGCATGCGGCTCGAAGCGCCGCTTCTGAGTTTCTCGCGTTCTAACGTTGGACCCCGTTCGTACAGTGAAACCGTTTGTGATCATGAGCCGGCCTCACTATCTTCAGGTAAGAAAAAATGTGTAGGTGTAGGTTCAACGCCTAGGTCCCTCGATACCAGCCGATCCGTGACTATCTCGATCACCAGTTCATCGGGGACTTCGTAATGGTCGGCCCAGGCCCCAATGCTGCAGAAGAGATCAGTCATGACGCCGTTGCAAGCCTGATAGAGAGCCATGGCGCTTACGGGCTCTGGGTTCTCCGGGTATTGGGGCGGGCCAGGCGGCGGTCCTGGCTCGTTCTCTTGCAAACTCCCTTTGGACTCATCCCTGTTGACACAAATCGCATCCTCGGAGCGACTGTTTGCTCGGACAGCGTTACTTCCCGCACCTGGCATTGAACCCATTTGCGCCTCCTTGATCCGAAGTGGTACTCGCACACATGTGGACAGCCATCAAGATGCGTTTGCTGGCGCAGGAGGGCTTCGAAGATAAATAATTTATAAATAATTAGCAAATACTTGTCAAGTATTATTTACATTAAGTAATAGTATCACGTAGAAATAGGCCCGGCGGGTTGTCCCTACCTACCAGTCCGCGAATGTTTTCCGAAAAAGTAGACCAGTGCGATTGTTGTCCTGACGTTGTTTTGGCCCGCAATCACTGACGAAGACTCGAAATATGAAGTTCGAAGATAATCTGTGCCAGCTCGAACGGCCACAGAATCTGAGACCCAGTACTCAACTCCGCCCCCGACCGCCCAGGCAAACTTGTTCACCCATGCCCCGTCAACGTAGCCACCACTATTGCGGAGAATTGGACCCGTAACCCTCGCAGCCCCGGCGAGCCCATGCACGTAAGTCATAACATGCCCGTGAGCTATGGGATAGAAAACCGGACCCGCTAAGTAGCTGAGAACATCGCTATGACGCGCAGAGCCACCGATATTGGAGGCACGCGCATAGCCAAGATCGACTCTTACTGCTAGGCGAGGATATGCAGCGATGGTGAGGCTGGCGTCCGCGCCGCTCAAACCGACTCGATTGGAATAGCTATCTGAGCGTGACAGATAGGAGTACCCGAGGCTTGTGTCAAGAGTGCGGCCACGCGCAGCCGGCATTGGTAATTGGGCCGATAGATGGCTGGCGGATAAGACGAAACAGATCAGCGTGATGACGATTGCCCTTATAGAAGCGTGCATTGGCATCCAGTCTCGACTGGCCACACTTTTCATTTATCTGATGGGCTACTTCGCAACGATCTCTGCCCGGGTGGCAAACAGCCGATAGTCCGTAAAATTGCCACGACACCAATAAATCTTCTTTCCATGACGAGCCTGCAAGAAAATAGTAAGAGGTGCTGGTCGAGAAGGTTCATCGGCTATTTTGATCAATCCGAAGGTTACGACTATTTGAAGTTCGTCCCACCCCTTGTACTCCTTCAATTTGTCAGAGAGATCTAGATGCTCGGGGATTCGGATTATGTTTGTGTTCTCGTCGGTCCAGACTTCGCCGTAACATCCGACGGTGACAGGCCGGCCAGCATAGAACAAGCCATAGTCAGTGAGGGGTCGAAAACTGCACGACTCATCTTCGACGCTGGCACGATACTGAAAGACCTTCATTCGCCTCCCGTTCACAATTGAGTCTGCGGCTTGCTGAACCTTGAGTCGATACCCGGTTCCCACTAGGGTAGGAAGGTACGACCACTCGCTAGAGGTCATTGCCCAACCGTTGAGCGGCGGGAATGATGGTTCCTTTAGCTCTTTTTTGCCCTCTGGATAACTGCGGAATCGTTGATTGCCATCGATAATCCGAACTTCGTATTCTGCTTCAGCGTTGGGCTCTCCATTTCCCTTTCCCCATGCGAAACTTTGCACGGCGATAAAATTGGCCATGTTATTGGCCAGGCGCTGCGCTTTTTCTCGTAACACGGTGACTTCATAGGGTTCCGCAGGTCGGCGCTCTAGTATGCGAGTATGGTTCGGTACAAATCCGGGAAATAGATCGGGCGGCGGTTGAAATTTTGGGTAGAGGTCGGCCAAGACCGGCGGCACTTTTTGGTAGGTGGGGAATATTTTTTGCGCTACGAAGGGCTGCACTTTACTCACGAAGTCGGCTAGGACTTGAACGGACACAGCCAGTGCCGTCGCACTCGTGGTCTCACTCATCACACCAACAATCTTTTCGGTCCTCCTGTCAACGACGATGCCGCCGCTGGCACCGCCTATGCGAGCGACAGGCACCTGGTAGTCAAAAGCGAGGAGGCCTGATGTTGTCTGGCCCTTGAATATGGCGGGAATTCGGGTCAGTTTGCGAACAGGATTGATCATTCCCTTCGGGTAGCCATAGATGTCCACTTCCTGACCAACTTGCAACTCGTCTAGACTGAGAGTAAGACCGTGATGATGGGGAAGCGGGCGTCGTAACTCGAGAATAGCAAGGTCGCGCTTAGTGACAAATGCGAGAACGCCGTTCCCGTCGAAGTTGGCCGTAGCGCCTTTATCGTCGGGGCCAGTTGCAAGGTATCGTTGGACAACCCTTTGTCCCTTGATCTTATGAACCCGCGCTGAAACGGCCACGTGATAATTGGTCGCGATGAAACGACACGCTGCGTCTAGGCAGAAACCTGTGCCGAAACGAGCATCCATGTCGAGCTTGGGGCTGAGCTTCCCCGACATCCCCAGCTTTCCCGATGGGATAAGCCCGACCGAGGTAATAGGAACTACAACTTCGACGAAATCCTGCGTATGCTCCGCTGTAGAAGAAGGCGGGATTACCGAGGGGCTCGCGAGGACTTTTTGGCCCATAGCGACGGGTGGGAGACTGGAGCATACGAGCAAGATAGGAATGATTTCTCGCAAGACCACGAGGTGCCACCCAGATTTCTAAACAAGCGACAACTAGGGCTTGCATACGCATTTCCACGGCATGACCTGTTATGGATAAAGGACTTAGAGACTTGCGAAAGAATGTCTGAACCAGAACGAAACAGATAGTAACCTATTGCGGGAAACGGTACCAAAAAAGGACGGTAATCGCGGCGCTTCCGCTGGGCGCGCGCGTGAAACTCTACCCCTACACGAGTCGCGTTACGCTGATGAAAACTAAGCCGTCTTCGCCAAATTCTCCGCGCGAGAAAATGCCCTTCGAAGTCACACCGCTGGTTCCCTATCTGACGCGTTATGTGGAAACGGCGGGAAAATCAGCCGACGCCGATGCCGCGCTTGCGCTGAATCAGTGAAACCGAACCACCTCCCCAAGAACCCTCAACTGATTTGTCGCAGACACCTTCGACAGCTATAATTCCGTCTCGCTTCGGCAATCGAGGAGGAATCGTGCCCGTAGGAACCGCGTTTCATGAGAGAACGCTGGCGCTGTGCGAGAGCCTGAATTACCGGGAATGGTCGGGCTACTACACGGTTAGCGTATACGAGATGCACCACGAGCACGAGTACAACGCCATCCGGAATTCGGCGGCGCTGATCGATATTTCTCCTCTTTTCAAATACCGAGTGACCGGCCGTGATGCCACGAAGTTCGTGAACCGCGTGATTTCGCGTGACATTAACAAGGTCGCTGTGGATCAGGTGATTTACTGCTGCTGGTGCGACCCCGAAGGGAAAGTGATCGACGACGGGACGATCACGCGGCTCGGAGAAAATGATTATCGCTGGACGGCGGCGGACCCGAGCTTGCGGTGGTTCCGTCAGAACGCGCTGGGACTCGATGTCAGCATCGAGGATATTTCGGAGCAGACGGCGGCGCTGGCTTTGCAAGGACCTACTTCGGGGCGGCTGCTGCATTCCGTGACAGACGCGAAGATCGAGAATCTGAAATATTTTCGCGTGACGCGCGGCAAAATCGCCGGCGTGCCGGTGGACATTTCACGCACCGGTTACACGGGCGACCTGGGATTTGAAGTCTGGATGCCATGGAAAGATGCGGTGAAAGTGTGGGACGCGCTGATCGCCAAAGGAAAAGCGTTTGATATTCATCCGGCGGGCATGATTGCCCTGGACATTGCGCGCATTGAGGCGGGACTGATTTTGATTGAAGTGGATTATACCTCAAGCAAAAAGGCGCTGATTGATGCGCAGAAGTTTTCGCCGGCGGAAATTGGATTGGGCAAACTGGTGGATTTGAAGAAGGAAACTTTCGTGGGCCGCGAAGCGCTGGCGCGGGAAGCGAAAAAGGGCGCGGAGCGTGCGCTGGTGGGACTGGAAATCAATTGGAACGAGGTCGAGGCGTTGTACGAAAAACTGAAAATGGCGCCGCAAGTGCCGAGCATGGCGTCGCGCGTAGCGGTGCCCGTCTATCGCAACGGCCGTCAGGTTGGCAAGGCGACGTCGACAACGTGGTCGCCTACTCTCAAAAAAATGATCGCGCTGGCTTGCGTAAGCCGCGAGAGTTCAGCAGTCGGATCAACGCTTAGCATCGAGATGACCGTGGAAGCGGTGCGCCAAACGGTCTCCGCAAGAGTCGTCCCTATGCCGTTCTTCAATCCCGCACGAAAAATGGCGGTGCCAACAATCTAACGCGACATCGCGTTTTTCATCGAAGTTCATCCGCAGCGTCTAAACCTCACGGAGCTAGGCGGTTGTATTTTTTCAGGATGGCGCGAAGCTGGTCGTGGGGGAGCGCGCGGACGCGATGATTTTCGATCCCGGTCATGGTTTCGGCGGCGATCATAGCGTTGATGATGGCTTCTTCGGTAGCCTGGACGGTGGCGGCGAAGACCGGCTCGATTTTGTCGTTGGGCAACATTTTTAGGTCGACGACGTGATCAGCAGCGGCCGCGCCAAGATTAGCGGTGGAGAATGCGATAAAGATATCGCCCGAGCCATTGCCGGAAACGCTGCCGTTACGGCCGAGCCCGAGAGAGACGCGGCGCGCGAGGCGCTTGAGTTGGTGCGCGAGCAGCGGAGCGTCCGTTGCAACGACGACGATAATGGAACCGTGGTCGTCATTGAGGAATGGGGTTCCCGCGTAAGGATCGTCAGCGTCAATCTCCCTGCCAACTGGAATTCCGGCGATGCGTAAGTTATTCCTCGTGCCGTAGTTGCATTGCACGAGAACTCCAACCGTGTAGCCGCCCGCTTTCGCTTCGAGCTTGCGCGAAGCGGTGCCAATCCCGCCTTTGAAGCCATTGCAAACCATTCCCGTGCCACCGCCGACTGCGCCTTCTTCGACCGTGCCGCTGTGCGCAGTATCGATCGCGTGGAAGGCGTGCTCAGGTTTCACATGAAAACCGTTGATGTCGTTCAGCCAGCCGTCCCACGTTTCCGCAACGACAGGGAGCGACCACCAATATCCGGTCGGATCGGGCTGGCCGTGATTGACGCGCCAGTGAATGACCGCGTCGCGTACAACACCGACGCTATGTGTATTCGTGATCATCACCGGACCTTCGAGGAAGCCGGACTCTTCGACCCACGTGGTGCCGGTCATTTCGCCGTTGCCATTGAGCGACCACCATCCGGCGAAAACGGGATTGTTCATGGAGTCCTTGCCGCGCGGAAGAACCGCGGTGACGCCCGTTCGAATCGGACCCTTTCCCACCTGAAGTTTTCCTTCACCGGAAATCAGCGTGGTGTGGCCAACGAGAACGCCGGGAACATCGGTAATGGCGTTAAGAGGGCCAGGCGCCCCGTCAAAAGGCACGCCAAGATCGCGCGCTCGCGGCTTGACAGGCGGCTTCTCTTGAGCAGAAACGATCGTGACCCCGCCGATGAAACAAAGCAAGAGTGCTGGAACACGAGAATAAATGGAACGGATCATGGATTGTTTTTCTCCCAGGAGGTTCGAGCCGAACGCAATAAATCCGTGTTCTTCTGCACTGCCTGCTCCAGTAGTTCCGCTTGTTGCGAAGCCAGTTTCCAATCTTGCTTCTCGACGGCCTCGGTCAAGCCAGGGAATTCCAGGTGCGCGTAAGTGTAGCGCGAAGAATAGAGAAGATGCTGGAACCACGGACGACCCGGAATGCCTGCGGGATCCAGCCAGTTGGATTCGACTTGAAGAAGCTGCGCGTTGAGATGCTGCAATTTTTCTGTTGATGCGTGCCCAAGAAGGAGATCAGGCGTTGCGGCGTCGTGCAACGCCTTGCCTTCCTTCTCGAATTCGGCGATTCGCTCATGAAGTTTTTTCAGATCAAGAGGAGCTTTCCGACTATTTTTCTGCTCCAGCTCGCGGAGGAACTGTTCCAGCGCCGAACCGTTGAAGCCGAAATCAAATGGAAGAAGGTCGGCATTGGCAAGGCGCAGAGCGACGAGGCCCCACATGCGCGTGAGCGTAACGTGATATTCGAACGTGGGATCTCCGATGTGCGACATCCAATAGTGGTCGTCATACATAGAGTGATAAACGCCGTATTCTCCGCTAAAGCCAAGATTGATCACCGGGCGGCCGAGATGATTTAGAAAAACGGTGTGATCGGAGCCGCTGCCAATACGCGTCTCGACGAGCGCGCTATCCGAGGGCGGCGCGGCGGCCTTCGAATTCCGGATGCGGGTCGCACGCCAGGCTTTATAGAGAGATTTTCCGGAAGGCGCGCGAACATCTTTGGAAGCCTCCACGAGCATTGGAGCAAGCGAAGCGACGGCGGAAGGCGAGAAGCTCAGTCCTTCTGGGCCCGCCGTTGTAGCCGCTCCGGCAACTGAGGAATCCACGTTGATGTAGGCTACGAGTTTTTTCTTCAATTCGTCCGCAAATTGCTCACCCCATTCCGTCGAGCCAGTCAGGCCGTACTCTTCGCCATCCCAACTGCAGACGACGATCGTGCGACGCGGCTTAGTGCCCCGCTGTTTCATTTCGCCCAATGAGCGCGTGAGCTCCATCATCGAAGTCGTGCCGCTGGATGGATCCACGCCGCCGAAAGCCCACGCATCGCGATGATTGCCCAGCAGCACCCATTCATCGGGAACTTCGCTGCCGCGAATACGCGCTTCGACGACCGTGTAAGGTTGCAGGCTCGTGTCCATGTCCACTTTCACGTGGACTTTGACCGCGCCGGTGAGGCGATAGGTAATCGGCAAAGCGCCTTGCCACTCCTTCGGAGCTTCCGGGCCGTTCATGTTTTCAAGAAGCGGCTTCGCGTCGCGCCAGGAAAGCGGGAGCCCGACAATTTTTGGGAGCGAGGGAGCTTCTTCGGGCGCGATGTGTTTAGCGCCAGGTACAGAAGCCCAGCCGGGTGTTGTCGGGTCACCGGGAACGATGTAGTCGTAAGTGATTGCGCCGCGCTGGATGTGGCTCTCCGGCCCCCACGGGCCATCGGGGAAAACTTTTCCGCGTTTCCAACCGTCTTCAGCAGGATCGGAATAAATCAAGAGCGCGGCCGCGCCTTCGCGCTCGGCGGTAAGCGCCTTGAAACCGCGATAGCTGTAGGGATTCGAATAGCGGACCAAAACAATTTTGCCCTTAACGCTGATGCCGTTTTTGCGGAGGAGTTCGTAGTCTTCAGGATTCCCGCTGTGCGCGTAGACTACTTCCGCGGTGACGTCGCCAGAAGCGGAAAACCCAAAATAGGAACCTGACACCGCAGGATTTTTCGTGTCGGGGTCCGCATCGTAGGGATCTTCGCGCAACCCCGCGGTGTAGGCGACAGGCGCAACCATCTCCAGGGAAACGCTGCGCGGACGCGAGTGAAGAACATCGTAGTGCCTAAGCGTGACGTCTTCCCAACCTTGCTTGCGCCATTCGTCCGCGATGAATTCCGCCAGCTGGTTGTTACGCTCGGAAGCGGCGGGATGAGGCTCGGCGGTGAACGTACGATGCCACTCGCGCGCTTTCTCGGGCGACGGAATCAACTGAAAAGCATTCTCAAGTTCGTGCTCGGCTTCGGCATGTTGGGCACTGAAACCGAGGATAGAGGTGCTTATCCGGCCGCCGCTGTCGCGCTGGGCAAAAAGCGCGGGGACGAGCGCCACCAGCGTGCAGCAAACAATAAATAAGGTATGCCGAAAAAGACGCATTGCTTTTCACTCCCGAACAAGATGTACGATCAGGCCCCAAAAAAGACGAGCGAAACGCAAATCAAGATGGAAACACTTTAGCCAATGCCGATTGGAGAGCGCGGGGAATCAGCGCGGATTCTTCCGGCGAAATCGTGAACGGAGGCGCGAGCAAGATGTGATCGCCGCGGAGACCGCCTACGCATCCCTGCGTCGGATAGGTGAGCACCTTTTCTTCGAGACAAGCCTGGCGGATTCTTTCCGCGATGTTTTCGGATTGGGGAAAAGGCTCGCGCGTGACTTTGTCCTTGACGAATTCGACGCCGAGAAGCAGACCCAGGCCACGAACATCGCCAACGTTGGGATGTGATAAAAGTGCGGAAAGAGCGTCGCGCAGATTTTTCCCTGCGGGAACCACGCGCTCTAAAAGTCGATGCGATTCGAGATAGTCAAATACGGCGTTGCCCGCGGCCGTGGACACCGGATGGGACTGATAGGTGAATCCATGCATGAATGCGCCGGAGCCGCGTTCGAACGCTTCAACGACGCGCGCGGAAACCAGCACCGCGCCGAGCGGCGCGTAACCGCTGGCGATTCCCTTCCCCACTAAAATCATGTCCGGCTCGATGCCCCAGTGCTGAACAGCAAACGGTTTTCCGGTGCGGCCCATGCCGGTCATCACTTCGTCGGCGATCAATAGAACTCTATTCTTGCGGCAAATTTCGGCAATGCGCGCGGCGTAGCCTTCGGGCGGAACGGCAGCGCCAAGTGTTGCGCCCACTACCGGTTCAAAAATAAAAGCAGCGGCGTCATTTGCTTTGGTCCCCTGCAAATGCGTTTGCAAGTCATCCGCGCAGGCGAGCTCGCATTGGGGAAATGTTTTTTCGAACGGGCAGTGATAGCAAAAGCACGGTGCGATGTGTCCCCAATCGGCGATGAGCGGTTCATAAGGCGCGCGGCGTGCAACGTTTCCGCTGACGGACATCGCGCCCAGCGTACTCCCGTGATAGCTCTGCCGCCGCGAAAGCACGCGGTAGCGATTTTTCTGCCCGGTCTCGAGGTGATACTGCCGCGCCAGCTTGATGGCCGTCTCCGTGGCTTCGGAGCCACCGGAAGTAAAGTACACGCGGCCGCCCGTGAGGAAATTAGGCGGAGCAATCGCTAGAAGTCGCGCAGCAAGTCTTTCCGCCGGAGCCGTATGGAATTGGGAGGTATGCGCAAAAGCGATTTGCGCGGATTGTTCGGCCATGGCGCGGCCGATTTCCGGAACGCCATGCCCGATGCCGACGACCGCAGCCTGGCCGGCAGCATCCAGGAAACGCCGGCCATCCGAAGAAATGATCCAGCAGCCTTCGCCGCGAACGGCAACCGGAAAAGTCTTTTTGAAATTGCGGGGAAAAAGTCCGCTGTTCGTCGACATGAGATGTCCGGGAAGGGATTGTAGCAGAGTCGCAAGTCCGTGCAGCAGGCCGCGCCAACGCGCTTGAGTGAAAGCAGCTCCATATTGTTTCGATGGGCGGGTGTTCCAAAGAACCGGGATTAGTGCGGCTGCACCTCGACCGAGTCGGGCAAGTGCACGCTTCCGCGCATCAATTCCCCGATGGTTAGGCTTTGTCCGTACTGCACGTAGCGCGCGAGGACATTGGGCTGCAACCAATCCAGCCCCCAGGCATCTTCGATGGCAACGATAGTGTAGGAACCCGGAATCACACCCTGTAAAAGAAAAGTTCCATCGAAGTCGCTTTGGTCGCGCCGGAACAGTTCAATGTTTCCCGCGGGATCCTTCGGTACCAGCGCCACCATGATTCCGGCAACAGGCTTGTCTTTCTTATGCACCACTCCTTCGATGTTGACCACGCCGACGGAGAGGACCGCGGTCAGGTCCAGCGCGGCTCCCGGCGTAACCATCACGTCGTGACCCGGAGAATCGCCGGCCGGTGAAAAAGTCCGAACGACAGAATAGGGTTTTGTTTGCGAGCCAAAGCGGATCGCATATTTTCCGGGCGCCAGATTCTCAAAGGACAGTTGACCGGATGGATCCCCTTGCTTGAACGCCACGAGGCGCAGCCGCGAATCCTGCAAGCCGAGAAAATATTGCTTGGGAAGTGGTTCTTGCCCCGGCATTTTGACGGTCACCTTCAGGCTGCCGAGCGGCTCACCGCGAGAATTGCTCAGTTCCTGCCCGTCGTGGGCAAGATCGATGTCCGCGGATACCTCCATCTGACCGGAATTCGAATTCTGCGTTCTCACGGTGTAGCGCCCAGGGGGGACACCGCTCACTTCATAAACGCCGGGCGCCACTGGCTGCATCCCTTCCATCTGGACAAATTGCACAGAGTCGAAAACGCGCTTCTGCAGCGTCGGCATGGTGAAACCAGTCTGTTGGCCCCGCTCGTCCAGAGGAACGCGTAAAACAAGATGCAAAGCGGGAGTGGGATTGAGGTGCATTTCGAATTGCAACCGGTCGCCGCCCTTCACCTCGATCGAGGTGGCGCGGTCCGCTTCCGAGGCGCCGTTGTAGTAGGTGGTCGGGTAGACGACGTCAAGGGAAGGTGAAACTTGTGACGCTCGATGGCCCGATGCCTCTGGCGCGGTCACGGGATGAATCGCGTACCAGGGCTTCGCGGTAACGGAAATAAAATAATTACCCGGACGCAACATATTGAAGTCGAAAAATCCGCGGTCGTCCGTAGTGGAATTAAAAAGGCGCGCGGTACGAGTGATTCCCCCATTGTGATTCTCGAAATAGAGGACAACTTGCGCGTTTCGAACGGGATCGCCGAATTCATCAAACACATGGCCCGAGATGAGCGCCATGGGCGTCAGGCGCAGAACGAGATTCTCGGTCGAGAATTCCGCGCCGGTTACGATCGCGGTGGAGAACTGCTCATGTTGCTCGTACGCCGCGGAGAGGAATCCGCGCTTCGCTCCCTGCAAGGAATATTTTCCGGGCTTGAGTTGCAAAAACTCAAAATGGCCGCTCTCGGAGGTGATCATCGAGGTCACCTTTGCTCGATCCTTTGTATCCGCAATGGAGATGCGCGCCTGGGAAAGCGGCGCGCCAGTCATTGCGTTCACAACGGTTCCAGCGATCTTAAATGCTTGGCCGGAAGGGGAGCTCTCCTGGGCCGTGGGATTGGGATTTTGCGCGGCTTCTGCACTGCCGGGTTGCAAGAGTGCCAACCCGGAGATGGCAATCCATGCCCAACGTGGCAGCGCGGTCAAACTCATTGTGCGTCACGCTCCGCAATGATTTTCAGGCGAAGACGCTCTTTCTGGCCGGCGTTGACGTGGATGACCTTCCCTTGGGGTTCAAGTTTGCGAAGACTGTCCGGAGTGGTGGCTGCCAAATCGTCGTGTTGCTGTCGGAACGCAACGACAAGATAGGCGCCGGGCGGAAGCTGCTCCTCTGAAAAGGTCCCGTCGAGGGCACCGGTACTCTCGCGGAATTGTCCCGAACTCCCGGCGAGCGGAAGAAAATAGACATAGCTCTCCGAGCCGGCTTCATCGCCCTGATCTCGCACATGGTCTGGATTGGTTGGGGCCTCGACAGTGCCGGTCACTTCCACCCCATCGTCGCGCAGCGTGAGTTCGATTGGAGAGCTCGAGCCACCCAATCCCACTTCGAAAGGTTCGCGAAGCAAGTCCGTGCCACCAGACAAGATGGAATCCACGTAGCCGACGCCTGATTCGGCATGGACGTGGTAACGGCCCGGTCGAACATTACGAATGGTTAGGGTATGTTCACGAGCGCCTCCCACCGGCTGTGACGTCCTGCCTCCGTTGCCGCCAAGATCGTCCAGGGGAGTCAACGTCACCTGAACATTGGCGTTACGTGCAGGACGGAGTTGCATACCATTAGTCGATTCGCCATCAGGCACCTCGGGTCCTTCCTCGAAGGCGCTCTGGCCGGTGCTGAGTTGCTCACGCACATTCACAGTCAGGGAGGAATTTGGGATGAGGTTGAGCGGAGCCAGTTCGAGAGCAGCACCACGCACGGAAAAATTCAAAATCCCTGTCGAGCCGGATTGTCCGTTGGGGTCGGCGTCGGCTTGCAGCGTGTAGCTGCCGTCGGGGAGCGCTCCAACGATTTGCTCTTCTGCCTGGTTGTAGCCGAGCGAATACCCGGGGCCGGGATGCCCCAGCGGATAGACATGGATATTGAGCCCCAGCCCCGCGGCTGCGTTCGCGACCGGAATTTTTACGGGGTAGTATTCGCGGCGAGTTACAGAAAGGTTGGCTTGAAATGTTGCGCCCGGCACGAGCTGAATCGTGCTTGCCTCGGAGAAATCGGCAGCGCTGGGATAAAAAACGGGCTGGAAACCAAACTGTTGGCCGGCGGGAGCGATGGTGAGCGGATCGCGATCGGGCTGCTCGTGGGTCAAGAGCTTGTAAGCTCCCTGCGTGAGATTAGAAAAACGAAACTCGCCGTCGGTCCAGGTGGTAAAGGAGCCCGCCGAGACCCAGTGTTCTCGCCCCTCGCCCACTTCGCGGCGGTAAATCTCCAGACGGATGCGCAGGTCGCCCTCTGAGCCGGGAATGTTGACGCGCCCAATGATCAAAGATTCAGGATCGAGGTAGAGAGTGATCTCCGATTGATTCTGGCCCAAGCGGCGATTGGATGGATTGTTTGTGTTCTCCAGATAGCCAGGCTTGCGCGCAAGGAACTCGGTCGGCCTGAGCCTCGAGAACGATTGAAAACCGCGAGCGTCGAATGGGCGAACCTGATTTGAGGCGGACGAATTCTCTTGTGGCACAGGTTCTGGCGGCGGGAATTTGAATTCAAAATGGCCGCGATCATCGGTGAGGGTGGCGTATTGCCGGTCCGGAGAATACACGAGAGCGCGGCTGATGGGTTCGTGCGTGACGCGGTTGAGGACGGTGCCATGCACGGAAGAGGGGGGATCGGCAGCGCCAAAAGTAGATTGTGCGTTCGCGCGGAAGCAGGGCGCCGCGCTTGAGAGAAGGATTCCCAAGGCGAACATGCCGAGACGCGATTTGCGATTCGCGGACGCAAGCGAATGCTTGGCGGGAGCGCTCATGGCCGGCGGTTCTTTCATTGCAGATTATTACATGTCGAAACCGATTTTCCTCGAGGGATTAGTTGCGGTGCAAGCGGAATGCGCTGCCTCAGTGGGATTTAGGATTCGGTAATGGCGGAACGGGAACTGAGGAAGCACCCAACCGGTGCGCAGGGTGTGAAGAGTTGTGCTACGCTGGCGCCGCTTCGACTGAATGCGAAAACATCTCAACAATTCCATGCGGCAGCGGAAGCGCCCTTGACGGAAGAATCGCGCGGACTGGTTCGAACAATCGGGCGCTGGAGCCTGGTCGCGTTGATCATCAACACGATGATTGGCGCGAGCATTTTTGGATTGCCCGCGTTGATTGCGGCACGGCTGGGACGGCGGAGCCCGCTGGGATTTCTGGCGGCGTTCATAGGAATCGCGGTCATCGCGGCGTGCATGGCGGAAGTGGCATCGCAATTCCGGGAGGCCGGCGGCCCATACCTTTATGCGCGAGCGGCCTTCGGACGATTTCTTGCAATTCAAAATGGATGGCTGACTTGGCTCTCGAGGATCGCCGCGGTTTCCGCAGTCGCCAATCTCTTTATCACCTATCTCAGCGAATTTTTTCCAGGTGTGAAGGCACCGTTGGTGAGGGCGGCCGTTCTGACAATTCTGATTGGCTTTCTCGCGGCGGTGAACTATCGCGGAGTCGCCGGGGGGAACTGGCTGAGCAATTTCTTCACTGTGACCAAAGTAACGCTTCTCGGATTTTTCATCGTGGCGGGACTCGCGGCCCTTCTGCTGCGTCCTGAAATTCGTGTGACGCCGCCCGAAACGGCGGCCACAGCCGCGGACTGGTTCGAAGCTCTGCTATTAATGATCTATTCCTATGGAGGATTTGAAGCGGCGCTGATTGCTTCGGGAGAGACGCGCGATGCGCGCAAGGATATTCCATTCGCGTTGTTCACCGCGATTGCCGCGACGACACTTCTTTATGTTGCCGTGCAGTATCTGGTGATTCACACAATTCCGAATGCGGGCGCTTCCGGCGCGCCGGTGGTGGATTCGGCGCGGCGGTTTCTTTCGCCGCTCGGCGTACAGATTGTTGCGGCGGGGACGCTGGTTTCGGCTTACGGGTATCTCAGCGCCAACATGTTGCACACGCCGCGCATCACGTTTGCCATGGGGGAACGCGGTGATTTCCCTGCATTTTTCGGCAAGATTCATCCGAGTTTTCGAACGCCGCATGTTTCCATCGTGATTTTTGCCGTGGTGCTGCTGGTTTTTTCGATTGCAGGGAATTTTAAATGGAACGCCATGCTGTCCAGCGTGGCGCGGCTTTTTGTCTACGGCTCGGTTGCGGCGGCACTGCCGGCACTGAGAAAGAAGCATCCGCAAGCAGAGCGATTTCGGCTTCCATTCGGCGACTTGTTTGCTCTTCTGGCGCTGCTTTTCACGGGAGTGCTGGTAACGCGCATGCAACGGGGAGAACTTATCGTAATCTCCATCACGGCGGCGCTTGCATTTGCAAACTGGTTCTGGGCGCGGAGGCGAGCCGAATCTCTCGAAGCCGAAAGTTAATTCCCACGCAAGCCGCGAGGAAACTACCGCCATTTTGGCGGTTGTGTGCGGCATCACAGAGTGAGATTCCAGTGGCGAGCAAAGACAGTGTGCTGGGGAAACAGCTATGACGAAAAAAAGAATAGGTGATGCCTGGATGCCCGCAGATGCATACGGCCGTGCCATGCCGAAGTTTTCGCTGAACCTGCTGGTGCGCGATGTGGACCGGTCGATTCCTTTTTACAGGGATGTACTTGGCGCGACCGTGCGGTACGCGGATAAGGATTTCGCGGCCCTAATTCTCCAGGGCGTCGAGTTCATGCTGCACGCCGACCATAGCTACGACCATCACCCGCTCCATGAGAGATTGAAAGCTGTCGGACTGCGTGGAACGGGCGCGGAAATACGCGTGATGGGAATCGATCCGGATGCGGCGGAAAAAAGAGCAAAAGCTTCAGGAGCGAAGATCATTCAGGCGGCAATGGATTTTCCGCACGGGTGGCGCGATGTGATGCTCGAAGACCCGGACGGCTACATCTGGGCGGTCGGCGTGACGATCCCTTGAGCACGGCCTGACTTCCCTGTTGGAATTGAATCGGAAACGATACAATAGGCCCGCTTCTGCGTCGAATCCATTGACCAGCCATTGTGTACGAGGAGAGAGCACGATGAATCGCGTCCTTCTGCGTTGTAGTTTTGCGTTTGCGTTGTTACTGGCCGCCGGTATTTCCGTTGTGGCGCAAGAGGGAGCAAAACATCCCATCACTTTTACGGACATGATCGGCATGCACCGCGTGTCGGAGCCTCAGGTTTCCCCGGACGGAAAATGGGTGGCCTACACGGTGACCACGCCGGACATGGAAGCAAACCGCGGCGCGAGCAATATCTGGATGGTGGAGACGGCGCGCGGCGAGGAACTGCAACTGACGCGGAGCGGACATGATTCTTCGCCGGTGTGGTCGCCGGATGGAAAAATGCTGGCGTTTCTTTCTTCGCGGAGCGGCGATTCGCAAGTGTACTTGCTATCGATGGACGGCGGCGAAGCTCATCCGCTGACGAAGCTTTCGACGGGCGCGGACCTGGTGAAGTGGTCGCCGGACGGAAAGACAATCGCGTTTACTTCTTCCGTGTACCCGGATTGTAAAGATGATGAATGCAACCGCAAGCGCGACGCGGAAAAAGAAAAGAACAAAGTGAAAGCGCACGTGGCGGAGCACCTTCTCTACCGGCACTGGACGCATTGGAATGACGGCAAGCGCAGCCACCTGTTTGTGGTGCCAGTGGACGGCCCCGCCGCACCGCGCGATCTTACCGCCGGAGCGGATTACGACACACCACCGGACGAGCGAGGCGCGCCGGGAGACATTAACTTTTCGCCGGATTCCAAGGAGCTTTGCTTCACGGCGGTCACCGACGCGATGGAAGCGATCAGCACGAACGCCGATTTGTTCATCGTTCCTGTTGCAGGCGGCGAAGCGAAGCGCATCACCACACAGAAGGGATTCGATGGGAATCCGGTGTATTCACCGGATGGAAAATACATCGCCTATCACGCGCAGCTCACCGCCGGGTACGAATCGGACCGCTGGCGCGTAATGCTCTACGACCGGCAAAGCGGAAAGAATGAAAATATCTCGGAAGGATTCGATCGCAGCGCGAACGACTTGGCCTGGTCCCCGGACAGCAAGACGCTCTATTTCATTGCGGAAAACGAAACGCAAATGCCGGTATACGCGATGGCGCCGCAAGCGGGCCCGCAACCGCGGCAGATCGTCGCGGACGGTTATAACATGGCAGTTTCTTTTAGTTCCGATGGCAAAACGCTGGTGTTTGAACGCGCGAGCCTGATCATGCCGGCGGAGATTTTTGTGGCCGAGGGCGACGGTGGGGTTCCGCGGCAATTGACCCACCAGAATGCAGCGATTCTCGCGACGCTGGAGATGAATGCACCGGAAACGTTCTGGTTCGAGGGCGCGGAAGGAACAAAAGTGCAGGCGATGCTGATCCGGCCGCCGAAATTCGATGCGACGAAGAAATACCCGCTGCTGGTGCTGCTGCATGGCGGGCCGCAGACGATGTGGTCGAACGCGTGGAGTTACCGGTGGAACGCACAGGTTTTTTCCGCCGCGGGCTACGTGACGCTGATGATCAACCGGCGCGGTTCGACGGGATACGGACAGAAATTCACGGATGAGATCACGAATGACTGGGGCGGCAAAGCGTATGTCGACGTGATGAACGGCGTGAACTTCACCCTGAAAAAATATTCTTTCATCGACGATAACCGGATGGCGGCGGCAGGCGGTTCTTACGGCGGATACATGGCGGACTGGATTGCGACACATACAGGACGATTCAAAGCGATCGTGAGCCACGCGAGTACATACGACAAAGTTTCGATGTTCGCCACGGAGGAGCTGTGGTTTGAAGAGCACGACATGCAAGGGACGCCGTGGACAAACCCGGATAGCTACAAGAAATGGTCGCCTTCGACGTACGCCAGCGAATTGGGGAAATTCAAAACGCCGACGCTGGTGATTGCAGGAGAGCGAGACTACCGCGTGCCGTACACGCAATCGCTGGAGTTTTTCAGCGCGTTGCAACGGCAAGGAGTGCCGTCGAAGCTGGTGCTTTTTCCGGATGAAGGACACTGGGTGCTGAAGCCGCAGAACAGCCAGTTCTGGTACAAAACGTTTTTGGATTGGCTGGCCACGTACCTGAAATAGTGAGCCGCTCAAGCCTCCAGCAGACGCTGGAGGGCGCGGCGTGCGAACCGGAAGAGATGGTAGAGCAGGAACGCTGAAAGCGCGACCAGTGCGACGACGATAATCGTTGTTGCGAGTGGATGCGCGGTAGCCATCCACGCGAGCCACACGGCCAGGATGTCTTCTCCAAAACTCAAAAACCAATTGCTGAACGGTTCCGGGCTGGTATTGACGGCGGCGCGGGCGCTGGCTTTGGTGCTGTGGGCGGTGAGGGCCACTCCTCCGGCGAGAAGCGCGGCGCCCCAGCGCCACTCCGGCGCGGCACCACCGGCGGCAGCGAACGCCAGCAGTGCGGCGGCGGGCGGGCGGATAAAGGTGTGGATGGTATCCCAGATGGTGTCGAAGTACGGAATCTTGTCGGCGAAAAACTCGATGAGATAAAGAGCGATTGCGATTCCGAGCACCCAGGGGTGGGACAAGACTTGCAGAGTCGGGGGGAGATGGAGCACGCCGAGGCGCTGGAGAAGTCCGAGGGTGGCGACAGTGGCGTAGAGGTTGAGACCGGAAGAAAATCCGGCGCCGAGCGCGAGGCCGAGCGTTCCAATCGGGTTCATCGAAGTTCATCATAACAGCCGAAGAGCGGCGCGGGCAGTAACTCCTGCTGAGGGGAAGCTGACGATTCGATTGACCTGCATGGAAGAGAAGACGATGCTGTTGGCGGACGGTCAACCATGTTTGGACATTTTTACACTTCGTGGGGATTCCTGTTGCAGATCTTCGCCATCATTCACTTCGTGAAGCGGAGGCCGGAGAACTATTGGTTCTATGTGATTTTTTTCGGATCCTGGCCGGGGGCTTCCGTGTACATCCTTGTGGAAGTGCTGCCTGATCTGGGGCTGCTGCGTGGGGTTTTTCAGGGATTTGGGCGGCGTTCGCGCATCCAAATTGTGAAGACGCAAATCTTGGACAATCCGTCGGTGGCCAACTACGAAGAGTTGGGCGAACTCTACAAAGATCAGGGTGAATTTGAGAAAGCGCGCGAAGCGTTTAATCATGCAATCACCGGGCGAGACGATTCGATTTACACGTTTTATTCGCGCGCGAAATCTTCGCTGGGGTTGAACGATTTTGCCGGCGCGATTCCGGACCTGGAGCGGGTGGTGGCGGCGGACCGGAAATTCGATTATTACCGGGCGGCTGGGCTGCTCGCGGATGCGTATGCGCAAACGGGACAGTTGGAGCGCGCTGCTCCGCTGTTTGTGGAAGTGACGCAAATCTCGACGACCACCGAAACGCTGTACAACTATGCGCACTTCCTGAAGATGGCGAACCGGCGCGACGAAGCGCGCGAATGGCTTCAGAAGCTGGAGGCGAAGAAGCGCACGTTGCCACGGTACATGCAGCGGCGCGAGCGGCCGTGGTTCCGCAAAGGCAAGGCTTTACTGAAAGAATTGTCGGAAACCCCGAAGTCCTAGAATTCGCAGACCAACTACCAGGCAAGAATCAGAGAAAGCTCTTCCCTGCCTTTTTTACGAGCCCAGATTCCGGGCGCTACGCCGTTAGAGGTGCACGACGAAGCCGACGGAGACGCGGGTGCAGTTGGTATGGCCGCCGGGAGTATTCAAGCCGACGTAGTCGAGTTGGGGGCGGAGGGCTAGATGCGGGAGGATGCCAAAATCGACGCCGCCGCCAACGCTATAAGCAAATTGATTGTTCGAGCCGCCGCCCGATCCGACCGTGATGCGCGAGCCGCCCAGAAGGGCTTGCACAAAAGGGTTGACCTTGCTGGGATTGCGAAAAGTGAGGCGCGGGCCAAAAAGATAGGTGTAGGTGTTCAGGGAAACGCCGCCGGGAGAGGCATGGTAGCCGCCGATATCTCCGACGATGCCAAACCAGCGATTGGGATTATAGGCGATCGAGCCGCTGACGCCGTTCTGATTGAGGCCTCCCGAGTTGCCGAGGCGGAAGTAGGAATAGCTGAGGGAAGCGTCGACGGACTGAGCGCGCGCGGGGATGGAGAAAAAGGAGACAGCCAGCAACACGAAGATGAACTTTTTCATCGGATTGGATCCTTTCGAGCGTTTGAGAAAGTTCCTATTAGCATCAGCAAAGCTGCCGGGGAGGCGTTCGCATGCTCATTCTATTTTGATGCGGTTTGGGGAGGCAGAGGCAGGGGGAACGAGCGCGGGGTGTTCCTAGGGAGCAACAGAGGGGGAAAGAAGAGAGTTTGGAGGCGCGAGGCGGAATCGAACCGCCGATAAAGGTTTTGCAGACCTTTGCCTTACCACTTGGCGACCGCGCCACCGGGAGAAAAAGCTGTCAGTTGTCAGTCATCCGTGTTCAGTTAAAGAAAAACCAATCAAAGACCTGTCTGCTGAACTGGGATCCGGACGGGTGAGACTCGGGGAGAGTGAGGCTTCTCCCGCCCAGTTCCCTGTTGTGCACTGCACTTGCAAACTGTTGCCGCGCTTGCTTCAGCTGACGGGTCTAAAGACCCGCCACTACACAGACCAAGCCGGCTAGCGCGCTGTGGCGGCTTGCTCCGCTTGGGCGGCGCGGGATTCGTTGACGATGGGGGCGCCGATGAGATTGCCCCATTCGGTCCACGAGCCGTCGTAGTTACGGACGTTGTTGTAACCGAGCAAATACTTGAGCACAAACCAGGTGTGCGAGCTGCGCTCGCCGATGCGGCAGTAAGCGATGACTTCGTCCTTGCCCGTAACGCCCTTGGATTCGTAGAGATTCTTCAGGTCGTCGAAGGACTTGAAGGTGCCATCCTCGTTGGAAGCCTGGGCCCACGGAACGTTGGCGGCGGCGGGGATGTGACCGGCGCGCTGGGCGGTTTCGGTCATTCCCGGAGGCGCGATGATTTTGCCGGTGAATTCATCGACGGAGCGAACGTCGACGAGCTGGCCGGGTTTGCGACCTTCGACGATGGCGGAGACTTCTTCCTTGTAGGCGCGAACGGATTCGTCGGCCTGAGAGGCACGGTAGGTGGCCGCTGCAATGCTGGGAGCATCCTTGGCAATGGGGCGCCTTTCTTCGAGCCATTTCTTACGACCGCCGTTGATGAGGCGGACATCTTTGTGGCCGTAGTATTTCAATTGCCAGAAGGCGTAGGCGGCGAACCAATTGTTATTGTCGCCGTAAAGGAGAATGGTGGTGGCGTTGGAAATGCCGGAGGCGCCGAGAAGTTTTTCCAGCGCGGAGCGATCGATTAGATCGCGGCGGATATTGTCCTGAAGCTGGGTCTGCCAATTCCAGCCGACAGCGCCAGGAATGTGGCCTTGATCGTAGGCAGTGGTGTCCACGTCGACTTCGACGAGGCGGAGATTGGGGGAGTTCAGGTTGTTTGCGACCCAATCGGTGGAAACCAGAACTTCTGGATGTTTGTAGTCGGACATCGGTGCATCTCCTTTTGCGAGCGATCTTGAATCTTGAGAACTAAAACAAAAAACCCACCTGGCCATTGATTCCCGGCGGTGGGTTGAAAACTTTCAGGCTAAGAAAGAATCTCTAGAAGCCCAGCCTCCCCGCGCCAGAAGACACACACGTACAACACAGACAGCAGCACATTTGCGCGTTCTTGCGGTGGCGAGCCAACATCAAAGCATAATACAGGGGATGCGGGGAGTTGGCAATAGTCTGCTCGGCTGCTTTAAAGTACGGGGATGACGACAATTGGCGCAGATCTTCCAAGGAATTGACCTAGGCCAAATGCGCTACAAGAAGTTGTCTCACTCTAGGATTCAGTCCAAAGGGCAAGGATGGACCAAATGGTGGTTTTGAGAGCCGCAAACGTTTTAGAATCAATCAAGCGCCCGTAGCTCAGTTGGATAGAGCGTCTGCCTTCTAAGCAGAGGGTCGCCAGTTCGAGTCTGGCCGGGCGCGCCATACTTTCAAACGCTTACGTTGAAGTTAAGCAAAGGCATTCGCACACTTGTGGCGGAAACTGTAGCGGCCTGGCACACCAGCAATAACAGCACGGTCAGCGATACGCGGCGGCCTGGATGTTGTACAACTCGGAGTATTGACCGCGCTTGGCCATCAGCTCCTCGTGCGTACCGACTTCCACGAGCCGCGCCCCATCGAGCACTACGATGAGATCGGCCATGCGCACGGTCGAGAAACGATGGGAGACAAGAATCGTGATGCGGCCCCTCCGGCCTTCGCCGCCCGTGCCGCGCGCGGCTGCTGCGTAGCGTTCGAACAGCGCGTGCTCCGTCTCGGCGTCGAGCGCGGCGGTCGGTTCGTCGAGGACCAGCAGCAGCGGCTCATCGCGCATGAAGCCGCGCGCCAGAGCGAGCTTCTGCCACTGGCCGAACGACAGCTCAACTCCGCTCGGCCATGTCGGTCCGAGCTGCGTGTCCAGGCCGGAAGTCAGGCGGGCAACAACATCGCCGGCTCCGGCGCGTTCGACGGCAGCGACGACAGCGGGCTCGTCGTCCATTCGGGGGACATCGCCCAAGCCAACCGTCTGTCCCGCGCGGAATTCGAATCGGAAAAAATCCTGGAACGCGCCAGCAAGTCGCGCCCGCCAATCGCCGGCTGGCACCCGCGCCAGCGGCGTATCATCCAGGAGAATCGAACCTGAAGACGGTTCGTACATTTTCGCGAGCAACTTGACCAGCGTCGTCTTGCCCGCGCCGTTTTCGCCGACGATGGCGATGACCGCTCCCGCAGGCAGTGTCACCGACACATCGTCAAGCACAACGCGGGACGTGCCGGGGTACGCGAACGACACGTGTTCGAGCCGGATACCGTGGCGCAAGGAACTGGGAACCGGTTGATCGCCCGCCGCTGCGACGGAGGCGGCGTAGTCCTCCAGCCAAGCGAGCCGCCGCGAGCCGTCCATCCAGAATCCGCGCAGGAATCCAATCTCGCCTACGGTGGCACCGATGTACGCCGATAGCCGCGCACCTGCTGCAAGCACCAGCAGTACCGCGCTGGCCGGCGCGCGCAGTCCTGACGAAACGAACACCACTGCACCCACATACGCCAAGCCGAAAACGGCCCACGCCAGCGCGTGCCACATTGCCGATCCCCAACGAGCTGCTGCCACCGGCCCATACCAGCACTCCCACGCCCATCGACGGTCGGAAATCAGACGCTCACCGATTCCAGTCACTCGCACTTCTTTGCCAGGCGGCGCGGTCGTGGCAATGGTGAAAAGATGACGCGCCAGCCGGCCGCTTTGTGCGCCACTCTCTTGCGCGTATCTTTCGACCGCGGGCCGCCACGTCGACGTCAACACCGTCGGAATGGCAAAGACCGCAAGCAGCATAAGCGCAGGGTGAATCGAGGCCAGCAGCGCCATCGTCACGCCCAGCCGCAGAATCCATCCGAGCGTGGAAAAGACCGACATGTACATGTGGTCGAGCACAAACACCTGATTGCGGAGCATGGAAAGACGATCGAGATATTCAGGTCGTTCCTGGTGGGCGATGGTCGCAACGGAAGCTTGCAGTTGCGCGACGTGGGACTCCAACGCGATGGTCACCTTGTCGCGGAAGCGGCGTTGCACGCGCGTGCTGACGGTGCGGAGAAACCACGTCGCGGCGGTCGACACGCCCAGCCCGATGGCCGCGCCTTTTATCATGCCGGGCCGGTGCTCCAGGACACCTTTGCCGAGCAGCATCAGCCACAACGCGAGGAGCGCGTCGGGCAGCGCCGCGAGCTGCGATAGCAAAAACGCCACAACCATCAAGCGTGGTTCGTGGCGATAACCCAGCTTGCACAAGCGCCACATGGACGACAGCGCGGGAGGTAGCGGATCAATGGCCCCGGGCTTCACGGGCGCTCGATCTCGATTAGGAGAGGACATCATACGTCGTGCCCTCCTCTTCGCCCGGAACGGTGAAGCGCTGCGCCTGCAGATCAAACATCGTGCGGTAGCGTCCGCCGAGGGCGATGAGCTCGTCATGTGTGCCGAGCTCGATGACACGGCCATGCTCCAGTACGCAGATGCGATCGGCGTGGCGGACGGTGGAGAAGCGATGTGAGATCAGGATGGTCGTACAATGACGCGTCGCAGTGAGCAGGCGGTCAAAAATCTCCGCTTCGCCGCGCACGTCGAGCTGCGCGGTCGGCTCGTCTAGCAGCACGACTCCGGCGCCCATTTTAACGGCTGCCAGAGCTCGTGCCAGCGCGACGCGCTGCCATTGGCCCCCGGAGAGATCGGTGCCACCGTCGTACCCGCGCGCAAGGATCGTGTCGAGTGATGCTAGCTTCGTCGCACCCGCAGATTCCAGAGCCGCGAGCACGATGTCATCAGGAGCGCCCGCCGGCGCCACGTTGTCGCGCAGTGGCAACTCCAGGCGGATAAAATCCTGGAAAACGGCCGCGACGCGCGAACGCCACGACGCGAGATCGAACCCGCGAAGGTCCACGCCGTCGATCTCGATCGCGCCGGATTGTGGATCGTACAAACGGCAAAGCAGCTTCGCGATCGTGGTCTTTCCGGCGCCGTTTTGTCCCACGATTGCCAGCGACGACCCGGCGGGAATTGCTAGATCGAAGTGCTCCAGAACGGAAGCGCCGCCAGGATACGCGAAGGTGACGTCGCGGAGACGAATCTCGCGCGCGGGTGTCGTGTCCGCGCGGCGGTTGCCGGAGCGCAACTCGCCTGCAGGACGCATCGCCGGCTCGAGGCGCAACACGGCGGCGACAGGGGCGGCTGCTCCGTCGAGGGCCCAGCTGAATCCGCCAAACGCAATCATCGAAACGCCCACCGCGCTTTGCACGTAGACGACAGCTTCGCCGAGACTGATGCGGCCGGCGCTGACGGAATTCGCCAGGAGCCAAAACACCAGTACGTTTGAAGAGGTGACCAGGAGCATGCTCCAGAGCACCGGACGCTCGCGAAGCCGGGTGGCCGCGTATTGAAGTTCGTGCAAGCGAGTGCGCCTGGCGATGAAGCGGTCGATGGTCCAGCCGGCAAGTCCAAAAAGCCGTAGTTCCTTGCTCGCGGGCGGGTCTACCGCCAGCCGATAGGAATAGTCGGCGTCGCGTTGCGCTGCGCGCACCTCATCGGTGTTGCGGTCGTGCCAGATAGCGCTCTCGCGGAGCAGCCAGTGTGTCGCCAGCCAGGCGCCTGCAAGCACGATCGGCGCCCACCACGCGTATCTCGCGAGGATTACGGCGGACGCCACGCCGCCAATCATCTCGACCATGCCGCTCGAAATGAAATCCATGGAGATTGCCAACGGCGGGCCGGTCATTCCAAGATCAAAATCGCGCGCAACGGTGAGGTCGTTAGTGAGCTTAGGATCTTCAAGGTGTCCCATGCCCGGCGGACGCACGCAAGCTTCGGTGAGCCGGTCGTACAGCCATGCGGCGGTGCGGTCGCCGAGATTGGCGCTAAGTGCCTGATGCATCGGGCTGAGCACTTGAAGCAGAACGAAGATCGTGCCGGCAAAGGCCAGCGGGCCGGCGAGAGAAGCATTGCGTTGCACGGCGCCGACGAGCACGCCCATGGCGATCGCGAACCCCGCAGGCAGGATCCCTCTCAGCAGGAGCACCGCCCACCAAGCGGTGGCGAGCCAGGGGTCGGCCTTTGGCAGGGCCCTGAAGAAGATCCATTCCTTTCGCTGGGTCAGTCGTTGCAGCACCACCGCATTCTGCCACAGAACTGGCGCATGCAGGCCTTCGCTGAGCAACGGCAGGAAGTCAGCACAACCGGCACGATTCGAGGCCAAGTTGCAGGCTTGTGGGACCACGAAGAGAAAGACCCCGTGAGTGAATGAAACTACGACCTTGCCGGCTGTCCATCGGCCGCGGCGATCAATTCAACTCGCTGGGGGAGCGATTCTTGCAGAGCCGCATGCAGCTTCTTACATCCGGCGGTGATCTTCTCGAGATCTGTGCTGGATAGCTCCGAATGCAAGGCGTAATCCAACGCATTGAAAAGCGCGTTGCGCGCATTTCGAAGCATGCGAATGGTGTGTGGACTCTGCCGCGATCGCAGGATGCGGCAAAACGTCACGGCTAGATTGAGCTCCGCGAGGATGAACTGCACGCGAACCGACTTTCCAGCAACAGCGCCGTCCAATGCATCGCCACTACATTGCCGCGCTGTCGCGGCGTGAAGCGGATCAATGGCGCGAAGAATTGAGCCGGTCAAGATCTCGTGCACCTGGAGGGGATCGAGGTCCAGGCCCTCGTTCAGCTTCGCGGCAAAGGCATTCGCCTGCGTCCAGCTTTCGAATTGTCCGAATTCCTGGTCAACAATGGGCCCGGCGCGGCCTTCCACCGCGCGAGACACTACCGCGGCACTTCCCCAAAAACTTGCCGTAAACGCCAGCCGTTCTTGCATGGACCGACCTACCCTCAAAGCGCACGATTGCTCAAGCACATCTCCTACTGTATAGATACATCCTATGCAATAGTCAAGCACTCTTAATATTGACACGGTATATTATAGAAAGAGTGTTTACCTGGAATCGGCGGCGTGCGTTCTTCTTTTTTCGGGAGCGATGTCCACGATAGTGATCACCGCTCCGTCTATCTTATTGTCGATCGTGCGGTACGGCAGGATCTTCAGCTGGTAATGAATCCCCATTCGATCCGTGAGCTCTTTCTCCAGCGGGTGAAAATCCGTCACTACCTGCAGCACCATCGCCTGAAAATCCGAAATCTCGATAGTCGGATTGATGTTCGCCAGCGGCCGGCCGATGTCCCCGGCGATCAAGCCAAGAAACTTCTGGGCCTTGGGCGTGAAGCGCCTGACAGTGAGATCGCTTCCTATCATAATCACTGCGATATCGATGCTGGAGAGCAGATTGATCAAATCGTTGTTGACTTGCGTAATTTCGTGATCGCGATTCCGGAGTTCGTCGTTGACCGTGGTCAATTCCTCATTCGCGGACTGCAGCTCCTCCTTGGCTGTTTCCATTTCCTCGTTGGTGCTCTGCAGTTCTTCGTTGCTCGAGAGAATCTCTTCGTTGGCGGACTGCAGCTCCTCGTTCGTGGCCTCCTGTGTTTCGATCACCGACTGCAGATACTCCTTGGTGGCCGCCAATTCCTGTTCGAGCTTCGCAGTCTGCCCCAAGCCGGCCTCGCTTTCTACTTCGGCTCTGCTGCCGCGGCGCGCCGCCTGCCGCGGTGGCTCCGGCGGGGCTTCCTGGAAGACGATCATAAAATACATCTCTTCCACATTCCCCAGTGTGACCGGAATCACGTCGAAGTTGACCAGTCGTTTCGCATCTTCCTTGTCGGTCCCGGCGCCATTCTCATTCTTGACGCGAATGTTCCGTTTTCCGACTACGGTGTTCTCCTTTTTCGTTTTGCTGATGGCGTTCCGCAGCTCGATCAACAGGCCTTCCCGCGCCATCTTTAGGAGGCTCAAGCTGGCGCGCCCGGACGCGAGCTTCAGATAACGATTCACGTTCCCGCGTGTGTGAATGATTTCCATATCCTCGTTAACGAAAACTGTAGCCGGCGCATATTGTGTCAGCAGTCGCCGGTCAAACTCTTTTTGAGCCTCGGGATAGTTCCAGTCGGCATCTAACTGTTTCACGGGCATGCCGGCGGGGCTGCGCACCCCGCGCTCTGCCGGTGAGTTCATTGCAAAATTCGCCGGCTGTCGAACGGCCGTGGATTTCCTCGAAAAGATCTTGCTCGCACGGTCTTCCACCGCGAACATGTTTGTGGCCGTGCCAACGCCTTCTGAACTTCCCAGCACCAGAAACCCGCCGGGCCGCAAGGCGTAGTGGAACAGGGAAATCACTTTGTGCTGCTCGGCTGTTTCAATATAGATAAGCAAATTCCGGCAGCAAATCAGGTTCATCTGGGAAAAGGGCGGATTGTGCAGCAAGTTGTGCTGCGCAAAGATGCACATATCCCGGATGCCTTTGCTGATCCGGTAGCCGCTCTCCGTTTTCGTGAAAAACCTCCGCAGCCGCTCGGGCGTCACGTCCCCCAGAATGTTTGCCGGATACACGCCGTTGCGCGCCCTAACGATGCTCGCCTCATTCACGTCCGTTCCGAAAAGCTGAATCGGAATCTGCGAAGCTTTATCGCCGAGAAACTCCAGCAGCATCATGGCCACCGAATACGTTTCCTCACCGGAAGCGCACCCCGGAGTCCAGATGCGAATCCCGCGCTCCCTTGGCAAGCTCTTTAGAATGGCGGGAAATACCGTTGCTTTCAGCGCGTCGAATACCCGCGGATTGCGGAAGAAGTTGGTGACGCTGATCAGCATATCCTGATACAGCGCCTTGATCTCTGCGGGATTCTTCTGCACATGCTTGATGTACTCCTTGATCTTTTCAATCCTGTGAACCACCATGCGCCGCTGAATCCGCCGCAGAATGGTCGTCTGCCGGTATGGGGTGAAATCCATCCCTGCGTGCCTGCGCAAAATCTGGAAAATGGTGGCCAGCTCGGAGTCTGGCACGGAGGCAGGTTGCGCCGCATCCAGCGCAGGACTGCGCCCGACGTACGGGTGCCGCGCAATGCGCGCAAGCTCCTTGGCGATGCCCTTGGGTGGGAGCACGTAGTCCACGCAACCCGCGGCCATTGCGCTTCTGGGCATAGCATCATACTTGGCCGACGCTCCGTCCTGCGCAAACGTGACGCCGCCGTGCGCCTGAATCTCCGCCAACCCCAATGTTCCATCCGAGCCGGAGCCGGACAAGACCACTCCAATGGCGCGATTACCCTTTTCCTCTGCGAGCACTCTCAAAAAGTGATCCACAGGCATGTGCAATCCGTGCGATTCTTCGCGCGGGCCGAGATGCAATGATTGGCCGGAAATCGAGATAGTCGCATTCGGCGGGATCACGTAGACGTGATTCGGCTTTACCTCTAGCCCGTCCGAGACTTCCGTAACGCTCATCGCCGTCTTCCGGGACAGCAACTCTGTGAGCATGCTGGGATGATGGGGGTCCAGATGTTGAATCACTACAAATGCCATCCCTGTCTCGATAGCAAGGTAGCTCATCAGCTCGCTAAGAGCCTCCACGCCGCCGGCGGAAGCTCCAATCGCGACGATGGTAAGGTCGCTCCCCTGTTCGGAAAACGGCATTCTTAGCGCTTCCATTCTCTTCCCTAGTTTGCGTTTTGCCGCCGGCTTCGGGCTCATGATTCTTCCTCGGATCTCATCACCGAGATGGCTCGCTTAGGGCAGAACGAGTGGCGATCGCGGGCGAGACGGGCTGTTGGTACGTTTCTATTAGGGTGAAGTTCTCCTCTGACTAATAGAAGAATTGTTCTGACGAGATTCTATTCTATTTCCGTAATTGGCGACAACAACTGCTCACGGGGCTTCCCAATTTGTTCAAGGAAGGCCATTCATTCAGCTCGGGTTAAGGGGGATAGACGCATTCGCCGTGCCTTGGCGCGGCTTCAACTTGAACCTCAGTTTATGCGGCAGCGTGTTGGCGCCACCACTCCTGGCCAGAAGCCGGCAAAGTGTAAACGGGATCGTAGTATTCGTATAAGCGCGTAAGAGCATCCGGATCATTGGCTTCGATGCCGGTTTTGTAATTCTTCGTCCAATAGGAGATGCCCTTTTCGCGGTCGTATTCTTTCAGTTGCTGCACCCAGCGCTTGCCGACAAACGGGACATCGCAGACAATGCGCGGCGTCGCAAAACCAGGGAGATAACCCATGATGTCGAGTTGCAGCTTCTGCGCTTCGTGGATGGCCAGCCGCCAGTGTTCGGCGTTAGGGATCATGTCGCACTGGTAAAAATAGTACGGCATGATTTTCGCGTGATCGAGCAGCGTGAAGCACAGATCGAGAAGCTGTTTCGGCGTGGTGTTCACTCCGCGCAGAAGCACGCCCTGGTTTCGGACGTCGCGAAAGCCCATATCGAGCAGTTTGCGAACCGCCTTGGCCACCAGCGGGGTTACTTGCCGCGCGTTGTTGACATGCGTGTGCAAAGCCAGGTCGATGCCCCGCTCGCGTGATTTTTTCGCTAAGCGCTCCAGCCCATGCAGCACTTCGTCCTGCAAGAAATGTTGCGGAATTCCCAGCAGGCCCTTGGTGGCTAGCCGGATGTCCTTGATATTCGGAATGTCCATGATTGCGGAGACAAATGATTCCAGTTGCGCGATCGGCACATTCGCTAAATCGCCGCCGGAAACGACCACGTCGCGCACCGCTGGCGTTTTACGCAAATAGTCGAGCATCTGCTCGTAACGGTCCTTCTGCGGAATCTGGAAGCGCAGCTTGACCACTTGCGGCACATCATTGCCCACCAAATCCATGCGCGTGCAATGGCCGCAGTACTGCGGGCACGTGGAAAGCATTTCGGCGAGAACTTTTGTCGGATAGCGATGCGTCAGTCCCTCGACTGCCCACATGTCTGATTCATGCAAACTGTCGCGGCTGGATTTCGGATGGCTCGGCCATTCCGGATTACGATCGTCGAATGCCGGCAGCATGTAACGGCGGACCGGATCGTTCCACAAATCTTTTTCATCCATGGTGTTGAGCATTTGCGGCGGCACCAAGATGGACATCGTAGCGCGTTCTTTGATGTCCCGCTCCATGCTCTCGAGCAGATTCTGCGGCAGTAGCGGCCCGAAAACGGCCTGAAGTTCTTTTAGACTCTTTACCGTATGGCGGCGCTGCCAGAGCGCCGTTTCCCATTCGGCCGCCGTCACGTCCTTATAGCCGGGCAACCGCCGCCAGTCCGGTTCGACGAACGGATGTTCGAGCGGGTACTTGAAAGGCTGCTCGCCGCCGCCCACTTTGCCGGCGGGATGCCAAACGGGTCGCGCTGTTTTCGTTTCGATCATCTATAAGACCTTTTGGCCGCACGAGGTCTCCCGAGGAACGCGACGCTGTCTATCCGGGAGAATGCGGGGAGAAAATTCCGTTCACTTAAGGATACGCTGAATTGCGAAATAAGAAAACACGCCGGCCGGCATTTGTCGGTCATTTTGGCCCGAGATTCCCAAGAATTGAACTATCAAGGAGTGGACAGCCTCTGTTTAGTGGAAATCCGGATAGATTTCGTCGACGATCCAGTAACTTGCAAGAACACCGGCAAAGAGTGTTCCCAACAACCACAGCCCCCAGCGCCGCCGTTTCCAGACGTCGCCAACTGAGGAGCGCTGGATGGGAATGTCCACGAGGTAGGCCGCGCAGTAACAAACGTTGGCGAGCAACGCCAGTACAGCCATCGGAGGGAGCGAAGAGAGCGTCAACGCCGGGCGAAAATGAGGCCAAGTCCCCGCGATCCACCCAAAAGTGACTGCGATGAGGACAAAATTGTAGACCAGCCGGCGCGGTTCCCAGTATCGCATCGCATCCGTAAAACTCTCTCGCAAGGGGCTGGATGGTGATCCGCCAAAACCTGTGGATTGTGTCGGGTTAGCTGAATCCATCGGAGAGTCCTCCCACGATTGCGCGTCGCAGCTGGTTTCAGAATAGGCCGGTTCTTCTGGACTGTCAAGTACTTTGCCATGCAAAGTCGGCTCACTACCGACCCATGCATGGTCTGCTGGCACCCAGTTTCCATCCCCTCGACGGCACTGAGCGAGCTGCGTTGCCGCTTTACAGTTGGTTGGGCTCAGCCCTATAGTCGTTCAGTGGTTCAATCCCCGCGCCGAATGATACCCATCCGCCTCTTTCGAATGGCCCTGCTTCCCTTCTTGCTTCTCTTCGGAGCATGCCTTGTTTCCGCGGAAGACATTAAGAAAATCCAGCCCAGCGGATACGTCACCGATCTGGCTGGCATCCTCTCCCAGGATGCGAAGGCGCGTCTCGAATCGCTCGGCACCGAATTGGAGCAGAAAACCGGCGCGCAAATGGCCATTGTCACGGTCGGCTCCCTCGATGGCGAGAGCGTAGAAACCTACGCCGTGGATCTCTTCAAGCAGCTGGGAGTGGGAAAAAAGAAGGATAGTCGCGGAGTGTTGTTATTGGTTGCTCCGCACGATCGCAAGTACCGCATCGAAGTCGGCTACGGCCTCGAGCCCGTGATAAACGATGCGCGAGCTGGTGATGCCGGCCGTGCCATGGTGCCCTACCTCCGACAGAACGATTACAGCAAAGCAACGGAGGTTGGCGCCTGGCAGCTGGCAAAGTTCATTGCCGATGATGCTGGAGTCACACTCAGTGGCCAATCGCCTGCAGCTCCGATTCGAGACGACGGAGGGAACTTCAGATTCCTCGGATTCTTTGTCATTCTAGGTCTGATCATTTTCTTTCGCGTAATTGGCGGTCTCTCTGGCGGTCGTGGGGCAGGATCGGGCGGCAGCGGCTTGCTCTGGTTTCTCCTCGGAATGCTTTCGAGCGGCTCGGGCGGACGGTCGGGAAGTGGAGGCGGGGGTTGGGGTGGTGGTGGCTTCGGTGGTGGCGGGGGTGGTTTCGGCGGATTTGGCGGTGGCAGTAGCGGAGGCGGAGGCGCCTCAGGTAGCTGGTAGCGCGGAACGAAAGGAACGAAACGGCCATGTTTTCTACGGACGCAAAACTGACGGAACTGGTGAACCGGCTGAAAGAATTCGCGGCTGCGAATCTCGAATGCGTCATTTTGTTCGGCTCCGCAGCACGCGGTGATTCCCGCCCGGGCCTTTCCGATCTCAATGTTGCCTGCATCCTTCGTTCTCTCAACGTGGAAGAATTGGGACGGCTGGCGGGTGTGGTGAAGTGGTGGTGTGTGGACCAAAAGGAACCCGCGCCTCTTTTTTTCACCAGGGATGAGTTGCATCAAGCAGCCGACGTTTTTGCCATTGAAATCCTTGATATGAAGCAAGGCCGGCGCGTTCTCTATGGAAAAGACCTCGTGGCCAATATTGACGTCCCCATGAATCTTCATCGCGTGCAGATTGAACACGACCTACGCACGATGGTCTTGAAACTGCGCCAGCACTATCTTCGCGCACCAGGGAATGCCAAAGAACTTGCACCCGTCTTGCGTAAGTCCTTTTCCGGCGTTCTCACACTGTTGCGCCATACCATCATTGCTTTTGGAGAAGAGCCCCCGGCGGCGCCGCACGATATCATTGCACGCGCGGCGTCCCTTACCGGTTCGAATGCGGCGGCGTTCCCCGCGCTGTTGAAACTGCGAGAAACCGGAGAATTTCATGGTGAAATTGTTCCGGTGTATGGCGCGTATTTAAAAGCATTGGAACTGATTTCGAACGTGCTGGACAAGCATCTCCCCAAACGGGAATGGCAGCGCGTAAAGAATGCTCATTCGTGAATCTGACGGAGTCGAGGTAACTATGAAAAAAGGTCTAGTGGTCTTGGTGGTTCTGGTTGTTATCGCTTTGATCCTCGGAAGTTCATTTATCGGCCGCAGGAATCAGATGGCCATAAAACGGGAAGCCGTAAATGCCGCATGGGCGCAGGTGGATGTCGTCCTCCAGCGCCGCGCGGATTTGATCCCCAATTTGGTCGAGACGGTAAAAGGCATTGCTGTGCAGGAGCAAATTGTTTTCGGCGATATCGCCAAAGCGCGTTCCGCTTTGCTGAACGCTCATTCTCCATCTGAGAAAATTGCCGCCAATGGGCAGTTGGATTCCGCCTTGGGGCGCCTGCTTGGCGTAGTGGAAAACTATCCCCAGCTGAAATCCAACGAGAATTTTCTTCGCCTACAGGATGAGCTGGCAGGGACGGAAAACCGCATCGCGGTGGAGCGGCGCCGGTACAACGAAGTCGTGCAGGACTACAACACTTTCATCTCGCTTTTTCCGAACAGCCTTGTAGCCAGCATGAGCGGCTTCACGCGCAACGATGCCTACTTCAAGACGGAAGAAGGCGCGCGCCAGGCTCCCAAGGTAAATTTCGACTACGGCAACAAGCCGGCGACGCCGGCTCCTGCTCCAGCGCCGGCAAAACCGTAAGCAAAGCTGACGCGGGCACGAACTGCACCGGGCAGGCCTCCTCTGGAGGCCTGCGTTCGAATGATGGCAATTCGAGATGTGCTTCTTATTTCTCGGGTGCGCTCGAACCGGCTGTTCTCGCGATTCGAACGAGCGGGGCCACGCATCCACACAGCGCCAGCGTCGCGGCCGCGATGAGAAAACCGCCGCGAAATGATCCGGTCGACGTTCGAACGGAGCCGATCACCGCAGGTCCAAAAAAACCTCCCAGATTTCCAATTGAGTTGATCAGCGCAATTCCCGCCGCCGCTGCCGTTCCCTGCAGGAATTTTGTCGGCAACGCCCAGAACGGCCCGACCATCGAGGATACCGACAACATCGCCACGCTGATGGCCGCCACGGAGACGGCGAGTGACCCTGCGTAAGCCGCAACAAAGAGTGCCGTGGCTCCACTAAACGCACAAAGCGCGACGTGCCAGCGGCGCTCGCCTGTGCGGTCTGAATGCTGCCCGACCAGAACCATCGTCACTGCGGCCGCGAGATAAGGAATCGTCGAAACCATTCCGATGAAAAAACTGCCGGCAGTTGACCACGAGTGAATCAAAGTTGGCAGCCACAGGCTGATGCCGTACGAACAGGTGTTTAGTCCGAAATAGATAAATGCGAGCAACCAGATCCTTGCGTTCAGGAGAACTTCCGTGAAAAAAATAGCGAGCGTATCAAAGCTACCGACCGCAGAAGATGCGGTCTTCTCGTTTTCAAGCGTTCGAATCAGCCACGCCCGCTGCTCTTCCCGCAGCCACGTCGCATTGCTCGGCTGATCTGCGAGCTGAAAATAAACTACTGCGCCAAGAACAATCGCCGGCAGCCCTTCGAGCAGAAAGAGCCACTGCCAACCCGTCAGCCCGCCCCGATGATGCAGTCCGAGAAGTGCTCCGGAAAGAGGACCGCCCAGGACTCCGGAAAGCGGTCCTGCAGTCATAAAAAGAGCGACGGCGCGGGCGCGCGCGTTCTCGGGGAACCAGCTTTTCAGGTACAAAATCATTCCGGGAAAAAATCCTGCTTCAGCGGAGCCGAGAAGAAACCGCAAGACATAAAATCCACGGGGAGTCTCTACTGTCGCCATCGAGGAAGAAATCACTCCCCAGATGATCATCAGCATGGCGATCCAGCGGCGCGCTCCGACGCGATTCAAAGCCAGGTTGCTGGGCACTTGAAATAAGAAGTAGCCCGCAAAAAACATTCCGGCCCCGAGCCCGTACATGCGATCGCTGAATTTCAATTGTTCCTGCATCTGCAGCGCGGCGAATCCCACGTTGATGCGGTCGAGATAGGCGACGATGTAGAGAAGAAAGAGAAATGGAAGCAGCCGCCAGGTCAGGCGGGACAGGACGGCAGTTTCGATGGCGTCGTTCTGGTTTTCAGGCAAGCCGAGATCCACATGAAGCCCGTTCGGACGTGCGCGCGTATTCTACGCCAACCCCAGCTGCTTTCGAATTTCCGCCACAATTTCTTCCGGCGTGTGCGCCACATCGATAGTGACCGCATCAGTGGGTTCTTCAAGGTCGGCGAATTGGCTGGCCAGGAGTTGCTCGCCAGCGTAGTGGCCTTTCCGCGCATGCAAACGCTCGCGAAGCATCTCGTAGGTTCCCTTCAAATAGACCAGCTTCACGTTCGAATTGATCTGCAACCGCAGACGATAGTCGCGCTTGAGCGCAGAGCAGGCCAAAACGACGTTCCGGCCTTGCGCGTCCCATTTTTTCATCGCTTCGCGAATGGAATTCAGCCACGGAATGCGGTCGTTGTCATCGAGCGGAATTCCGCGCGACATCTTTTCGATGTTAGCCGCGGAATGAAAGCTGTCGCCGTCAGCGAATTCCCAGCCAAGCTGCGACGCTAGCAGCTCGCCGACAGTAGTCTTTCCGGATCCCGCGGGGCCCATCATAAGAATGATCACGACTGTGTCTTTAAGAATTACGTCTGTCCAAGGAATTCATGGAGCAGCATGTGAAAATGATGGACGCCATTTTCGCGCTTCACCGAGTAGCGCCCGCGGTCGTAGGTCGAAGAGCGCAAACCGCGCTGCACATTTACGCACAGGCCGATATCTTCCTGCTGCACTTCGTCGCTGAACGCCACCGCGCGCTTGATGCGTTCCTTGTTCTTCTCCGAGTCCACTTCGTGAAAGAACCATTCGAACAGAGTCAATGTTTTTTCGTGAGAAATCGGCACGATCAGATTTGTCTGAATGTTGTCGGGATAGATGTTGAGCATCAGGTTCGGAAAAACCCAGAAATAAAGCGCCTCCTGGAGTCCCGTGCCGGGCGCATACATGCGTTGGCCGGCGTCTTCGGATTTCATGGCGCGGATGGGAGCGAATTGCTGGGAGTAATAGCGGAAAATATCGGTGTGGTATTGCGCGTAATCGATTTCGCGCATCAAGCCGGGATGAGCGATGGGGATGTGGTAGCCCTCGAGATAGTTGTCGACGTAGACCTTCCAGTTGCAATCGATGACATATTCGCGGCGTTCGGCGAATTGCAATCCTTCGAATTGAAAGCCCTGTGCCTGCTGGGGAATTCGCCCGAGGTACGTGGCAAGCGGTTCGGCCTGGAGGTCGAAATTGACGAAAATGAATTGTCCCCAGGTTTCGCAGCGGAGCGGCACCATGCCCATGGCGCCGCGGTCGAAGAATTCCACGCCCTCAACGTCCGGCGTTCCGATCAAACGGCCATCGAGCGTGTAGGTCCAGCCATGATACTGGCAGCGCAAGACATTCTTGCAGCCGCTGCCGAGCGCGATTGGTCCGGCGCGATGTCTGCAAACGTTGCTGAACGCGCGCAGCGCGCCGTCTTTGTCGCGAACCACGATGATCGGTTCGCCGGCCAGATCCGCAGTGAAGAAACTTTCGGGATCGGAAATTGTCCGCTGGATGCCATTTAATTCCCCGCACGGCTGGCTGAGGGTGCCGACAAGTTGCCAGGTGCGGCGGAAAATGCGCGCCTTCTCGATTTCGAGAATAGCGGGGTCGGTATAAAAGCGCGAGGCGAGTGTCTGCGCGCACTCGATCTGTTCGTGCATATCCAGGCGCAAAGGCTTGCTGGCGGCTGGATTCATGGGGTAGAGGCCGGGGACGGCTTGTCTTCTTTCTTTTTCGGTTCCAGAGCCGCCGGCGCTTGATCGAGCTTGTTGCCATGCCAGGGGCAAAATTTCCAATTGGCCTCCACGCGTTCTTTCCCCACCGGGCAGAATTTTGGAGGGCTGAGGCTGCTCAGCGGCAGCCGCCATGCGAACTCCGATTCTTTCTTTGTGGTTAGATTTGCAAGGACTACGGAGAAGCTCCCACTTCGAGTGGGGTCCGCGATGGGTTTTCCTTTTGCTGTCTTTGCCGGGAAAAACAGAATCTGCAGATTCTGTCCCGTGGGCCCCAGGATATTGGCCAGTATCGGCTTGACGATCGAAGCAATCCCCCGGGCATCCGGGGAAATCTCCTTCAATGGTGGATATGACTCACCGTCGGCGTCCTGCAAGGTCGTGTTCGCCCGAATCTCGCTTTCGGAGCGCCAGTTGATATTGCCTATTCCGATTTTCCCGACCGCCACGATAATCATGGTGTATTCACGCATCGGCGCAAAGTTTGCTTTTGCCTGCTCGGGAGTGCTTCCTTCCTGAATCGCGGACTGCTCCCAGAATTCCGTGGGGAGCCACCACACAAATCCCGTCGTGTCCTTGCCACCGATGCTCAATTGAGTTTCTTTGATGATGTCGTCAAGCCTGGTGTAGGCGGCGTCGGCGGGCTGCTGCTGCGCAGAGAGAACCTGCCCCGCCAAGAGAAGAAGGAAAAAGAGCACGAACACAAGAGCCCGGGAGTTTTTTGCAATCATATTTTCTCTTCTGCCCGATGGAAGCAATTCGCATGTTATCAGAACTTGCGGGTTTCCTGGCGCGACCAGCGCTCGACTACGATTTTTGATTCGGTGAAAAACTCGACGGCGTCGCGGCCCTGGCCGTGAAGAATTCCAAAGAAACTCTCTTTCCAACCGCTGAAGGGGAAATAAGCCATGGGAGCGGCAACGCCGATGTTGATGCCGATGTTTCCGGCGGGCGCTTCATAGCGGAATTTTCGAGCAGCCGAGCCGCTGGTGGTGAAGAGCGACGCCTGATTTCCGTAGGGGCTGCGGCGGAGAAATTCCATGGCTTCGTCGATGGAATCGGCGTGCACCAGGCTGAGGACAGGTCCGAAGATTTCCGTGTTGGCAAGCTGGCTGGCTGAAGGCAGGCCATCGAGAACGGTCGGCGTGAGAAAATTGCCGGACTCGTAGCCGGAGATTCTGGTGTTGCGGCCGTCGAGAATGGCTTTTGCGCCTTCGCCAACGCCCGCGGAGATGAGCGACTCAATGCGCTGCTTGCTCTGCTGAGAGATGACCGGGCCCATCTGAACGCCGGTGTCGAGACCGTTGCCGACGCGAATTGTGGAAGCGGCTTGGGCGATGGAGTCGCGAAAAATTTTCTGGGCTTCGCCAATAGTCACCGCAACCGAAACCGCGAGGCAGCGCTGGCCGGCGCAGCCAAACGCGCTGTCGCTAATGATTTGTGTGGCGAGTTCCATGTCGGCATCGGGCAAAACGATGACGTGATTCTTCGCACCGCCCTGGCACTGCATGCGCTTGCCGGCGGCGGCGGAACGCATGTAAACGTGCTTGGCGACGGGTGTAGAGCCGACGAAACTGATCGCGCGCACTTGCGGATGGTCACACAGGGCATCGACGACGGCGCGGCCGCCGTTTACGAGATTCACGACACCCTTGGGCAGCCCGGTTTTCTCAAGGAGCTCAAACGCGCGGCGCATGGTGAGCGGGACGCGCTCTGAGGGCTTCAAGATAAAGGTGTTTCCGCAAGCAATGGCATAAGGAAGAAACCAGAAAACGATCATCGCTGGAAAATTGAAGGGGGTGATGGCCGCGACGACTCCCAGCGGCTGACGAATTTGCATTTCATCCACGCCGGCGGTGACGTCCTCGAGGTTGTGGCCCTGCATCATCATGGGGATGCCGCAAGCAACTTCGACATTTTCGATGCCGCGGCGCAGTTCGGCCTTCGCTTCGGCAAAGGTCTTTCCATTTTCGAGAGTGATCAAGCGGGCGAGCTCATCGATGTTTTCTTCGAGCAGATTCTTCAGCTTGAAGAGATATTGGACACGCTCGCCGGGAGGAGTTCGGCGCCAGGCGGGAAAGGCGGCGGCCGCCGCCTGAACGGCGGCATCCACGTCCGCGGAAGTGGAGAGGGGCGTGCGCGCAAGCAGTTCGGCAGTAGCAGGGTTAGAGACGTCTGCGTATTCTGCGGCCGCTGAACGCGGCCAGGCGCCGTCCACATAGTTCAGCAGATCGGGCACTTGGGTTGTTACGGCACTGCTCATTCTCAGCTCCTTGGCCTCCGGGTAGAAATGGCGAAAGGATTCCGCCGGGCCAGCGCGATGAAAGATCGGATGGATGCAGTGTACCAAGAAAATGTAAGGTTGAGATGCGATTCTGGCATTTCTCCGCCGGCAAAAGAGAAAAGGGCGGGGCTGTCACTACTGCCCCGCCCTGAGTCGATTCTTATGAACTCGCCAGCGAAGTTCGGAGTTACGAGCCGAGGTCCTTCAAGTCGTCCTTTGCCTGCTTTTCGGCGTTCTTTGCCTGGCCCTTGGCGTCAGCGTCGGGCTTAAGCATGTGGAGAGACTTGGTGAGGTTCTGAGCCTTATCGCCCACAGAGCCTTTGCAGCCGGAAAGATCGACGTTGGTGTGCACGCCGGTGACATCCGCGCGCACGCAATTGAAGTCGATGCCGAGATTGTGGCTGGCATGCAGCGAGGCCAAGCACTCATCCAGTGCGATAAATGGAGCGCATGCGTCGGTGGCAGTTTGATTTTCCGCCAGGAGTCCCTGCGCCTGCAGCTTGGGAGTCAGTTTCTTTTCCGTGTCGTTTCTGGAATCGGCAGAAGGCTTGGAATCTTTCTTGATCCACTTGATGGGATTAAGTGAATGACCACCTGTCGACGAAGAGGTATCCTTTGCCGCGGCTGATGCCCCTGCTCCCGCAGGGCCTTGCGCCACCGCGTTCCCTGTTCCTAAGGTGAAGCAAAAGGACGCGACGAAAAACGCAACCAAGACGACCAACGAATATTTTTTCATGATTATTCCTTTTGGGAGCGATTCGCGTTTCCGATGAAGGCTTCCGAAGTTCTCCCCAAGAGCAGTAGGCCACAGGGTTTGCCTCGGGAATAGAACTCACGCGTCGGTACTCCCCCAATCGGTCACACTGTCCATACGTACAGGGGTGCAGTAAAGCGCAAGAGAATGGCACGAGGAAAAGAAGTGATCAGGATTTGGCGCGTAGGAAGAGGCCGTAAATGCTGAGGCCCAGGCCGCTTAGGAAAAGCAAAGGCAGAAGGTAGTTGGTTACCGCCGGGACGATCTCCACAGGAATGCGAAGGGGCTGGCCGTATCCGCCGGCAAAATAATAAACGAACGCGGCGAGAAGCATAAACAGCAGACCGCGCCGAATCTGCGCGCGTCCGTCGGACCCGGTGCGGCGGGTCAAGCGCACTTGTGGAACGGCTTCACGGCAAAACGGGCACTGCATCAGGTGCGCGGCCATGGCCTTGCCACAATATGAGCAGCGGCGTGTTTCGCCCGGCGTTTTTCCTGAAAAGTCCATGCGAGCCCCAGATGCCCCTTAGCTAGGCTAGGGTCGATGCACCCGCATCGTCAAGTAAGGTTCGGAAGGACAGGTGCCTCTTTATTTACATCCTGCTCAGCCGGAGCCGCCTGGCCCGTTTTGAATCATGCAAAAATAGTTCAAGAAATGATTCCAAATCTATTCGATCGTTGAAGAAAGCAGCACCCTTCAGAGAAAGCGGGAGCAATGACATTCTCTTTCAAGAACATGGTCAGACCACTGTCAGTACTGCTTGTCGGCCTTTTTGTGGGCATTGCGGCCCTGGGATTCAACCCGGCGCAAGAGAAAAAAGTTGCGCAGATGAACGGTGTGGATAACACCAAGATGGGCGCTTACCGGGCGCTGGCACAGCACATCTATGGCGACTTCCAAAGGGGCGACATGGCCGCGGCGGCGGAATTGAGCCGGGTGCTGGAAAGAATCTGGGATAAAGCGGAAGAGTACGGAGGAGATACGGCGCTGGCGAAGACGAATCGCAAGTTATTCGATGAGATCGACAAAGCGATGGACCAATTCATCACGCCGCTGATGGAAGCCAAAGGCAAAGCGCCGGACGCCGCGAAAGTAAAGGCGGCGTTCAATCTGTACCTGGAAAAACTGAAACTCGCCGATTGAGCGATTCAATCGCGGCGCAGGGCCTCGAGAGGATCGAGGCGCATAGCGCGGCGCGCCGGAACCCAACACGCCAGAATCGCAACCAATAACAATAAGGCCGCGATCCCCCCAAAAACCGCTGGTTCGGTGGGACTGACGCCGAACAACAGAGCTTGCATGGCGCGGGTGATGAGGACGGCACCAGCGATGCCAGCGGCGAGTCCGGCCAGAGTCAGCAGAACACCTTCGCGAAGGACGAGCAGCAAAACGGTGCGCGGAAGAGCGCCCAGTGCCATGCGAATGCCGATTTCCTGAGTGCGCTGGCTGACGTCATGGGCAAGAACGGCAAACAAACCGAAGCCTGCGAGGAACAGGGCCAGGAGCGCGTAGGCGGCAGATAAGAGGGCCATGGTTCGAACGGGGGCTACTTGCTGGGCGAGGCGCGTGTCGAGCAGGGCGAGATCGTAAACCGGCAGAGTGGGATCGAGAGAGAGAACGGCGCTTCGAATGGCCTGGGACATCGATTGCAAATTAGCGTGCGTTCGGACGGCAAGCGTAAGACCAGGATTGGGGCGCTGCATGTAGGGAAAGTAGGCGTCGTATTGAGGCTTGAGACCGTGTGGCGTGATGCCGGCGGCCGCATCGTCGAGATCCATTCTCTGGCCGTGTTGGGCGTCGCGGGCCACGCCAACAACGCTAATCCAGGGAAAATTTCCTTCGGCGCTGCGCATGCGTTTGCCGATGGGATCCTGGCCGGGCCAGAGTTTTTTGGCCACACTTTCACTGATGACCGCGACGAACGGAGTTTCGAGGGAATCCTGCCAGGAAAACTCACGCCCCTTAAGCAGCGGAATTCCCAAGTTTTCGAGCGCGCCCGGATTCACGCTATGTCGTCCCATCATAAGGCGCGCGTCAGGCTCCTCCGGAGAGCGCCCCTCGGGGTAGGCGATATAAACCCAAGTGGCTCGACCCAGCATGCTGGGCCCCCAAAGAGTCGCGGATTCCACGCCGGGGAGGGCTTGGAGGGTTTCAGCCAGGAGCTTGCCGAAGCGCGCGCGTGCGGCGGGCTCGGCGTAGCGGGCGGAGCGCAAATCAAGGCGCAGGGTCAGCAGGTTTTCGGTCTTGAAGCCGAGGTTGGTGGAAGCCAGCTTTCGAAAGCTCTCGACCAAGAGTCCAGCGGCGGCCAGAAGAACGAGAGCCAGCGCGACTTCGGCGGCGACAAGAATCTTTTGGCTTCGGCGGCGCCCCATGCTGTGGCCCTGCCTGCCGCTCTGACTCAAGGCGTCGCGCAGATCCACGCGAGAGCCAAGCAACGCGGGGCCAACACCGAAGAGCAGCCCGGTGAGAAGCGAAATCACAAGCGAGGCAAGAAGCGCGGAGCGGCCGTTCTCGAGATGAACGGGGGAAGGCAGGTGTAAAGTGGCCCATACGCGCAGGGCACTCATGCCCCAGGTGGCAAGCATAAGTCCGAGAGTTCCCGCAAGAAGCAGGAGCAAGAGATTCTCGAGCAGGAGATGGCGGGCGAGGCGCATGGGGGAGGCCCCGAGTGTTGCGCGGACCGCGAGTTCACGCTGGCGCGATAGAAGACGCGCTAGAAGCAAATTGCCGACGTTGGCGCAGCCGATGAGAAGAAGGAATGCAGAGGCGGCGGTAAGGATCCACGTGGGCGCGTAGAACATGCCCAGCAGCTGATCCTGCATTGAACGGGCCACGAGACCGTAGCCACGGAAGGAATCGGGATACATCTGCTCGAATCGCTTTGCGAGAGATTCGAGATCGGCGTGCGCTTCCGCGACGGTGACGCCGGGCTTCAACTGAGCGATGCCCCAAAGATTTGTGCCGACGCGATCGCTCGGGCCGGAAAATCCGGTCATGGTGTAGGCCAGGCCGAGGGGCATCCAGGCGTTGCCTTCCTCGCCGAATTCCTGCTCGTACAAAGAATCGCGAAAAGATTCGGCGGTGATGCCGATGACCGTGAATGGGCGCTCATTCAGGTGGATGGTGCGGCCGACAATGTCCGGCGCGGCGGAAAACTGGCGCTGCCAGAACGCGTAGCTGAGAACCACGACAGGATCGCCGCTGCCGACGCGATCTTCGCTGTCTTGAAAAACGCGGCCGAGGGCGGTGCGGACGCCGAGCAGCGAGAAATAGTTCGGCGTGCAGTAGGTGACGGCGATTCGAACGGCTTGGCCGCCGTCGGTGACGGCGAGCGGGCCGCTGACTTGATAGGCGGCGACGGAATCGAAAGATTTGTTTTGCTGGAGGATGTCGCGATAAATGGGATAGGCGAACTGGCCCCCGCCTTCGGGAAAACCGGGATACGCTTGCGAAACGTAGACCAGGCGTTTCGAATCGGGGTAGGAGACTCCTCGCAGGAAGATGCTCCGGGCGATGCTGAAAATAATGGTGTTGGAGGCGATGCCAACGGCGAGAGTTAGCACGACGGCGGCGGTAAAGCGGCGCGACTTGAGAAGGATTCGAACGGCGAAGGCCAGATCATTCCAGAGAGAGTTCATGACACCTCCCCGCAAAGTTGTAGCTTTAGACGCGGCAGGAGGGGTTCTATAGCGGGTGATTGCAAAAAATTGTCGTGAATTTAGATAAAGATTCGAGAAGAGGCAGCCTGTTTCGCAACCGGCATTTGGCGGGACGAAGCGTGACGACGTCGGACACCGAGACGGAGTCCATCTGCTCGGAAGAAAAACGGGTGGCCGGGCTCGCTCGGCTTAGAGTTCGCGAAGTGCGTGAGAGATCGGGAGGCTGGCGGCGCGGATGGCTGGGAACAGGCCGCCGAGGACGCCCATCAAGAGAGCGAAGACGATCCCCTGGATGAGGAGTTCGGCAGTAATTGTGAATGCGAAGTTTACGTGTGAAAAGGTTTGCAGGTTCATGGCGCCAACGGTATAGCCATTGAGACGAAGAACAGCAAGGCAACCGAGGACGCCGCCGACAAAGGAGATCAGCAACGCTTCAAGGACAAAGGAGAAAACCACGGCCGGGCCACCGAAACCAAGAGCGCGCATGGTGGCGATTTCGCGGCCGCGTTCAGCGACGGCGGAGTACATGGTGTTGAGCGCGCCAAATACAGCGCCGATAGCCATGATCACAGCGACGAGACCGCCAAGTCTGGTGATCAGGAGCGTGAGGCGGTTGGACTGCTTGGAGTAGTAGTCAATTTCGCGAGTGACGTCCACGTTCAAGCGCGGGTCAGCGGTAAGAGCGTCCTGGGCTTGCTTGAGCGAATCGGGCGAGGTGAGCCGAACGGTGACGGACTGAAAATTGTTTTCGCCGCGATTGTAAGCGGGGCCGAGCAGGTGGGCATCCGCCCAGATCTCGGAATCAAAAGAGCTGCCGCCCGCGTCAAAGATCCCGACGATGTTCCAGCGCACGCTGCCGAGACTGATGGTGTTGCCAACCGTCAATCCGGAATAGCTCTTGTTTGCGTTCTTGCCGACGACGATTTCGGCAAGACCGGGCGTGAACATGCGGCCCTCAATCATTCTGATCTGGCGGCGGATTTCCAGCACGTTTTTGGAAACGCCGCGAACCTGAACGTTGGCGTCCGTGCCGGTGCTGATGAGGGGAATGGGGGCGACGATGATGACTTCGGGGGTGACCAGCGGGCCTTCCGACCCGCGAGCGATTCCCGGAGCGTCCTGGATAATTTTGACGGAATCAAGCGCAACGCCGCTGGTCAATTCGGACGTTGCACCGGCGCGTACGATGATGGCGTTGTCCTCCGAACCCGACGAGACAAGAGTCGCCTTGAAGCCGTGAGCGAGCGAAAGCATGGCTACAAAAACACCGACGGTGCCGGCAATGCCAAGGACGGCGACGATGGCGGAGGTCCAACGGGCGCGAACGCTGCGCAGGTTATAAACGATGGGAATCGCCACCTCAGACTCTCCTCAGGGCGTTGACCACGCGAAGACGCATGGCGCCCAAGCCCGGCAAAAGCCCGCTGACGGCACCAACCAGCAAAGCAAAGGCCAGCCCGGTCGATAAGAGCGAGGGGGACAAGACCAGCGAGGGCAGCAAGCCGCTGAGCGCCGAGCCCACCACGGGAATCGCAAGAATGGCCAGACCCAAGCCCAGCAATCCGCCAATCACTGCGATGACAAGAGATTCCGCAAGGACGAAAAAGAGAACGGCGCGATCGGAGAAGCCGATGGCCTTGAGAACCGCGAGTTCGCTGGTTCGTTCGCGGACGGAGATAGCCATGGTATTGCCGGTGACCAGAAGCAGAGTAAAGAAGACAACACTGCCGATGGTGAGGATCAGGAATTGAATATTCCCCAGTTGCTTCGCGAAGCTGGCCTGAAAGGCGGATTCTGTTTCGGTCTTCGTTTCATTAGAAGAATTGGCAAATAGCGTATCGATGGCTTTGGCAACCGCCACCGCGTCGTCCGGAGAGTTCAGCTTGAGGACATACCATCCCGCTGTGCTCTTGAGCACAGCTGGAACGTTTTCGTCAAAATCCTTCCACTGCAGCCAGAACTGGTTCTCGTCGCCGCCGGTTTTTTCGTTGTGGTAGATGCCGTCGAGGTTGAATTCCCAGGTCTTGGTGGCTCCGTAGAGGGCGTTTTTCAGCGGGATACGATCGCCGATCTTCCACCCGAAGCGTTTGGCGAGACTTGCACCGGCCACAGCACCCTGCTGGTCCTTTACAAAGATATTCCATTGGTCGTCTGGAACTTTGAACTCACTCATAACCTGGCGATGATTTTCGACGTCAATGACAAATTGCGGGAAGAAATTCTTCTCATCCTGATAGACGCCGCCAAACCAGTGGTTATGCGTAACCACCTTTACGCCGGGAATGGCACGGATCTTGTCGTCATAGGAGAGTGGAAGAACTTGAATGAGGCCGACGCGGTTTTTGACCACCAGACGATCAGCGCCGGCAAGTTCCGTGCCGCGGCTGAAGGCGCTCTTAACGACGGCCAGAAACGTAAATAGAAACAGCGCCACGGCAAAGGAGCCGATGGTGAGAACCAGGCGCATTTTCTTGCGAGAGAGATTAGCAAAGATCAAGTGGCTGAATTTCATGCGGCACCTCCGGCCAGAACGGCATGCGGCGACTTCCCACCTTCGATAAGGACGCCTTTCTCAAGATGGAGAGTGGTGTGCGCACGGGCGGCGACGACCGAGTCATGAGTGACCATCAAGATGGTCTTGTTGTACTTGCCAACAAGCTCGTCAATGAGGGCCATGATTTCGTCGGCGCTCTTGCGGTCGAGGTCGCCCGTGGGCTCGTCGCACAGGAGGAAGGTGGGATCGGAGACGATGGCGCGAGCGATGGTCACCCGCTGTTCCTGACCGCCGGAGAGCTGGCGCGGGTAATGGTTCATGCGGTCGGCAAGGCCGACGACGGCGAGAGCGGTTTCCACGTGCTTGCGGCGTTCCGCTTTCGAAAGCTTGGTCAAGAGCAGCGGAAGCTCGACGTTCTGAAAGGCGGTAAGAACGGGAATGAGGTTATACATCTGAAAGATGAAGCCCACGTGGCGCGCGCGCCATTGCGTGAGCTTGCTCGCGGACATGTGCGTGATTTCGTCGCCGTCGACGGTGATGCTTCCGGCGGAAGGCACGTCGAGACCGCCCAGAAGATTGAGCAGTGTGGTCTTGCCGGAACCGCTGGGGCCCATGAAAGCGACAAAGTCGCCTTTGTCGACGTCAAGATTCAGGCCCTGGAGGACCTGGATCTGCTCGCCGCCGCGGCTGTAGGTCTTGTTGATACCGCGAACTTTGATGAGGCTCTTCGAATCACCACGGCCATCCACACGGATCATTCTCAGCTCCTACTGCCGGATTTCGACTTTGTCTCCATCGTGCAAATTCTCGGGGCCCTTGACGACCAACGAATCGCCGGGCGAAACACCAGCCATGATAGCCACATCGCTGCCACGGTCGATGCCCAAGCTGACGGCGCGGCGTTCCACTTTTCCGTCGTGAACGAGAAAGACGACGGAAGAGCCGCCTTCGGTTCGCACGGCAGCTTTCGGAATGTACGACAACGCGACCGGGCCTTTGACCGGAGCGGCCTGCTGGGGTCCTTCGAAACTCACTTTCACGCCCATGTCGGGGAGAATAAAATTATATTTGTAGAGATTCGGAATGGAGATACGAACTTTGACCGTGGCCTTCTGGCGGTCAGCCGTGGGAATAACCGTGCGAACTTTTGCGGGAATCTCCCGGTCGGGATAGGCATCGAGAATGGCTTTCACGTCCTGGCCGGGTTCGACGCGGGCGATATAGGATTCGTTCACATCGACTTCGAATTCGTTCGAATGCATGTCGACAATGGTAGCGATGCCGGTGCGAGTGAAGCCGCCACCGGCCGAAATGGGCGAGACCATTTCGCCGACCTGCGCATCCTTCGAAACGACGACGCCGGCGAACGGCGCACGAATGGTGCAATTGTCGACTGCCTGCTGCGCTTCGTTGATACGCGCTTCAGAGCCAAGGACTTGCTGCTTGGCCAGTGCGATTTTCGCTTTAAGGCTATCGACGGCAGTGGTGGCGTTGTCGAGCGCTTCCTGCGTTTGTACGCCGGCTTTTTGCAGCTGCTCGGCGCGGCGAAGCTCGATTTGCGCGTTTCTAAGCTGTACTTCGAAGTCGGCAATAGCAGCTTGGGCCGAATTTCGGTCGGCCCTGGCGGATTCGAGGGCGCGCCTGACGTCGGAATCATCGAGCGTGGCCAAGAGCTGACCCTGGCTGACGCGTGTGCCTTCGTCGAAGAATACGCCGGTGACGCGCCCCGTAATTTTGGCCGCGATAGTAGCGCGCCGCCGAGGTGTGACGTACCCGCTGGCATTGAGCAACGTCTGCCGCCCGCCGGGATCTGCTTTCGCTGCCGTAGCGACCTCGACCACGGGCTTCTGGTTTCGAAAAGCGTAGGCGGCAACAACGATGGCCGCGAAAATGACAACAGGAATAGCGGCATAGACGACGCGCTTGCCCAAGCCGGATTTGGCTCGCTGGCCGTCGTGGATGCGCAATGAGCCGAGGTCAGGTTTTGGGGTGTTCAGTGTCGTCGCCATCAGCGCCCCTGCTCCTTGCGATTAGAAACACGTTTCTTAATTTCATACGGACGGGCGAAGCCAGAAGTTACGGAGTAGGCCGAACCCTGAAAACTCAGCAAGACCATTGTAGCGTGCCCGGGCACGTTTCGGGATGGTCCCGGCAAAATACCCGGGGTATTTGGTTTTTGATGCGGGCGCCAAGGGGCTGGATACAAGCAATTGACGCCGAAAAGAAGGCGGCGGGTTCACAAAATCACTGCTTGACAGACAGGCTGGCAGGTCTTATTAAGGAGTTTCCGCGAGGCCTTTTGCCCTTACGACTTGCGGACGAGGGGCCCTGCATGAATCCTACCCGCCGTGATTTCCTGAAGTTAACGACTATTGGTGGAGCTGCGGCCGCGGTGTTTGGCTTTGACATGAAGCCGGCGTACGCGCAGCTCCGGACGCTGAAGATTGCGCGGGCCAGCGAGACACGGTCGACGTGTCCGTACTGCGCGGTGGGTTGCGGCACGATCATCTACACGATTGGAGACCGCGCGAAAAACGTGACCGCGCAAGTGGTGCACGTCGAGGGCGACCCCGATCATCCGACCAATCGCGGCACGCTGTGCCCCAAGGGAGCTTCGCTGCAACAAGAGATCATGAACGACCGGAGGCTTCTGAAGCCGCTGGTGCGCCGGCCCGGCGGAACGGATTGGCAGGAGATTTCGTGGGACGATGCCATCACTGAGATCGCCGTGCGCGTGAAAAAAACCCGCGATGAGACTTTCATCGAGAAGGATGCGGCGGGCCACACCGTGAACCGGCTCGAATCCGTCGCCTGGATCGGCGGCTGCACGGACACAAATGAGTTCAATTATCTGGTTGTGAAATCCATGCGCGCCCTGGGGGTCGTGCACCTGGAAAACCAGGCCAGAGTTTGACACGGCCCCACGGTCTCAAGTTTGGGACCAACGTTCGGACGGGGCGCGATGACCAACGGCTGGGTCGACATGAAGAATACCGACATGATGCTCATCATGGGCGGTAATCCGGCGGAAAATCATCCCTGCGGATTCAAGTGGCCTATCGAAGCCAAACGCACGCGCAACGCAAAAATAATCTCGGTCGACCCGCGCTTCACGCGCACCTCCGCGGTCGCCGATCTCTTCTGCCAGATTCGCGCCGGCACGGACATCGCCTTCCTCGGAGGCGTCGTTCGCTATGCCATCGAGAACAACCGCATCGCGAAGGACTACCTGATCAATTACACCAACGCGGCCTTTGTCGTTAAAGGCGATTTCAAGCTGCCAGCCGATACGGACGGTGTATTCTCCGGCTTTGACGCCAAGACGCAGACCTACGACAAATCCACCTGGAATTATGCGGGGACAACCGGAGGAAATGCTGCGGCGCACCCGCCCAGCGGAAGCCCGCCGCCCCCTCCCCTGCTCCCGGAAAAAGTCGAGTTCGACCTTTCGCTCCAGAACCCCAATTGCGTGTTCCAACTCCTGAAGAAGCATTACTCGCGGTACACGCCGGAGATGGTCGAGCGCATCACGGGAATTCCCAAGGAACAATTCCTCAAAGCCGCTGACCTCTATACTTCGATTCGCAAAGACGGCGACATGAAGAAGGCGGGCACGATCATTTACGCCGTCGGATGGACGCAACACTCCTTTGGAACGCAAATCATTCGCACCGCGGCGATTTTGCAACTGCTGCTTGGCAACGTGGGCCGCGCGGGCGGTGGCGTCAACGCGCTGCGCGGGCACTCGAACATTCAGGGCGCCACGGACATGGCAGGGCTTTTCGACTCTTTGCCCGGCTACCTTAAAGTTCCGACGCCCGCGGACACTTCCTTCGACGCCTGGATGAAACGCATTACGCCGACACCGTCGAAACCTGCCCCGTGGGATTCGTTCAACTACTATGGCAATACGCCGAAATTCGCGGCCAGCTTGCTAAAAGCCTTCTACGGCGACGCGGCCACCAAACAAAACGGCTGGGCGTTCGATTATCTGCCAAAAGTCGACCGCAACTATTCGTGGAACTTCCTCTGGGACGACATGTACAACGGCACCATCAAGGGCATGCTTGCCTTTGGGATGAACGCCGTTGCCATCGGTCCCAACTCAAAGAAAACCGTTGACGCGCTGAAAAAGGCGGACTTCCTTGTAGTGGGAGAAATCTATCCCGATGAGACCAGCGAATTCTGGAGGTCGCCCGGGATTACCACGGACGAGATGAAGCAGATTCAAACGACCGTGTACCGTCTGCCTTGCGCGGGGTTTGCTGAGAAAGATGGCTCATTCACCAATTCCGCGCGCTGGCTGCTGTGGAAGAATACGGCTTTGCCGACGCCCGGAGATTGTCGGCTGGACCAGGCCATCGTGGCGCAAATCTTCTTGAAGATTCGGGAACTCTACAAGAAGGACGGAGGCAAGTTCCCCGATCCCATCTTGAACCTCACTTGGAACTACAGCGTCCCATCGAGCCCGCCGCTAGCCGAAGTATTGAAGGAAGTTAACGGCAAGGCGCTGGCCGATCTCGAGGATCCCGCCACGAAACAACAAATCAAGGCCGGCCAGCAGCTTCCCGGCTTCTCATGGCTGAAAGATGATGGTACGACATCCTGCGGCAACTGGATTTACTCCGGTTCGTTCACCGAAGCTGGCAATCAGACGACGCGACGCGACGCTTCGGACCCCTCGGGTCTGGGTGTACATCCGGGCTGGGGCTGGTCCTGGCCCGCGAATCGCCGGGTCCTCTACAATCGCGCGTCGTGCGATGTGGACGGCAAGCCCTGGGATCCCTCGCGAAAACAAATCTGGTGGAACGAAGGCACGCAAA
>Ga0210409_10000144_pt1 | contig 152979 bp, 117 predicted proteins | sample IncBWH17MmetaG_FD_161649 | JGI IMG/M metagenome (GOLD analysis project Ga0210409, IMG submission 161649) | Forest soil microbial communities from Barre Woods Harvard Forest LTER site, Petersham, Massachusetts, United States - Inc-BW-H-17-M | ecosystem: Environmental > Terrestrial > Soil >...
CGGAAAACCTCAGATTGCGTATGATCATAGAAACACTTTTCGCGCTCGCTGGTGGTAAAGAGTCAGTCAACCGGAGTAAAGTTTTGTAAAGCGCGATAACCGCTGTATTGACAATTCTTTACCACGGCGATCGGCTGGGCTTACTAGAATGAAAAAAGTGGATCGCATTCTGGTTGTCGACGACGACGTGGAGTTGTGCAGCCTGGTAGGGGAGTATCTCGAGCCCGAGGGCTTTCAGATCGAATCCGTTCACGACGGCAATCGCGGTCTGGATCGGGCGCTCAACGGGGATTACCTACTGGTCGTGCTGGATGTAATGTTGCCCGGCATGAACGGTTTCGACGTGCTGCGGCGGATACGCAACACGTCGCGCATTCCGGTTCTGCTGCTCACCGCACGCGGTGAAGACGTGGACAGAATCGTAGGCCTCGAAATTGGCGCCGACGACTATCTTCCCAAGCCTTTCAATCCTCGCGAACTGGTGGCCCGCATCCGAGCCATTTTGCGTCGAACCCAGGCCGCGGAGAAAGATGCAGAAAGAACGGGCGGGGATCAAATCCCCGAAGTCGTCCGGGTCGGCGATATTGAGCTTGATCCCGCCACTCGAATCGTTCGCCAGAATGGCAAGCCGGTGGAGTTGACCTCGGTCGAATTCAACTTGCTGCATGTCTTAATGCGCGAAGCGGGACGAGTGGTGACCCGTGAACACCTGGTGGATGCTGTTCTCAGCCGCAAGTTTTCTCCCTTCGACCGCAGCATCGATATGCACGTCAGCAAAGTTCGCAAGAAGCTGGGCGATTCGGAAAACGGCAGCGACCACATCAAAACCGTGCGTGGCGTCGGATACATCTTCGCGCATCCCCGGGAGCAAGCCACCACCAAGGCTGGTAAAGGCGAGGAAGCATGAGAAGCCTGTTTCTCAAGATCTTTCTTTCCTACTGGATGGCGCAAGCGCTTTTTCTGGTGCTCGCGATCCTCGTGACTTTGGCCACGCGCCCCTCGAGAGAGATTTCCAATTTGCAGGCGCAGGAACCAAAGTTTCTCAACGAGGCTCTTCAAGCTTATCAATCGGGTGGCGACGACGGGGCGCGAAAATATCTCAGGAGCGTTCACGACGATCAGCACATCCGGCTTTTCATCTTCGACGACCAGGGCCGCGAACTTCTGGGCCGCAAGCTGCCGGATTGGATCGAACATATGGGGCGTAGCAAGATCCGCACCGCCGACAGCTTTTGGGGACGCTTCGGCCCTGGTAAATTCCTGCAGCAAACGATCACCGCTGACAACGGGCGCCGTTACGTGCTGATTATTGACTTGCCTCCGGAAGAGCATCCATTTTTCGGACCGCATGGCGTGCCCGGCTTGGGCATCCTGATCGCGATTATTTCGTCAGGATTAGTGTGCTACATCCTGGCACGATATTTGACCTCACCAATCGTGCAGCTCCGGACCGCAACTCAGAAGCTGGCCTCGGGCGATCTCACTGCCCGTGCGGGCATGCCCGCGTCCCGGCGGCACGACGAAATGGCCGAACTCATGCGCGACTTCGATCGCATGGCGGAACGCCTCGAGGACTTGGTAACTGCCCAGAGCCGCTTACTGACCGACATTTCGCACGAGTTGCGATCCCCGCTGGCGCGCCTCAATGTCGCTCTCGAACTGGCCCGCCAGCGCAGCGGGACCGAAGCCAGCAGCGCCCTCGACCGCATCGATCGCGAAGCCAATCGCCTTAACCAACTCATCCAAAGACTGCTGACCATTGCCCGCCTAGAAGCCGGCGATGAATCCATCGAGAAGATTCCGGTGCACCTCGAACAGATCGTCCATGAGATTGCCAAGGATGCTGCCTTTGAAGCCCAAAGCCGTGGTTGCCGGGTGGAGGCTACAGTGGTCGATGACTGCGTGGTCGTCGGAAGTCCCGGCTTGCTGCATAGTGCAATCGAGAACGTGGTGCGCAACGCCATTCGCTATACCCACGATGGCACGAGCGTGGAAGTGCGCCTGGAGCGGGGTGTCGGACAACAAAACGGTGCGGGCTCCCCGGAGGCCGTGGTGCGCGTGACCGACTCCGGCCCTGGAGTGCCTGAGGACGCGCTCGATAAATTGTTCCGGCCGTTTTACCGCATCGACGATGCTCGCGGCCGCCTGACGGGCGGCGTGGGTCTCGGCCTGGCCATCACGGATCGTGCTGTGCGCCTGCACGGCGGGACAATCCGGGTATCAAATCGCCCGCAGGGTGGCCTGATGGTTGAGATTCGCCTGCCTCTGGCCGCTGCGGAGACCAAAGATATGACCGATCCGCAAACAATCACGATTCTTTCGCGCGAACTCTGAAGTGTGGCGCACGCAGGCCTCGGCGGTGTGTTTACTCAATAACTAACATATAGCCACCGTGTTTACCAGATAATAACGGGTATATACCCCAGAATTTGCATTTTCTTGCTAGATCTATGAAAACAAAGGGAATGGTTTGGAGATACCCTCGTAAAATATCCCTTCTAAAGGACTTAGCGAGGGGATATCTCAGCCCTGTAAGTCTATGAAAGCATGGCCTAAGTTGGGGGTACCCTCTAAAATATCCCTTTTAAAGGACTTGGCGGGGATACTTTCTGGGCACAGGTCGCTTTTCGGGAACGACAATGGGAACTCAAAGGTTGTCAAGGAACTGAAAGAGCTGCTGTTATCAAACAGCTAACACAACTGCCGTTATGTTAGCCGCTTAGGGACCCTTGAGTCAAGGAAGAAATGTAGGTTGGGCGAGGCCTTTCTGTGCTGTTCCGTTCAGGCCCAACCTGCAGAAACAGACTGGAATCCCGGTTCCTTGCGCTGGCGCAAGGACAAAACTCGGCTTCATCGAGTATGCTTCTGTCGCGCCGAAATCAGAGGCAGTCATTCCCGTCACCTGGGCGTCTCTGAGCTGATGAGCGAGTTCCACTGCCGTAACCAATTTCAAAACGGAGAACCCACAGTGAACAAAAGGTTTGCAATTTGTTCTGCCCTGCTTGTGCTGAGCAGCATTGCTGTCAAGGCTCAGGACAGCAAATCAGGAATCATTCACATCAACGGCGGTGCCACCACTGTAGCCATTACGCCATCAGCCCAGCAACCGGATGCGAAAGGCATCGAGCCACCCGCCAACCCTTTTTATGACAACATCGGTGCCAGCGGTTATCAGCAATATGTTGGCTATGCTGTTTGCGACGGCATCAGCAGTTGTGGTGGGGAATGGACACCTGCCAACCAGATCACGTCTTTGAAGACGGGCACCACCAGGAAAATCACCCTGGGTCTTGGTTTCGTGCAGGGCACAAACCGTGCTCTCGTTATCCTCACCAAGGACTGCAAGAACAAGCCATGCACTAATCCGGATGGCGCTCCCAAGGCGAATCGCCTATGTCAGGGAACGGTGAAGAACATGCCCATTTTCTCCGACAGCAATACGCAGGTTGTGTCGTTCAATTGCGCGGCGCAGCTGACCAAGGGCAAGAAGTATTGGGTTTTGATCGTTGCGCCGCCCGACGCCGATCTGGCGTGGAATTTTTCTATCTCAGCGCAGGCGGGGATCGTACTAGGCCACAACGACAGTTGGGGCAGCTATCAAACTAAACAACCTACTGGAGCACTGACAATTCAATAGTCGGCCTGTCCAAGTTTGGCAACCCATCCTGAGAGTGCAAAAAGAGGCAAGCGGCGAACAACCGCTTGCCTCTCTCAATGCAGCTCCGCTCTAATTTGCGCCCAAACTCCATCGGACGACGTTTTGAAGAAGTTGCGAATACGACATTCGGGCCGTCTGATGTCCATGTGATCTTGCGTTGCAACATGAAGGGCGTGGGTGAGTTTTAACATCCCGTAACAGCTAACCAATCACGACCGCTCAATGAGCGTAATCGAGATTTATCGTCACTCGACACCCCCCGCTCTCGGAAGCACGATGAACACCATTCCGCAGCCCTGCGCGGTCGCTGGGGCATGGATAAGAGCCGCCCAATTTGGGAGTCGCCATAGACGTTGCCCGATGGGTCCAGGGCCAGAGGTCTGGAGGGGTGTTCCTGAATTTGCCGACGACCTACGGGGTGATTTCAAAGACGACGCCGTAGCCGCCTGCGCCGCCGAGCGTGGTCGTGCCGTAGAGGTTGCCCTTTTGGTCGAGGATGAGGGCGGCGGCGGGATTGGCTCCGTCGCTGCCGGTGAAGCGGTGCAGCACGCTGTACTTCCAGGTCCCGTTGGAATTGCGCGTTAGTTTGAAGACCACGCCACAGCCGTTCGAGCAGGCGTTTTTCCCGCCTAACGCCGTTGTGCCGTAAAGGTTGCCCGTCTTGTCAAACACCAGGCTGGCACCGGGAGAAAAACCGTCAGATGGATTGGGGAACCTATACAAGATGGTTTCCTTCCAACGACCGTTCGGGTTCAGGCTCAGCTCGAACACGGTGCCGCAGGTGAGGGTCTGGCCGCAGAGATGGCCGCCGCCGCTGTTGGTCGCGCCGTACAGATTGCCCGATGTGTCGAACACGAGGCCGGCGTAGACCACCTCGCCATCGCCCGGGAATGAAGGGAAGCTATGCAGTAGGATGTGTTGCCAGGTTCCGTCGGGATTGTGTTTCAGCTCGAAGGCAGTGCCGTAGCCTGGGGAATCCTTGCCGCCGAATTCGGTGGTGCCGTATAGGTTGCCCACAGCGTCCCAAATGAGTCCGGCGTACGGGCCATCTCCATCAGCGCAATGGAACTGCGCACAGAAATTGTAAAGGACGTTCTCTGTCCAGCCACGGGATCCAGGCGAGAGCTTGAAAAGCGCACCGTCGCCGTATCGACCTCCTCCAAATGTCGCGCCGTAAAGGTCGCCCGCCGGGTCCAGGATCAGGCCCGAAAAGGGTCCACTTCCATCAGTGCATCGCTGGGCGGAACAAAAACTATGAAGAAGGGTTTCTGTCCAGCCGTTAGACGTGGGAGTAAGCTTGAAGACTGTACCAGCTTGGTGAGGGCCGCCGGTACTTAGCGTTCCATAAAGGTCGCCTTGCTCGTCGAAGGTCAGGCCACCATAAGGAAAGTTCCCGTCGCTCCGATAGTAGAAGCTATGCAGCACGTTCTCCTTCCAACTGCCCCCGGCGGAAGGACTCAGCTCGAAAACTGTGCCTTCATTGTGGGCACCGCCGCCGCTTGTTGTGCCGTACAGGTTCCCCTTCTTGTCAAAGGTCAGGTTGCTCAAGAGGCCGCCAGCGTCCTTGCCGAAGCCAAACGCATGCAACACTTTGTACTTAGGCCCGGCCATTGCGGCTGGCAGGATGGTTAGAGCCACCGCAACAATTGCTAGTCGGAGCACCGCGCCGGATATAGCCCTGTGAGTCATTTTCAGTCGCTGTCATCCGCGTCCGGGCCGTCCGGTGTTTCGTTCGGGTTGGTCACGGTGAAGTAGTTCTGGAAATAACTTTGGCCGTGCAGAGGATCCACGGGTATCGCTTGGAATAGACGCGGGTTTTTGGGTGAGATCGGGAAGAAGTCAGCGAGTGAGCCTCCGGGTGCATTGGCGTCCGGCGCGAAAGCATCCGCGAAGGGGTAATTCGACGGACCGACCCCTCCAAGGGGCAGGCCGAAGTTTTTCTCGATAAAACGCAGGATGCTGCCGAAGTCATGGGTGTGTTGGGCATCCGTTCCAGGGCTCGGCAGCGCACCCGAAACATAGCCCGCCGGCGTGTAAGCCGAGACCACCAAGAACGGCACGCGGAAGCCGTAGGTATAGCTCGCGCCCCAGCCGTTGGATTGCCCGCCCAGCTTGAACGGGGGAACGTGATCGAACCAGCCGCCCCAATCATCCCAGACGATGAAGATGACAGTGTCCTTCCAATAGGGAACCTGCTGACTGGCGACGGTGTCGGTACAAGTGCTCCAGCCGATGCCGTTCACGATGTTGGCGACATAGTCAGGTCCCGATCCGTCGTTCTCCGAACCGTGGTCGGACCATTTCTTGTCGGGAATCACCCAGCTCACAGCAGCTAGCTTGCAGTTGTTGATGTCGGTGTAAATCGGCACCGGATTTTGCACGGTTCCTTCAACGAGACGGGAGACTGTTGCCCCTGGGTTTTACTGCACGACCCCGGAAGCTCTTCCGAGGCTCAGTGCAGAAAATCATGCCGCCGAAACGCATCGCTGTCAAGCGAAATGGCTGGGCCGGTTCGCTAGACACAGCCATTCAGGAGGGGGTCGCTGTCGGACCCAGCAAGCGGCGGGGAAATCAGCACTCCACGTGGCGTTAACTGTCGAAAACAGGCCATTACACGTTTTGGGCTGTTGTTCGAGTGCATTCAGTAGTGCGCCCGAAAAGGGTTTGACACCGCGACATTGTCAGAGACCCGATGTCAACAGTTGACCTAAACAGTCCTCACTTCGGAACCGCGGCTGACGGAAAGTTGATTCCCCAGAAATTCTTTTCCACAGCGCCCGCATCGAGAAACTCGACCCCGTATGTATAGATCCCCTGACGTTGTGCGCTGATCAGGCTGACGACTCGGGCCGAAAGCTGAGTGCGGCGAGCGTTTTGTAACATGATGGTTGAACCGACCGACAGCTCACGATTCAGTTGAATGGCAGCCCCGTGTCGGTTCAGCTTAGTTGCTTTGGCGGGCAGAGTGAAGGCGCACTTCGTGCAGTCGTCGCCTGACAGCGTTATTTGAGCTTTGAGCGCCATGCGACTGCTTCGGCGCTTTAGTCCCTGCATCCCATCAACAGATCCAGTTTTCACAGTCCCTCCCTTGCTGACGTTTTACGAGCGGCGGAACGTTCGTTCCAGAGGTGGGTTCCTTGAGATACTAGGCTAAAGGCTTGCCCGGCGGTATGTACCGAGGTCAACTATTCCAAGATGACCCTGTGAAATGCCATAAACAGAAAGAGATCATGGACCTCAGTGATCTTGCGACTGGAGGTAGCGAAGGCAGCTTAGCGGCGATCTTGTTAACTGATGTTAGCCGGGCCATTACACTCGTTGAGAATTGGGAGTCCGGGTCAATGAGGGCAATGGCGATTCTTCACCAGTTAAGGTTACCGAATTCTGGCCTGAATCTTCCGGTGGCCGGCCCTCAAGCCGGGCTCAGCTGGGCTGGTGGCCAGTCTACTTTTGTGGCCTTGGTAAAAGGCCCCACCCTCCGCGAAGAACGCGGAAGGATGGGGCACCCTAATTAGCGTTGCGTTGATCCGTTCGATGGCGCGGTCCATAGCACGGCGCCCATGCTGCTATTTGTGCCCGGGGAGGACTACATCCTCCGCGCGACGGTCTAATTCGATTCCAGGGTGAAGCAACTTTCGCCGTTGACGGCGGTTCTAATCAGGGTAGGAAGTTTGCGCTTCGGTTGTATTCCTGATACACAAATGAGGGTACCCCTTGATCTCCAACCGTATGCCGGGAAGTTTTTTTGCCGGGCCCTGCGAGATCTTAAATCGACGATACGGAGAAAGAATGCGGATGAAGTTCCGTTTCCTGCGGCATGTGTTGCTTCCGGTTTTGCTTCTCAGCCTGATGGCTTGCAGTACGAATTCAACCCTGGTGAACGCTGGCAACGGCCTGCTGTTTGTGACCGCGCAGGCCAATACAACCGTATCCGTTTACGGCATCAATCTCACGAACGGTAACTTGAGTACGGTGGGGTCCAGCATCGGGACGGGCGCGGCGCCGGCGGCCATCGCCATTACTCCCGCCCTGGACGCAATGTTTGTTGCCAACAGCGGTTCCAACGACATTTCCAGTTACACCACGAATTCGGACGGCTCGCTCACGGCGGTCAGCGGAACCACGAAGGCCGGAACCACGCCCATGGGGCTGGCCATCGATCCCGCGGGAAAGTTTCTGTTCGTAGCCAACCAGGGATCGAGCAACATCTCGGTGTTTACGATTGGCACTGGCGGCGCATTGACGGCCGTGCCCGGTTCGCCATTTACCACGATTCCAGTCGGACTTTCGTATCCGAATGGCACGCTGCCGGTTGGGGTTGCGGTCAGCGGCTCGGGAAAATTCTTGTATGTGGCCAATCAATTGGCCGATTTCGTCTCCGTGTTTTCGATTAATTCCACCTCGGGTGCGCTCAAGGCGTCCGGAGTTCCTTTTTACGCAACCGGGGATTCGCCTTCGGGAGTGGGGATTTCGCCGAACGGAGGGTTTCTCTACGTCACGAATGCGGCCGCCACTTCCAACAACGTGAGCGCTTTTGCCATTTGCGACATCGTGGTGACCAGTTGCCTCAACCCGACCAGCCCGGATGGCACGCTTACGCCGGTGGCGGGTTCTCCTTTTGAAGCCGGTCTTGGTCCGGTAGCGATCGCCTTCGATCTGAATTTTAACTTTGCCTATGTGGTGGACAAGGGATCGAACACGATTTCTCAATATTCATGGGGTCCGGGAGACGGTGTTCTGACTCCTCTTTCTCCGGCAACCATTTCCACCGGCTTAACTCCGGTGGCGATGGCCATTCGCACCGGAGCCACGGGGACGAACATTGGGAACATCACAACGAATCCTACGGACTATGCCTATGTGGCGAATAATGGCGCTGGATCGATTTCGATTTACACGCTCACCACCAGCACCGGGCTGCTGAACGTTTTGGGCATGCCCATACTTACCTTTGGGCAGACCTCGGCTTTAGTGGTGAGGTAATGGCGCTTCCTAGGTGGGCACTTTCAAAACCAGATAGCCGCCGACCAGGGCGAAGATAAGATCGGGCGACCATGCGGCTAACACTGGCGGTAGTTGGTTGATGTTGCCCATGGCCTCAAAGAGTCCGGCGACGGTCCAGTACACGACGGCAATTCCCACGGCCACGGCAACTCCGGTGATGGCTCCGCGCCGTCCTGCGGAGAGCGAGAATGGAATGGCGAGCACAGCCATGACCAGAGTGATGATCGGGAAGGCCAACTTCTTTTGTAGCTGAACTCTCAGGCGCACCACGTCGAAGCCGCTTTGTTGCAGGTCGCGGATGTAGCGGCGCAGCTCTTCATAATTCATTTCGGAAGACTGTTTCACTTCCTTCTTGAAGTAGGTGGGAGGTTCGCTGACCATGGGGAAGGTGGCGACATCGAAGGTGCGATAGTCTTCGATCGCGGGCCCGCGCAAGTCGCGTACCCATCCCTGGGTGCAAACCCAGCGCTGCAAGCTCTCTTCCCAGTGCGCGCGATCGGCATAGATTCGTTTGGTGAGCTGGAAGGTGGCAGGGTCGAACTGGAAAACAGCGAGCCGGCCGAACTGATCGCGATCGGAATCGAAGAGTTCGTAATAGTAGATGTCGGAGTGCTGTCCGAAAATCCACTTCCGGTCTGGATTCAGGTAGGTTTGAGCCGGCTTGCCTTTGATCATGTTGCGGAGCGCGTCCTGTCGTTTGTTGGCGTGTGGCAGGTAAAACTGGTCGGCGAAGAAAAGCCCGGTAGCGAGGATTGCCGAAGCGACCAGCAATGGCGTGATGATGCGGTAAATGCTGATTCCCGTGGTTTTGATGGCGGTGATTTCGTTGGAGCGCTGCATCACACCTAATGTGATCAGAACCGCCAGCAGGATGCTCAAGGGAGTGATGTTGTAGACGAAGTATGGCGAAACGTTGAGCAAATATGCTCCCACAACTAGCGGCGAGATCTGGTTGCGGAGAATGTCTCCCAGCAGCTCGAAGGCGGTAAACACGAGCAGCAGCATGAGGAAGGCTGCGACAACCATGACCAGGTTCATGCCGAAGTCGCGCAGAACGTAATCGTCCAGGATCATGGGGAAGCGGGCGCTGAAGACGCGACGGCGATTGGCGGCGCGCTCGAACACGTCCTCGGCGCGGTGGGTGCGGAAGGGCAGGGCAGCGGCTTCGTGCATTCCCGCGCCAAAGGGACGCCAGAGTCTGCGCAGGGAAGTGATTTCGAACGGCCGGTGTTCGGCCCGCCACAGCAGGAAAGCGCCGCCCAGGAAGAACACGATGTCAGCCAGCCACACCCCGAAGCCGGGCGATAGTTTGCCCTGCCGCGCCAGGGAAACTCCCACCAGAGATGCCGAGTAGTAAGCGAACACCAGCAGAATGGTGAGCACGAACCCGGTGGACTTGCCTCCTTTCTTAGAAGACAGGCCGAGGGGAATTCCCACCAGGGCCAACACCAGGCATGACGTGGGCAGCGCGAAGCGGCGATGGAACTCAATCAGGTACCAGCGGGCTAGCGCGTGATTTTTCTGGTCATTGGCCTGCCGCCAAAGGTCCCAGGTCCCCATTTGCGAAACCGGCACGAGGTCCTGCTCTTTCGCGCTATCGGCTTGGGGCACCGGAATGGGGATGTCCGTTTGCTCGAAGGTGGAAATCTGGTAGTGACCGGGAATCTTCGGATCGATCTCGTGGGTTGAACCGTCGGTCAGGTGCAAGTGCAGGGTCTCCGGTCCTTCACTGACCAGAATTCCTTGTTGTGCCAGGGTGATTCGCGGAGAAGACGGAATGCTGGTATCGGCGATGAAGACACCCTTCCAGATGGCCGCACCTTGCGCAGCTTTCACGTTCTGAACGTAGAGAACAAGCCCCGGAAAGCCTTCGTAGAACACACGCGGTTGAACTTCGAAGGACACCTGCGAAGACTTCAGGCGGTCCTGCAAGTGAACCATGGCCGCCTGGGACTGCGGAGCGAGATATACCCCGTTGGCGAGAGCAAGAAGCCACGCCGCCACGGCAAAGATAGAGACGATGCGGAGAAAGCTCCAAACGCCGATTCCGCTGGCGCGCATGGCGGTGATCTCGCTGTCGGCGGCGAGCCGGCTCAACCCGATCAGAATGCCTACCAACACGCCCGCAGGAATGCTGATGGTAAGCGTGACGGGAACAATGAAAAAGAAAACTTCGGCGACGCTGGGTAACGGCGCGCTATTGCGGACTACCAGTTCGAGGATTTGCCCCAGGTCGCGGGTGAACAGGACGAAGGTGAAGACTGCCACACCGATCAAGGCATGAGCCGTGACTTCGCGGAGGATGTAGCGGGTGAGGATCCGCATGGCCGGGGGCTAAACCGAGTCTAGCACGCACGCTGGAAGCGCTGCATGGGGCATGCTGAGACGGAGTTCACGAGGAATGGAGCGTGGCATCAAAAGTGCAAGGTATCAGGACAATGGCCTCGTCCTAAACCCCTCTTAGGGCGAGGAAGAAAGGGCAGTTCTCCCCTATGAAATCTCTGACCGTGATGTGCGTGGACGACGACGCGGGGATTCGGGAACTGTACGGAGCCCTGCTTGGCCAAAATGGTTACGAAGTGATCGCCGCCGTCAGTGGCCGTCACGCACTTCACGTGTTTGAGACCAAGGAACATGAGATCGATGCCGTGATCCTGGACTACGAAATGCCTGGAATGAATGGGCTTGAGCTGGCAACATGGCTAAAACAGCGGCATCCGACTTTGCCCGTGATTATGGTCTCGGGCTCGCATCCGGACCTGGAACAAATGGCCCCGTTCGTCGATGCCGCAATGGGAAAAGGTGTTCCATTACGGCACATCTTGGACCGGCTTCAAGTTCTGCTTGCCCCCTCCCGAGTGCCGGCACCATCCTCCATTGGTCACGTTCAGTGACATCTCCGGGTGGAAAACACGACGCCTCCGCTGCCGAACCTACGGCAAAAATGCCGACTAATCGGCTTTGAGGAAGACGGCCGCCAGCGGCGGCAAGGTCAAATTCAGAGAGTAAGGACGTCCGTGGACCTCTTGTTTCTCAGCCAGTACGCCTCCGAAATTTCCCATGCCGCTGCCTCCATACTCTTTGGCGTCGCTGTTTAGAAGTTCCCGCCAGAAGCCTCCCGCGGGAACACCCAGACGATAGCCGATCCGGGGGACGGGCGTAAAGTTGCACACCACCACGATCTGCTGTTTGGATGACTTTCCTTTTCGCACTAACGAAATCGTGCTGGCAACGCTATCGTTGCAGTCGATCCACTCAAAACCCTGTGGATCGGTATCGAGCTCGTGGAGAGCGGGCTCGCTGGCATAAAGCCGATTTAATTGCTCCACCCAACTCAGCATTCCACTGTGAACGGGATACTGCAACACCTGCCATTCCAGACTGCTGTCGTGCCCCCACTCGCGCACTTGTCCGAACTCATCTCCCATGAACAGAAGTTTCTTGCCCGGCTGCGCGTACATGTAGCCGAAGAGCAATCGAAGGTTCGCAAACTTCTGCCATTCATCTCCGGCCATTTTTCCGATGAGCGAGCCCTTACCGTGGACAACTTCATCATGCGAGAGAGGGAGAACGAAATTCTCAGTGAAGCCGTACAGCATGCGGAACGTAAGCTGGGTGTGATGGTATTTGCGATGGATGGGATCAAGCGCGAAATACTTCAGGGTGTCGTGCATCCATCCCATATCCCATTTCAGACCGAAGCCCAGGCCGCCGAGATAGATCGGTCGCGAAACCATGGGCCATGACGTCGACTCTTCCGCGATGGTTTGAATGCCGGGATATTCCTTATAAACTTCCTGATTCAGTTGACGCAGGAAGTCGATGGCTTCGAGATTTTCGCGTCCGCCATATTTGTTGGGAAGCCACTCGCCCTCTTTCCGCGAGTAGTCGCGGTAAAGCATCGAAGCCACAGCATCCACCCGCAGCCCGTCGGCGTGGTACTTATCCAGCCAGAACATTGCACTCGAAAGCAGGAAACTTCGGACTTCATTGCGCCCGTAGTTAAAGATGAGAGTCTTCCAATCGGGATGAAAACCCTCGCGCGAGTCGGCGTGTTCAAATAAGTGCGTGCCATCGAAGTACGCCAGCCCATGTTCGTCGGAAGGGAAGTGCGAGGGCACCCAATCCAGAATTACCGCAATACCGGCTTGATGCAGATAGTCAACCAGATACATGAAATCCTGCGGCGTGCCGTAGCGCGCGGTTGGAGCGAAATACCCCGTGGTCTGATATCCCCAGGAGCCGTAGAACGGGTGCTCCATCACGGGCAGGAATTGGACGTGGGTGAAGTGCATGTGCCGAACGTAGTCAGCCAGGCGCGGCGCGATCTCGCGATAAGTCAGCGGGCGATTGTGCTCCTCCCGCATCCATGAACCGAGATGGACTTCGTAGATGCAGATCGGGGCCTGGAGGGAATTCTTCGCCTGCCGGTTTTTCATCCATTCGTGATCGGTCCATTGGTATTCGAGATCCCAGACTACGGAGGCGGTTCGCGGCGGTTTTTCGTGCAATATTCCGAATGGATCCGCCTTGTCGACCACGTGACCGTGATGATTCGAGACGATATGAAATTTATAGATGGAGCCCTTGGTTACTCCGGGGATGAAGCCCTCCCAGATGCCTGAACTCCCGCGAGCGCGTAACGGATGTGAACGTGGATCCCAGCCGTTGAAGCTGCCGATGAGCGACACCGCTTTCACATTGGGAGCCCATACGCTGAACGAGGTGCCGGGTTCGCGGTTCTGCGAGGTGAGGTGGGCGCCCAGCTTTTCATAGGTGCGGTAGTTCCGGCCTTCGTTGAAGAGATAAAGATCCTGCTCGGTCAGGAGGGGGGTCTGGGAGCTGGGACTCATCGTAAGCGGGGTTTTCGTCATTGAAGAAATTGGGCCACCTGCCCTTGGTAGTGTACCGGATTTGCTTTCTCAGCCTTGTTTGTCAGCGACCTCTTCGCGGTTTTCTCCGCCGTGCTCTGCGATTCAAGGTTTTCCGCCGTCTTCGAGTTTGAAACACTCCACGCCAGATCCTTCGCCCCGCTGAAGAACGCGGGACTCAGGATGACGTCATTCAAATGAAGGGCGCGGGACTCAGGATGACGTCATTCAAATAACGAGACTGATCAGCCACTGCCTGCATGCTAGACTCTCAAGGACGGCTCCTGTTGTCGTCACGAGCCGTCACGTCACGTTCAATGCCCGCTCTCCGCGTAATCATTCTTTGGCATCAGCATCAGCCTTTCTACAAAGACCTGGTTACGGGTGAGTACCGTCTTCCCTGGGTTCGGCTCCACGCCCTTAAAGACTACTATGGGATGGTGAAACTGCTGGACGAGTTTCCCAACGTACACCAGACCTTCAACCTCGTTCCGTCATTAATCACGCAAATCCAGGACTACGTTGCCGGAACGGCCGACGATCCTTTCCTGAAGGTCGCGGCCAAGGTAAAAGATCTCACTGCGGACGAACGCCGCTTCGCCCTGCAATATCTGTTTCAGGCGAACCCGGTGAACATGATCGGCCGCTATCCACGCTACCATGCGCTTTGGGAGCGTTTTCGCGGAGCGGGCGATTCCGCCGAACGGGCCGAAAAGTATTTTCAGCCGCAGGACTTCACCGATTTGCAAGTGCTCTCGCAGATCGCGTGGTTCGACGAGTTCTTTCTGGAAGATCCGGATATCGCGGCGCTCATCAAGAAGGGTCAGGGATTCTCGCTCGAGGATCAAGCACTGGTGATCGCCCGCCAGCGCGCTTTATTGGGCACTGTGCTGCCCGCCCATGCCGCCGCCGCACAGCAGGGCCGAATCGAAATTTCAACTTCGCCCTTTTATCATCCCATTCTGCCACTGGTGTGCGACACCAACATGGGTTCCGTTTCGACCCCTGGACTGCCCCTACCCCAGAACCGTTTTCTCCATCCAGAAGACGCGCGGGAACAACTCCGGCGCGGACTGGATCTGCATCAGGAAGTCTTCGGCGTTCGGCCAGTGGGCGTTTGGCCTTCCGAGGGCAGCGTGTCGGAAGACGTTTTTGCCATTGCCCAGAAGTTGGGTGTGAAGTGGATGGCCACGGACGAGGGCGTTTTGGGACGAAGCCTGGGAATTAATTTTGCGCGGGACGGCGAAGGCCGTCTCTCCACAGAAAACGCCGAAAAGCTGTATACCATTCACCGCTTCGAAAACAATTCGACGGAAATGCATTTGATCTTCCGCGATCACACCATCTCAGACTTGATCGGATTCGTTTATTCGGGGATGCCCGCGCAAGACGCGGCCAACCACCTCATCCACAATATCAAGCAAGCCGCGCAGCCGGTTCTCAGTCAAGGACGGGACGCCGTTGTGTCGATCATTCTGGACGGCGAAAATGCCTGGGAATACTACCCTCGGTCGGGTCGCGAATTCCTTCGCCGTTTCTATGACGCTCTGCAGCGCGAAGCGGGAGTCGAAGCGGTCACGGTATCCGAGGCAATCGCCCGCCATCGTGACTTCGGCAAGCTTACCTCTTTGGTTCCCGGCTCCTGGATCAATGCCAACTTCAACGTGTGGATCGGCGCTCCCGAGGACAACCGCTCCTGGGATTATCTCTACCACGCCCGCAACTTCTATGCGGCGAATGCACCTCGGGCGAGCGAAGCACACCGCAAACTGGCTTTCGAAGAACTGCTCATCGCGGAAGGCAGCGATTGGAACTGGTGGTATGGTCCGGAACATCATTCGGCAAATGACCGCGAATTCGACGAACTGTATCGCAAGCATCTTTCCAACGTGTATCAGGCGCTGGGCGCGATCCCGCCCGATTATCTCGCTCAGCCGATTGCTGGTGTGGAGACTCGGCCCGAGTTCACGCCTCAGACTCACTACATTCATCCGCGTATCACGGGCGACATGGTTCGCTATTTCGAATGGATGGGTGCTGCGGTGTATACCGCGGACCACCGCGCGGGCGCAATGCATGGCAAGCAGTTTCTGGTGGATTCGGTGTACGCGGGAATCAATGACACCTATGTCTACGGCCGCCTGGATTTCGTGGGCAAGCCTCCCGAGATGGATTTTGATCTAGTAGTCAATCTCGAATCCTGGGCAGCGGATGCACAGCGTCCCCGGCGCGCGTTGCGAGTGGATGTGAAAGTCGAGGCCGGCATAACACGATCGTGGCGAGTCTCCTCGTCAGATGAAGAACAGCCCTTGGCGACGTTCGACCGGCCCTCCGAAGAAGTCAAGATAGCCTTGCTGCGAAACTTCGAATTCAAACTCCCGCTGGCGTGGCTGCTGGCGAAGCCAGTGGCGTCCGCCGGCAGCGCCGAAGGAAAAGCGGCCGCCCCGGTGACGACTCTGTTACGCCTCCGCTTCAGTCTTTGGCAGAACCATCTGCCGGTTGACGCGCTCCCTCTTGAAGGGTGGATCGAGCTGCGTCTTCTCAGCGAAGAAGACTTGGCTGCATTAGCGTTCTGAGCTCCCATTTCCTGGTACTCGAGAATCCGCCCGACCAGCCGGAACCCCGATCAAAGAGAATAAACACTCAGGATTAAGTTTATTGTTGATTAGCCCTTTTCTTTCCAGTCGTGAAGGGGCACCATTGCACTCAGAGGCGTTCTGGTTCGGAAAGGAGAACAGCCATGACCGAGCAGCCTCACGAAGTGCCGCAGCAGGAGCGAAGAAAATATCCACGCACCAAGGCCACGATTGCAATTGAGTTCAAACCGGAAGGCGCAGCCGTCGCCAGCCATGCCGAAACCGCCGACCTCAGCCTCAGCGGATGCTACGTGGAAATGAGCTTCACGCTAGCCGTAGGGAGCAATTTAGATATTGTTCTCTGGGTTGAAGAAGCACGGTTGGCAATGAAGGCGGTGGTCGTAACTCACCATCCGCAATTCGGGAACGGGATCAAGTTCCTGGACATGTCTCAGGAAGACCAAGCCAGGCTGGCACATTTTCTCAAGGGTTGCGAGGATGCCTCAAAAGGAAAGCCGGAAGCAACCGCTTCCGGCTGATCAGAACCAACGGTAAATCAGTTTCCAGGAGTGCTCGGCGCTGGAGTCATTGCTAACGGACGGCTCAACTCCATGGTTAGCAGAGTGCCTGCAGGCAGTGTGGCCGAGTTCTTCTTGACCAACCAGTGAGTCACGGTCGCACTGGCGCCGACCGCTCCACCGATAAGAACCCCTTTGCCGCCGCCAATCAGTCCTCCTATGAGCATGCCGCCGCCGGTGCCCGCCCCCATCTCGATCAGATCGTTGTTGTCGTACCCTTTGCCCTTGAACTGCCCCTCGTTGTTGACACTCGTTCCGTTGTACAAGTCGGTCTTCTCGAGCGTGGCACTGAGGACAAAGTAGTCGCCGTTTGGCATGATCAACGTGTCTGGGAAGATGGTAATCGTAGGCTTGCCCGAAACCCGGCGCGGCTCCGTGGCATTCACCACGCGTCCCTGAACCGTGGCGCCGATCGGAATCACAGCTTTTCCATCGAGCATCACCGGGTCGGTGACTCTGCCAGAAAATGGCTCCCCACTCTTGCTCGAGGTCGTCAGCGTCTGCACCAGTTTTACTTTGAGGTTTGTGCCCGCAGGCAGTGAGATATTGTTTTGTGCTACCGCACCTACCGCCAGCAGCACCACGCTAAGCAATGCAAGTTTCTTCATTTCGCCTCCTGAATCGGTCGCAATTTTTCAAACGTCTTGTATAACAAATCAAACCGTAGCCGCCAGTTTCCGGACCGCCTCCATAAGCTTCTCCATCGGCGCCCGATCCGTCTGGCTCTCCCCGCGATAGATGTAACGCACCGTGCCGCCGCCATCGATGAGCAGCGTAGCCGGATGCGCGATATTGATTGCATCCGTCCCCAGCCGGTGATACAGCCCGTACGCTTTGGTCACCGTTCGATCTTCATCCAGCAGAAACGGAAACGACACCGGATGCTTTGCCAGAAACTTCGCCGGCTTGAACATTCCGTCGCGCTTCTCGGCGGCGATAAATGCGGCTTGTGCCCCGGCTTGTTCGAGTTCGCTTTTCACTGGCTCAAACTGGGCCATGCGTCTTACGCAGTTGGGTCACCAGGTGCCACGCAGGAATTCCAGAATCACCGGCCCGCGCGCCCGCAGATTCAAAAGCGAAAAAACACCTTCGCAGTTGGCTGCGGTAAGTGAAAAATCCGGCGCACGCGACCCAATTCCCAGAGTTTCCGTGCGATTTTGCATCTGGAATCGACTGTAAGGTACCTGCTAGTGGAGAACAAGAGCGGATGCGGCAAACGAACCATCGGAGGCACGGGGTTTCGAGTGTGGTGCGGGGGGGCGTCGTCAGTGTGATTTTTGTGAGCGCGTGAACATCCTTACCGTCCGTGCGTCACCGACCCACGCCGTCCCAGTGATTTATAATCGCCACTCTTGTGAAGCGACAAAGGACGCACTCATGCCGATCATGAATATCGCTGATATCCATGCCCGTGAAGTTCTCGATTCACGCGGCAATCCAACCGTCGAAGCGGAAATCACACTGGCCAACGGAACCACCGGACGCGCAATTGTTCCCAGCGGCGCCTCGACCGGGGAGCACGAAGCAGTCGAACTGCGCGACGGTGACAACCAGCGCTTTCTTGGTAAGGGCGTGCTGAAAGCGGTCGAGAACGTGAACGGCGAGATCGCCGAGGCCCTGGCCAATTTCGATGCCTCCGACCAGCGCGCACTCGACCAAAAGATGATCGAGCTCGATGGCACCGAGAACAAGGGACGCCTCGGCGCGAACGCGATCCTGGCTGTCTCCATGGCGGCGGCCCGCGCATCGGCCACGGCCTTCGGCTTGCCTTTATATCGATACCTCGGTGGCGCCGGCGCCAACACGCTGCCTGTGCCCATGATGAACATCCTCAACGGTGGCGCCCACGCCGATAATAACGTCGACTTCCAGGAATTCATGGTCATGCCCGTCGGAGCCGAATCGTTCTCCGAGGCGCTGCGTTGGGGCGTTGAAGTCTTTCACACTCTGAAAGGCGTGCTGAAGAAACGCGGCTACAACACTGCCGTCGGCGACGAAGGCGGGTTCGCGCCTTCGGTCAAATCGAATGTCGAAGCGATCGAGGTCGTGCTCGAAGCCATTCAGCAAGCCGGATACAAGCCGGGGGAAGAGATCGCTATCGCCCTCGATCCCGCAGCCAGCGAGTTCTACCAGGATGGCAAGTACGTCTTTAAGAAGTCCGACAAGTCCGCGAAGAGTTCCGACGACATGGTGCGCTTCTGGGCCAAATGGGCAAACGACTATCCCATCATTTCGCTCGAAGACGGTTTGTCCGAGGAAGACTGGGACGGTTGGGAAAATCTCACCAAAGAGTTGGGCGACAAGATTCAGCTCGTCGGCGACGATCTGTTTGTGACCAACGTGCAATTTCTGCAGGAGGGAATCGACAAACACGTAGCGAATTCGATACTCGTCAAAGTGAATCAGATCGGCACAGTGAGCGAAACGCTGGATGCGATCGATCTGGCTCGCCGTAACGGATATACGTCAGTGATTTCACATCGGTCGGGAGAAACCGAAGACACCTTCATCGCCGACCTCGCGGTTGCGACCGGAGCAGGACAAATTAAGACGGGCTCCGCCTCCCGCACGGACCGCATCGCAAAATACAACCAGTTGCTGAGGATTGAAGAAGAGTTGGGAGGCGCCGCGAGATTTCTGGGATTGAAGGCGCTGAACTACAAAGCCAACGCAGCGCAATAGACTCACCTATGGCTCGAAGCGAATACTCCGTCACAAGGGCAAGGGAAAGCGGTAGGGATTCGCCCAGTCGCAACCGAAGCATCTTCATTGCTTGACTTAGTCCATGACTTAGCTATACTAAGCTCATGGAAGTCAATATCCACGAGGCCAAAACACACCTGTCCCGCCTGCTCGAACGCGTGGCCATGGGCGAAGAGGTCATCATCGCCAAGGCAGGGAAGCCGGTGGCGAAGCTGGTGCCCGTAGCCCCAGGCGCTCGCAAGTTTAAGCTGGGTTCGGCGAAGGGCGAGTTCGTTGTTCCTGACGACTTCAACGATCCTCTGCCGAAGGAGATCGAGGACCTCTTCTATAAATGAGGGTTCTCCTCGACACGCACACGTTTCTTTGGGGAATCACTGAAGAATCGAGGCTGTCCGAGAGAGTGCGCTTGCTGCTGCCCTCAGCGCAAACGTGGTTCAGCGTCGCCAGTGTGTGGGAAATCCTGACCAAAGTACAGATCGGCAAGTTGTCGCTACCTCGTCCAACCGGGCTGTTTGTGACTTCGCGGCTGGCAGCGAACGGTGTTCAGATCCTGCCTGTCACGCTGGAGCACGTGCTGCGGATCGAGAGCCTGGAACTTCACCACCGCGACCCATTCGACCGCGTCCTGATTGCCCAAAGCATCGAAGAAAAACTACCACTGGTCACTGCCGACCCTCACTTTGCGCGTTATCCTGTCGAGGTAATCTGGTAGGCTTTTTCGGAGAAATTTATGAAGCATTTCCTTCTTAGCGTGATTCTCCTTCTGTGTGGATCCGCAGCCTTCGCGCAACAACCCACAACCCCGACCGGCGATGCCGCCGCTACAAAAGAAGACATCCAGCACTTGTTCGACGTGATGCAAATTCACCAGCAAATGCGTCAGGTCATGGACGCCATGATGAAACAGCAAACCGCCATGATCCACGAGACTCTGAAAAACCGCTATCCGCAAACTTCTGCGGAGCGAATTGCCCGCGCCGACCAAATGATTGCGGAAACCATGAAAGATATGCCCATGGACGCGATTCTCGACGACATGATCCCGATCTACCAGAGGCACTTTTCGAAGACTGACATCGATGCCATGAGCACTTTCTACGCCTCCCCGACCGGCCAAAAAATGATGAAGGAGATGCCCGCCTTAACCACCGAAGCGATGCAGGCTTCCTACGCGCGCATGCAAAAGCAGATCGACACCATTCAGCAACGCGCCGAGCAAATCGTAAAAGAAGATCAGCAAAAGCCGAAGAGCCCGCCAGCAACCCCGCCGTCCCTGCAAAAGAATTAATATTGAGTGTTTCTCATCGTTACGAGATCCGTGTGAATCCGTGGCGGGTTCTCCGGTTTAGCTAGAAGCCAGGAGCTAGCAGCCAAATGCGTCCCAAACCACTCGTCCTAATCATCCTCGACGGCTGGGGCTATCGCGCCGAGACCAATGCCAATGCCATCGCGCTCGCCCGCAAGCCCACGTATGACCGCCTTCTGCGCGAGTATCCCAACACCTTGATTCAAACCAGCGGCCCCTACGTTGGACTTCCCGACGGTCAAATGGGCAACAGCGAGGTGGGCCACCTTAACATCGGCGCCGGCCGCATCGTCCACATGGACAGCACGCGCATCGAGGTGATGATCCAGAACGGCGAGTTCTTCTCCCACCCCGTCCTCGTCGCAGCCATGAAAAACGCTCGCGCTGGCGGCCGCCGTCTTCACCTCTTCGGATTGCTCTCCGACGGCGGCGTGCACTCTTACCAGACTCATCTATATGCGCTCCTCCGCATGGCCAAACAGAATGGGGTTGACCGCGTCTTCGTGCACGCGTTCATGGATGGCCGCGACACATTGCCGACCAACGGGGCCGGCTACCTCGAACAACTTCAGCAGAAGATGCGCGAATACAACACCGGAAAGATCGCCACCGTGAGCGGCCGCTACTACGCCATGGACCGCGACCGGCGCTGGGAGCGCATTGCCAAAGCCTTCAACGTCATGGTCTACGGCAACGGCGACGCCGCGAAGTATGTCGACCCGGTGCAGGGCGTCAAAGACTCCTACAACAAGGGGGTGACGGACGAATTCATCGTTCCCTTCGTCTGCGTCGACAACAAAGGCGAGCCCCTGGCCACTATTCGCGACGAAGACTCCTGCATTTGTTTCAACTTCCGCGCCGACCGCGTCCGCCAGATTACTCGCGCCCTCACTCGCAACAGCGGCCTCAACGAAAAAGCTGGACGCGATTTACCCGGCGCAGACGATCTCGATGCCACCATCCCCCGCGACCCCGTCCCCAAGAATCTGGACTACGTTTGCATGACCCGGTACGACAAACAGTTCGACCTGCCGGTCGTTATTCCACCCGAGTCGATGAACAACATCCTCGCCAACGTGATGGGCCAGATGAATCTCCGAAACCTGCGCGTCGCCGAGACCGAAAAATATGCCCACGTCACCTACTTCTTCAATGGCGGCGTGGAGCAGCCATTCCCCGGCGAAGAACGCCTGCTCGTTCCTTCGCCCAAGGTTGCCACTTACGATCTGAAGCCAGAGATGAGCGCCGCCGGTATCGCCGATGCTGTGGTGAAAGCCGTGGAAGGCGGAACCTTCGACGTAATCATCGTGAACTTCGCCAACGCCGACATGGTCGGTCACTCCGGCAAGATCGAACCTACAGTGAAAGCTGTAGAAACGGTGGATGCCTGCCTCGGCCGCATCGAGCCTGCAGTGCGGGCCAAAGGCGGCGCAATGCTCATCACTGCCGATCACGGCAATGCCGAAATGCTGATCGATCCCGTGACCGGAGGTCCGCATACCGCGCACACCACGAATCCCGTGCCTTTCATTGTCGTCGCAGGAAACGGCAACCAGTTCACTCTCAAGACCGGAGGCTCGCTACGCGACATTTCTCCGACGATCTTAGCCATGCTCGAGATCGAAGAACCGAAAGAGATGACCGGACACGATTTGCGGGTGCCGGTGAAAAAGAACTGATCGTACCACCTGAGCCAGTCAATCACCCGAAGTGCAAAACCTTTCATCTTGACCGCCACGGTTAGCCGGGACGATAATTAGCCGCTTCAACCGCCTCACGACTTTCCGCCACAGTCGCGCGGTAGCAACGCAGTTCGCGCCACGATGAGAATCGCGTAATTGGTTTTGACGGGGCTCCATTCCCAGTGCGGGCGGGCAGGGGAAAAATTCAGAACAACTTTCTCTAGGAGGAGAAATCAGTGAAACGGTCCATTCTGGGTGTATTGCTAGTTCTAACGTTCGTCGCCGTCGGTATCGCAGCGGCGCCACCGTTAACCTTCACGTTCAAAGACGTCCACGCCAACAAGACGGCGCTGGAGACGGACACCTACGGCATCAACAATGCTGGCGTCATCGTCGGAGACTATGTCGACTCCAAGAGCGTTCAGCACGGTATGATTCTCGCCGGAACAAAGTTAACCACCGTTAATAACAGCAGTTGCGAGGCTATCGCGGGCACCGGTGGGATCTCTTTCTACGGTGTCAACAGCGCGGGCGCAGCAGCGGGCTGGTGCACCAGCGCCAAAACCGGCCTGGACATTGGTTTCGTCTACTCTAAAGGGAAATTCACTCCGGTCAATTTCCCGAAGTCCAATGGAACCCAGGCTACCGGCATCAACGACAAGGGAGAGGTTGTCGGCCTGTATCTCGACTCCGCCAACCTCACGCATGGCTTCTCCAAGATCGGCACCAAGTACAAGAGCATTGATGTGAAAGGCGGCACCAATACGGTAGCTTGGGGAGTCAATAATGCTGGCCAGATCACTGTATACACCACGAACTCGGCTGGCACTTTCGATTCTTACCTGGTAACCGGGACGAAATTCAAGAAGATCGACAACCCGGGCGCGGGATCGACCGGTACCATCGTCCATACCCCCAGCAATGTAGGCGACATCGATGGCACCTACTACGATACCGCTGGCACCGAGAAAGGCTGGCTGCTTCACAAAGGCAAGTACTACGATGTCGTGGATCCCAACGGCGTTAGTCGCGCCGACGGTCTCAACGACAAGTCTGTACTCGTAGGACGTTATGGCTCCGGCTCGTTCGGTGGCACTGGTTTCAAAGCAAGCTACAAGTAATACCTCCGCAGCTCGCCGCCTCAATGCCCGTCCCAAGGCATTGAGGCGGGCCGGGCTTTTTTAGATTGCCTGACAAAACATTCGAGAAATCGCAGGGTTGACTCTCGATCCTAGCGGACGGATAATGACCCAGTTCATAGGAGGTTCTATGAAACGCTCTCCCCGGCAGCACTTCATCCTTTCTGCCCCACTCCAGCAACGGCTCAACTCCTACGCACTCGCGGCCGGAGCAGCCGGGGTCGGAGTGCTCGCCGTGACCCCACCCGCGGCTGCTAAGATCGTGTACACCCCGACGCACAAGGTCATCACCTTTACCCACGCGGTCGCTCTCGATCTGAACCACGACGGCAAAACCGATTTCACTTTCCACGAGACGTTCATTACCACAACCAGCGTCGGCGAAAATCATTCCCTGATCTTGTCGGCTCTGCCTGCGCACCAGAAAAACGAAATTTGGGGCAACGGCCGCCATGCCTCGGCCCTCGCCGCCGGAGTCCAGGTCGGCCCTAAGGGCAAATTCTCCGTCTCCAAGAAAACCATGGCCGTCGACTATTACGCCGACGGCACCGGAGGCAGCGGCACCTGCGCCGGCCTGTGGAACAACGTCAAAAATCGCTACCTCGGCCTCAAATTCACCATTAACGGAACCACCCATTTCGGCTGGGCGCGCCTGAACGTCACCTGCACGACAACGTACCAAACCCACAAGGTTACCGGCGTATTGACCGGCTACGCCTACGAGACCATCCCGAACAAGCCCATCATCACGGGCAAGACCAGAGGCCCAGAGGATGACGATCAACCGGCTCCCGCATCGCTTAAGACACACCCTTCCGAACCGGCCACGCTAGGCGCGTTAGCGCTAGGAGCGCCGGGATTGGCAATCTGGAAGCGCGAGGAATCTGTGTCCCCCGCACCCGCGTGCACCTGACCTTGAGAAACCGAGTGTTGTCTGTAAATCCCCTACTACGCTCACCGAGGGATTCTGAGCGCGATGGCCTTCCATGAGAAGGCCGGCCTGATTTCGTGACTTAGGAAATCGGATGGCCACCGGGTGGGGATAAAGTACAAGTAACTATGGGAGAGGCCCAACAGGTGCCTATCGCTAGTTCAAATCGGCACATTTTGGAAAAGGACATTTGAAGTTGCAGTTCTCCGGCCGCCATACGCGAGGCTTTCAGCCATGGCTGCAAATGGTTTCATCTGGTGCGGTCCACTCTTTTTAGAGTAAACTTCCTGCCCAGCGTACGCGGAGGGATCTCGTAATGACTACAAAAGTGAAATGTGCAACCTGTTCGTTGCTGGCGCTGCTTCTTGTCACTACCGCCGCCGCGCAAAAATATACTGTCACCGCCCTCGGGGCCCTGCCGGGATTCACCAGCAGCTATGCGGACGACAACAACAACACCGGTCTGGTCACAGGCTGTTCCGACAACTCGGTATATCCGACGGTGCCGTGCACCACCAACATCGCGGCCGATGCCTTCCTCTGGAGCAGCAAAGGGTTTCAGGATTTAGACCATCTATCCGGTGACGATCAGAGCATCGGATATGTTGTCAATGATTCGGGCGTGGTCGTGGGCTCCTCGGCAAATACTACGACCGGCGTGTACCACGGCTTTGTCTGGACCAGCCCCGGCCCCATGGTTCGCTTGCCTGATCTGCCAGGTGGCAGTGGGTACACTTTTGCTACCGCGATCACTTCGAAAGGCGTGATCGTCGGCGAGTCAGCCACCAGCAACGGTGATGAGCATGTGGTTTTGTGGACCAAGAGCCAGGGTAGCTACCATATTCGTAGTGAGGGATGCTTGCCAAGTGCCCCTTACTGCTACGCGTACGATATCAACGAGAGCCTTCAAGTTGCCGGCACCGCCTACTTTTTTAACAATAACAGCAAATACCATGCGTTCCTCTGGGGCAAAGGGAAATGGAAAAACCTGGGAACATTGAAGGGAGGCAACAGCTATGCAGTCTGGCTCAACAATTCGGGCACGGTTCTAGGCGCCTCCACTTCGTCAAAGTATCCCAATGGAGTGGTCGTGTACTGGGATAGCACCGGAATACACCCCATCTATACGCTGCGGGGAGGAACCTCGAGTGCTCCTGGATTCATTAGCGACGCAGGGGAAATTCTCGGGGATTCTACCGTGACCGGCGGCGCCGACCACGCTTTCATCTGGACGAAAGCCACAGGCATGCAGGATCTCAACAAAATGATCCCCAAGAATTCAGGCTGGGTTCTGCACCATGCTTCCTCGATCAGCAACTCGGGACAGATCGTCGGTTACGGCACCATTAACGGCCTAAATCAAGCTTTCCTCCTGACTCCGAAACAGTAGCTGGAAGGATGAGGGTAGGCAAGAAGTTCGGCGACCAGAGCAACTATCGGGCTGCAACAGTTTTTCGGGCCGTTCGCGGAGCGGCCTTCTTCTGTGATCCTCCAGACCATCTCGCACGACTGCATGATCGAGAAGCTTGGCTAGGCGGCATGGGCGAGGCTGAGGGCAAGCAGCTTGGCCGCAAACTCGCTATTAAATTCCTCCTCAGAATCGCCGCCGATGGGCCACGTCGCCAAAACCTTGGCGCCTCTTCAAAGGCAAATTGCCAACCAATTCGTTGACCGGAGCGCGTGTCAGCTTCTCGCTCTGGAGGCAGACGCTTTAGAGTTCGAGCGCGCCGTGAAGGTACAGGCGTGCCTTGCCCGCGATCTTCACCCGATCGCCCGCGATTGTGCATTGCACGTATCCACCGCGGGCACTGAGTTGTCGCGCGCGAAACCTCTCCTTATCTTTATCCCTGCCCAAGCGCCCCGCCCAATAGGGAGCCAGCGTGCAGTGTATCGAGCCGGTGGCGGGGTCCTCATCGATGCCGACCGCCGGTGCGAAAAATCGGCATACGTAGTCCACGTCACCCTCGCCGGGAGCGGTAACAATCGCTCCGCTGATCCCGATGTCCAGTTTGGCAAGCGCCGCAATGTCGGGCGAGAGCGCTCGCACCTGCTCGGCCTGATCCACCACCACCAGGAAATCGCGCGATTTCGTTATTAGCGCCGTTTTCAAACCCAGGGCTGGTAAGAGGCCCGCTGGCGTCTCGCATGGTTCCGCGGGCATGGCGGGAAAATCCATTTCAAAACTGTTTTCGTTCTTGTCCTGAGCGACGGTCAAGATGCCGCTGCGGGTGTGGAAGCGAACCGGCCACACGTTGTGCTTCCGCAGCGCGAGTACATAGGCGGATGCCAAGGTTGCGTGACCGCATAGGTGGTCCTCGATTTTGGGTGTAAACCAGCGCAAGTCGAAATCACCATCCGCGCGAGCAACCACAAAAGCGGTGTTGCTGTGCCTGTTCTCAACCGCAATTTTCTGCATGGTGCTATCTGCGGGAAAAGCCGAAAGGATGCAGACCCCGGCCGGGTTCCCTGCAAAGAGCTCACCCGTGAATGCATCAACGTGGTAATACGGAATTGCCATGTGGTGCTCCTCTAGAAGGCTGCTGAGAAACTCCGATCCGGCGGGGTTTCGGGAAGGGCACGACTTCAGTCGTGCCGTTAAGTCCTCTAGAACCGACAGCGCTTTAGCGCCTGGGGTTCGCTTATGGCGGTGCAAATGAGTTTTTCAGCAGCCTGCTAAGCTACTGGATCCCTCTAGGAATCGCGCCATCAGAATGGAACTTTTCTTAGTGACCCGCCACCTTCTGCTTCGCCAGGTAGTCGTTAATCGCGGTGCCCCACTCTTTCCCATTTTCGCGGTCCGAGTTGCCCAATTCCTCAACGTGTTCGTTAGCCTCGGGATTCAGAGCGGTTCGTTCGTACACGACGTTCACTTTCGTGTTGGCCTGATCGATTTCTGAGAAGCGAACGTCGATCAGCACGACCATCGCCTCCGGGATGACGTACACATACTGAAAGTGCCGGGCGTCCATGTCAAACGATGTGTTGATCCAATAAGCGTGATGGTGCCCGTGGCGGACGGTAAACACCGCTCCCTGAATATCCTTCGCTGGCTGCGGATACAAGAAATGCGGATCCCAATGCCCCGCTGCCCACGCACGCTCTCCCTCCGGCCCAAACAACGGAGCCACAATCCGGTAAGGAGCCTGAACCGTGAACTCGAACTCGTTGCGAACGTGAACCACAGGACCGCTGGAAGCAGCCCGACGGTGATGATAGAGCAACGCCCCTACCGCCAGTGCACCCACTGCAAGGAAAATCGCCAAAGCCGTCTTCATCGCCTCCGCTCCTTTAATTGATGGCTGTCGGATGCCTTCAAAGTCATGCCGTAAAGCTTCTTGAATTGTTCAATCTCCTTGAGCGTCTCCGCAGAAAATGGCGCTTTCCCCTCGAAGGCGTGCAGCACGACTCCCTCCAACAGGTCGCCTAGAGTCATGTCTTTCAGTTCTGCAATCGCCTTCAGCACTTTCAACATTCGTTTTTCGAGCCGCACGCCGGTTTGAACGCGCTCGACTTCGACAAATGAGGCTGATTCTTTATCGCGGGTCATGTCGATAATATTACCATGGTACATAGGTACACGCACTCAATCTCTCCGAGACTGAAGCAAGCCATGTAGATCGCCAGTATTGCCACGCCCACGAGGGCATGCAGACAAAGCTCGGACCCTCAAGCGCTAACGACGATGGATAGGGTGAATGCCGCCGACGAAGAGAAAAAACAGGAACGAGACGAGGGCGATGAGGAGCAGGAGCGCCAAATCGGTCAAGCCCCTTTTCAGCCAGTGCGTCGGAATTCTGCCGGATCTGAACAAGATCTCGTGGAAGTAGAGAATCCACAACCCAGCCGCGACGCACAACAAACCAAGCCGGATGGTTGTGTAAGTGAGATGCAAAACGACGTAATCATACACGATGGCTTCGTTTGCTCAGGAGTCGACAGGGCACCCGGGTGCTGGCCTGGAGCGACAGAGCTCAAGCAATACGGTTCGTCTTGCGATCGTTTCCCCACCAGACTGCGGCATCGTCAGGACGGTTGAGCATCTTCGACAATTCTTGCTTGATCTGCAACAGCCGATTTTCACGCGCATCCGAAGCGGTCCGCTCAACCGGACTGTGCTGGCTCTGTTGCGAATACACAACGTTGCTGTTCCGCAGGTCGGTGATTTCGTGACGAAGGCTGGAGAGGTGTTCCGCGAGGTAAGGCATAATCCCAGCATACGCCTGAATCAGGCTTCCGTTTGGGTTTCTTCACCGAGTTGCATTCGCGGCAATTGACACGATTGCTGGCCTGCACAACAATAAGAACAACACCCAATCACAATGAGCGGAGAAAACTTATGGCCGAAGAAGGCGAATACCTAGCCGAAGCCCCCACTGGGTCAGGAGGAAGCGCCGCCAAGTGGATCGTGCCCCTGCTGGCAGTCATGTATGTTGCGGGCTCACTTTACTTTCTGTTCAACTTGCGCGAGCGCATCGACCAGATGGGCAAGGCTCAAACCGCGAGCAACGCGCAGATCGCAGAGCTTGCCAAACGCATGCAGTCTGCCGAGGCCGACTCCGAAACCCTGGCTACCCAGCTGGGCATGACCAAGAAGGAGTTGGCAACCCGCTCGGCCGAATTGCAGCGCGAACAGGTCGCACAGCGCGCCTCGCAACAACGCCTCGCCGACGAACAGAAGCAGCAGATGACCCAGGTGAACGGCGAAGTCGCCAGCGTAAAAACAGATGTTGGCGGCGTCAAGACTGACGTTGCCTCGACCAAAGCCGAACTCGCCGCCGCCGAAGCCAAGCTGCAGAGCACCATTGGCGACCTGGGTGTGCAGAGCGGCCTGATCGCGAACACGCGCAGCGACCTCGAAGTGCTCAAGCACAAAGGCGATCGCAACTACTACGAATTCACGCTGGTCAAGGGCGCGAAGCCCCAGCCAGTTTCGACCGTCAGCCTTCAGCTAAAGAAAACAGATGCCAAGAAAGGTAAGTTCACCATCAACGTCACGGCTGACGACAAGACCATCGAAAAGAAAGATCGCAACGTCAGCGAGCCCATCCAGTTCTACACCGGGCGCGATCACTTGTTGTACGAAATGGTGGTCTGGTCCGTTGACAAGAAACAGGCGGTGGGATACTTGAGCACGCCCAAGAACGCGCCCGTGCCCGTGACGAGCGGGCAATGATATGCGAGTTGTGTTCCACGTGGAACATTCTGCAATTAGCTATGAGCTAAGTATGGATTCTAACCTGAGCGCTGTCATTTGGTCAGGACCAGCGGGACTGGCTGGTAGTAGGCTTGGATTGTTACCTTCAGCGACTTGCGATTAATGAAGGCGTCCGGGGTTACAGGAAAGGCGACGATGATGGTTCCCTGGGTTTGACCTCCGGGTTCGATTTGGGATTCGCGCTCGAGCGGGTTGAGCGCGTGCTGTTTCAGCGTAGGGAAGGCCTGGAAATAGCGGTCGAAGTCGGCTGGGGAAGCGGCGTCGTTAGAGAACGTTCCGCTGCCGGAATCGAGATCGGACTTGATGGTGCGGATCAAGTAAGGTTTCTTGCCGTTGTTCCGGAGTGAGACGTTGATCGCCACCATCGTCAGATTCTGATTGGGAACTTCCACTGAAACCACGTCGTCGATCGATCCCGTCGCTGCAGATTGCGGGCGTTGCACGAATGCAATGAGGCCCGCGATTACCGCGATAATCGCCGCTCCGATGAGAACGATCTTCACGGGCGGCAGATTTCTTTTCGCGGTGCCGAATTCTTCTCCGATGTTAAAGGGAATGCCGGGTTGGGACGGGACCGGCGTAGGTACGCTCGGCGCGGGTGGGGGAGTTGGGATGTCCTCGGGCATATCTTGTCTCTGATTGTAATCGCTTTGGCGGCCGAAATCCCGAGGAGGCTAGCTCGGGCGTTCGTTCAATCGAGATTCGATTTGCGATCGTGGTGTACGTCTGCGATGTGTGAGTGGGATTCAAACCATTTCTGCCACGCCGCGCGCGATTACCCAAGGACGTGAGCGCCCGGTAATATCGGCGAGTGTCTGGCTTGTCTCCGCCGTAAAACTTCGCTTCACGCGGTTGAATGGCTTACTGCACGGTCAATGAGCGCCTGCTGGCTGTTCACAGCTTCTTGAGTGCGGTTTGAGTTTCGTACATAATTGCCATTCGGTTGCATGTGGCGTGCTTTTACGGTGTCGGCCAAATAGATGGCGAGAACCTGGTCGCGGAGATGGCGGATTAATTTGGGGTCGCTTACCGGGAATACGACTTCGACTCTGCGGTTGAGGTTGCGCGGCATCAGGTCGGCGCTGCCCATGTAGATCTCTTCCTGACCGGCGTTCTTGAAATAGTAAATTCGGCTGTGCTCGAGGAAACGTCCGACGATGCTGGTCACCCGGATGTTTTCGCTCACGCCCTTGATTCCCGGACGCAGGCAGCATATCCCGCGTATCAATAGATCGACCTTCACGCCTGCCTGCGATGCTTCGTACAACAGGCGGATTGCGCGCTTGTCGACGAGTGCGTTCATCTTGAAGATCAGGTGTCCACGCTCGCCGTGGCGCTGATGCTCGATCTCGCGCTGGATCATCTGTTCCAAATGTTCCCTCAGATCGACGGGGGCAACCAGCAGCTTTCGGTATTCGGGCTTGGCAGAGTAGCCGGTGAGATAGTTGAACAGGTCGGTGCAGTCGGCGCCGATCTGTTCATCGGAAGTGAACATTCCGATGTCGGTGTAAAGCTGGGAAGTAATGGTGTTGTAGTTGCCGGTGGACAGGTGAGCATAGCGCCGGATCAGATTTCCTTCCTGACGTACGACCAGCGCGGTTTTGCAGTGGACCTTCAGGTTCTGCAATCCGTAGACGACGTGGACGCCCTCACGCTCCAGCTTGCGCGCCCACTCGATGTTGCTCTCCTCGTCGAAGCGCGCCTTGAGCTCGACCAGCACGGCAACCTGTTTGTCGTTTTCCACTGCCTGGAGCAGAGCCTCGACCACCGGCGCATTCCGGCCCACGCGATAAAGAGTGATCTTGATGGCCAGCACGGCAGGATCCTTCGCGGCTTGCTGCAGGAAGGAGAGGACGGGTTGGAAGGAATCGAAGGGATGCTGAAGAAGAATATCCTGGCGGCGAATGGCGGCAAAAATGTCCTCGGTTTCCTCCTGAGGCTGCAGTGGGGCGGGGATTGCGGCTACGAACGGCGGATCCTTCAGTTCGGGACGATCGACCGCAGCGAGGTGCCGCAGGCGGCTGAGAGCCAGGGGTCCTTTGAGCTGGTAAACATCGTCGCGATCGACTTCAAGATTCTCAATCAAGATCTTGAGGACGGCGGGCGGCATGGCTTCGTTCACTTCCAGCCGGATGACGTCGGCGAAACGCCTCTGCCAGACACCTTCTTCCACCGACTCCAACAAATCCCCGGCCTCGAGTTCCTGAATGTCGGTGTCGGCGTCCCTGGTTACGTGGAAGGGATGAGCATCCAGGATTTTCATGCCTGGGAAGAGCAGCTTCAAGTTAGCCACGACCAACTGCTCCAGCCAGACAAAACATTGGCAGACCGGGTTCTTTGAGGCTTTTTGACGTGGAAGCGATTTCAGAGCAACGAATTGCGGGATCGAATTCGGTATCTTGACCCGGGCGAAATGTTCCACGCCTTCTTTGTCGCGGATCAGGACGGCCAAGTTCAGGCTCAGGTTCGAGATGTGGGGAAAAGGCCGGCCGGGGTCAAAGGCCAAGGGAGTCAGGGTGGGAAAGATCGTCTCGCGGAAATATCGGTTTAAGGAGAATCGCTGGGTATTCGTCAATTGCGAATAATCGGTGACTTCGATGCCGGTTTTGCGGAGGGACGGCAGGATTTGTTGTTGCCAGCACTCGTGCGCAGCCTGAAATAGTTTCGCCACGCGCTCACGGATCGCGGCGAGCTGGGCTGCGGGAGTCATGCCGTCGGGGCCGCTTTCGAGCACGCCTTTTTCGACTTGCCGCTTGAGGCCGGCGACGCGCACCATGAAGAACTCTTCCAGATTGGAGCCGACGATGGACAGGAACTTGACACGTTCCAGCAAAGGGACGGTTTCGTCCTCCGCTTCCTCAAGCACCCGCCGCTGGAAATCCAGAAGACTGAGTTCGCGATTCACGTAGAGCTCGGGATCGTCGAGAGGGGAGGCGGTGGGAGCGGTTGGGGTTGCAATGGTGGTGATTCGGCCGCGGCCGTTTCGACGGTCGGATTTCTTAGCGGGGTTTGTCGTCTTGATAGATTGGCGTATGGGAATCGCTTTAGCCATGGTCGCTCTGCAGGGCAATTGTAATTTGAGGAGAGTAGTTTCGTCTGCGGTCTCTAGCGTTGGGGCCAGTTTTAACCGGGTTGTAACAATCGGCGGATCGGTCCTTCGTGCTTTTTCGTCGCACTGGCATTTAGAAAGGCGTCAACCACAGAGGGCACGAAGGTTCACAAAGGAGAGCTTTAAGTTTCTGGTTGCGACGGACGGGCGTGGACGTCCGGGCCTACATTGGCCAGGTGTGCTTCATGGCTTTCGCGAACTCTTTGGCGGGGAGGGTGTTGAGTACGTCTTGTTTGGTTAGCCAGGCGCGGCGTGCTTGGAGGATGCCGTAGCGGATTTTGTCGAGGTGCGAGGTGTGATGGGAGTCAGTATTGATTACGATCTTTACTCCGTATTGTTTGGCTAATCGGAGATGGCGGTCGCACAGATCGAGGCGGTCGGGGTAGGCGTTTAGCTCCATCGCAACTTTGCGTTGGGCTGCGGCTTTCAAGACGGCGTCGATGTCGAATTGGTAGGCATCGCGACGGAGCAGGAGGCGTCCCGTGGGATGTCCCAAGAATGAGGTGTTTGGATTTTCCACGGCTTTGAGCAGGCGGTCGGTCATCTCCTGGGGAGTCTGGTTGAAATGGGAGTGGACGCTGGCGATGACCAGATCCATTTGCTCGAGGACGGAGTCGGAAAGATCGAGTGTGCCGTCGGAAAGAATGTCGACTTCGATTCCGGCGAAGATGCGGATTCCGTTGATCTTTTCATTTGCGGCGCGGATGCGCTTGATGTGCTCGAAAGCGCGCTGGTCATCGAGCCCGTTGGCGAATGCAAGATTCTTGGAATGATCGGTGATGGCCATGTATTTGTAGCCGTGGGCGCGGGCGGCCTCGGCCATTTCTTCTATGGTGTTGCGGCCGTCGGTTTCGACGGTGTGCATGTGGACATCGCCCTGCAGATCGGCCTGTGAGATGAGCGCGGGTAAAGTGTGTTTCTCGGCGGCGTCAATTTCGCCCAGGTTCTCGCGCAGTTCGGGAGGGATGTAGTCGAGCTTGAGTTTGGCGTAGATCTCTTCTTCGCTTTTTCCAGCGACGACTTTTTCGTTGTCCAGCTGGGCGAGGCTGTATTCGCTCAGGGTGTAGCCCATCTTTAACGCGCGCTGGCGCAGGGCGACGTTATGGGCCTTGCTGCCGGTGAAGTACTGCATGGCGGCGCCGAAGGAATCGGGGGAGAGAAGGCGAACGTCGACTTGCATGCCTCCGCGCATGCGAAAGCTGATTTTATTTTCGCCGCGAGCAATGATGTCCATCAAACCTGGCAGCTTGATGATGTGGTCAATCAGCTTTTGCCGCTCTTCATCGTCACAGCACGCTTTGCCGGTTACGAGGATGTCGAGATCGCCTACGGTTTCGCGTCCCCGACGCAGCGAACCGGCGGGCGTGATGTTTTCGATGCCGGGATAAACGCGGAGGTGCTCGATGATTTTTTCAGCTTGAGCTTCGGCGGCGTCGAGGAGAAAGCGTCCGGCGATGCGGCGATAATCCTGGATCGCTTTTAGCAGCTTCTGTTCGTGTTTTTCGCCCATGCGGGGCAGAGTGCGAATCTTGCCTTCCTGGGCTAATTTCTCCACGCCTTCGGGATCGCAGATCTGATACGCGCTCCAGATCAGGGCGATGGTCTTGGGGCCGAGGCCTTGAATCTTGAGCAACTGGAGCATCGAGGGGTGATATTTATTGAGCAGCTCGGCGTGCAGAGAGAGCCTGCCCTCTTTGAACATCTCTTGCAGGTTCGTTAGCATTCCCTTGCCGATGCCGGGGATGGCGAGGACTTGTTTTGGCTCTGCCATCAGATCTGCGATCTGCTGCGGGAAGGCTTCGATCGCCTCAGCCGCGTTGCGGTAGGAGCGGATGCGGAAGGAATCCTGGCCGTCGATTTCGAGCAGGTCGGCGGTTTCGTAGAGGATGCCGGCGATGGCTTTGTTGTCCATGTGAAATTAAGATTACAACCTGCGGATGCGGCTAGCCAATGCCCGGTGATTGGTTGTAATTTGATTCTGGAGTTTTCGGTGCGATGAGTTCACCAATTGCTGAGCAGCTGCGGGACGCAGTTTCGCAGGCGCGTTGGAATGAGGCTGTGGCCCTGCTGCAGACTTCCAACGCGCCGCAGGCGGCTGCGGCATTGGATGAGCTTCCGTTCGAGCAGCAACAATCCTTGTTTCGCCATCTGCCGCTGGATCTTGCTGCGTCTGTGATCGTTCATTTTCCCTACTATCACCAATATGTGCTGCTGCATTCCTTGCCCGCGGGAGAAATGCGGGCGCTGGTTGACAGGATCAGCCCCGACGATCGAATGCGATTGTTCGACGAACTGCCGGAGGAGGCGTGGCAGCGGCTCATGGACGAACTCTCAGGGGCAGCCGTTGTTGAGGCTCCGAGCGGGGGCGAGCCAGAAACCCAGCGTGAGCCGGAACCGCAGCTCCCGGAGCCAGGAGAAACGCTGATTGAAGGCCGCCAGATTGAGAAGTCTTATGCGCAACCGGATGGGAGGGACATTCAGATCATTGCTCCGATGGATCTGGCCGTCGAGTCGGGGATTATTTGCGCGCTGCTCGGGCCGTCCGGGTCGGGAAAATCGACCTTGCTGAGAATTCTGTCGGGATTGACGGCGGCATCCAGCGGCACGGTGCTGGTGCATGGGCAGCCGCTGGATGGGGGCGCTCTGAACATTGGCATGGTCTTTCAGAGTTTTGCTTTGTTTCCCTGGCTGACGGTGCTGGAAAATGTGGAGGCGCCGCTGGCGGCGAAAGGGCTGGAGCATCCGGAGCGGCATCGGCAGGCATTGCAGGCGCTTGCCATCGTAGGACTGAAAGGTTTTGAAAACGCTTATCCCAAGGAACTGTCTGGCGGCATGAAGCAGAGGGTTGGATTTGCGCGGGCGCTGGCAGTCGAGCCTGAAGTGTTGTTCATGGACGAGCCGTTCTCCGCGCTGGATGTGCTGACGGCGGAGAGCCTGCGACGCGAACTGTTGGAGTTATGGATCAATGATCAGATTCCGACGAAAAGCATATTCCTGGTGACGCACAATATTGAAGAGGCGGTTCTTTTGGCGGATCGAGTGGTTGTTCTAGGAACGCATCCGGCGAAGATCAGGGCGGATTTTCGAATTTCTCTGCCGCAGCCGCGCGACCGGAAGTCCGCGGAGTTTCTCATTTACGTGGATTACATCTACAAGGTGATGACGCAGCCTGAGTTGGAGTTTGGGCCGGTGACAAAGTTGCCGTCTTTGCGTAAGCCTTCGATGCAGGTGTTGCCGCATGCGACTGCGGGCGGGATGGCGGGATTGCTTGAGTTTTTGAATGATCGCGGGGGCAGGGAAGACTTGTACCACCTTGCGGAAGAGTTGCTGATGGAAGTGGACGATCTGTTTCCCATCGTCGACGAGGCGGTAATGCTTGGCTTCGCGGAATCAACCCAGGGCGATGTGCAGATTACGGCGGCGGGAAAGGAATTTGCGGAGGCCGATATTGCGACGCGAAAGAGACTGTTTCGCGACGCCGTCCTTAGTCATGTGACGCTGATTCAGCAGATCCGCAATGCGCTGGAGCGGAAATCGGACCGGGCCGTTCCTCTGGAATTCTTTCGCGACGTTTTGGATAAGCACTTCTCCCAGGAAGACGTTCAGCACCAACTCGATGCCGCGTTGAATTGGGGCCGATACGCAGAGATTTTCACCTACGACTCGCAGACTGACCGGTTGCTACTCGACGAGGCGGGAAACCTGGCCCATCCTAATCAAGCCTGAGAGCACCGATCTATTCGGCTTGCTCGATAATCGGCAGGTTCGAAGCGATCTGCAAATCCAGAATCAACTGGAGTTGATTTTCCACCTGGAAAAAGCGGACCACGAGAATGGTTGGGAGTGATTTCTTCAGGAGTTCGTAATATTTCTTTCTGAGAGCTAGCTTCTGTTCGTCCAGCGTCATGACTCTTTGCGCGAGTTGATCGGCTTTTGGGTCGCTCATGATCAGAAAGTTCTGGGCGTAGTCCTGGATGATCGCAAGCTTCTCATCGCCTAATTTTGTCTGTTCAGATTCGTAGTTCCGGTAGATCGGCCAAAAGACGGCCGCTTGCTGATCAGTCAATTGCATTTCTTCCTTGACGATCGCTTCTTTCCTGGCTTTCAAGTCGGTACGAAGCAGGCGGATGTAGGCTTGATCGTTGAGCTCTTTGCTCTCCGCTGGATCTTGAACCTTTTTTTCCTGCGCCCACAGGCCCGTTGCCACGGTTAGCGTCAGGACCGCGATCATGCATCGAATTCTCATGAGTTCCTCCCAAAATTATTCTTTGACTGAGTGTGACCTAACCCTACTGTGCGAGTGGCAGCATCACTGGTTGCGTCAGGTGGAACTCCAACTGGGCTTCGCTGGGAATCTGCACCTGGTCGCCTTTCTGTACGACCGTACCCACGCCGCCGGCTACTGCGCCAATCGCCGCGCCCATGCCAGCGTTGCCAGCAATGGCACCGATGGCCGCGCCCAGCCCGGCGCCGCCGAGAAGCCTGCGCGCGGATCGTTTTCCTGAGCTCTTGCCTTTCTGCGAATCAAAAACATCGGTCATGATCGGAATGGCGTTCCCATCGATCACAATTTGCGTCAGCTGGAGTTTCAGCTGTGATGAACCGGTGGCGCGTCCTGCTGAGTCGGCCTCGACGACCTGGCCATAGACCGTCGTTCCCGCGTATGCCACCACGTAGCCATTGGCAGCGAGGTTGGTAGATAAAGTGGCAGAGAATGTTTGACCGGTGTAAGCGGTGCTGGTATCCAAGCCGTCCACCATGCGGACAAGAAGGACTGTTCCGGGCGGGACTTGGACTTGCTGCGGTGCGGCGGGTGGGGGTGGCGGCGGAGTGGGGATGGGTCCAAAAGACAGCGACTGGACTTGTTGGGATGGATAGATCTGACTGGTTCCATCCGGGCCAACGAACTGAACCCCTGCCGAGCTTCGGCCGAGGAAAGTCCCGGTGATGACTTGGCCGTTGGTCAGAACAAGCGTGTCAGCCACGGCTGTGCATGCTATCCCGACACAAATTGCGCAAAGGATAAACACTCTCAGTTTCATGCGCCCCTCTTTCTTTTCCGTTTCCAGCGTCCGCATCGACGGCTCACCGGGCTGGTGAACTCGTTGCGCTGAGACACTGCATCTTACCTTTTCTGAAGCTCGCGGAGAATAGGTACGACCGACAAAGTTGTACCTGGTTTCCGGGCTAGAAAATAACCTTTCCCGCAAGCTGCATGTTGAACGGTTCGCCCGGTCCAATACCGGGACCACCGAAGAAATCGCCGATCGTGTCGGTAACATATCCACTGGATCCTACCGAGCCTCCCCCGGTCGCGAGATTAATCCGATTGAAGACGTTAAACATTTCCGCCCGAAGCTGCAACTTGAAACGCTCGGTAATTGGAATATTCTTGATGACGGAGACGTCCACATCGGCAAAGCCCGGCCCGTAAAACTTATTGCGCGAAAGATCGCCATTCGGATCGTCCGGCAAGCAGGTCGGCGAAGGCACACAGAATGCAGCAGGATTAACCCATTGCTCGCCGGTGGCCGCGCTGAAGGCGTACGAAATGCCGGCAAATGGATCGCCGATCAGGTTCAAGCCGGGGCGCTGGCTGCCAGACGCGCCCGGCCCGGGGAAATTAAACGGTTGTCCAGAGTGGAACGACAAGAGCCCGCTTAACTGCCAGCCATGCAAAAGGATTTTCGGCCCGTGTGAAGAGCCGGGAATATCGTACGTCCAATAACCGGTGAAGTTTTGGCGTGTGTCGAAGTCGCCGTTTCCGTACTCCTGATTCAGATTGGTGCCGTCTAGGGGAATCACGCCGCGGAACTCGGTTGCCTCATCCAGAGCGTGGGCCCAGGTGTAGGCGAACTGGGAGGTAAAGCCATGCCAGGATCGTATCTTCAGCACGCTCTGCAGGGCGTTGTAGTTTGAGGTCACCGCGCTATTGAATTGGTTGATGGAGCCGACGTTGGGATACTGAGCGTTGAATGTGCCATTCTGATTAATGTTTTCCGTGACGGTCAGCTTGCGTCCCAGACTGCCGGTGTAGCCCACCTGCAATACGGCGACGTTCCCGAAACCTTTCTCCACTTGCAGGTCATAGTTCAGGTAATAAGGCGTGCGGAAATTTCGGCCGACCGAGAAGACGTTATAGATATTGGCTCCGGTCACCGGATTCGGAATACCGCACCCTGGCTCAAGCGTGTAGTTCAGGCTTGCGCAAGTCACAACTCCCGGGAAGATCGATTGGCCGCCCTGCTGAACCGTCTGCCAGTTATAGGCATTCCGGCTGTAGTTGTCGACTGCGTCCGGACCTGCCGGATTGTTTTCCAATCCGTTGGCAGCGGCATTTGGCGGACGATTGTCGAGGAACGGACTAATCGCGGTCTGCTCGTAGAAGACGCCGAATCCGCCCCGCACCACGACGTTATCGCTATGCCCGGGCTGATAGGCAAAACCGAATCTTGGCGCGAAGTTGTTTTTGTCCGCCGGGTAGATGGAACCGATACCATCTCCCTGGATGACTAAGCCCCTGCCCGGTATGAAGACCGGGAGATTGTTGTCGCCATTGTGCAAAGGGCCGGCGTATTCGTAGCGAAGCCCTAGATTCAAAGTCAGGTTTGGTGTCGCACGCCACGCATCCTGCCCGAACAGAGCGAATGAGTTGACCAAGACATGCCGCTCCGCATTTCCCACAGCGATCGAGGATGAGCTTACATCCCCAGCCACAAAGTCCGCCAGAGCCAGCGTATTTGAGCATTGGGCATTGGCCGCAGGGCACGTTCCCGCCCATGGTCCTTGTGTACCATCGAAGTTGAAACTCCCCAGTGAGCGCCGGAAATAGAACTCGTCCACTCGCCCCTGACGCACTTCCCCTCCGAAGCGCAGCTCATGCGTGCCGGTAACGTAGGAAACGATGTCCGTCAGGTGACCGGTGATGTCGTTGCGGCCTTCTGGCGGCGTGATCCCCACCTGATCGAACCCGGAGATGACAATATTCGGGGCGCCGAGAATGGGCTGACCGTTAATCAGCGCGTCCGGGCTGAGGTACAGACCCAGGGCTTTCGTATCGAAACTGTTGTTGGCATCGTGAAATACCTGATTGAAATAGCTGACTCCGAAGAGCGCCTGATTGCTCAACTTGGGCGTGAGCTGCGAGTCTAATACCGCAGAGTAGTTCTCCACGCGGATGGGAGCGGCCTCAAAATAGTAGCCGAGATTGGAACTCGCCTCGACCAGCACCAAGGCCGCACCGGGCGGCTGGATTTGGTTTCCTTGTCCCATGAACCAGTGTCCCGAAAGATGTTCCTTGTCGCTGAAATTGTGATCCAGCTTTGCCACGTAGTTGTAGCTGTATCCAGTGGCGGGGTCGTTGCCGAAGAAGTTGCTGAGGGTGCCGGGCAGGGAACTGATCGAACTTGGCCACAGGGTTGAGAACAGGGTCGTCGAAAGGGTGCTTTGAGGGACATTGTATTTCGTCAGCAAGCTCTGAGCGCTCTGAATCCATGCCGACGACGGTTCGGTAGCCAGACCCGTTAGTCCGAAAATGTAGTTCTGCTTTTCGAAGCCGACAAAAAGGAATGTCTTATTCTTGATGATCGGCGCGCCCACGGTGAATCCGTAGTTTTCATTGCGGAGTCTGGGCGCTCTCGGAAACTCCGGAGTTGGCGTGAAGAAAGGTGAGCGCGCCGCATAGAACTCGTTGCGGTTGTAATAGTATGCCGTTCCGTGCACTTGATTGGTGCCGGACTTGAGGACAACGTTGACAGTGCCTCCGGCGTCGCGTCCGGATTCCGCGGTCGACTCGGTCTGCGTAGAGAATTCCTCAATGGCGTCAATGGGCATTACCACTCCGGCGATTCCCGAGACGCCACCCTGATTGATCGCGGGAATGTTATACCAGAAGTCATTGTTATCCGTTCCGTCCAGTTGCCAGTTGACTCCGTTGTTGCGAGCCCCGTTAATCGTGCCGCCTCCGTTGATTGAATAGCCTCCGTAGCCTGGCGCTATGGCGATCAATTGAGTGAAGTCCCGGCCATTGAGCGGCATGTTTTGTAGAGCCTCTTCCGGGATTGAATCGCTCTGAGTCGCGGTCGTGGCATCGACGGTGAGCAGAGCGGCCGACACATCCAGCGATCTGTTTTCCTGGGCAAGCGAAAGGTTCACCGGTAAGGTATAAATGGAGCCCGCCGTTACTCGCACCCGATCTGCGGTGTAGAGGGCAAATCCATAAGCCGTCACAGTGATCTTATAGTCGCCAAGAGGAAGGTCCTGCACGGAGAACTGGCCGTCCGCGGTAGTGACCGTGTTGTGGTTCACACTGGTTGCTGTTTCGATGGCGTGTACTTGAGCATTCGGAACAAACGCGCCGGACGGGTCGGTGACAGTGCCATTGATAGAGCCGCGGAATGTCTGCGCGCCCAGCAAGGTGACGTCTGATAACAACAAAAGGAACAGTGTGAGAACGCGCTTCATAAATTTCCGACTGATGTTCGAGAGCGAAATTCAGAGAAATAGAAGGCAAAGTCGGGAAAAACGTCAGAGCGGAACTGCATCAATGCATACTAACCGGCGCGGGAAAACGCTAAGTTCACGCCAGCGGGCTTAGTCTCATTTGTGGCGACGACTTTCACTGGAACCCGAACGGTGATCTCCGTGCCGCGCGTTAACTTCGACGCAATCGAGATCGTGCCGTTGACCAGCCTGACTCGTTCCTGCATGCTGACCAGACCCAGACCTCGGCCCTTCATCGCTGCTCCAAGGTCAAAGCCCATGCCAGTATCGCAAATCGTGAGATGAATCTCACCCGGTGTTCCCCAAAATTGCACCACGAAGTGCTTTGCGCCGCTGTGCTTCGCTGCGTTGTGCAAGGCTTCCTGCAGAACTCGGAACAGGGAGAGTGAAATGTCCGACGGCACCGGCGTGGGAAGATCATGGCTCTTGAAGTCAATTTCAAGCTTTTGCTTCTCGCCGAATTCCTGGCAAAAGCCTCGCATGGCCGCAACTACGCCGAGATATTCCAGCCGGGGAGAATGCAACTGATGGGACAAGGCTTGGATATCACTGGCGATGTCAGCTGTGTATTTCCGTAATTCGTCCACGCGGCTGAAAAGTTCAACGCTCAGGTCAGGCACGTCCATCTTGAGTCGTTCAAGCTCGATGGCGAGCAATGCCAGCCGCTGATTGATGTCGTCGTGAAGATCCCTTGCGATCCGGGTGCGCTCCTGTTCCTGCGCCTCAATCAACCTGCTGCTGACATTGGAAAGCGCTTCTTCTGCAAGCTTGCGCTCGGTAACATCCATGCACGATCCGATGTAACCGGCAAATGAACGGTCGGGATTGAATCTCGGCACCCCAATGTCGAGAATCCAGCGATATTCACCATCGTGCCGGCGCAGCCGATACTCCATTCTGAAGTCCTCTCGCTTATCAAAAGCCTGGGTGTAGGTGTTCAGGCACTTCTGCAGGTCTTCGGCGTGAACCCCTTCCGCCCAGCCGTTTCCAACCTGTGACTCAATTGACTGGCCTGTAAAGTCGAGCCAGGGCTTATTGAAATAGGTGCACAGCTTGTCGGTGCCCGACATCCAGATCAGGACAGGAGCCGTGTTTGACACTAAGCGGAAGCGTTCTTCGCTCTCCCGCATCGCGTCTTCCGCCCGTTTACGCTCGGTGATATCGTGAACCGTGCCACGAAGCTGCACGACGCGGCCGGTGTCATCGCGTTTTGCTTCGCCCCGAGCGATGAGCCATCTCGTGCTTCCATCAGGTCGGACCATCTCGAGATCGAGTTCGTACGGGGCTCCACTCCGCAAGGCTTCCTCTACGGCATTCTGCACACGTTTCCAGCTTTCTGCCGTGTAGAGCTTCGGGTGTTCCTTATAGTTGGGGGCTGGTTGATTGGGATCGAGACCAGCGATTCGATAAAGTTCTTCCGACCACGTAACCGTGTCCTTTTCCGGGTCCCACTGCCAGGCGCCTACCTTGGCCAGGTGCTCGGTCTTTCTTAGCTCCGCCTCTTTCTGCAACCGTGCTTCCTCGGCCTGCTTACGCTCAGTGACGTCCAAGCCGATCCCTAAGGCACGTTCGGGATTACCGTTGGCAGCGTAGTAAAACTTGCCCCGGTCTGTGACCCAGCGTATCGTCCCGTCCGCTCGCACTACGCGAAATTCTGCGGCGTACGGCTTCTGGTTTTGCATCGCATCGGCGAGCGCTTTCGAAACGCGCTCCCGATCGTCGGGATGCACCCGCTCATAAAATTCCTGCTCGCCCGGAAGATAGGAGTCGCCCTCGATGCCGAATATGGTCCCCAGGTCACCGAACCAAATGTTTTGTCCGGTCTTCAAGTTCCAATCCCACCCGGTTGATTTGCTGGATTCCATAGCCAGGCGAAGCCGGTCGTGGGCTACGCTGACATCGGAAGTGAACTCGCGGTTGGCAAGATAATCCTGGATGAAGACGGCGACGGCTAAGACGACCCCGGCGACCATTACCAAAAACAGGCGAATCTCATGGGTGCCAAACGGTTCATCGGTGCGGAACAGTTCCCAGACGCCGACAATCGGGACGGCAAGCACGGCGAGCATAGCCAGAACAGAGCTGTACGTCGTGTCCGTGGTGTCCAATTGAACGGTCTGCGCCAGCTGCGGTGCCAGTCTCTGGCCGTGCAGACCGATCCATACGAACCACGAGATGGCAGCCGTGAAAACCATTCCGATTAAGCCTCTTGCGGCGGGGAAAGAGGTTCCGGTCAAATCGCCCGAAGGGTCCTTCAAAGCCCAGACGACGTTTGCAGCCAATGAACCGAACGCATACAGGGCAGACGCCCCGAATAGACGCGAATAGATGGACTTCCAGGGAGGTTGGGATCGAAAGATCACCATGCCCAGAACTCCGAGGAGCAAGAGATTTTCCGTGAAGTAAAGACCCTCAAAGCGCAAGATCATGGCCGACGGCTGCGACCCATACTGGTAAGGAAACAGGAGGTAGGCGTAGGCAAAGACCCAAACGAAGAGTAAGACGAGAAAGTTGAACGTGGCCCGATACGGCCTGTGACTGGGTAATCGTAAATGGGGGCGTGACGCCACGGCCGCCATCATCAACACGATATGCAGAAATAGTGGAGGATTGTCGAACAAGAAGGCGGGAATCTTGCCATGCAGGACCACACTGTAAAACCAAGAACACGGGACCAGCGCCCACAGGCCAAATGCCCCTGCCAGGAATAACCAGAATAACCGGATGGTTTGCCTGCTCCGAACTGCATTGACGGCGGCCACGCCGCTGGCCAAGAGGAGCAAAAGGAGATAGGTGATTTCGCAGAATGCAACCAGGATGGGGCCTTGCTTGAGCGTGAGCGACAGAGCTGCCTGAGCTACCAGCAGGGCGAAAGCGATAGCCGGCCACGAATAAAGCCGCAGTCCTAGCTTAGGAGATATGGCAGGCATGCTTTCTCCCAGAGCAGGAATTCTGTGCGCATTTGCTGAACTGCCGTTGGTACACGGGTCGGGCAGAACAGGGCGCTGCGTTCGACGCCGCGCTATTAATGCAGTTCGGTCCTAATTGAGATTTGAGGACTCGCAAAGGTAATGGACCCCGTCGGTGGGCCAAGGCGAGATGGACACAGTTACCTGGAGACGAGTCGGATCAGCATCTCCCTCTGCGGCCCTCGCCTAACGGCACGCAACTAGCATTTTTCCTAGCCGTCTAGAACTAAACCGTTACGTTAAGAGATACAACTAGCAGTTTCACTAGTAACGCCCGCGCTGGGACCGGGGACTGTTGGCTCGCGACGCGCGTTTCGGTGTAGGGGTCGGAAGGAGATTCCGGTCGATCCCACTTGGCGTACCTGGGAGGCCAGGTTGTTGGTTGTCCGTGAAGGGAATCAGGCCGCGGCCCACCCTGACGTGAGCTGATGAGCTAAATATTGTGCGCCGGGGCGGTCGGGTGTATATTACGGCTCTGTCGGAAAGTCAAAACTAGAGATTCCGACGTAAGTCACCTGCTGCAGGTCAGTTCGCCGCTTTTTGAACGGACTCGATTGCTGCACGCGTTGCGATTACCCATAAATTTCTCTCTACTCATTGGTGGTGCAATGACAGGCCCGGAACGACGCCAAACTGCACGGACGACAATGGAGAGGCACGCCTATATCAACATCGAGCCGGACAACGGCGGCATCGTGTTGAATGTCTCGGATGGAGGATTGTGCTTTCACTCCTACGATCCGATTAAACCCAATGGAAATAATGGAAAGATCCGCTTCTGGTTCTCGGACCAGAATCAGCGAATCGAAGCCGACGGCACGTTGGCGTGGACGGATGAAACGCAAAAGGGAGGCTTGCGGTTCACTGCGCTGCCCCCGGAAGCCCGCGAGAAAATTCGCGGTTGGATCAACCGGCCTTCGACACCACTCCCTGCTGACTCTGGGTCAGCAGGGACTTCGCCGCGCGCAGTTCCCGCGTCCAACGGCTCCTGGAACACAAAGGCCAGGCCTAGCTCAGCAGAGCCCAGGGTACCGATTCAATCGAGCGGTTTCTCACGAGGTTTGGCGACCGGGCTCATGGTTTCCGTTTTGGTGGCGGGTGGGTTCTTATTTAATGGCTATCGCCGCGAGGTTGGGGTGTGGCTCATCCACTTGGGAGAGCGGTTTGCGGCGAAACCGGAACCGCAGATCTCAGCCGTGCAAGCAGCGTCTCCGGTTGTGTCGCCAGAGCCGCAACCGACGCCGCCAGCGCCGGCGACAGTCTCCCCAGCGCCGCAGATCGTGCAGCCAGCGGCACAGGCGGTGTTGGCAGAGCAGAAGACGATCTCAGCCGCGCCGGTGCCGGTGCCGGCTCCTGCTCCGCAAGCTGTGAAGGTACTGCCACAACCCGAAAAGCTCGCGCCACAACCTTCATCGAACCCCGGGAAGCTTCAGCAAGCGAAGGCCGAGATAGTTGAACCGTTATCGACTCCGCCCCCGGCTACGCCCAGCAGCGTTAGCAATCCCGCTCCCAAACCCGCTGCCGCGGCTGCCACTACGCCGACTTCATTGAAGGCGACGACACCTTCCGTCCCAACGCCCGCGCCCGCGCCCACCGTCGCGACCGCGTCCAACCTGATTCCGGCTAAACTCGACACCACTCCGAAGCAGCAACCTGCCACTCCACCCGCTGCGCAACGTGCCGCCCAATCGGCTGTGCGGACCGAAGAGTCTGGACCGACGAATCCGGCAGCGAATGCAGCCGCGACTTCAGAACTCTTCTTCGAAGTAGGCAAATTCAAGAATCCATCGCAGGCTCACGATGAAACCGACAAGCTGGCGCAACTCGGGTTTCCCGTAACCGCTGTCCAGAAGGGTTTCCTATGGACGAATTCCTACCACGTACTTGTAGGTCCCTACGGCGATGAGAATAACGCCAAATCCACGCACGACAATCTGGTTTCGAGCGGGTTCAAGCCACGAACCTTCGTAAGAGGCTCGCGGGACTTTACGCTAGGTTCCCCGGTGGTGCTTGCCGGTGCGCGTACCCCTGAGGGAGATTACATAATCCGTTGGGAATCGTACGTCGGGAACGCGACGGTCAAATTTCAGCACAACAACTTAACGGTTGCGGAAGCAGACGGGAAATGGGTGAAGCACGACAATAAGTACCAGCGCGATGCGTACGTGTACAAAAGAAATCCTGATGGATCGCGCACTCTCTTGGAAATTCACTTCGAGGGGATGCGTGAGGCCCTGGTCTTCTAGCAACGTCTTCTAAGAACTTCTTCTCACCAGTCATCCTGATCGACCCACTACTCTCTGTCATTCCGAGGAGTGAGGCGACGAGGAATCTGGGCTTTCGTCGGCATGCACGAAGCAGTCCGGTTTCGCCATGCACTCAATGACGACGCTTCCTATTTCCTGAGTTCGATGGAAAAAATCTGGCCTTCACTGGATTTGCCAGAGGCTTCGAAAAACTCTACGTTCGCCTTCATGCCCTCCAAATCGGTACAAGGATGAAGTTCGCCCCCGGGCGTGAAGTTCAAAGCAGAGAACTGAATTTTGAAGTAGTTATTGCTATGGAGGGGAAGCGTCTTGCCATCGCCCTCGACTTTCAATTCCATGATTGCCGGCAGGGAGCATTGCACATCCTTAATCGTACCCTTTACCCCGTGGCGCGGCCCATGCGGCTCTTCAGGCGCGGGTTGTTTGGATGTGCCGAGCGTTGCCTGCGCTGAAGATTGCTCCTGAGCACCGGCAGATTGACTTTCCTGCGTGGCTTCGCGGGACCGCTCTATTTGCTGTCGTGACGCCTGATATTGCTGGGCTGCCTCCAGCAGATTCTGGACCGCGTTGACCTCGTCTGGGGTCTTGGCCAGACTCGCGGCGTTCTGCAGCACGGCGATGGCGTCGTTGGGACGCTGCATTTGCAGCAAAATATTGGCCGTGCTCAGCCGGTAGTGAAGATTGCCAGGTTCCAATTGCACTGCGTTCAGGACCAGGGTGTGAGCTTCGTCGAGATTCTCGCGCCGCATTCCGTAAAAGACTGCCAGCTGATCGTAGGCTGGGGCAAAGGAAGGATTGAGTTTGATGGCTGTTCGCAGGCTGCTTTCGACTTGCGATTTGTTGTCGGAGTCGAGTTGTCCACCATTCATCGTAATGGCCGCGAAATAGTAATAGGCCAGAAAACTTTGCGAATTCAGTTTTACCGCCTGCTCGTACCACTCCCGCGCTTTGGCGAGATTGCCTTGGCGGAACTCCAGGTATCCCATGGTTTCATGGGCCGACGCGTTGCTCGGATCATCGCGAAGGACGCTTTCAAGCAGAGGCTTCGCATCCTTTATACGTTGGTTGTAAACCAGAAAGTCCGCACGCGCGGCATTCGCCTGCGCCAGGCTGAGAGCTTGCACTTTGAAAGCTGAATCGTCGATCTGGATGGAGGTTGCTCTCTTAGAATAATAATATTTTCCTATCTGGATGTATTTCTCGAGCTCGCTCTGCAGTAATTTCAGATCGCCAAAGGCGCGGGCGCCGGCTGTAACAGGGTCCACTTTTTCACTTACCAACTTCATGTAATCGTTCAAGCGGTGCGTATTCTGGTGGTCGTCTTCGATGGTTAGATAGTGTGTAAGGGCCCAAGACTCCGCGTAGAAGATGGACCCCTTGTTCTCTTCGTGGTAGTAGGGCGAATTGATATCGACGGCAAAAAGAGTCGGCAGCGGCAACAGCTTATTTTGCAGGAGGAGGACCCGGTCCTCCTCGCTTGGTTCGCCGACCAGCACTTCTTTATCGCGGATTTCAGTGGTTTGATAGAACTCGGCGAAGCCCTCATTGAGCCACAACGGCAGCCAGCTCGCAGCCTTCTGGTTCAGCAGATGTGTGTACTCGTGATAAACGACAGCGTAAGGATGCTCCCCGGGTGCGTCGAGTCTCATCAGAACGTAGTTCTTATCCGGTGCGCGCAAGAAAAGTCCGGCCAGGCCCAACTTGCCTTTGCCCAAGTAAGCTTCCGGTTCGAGGGCTCGAAAGCCTTTTTCATCCTTGATTGCCAACACCACGATGGGCGCGCCTGTATCGATCGACGCCCGGGGAAAGCGGTCCTGAAAAACGGCCCGCATTCGCTCGAACTGGTCAGCCACTTGTCGAGCCTGCTTTTCGCTCGAGTCACTCAGGACGATAAAATGCGGGCTGCGAACCTCCAGCCAGTTTTCGGGTTTGGCCCACGCAGAGGCTAGCAGCGCGGCGAGCACCGTGAGCAGCAAAAAGATACGTTTGGACATGTGGCGCGCCAATACAGATACATCGAAAAAGCGGACGCGTCAAATTACCGAAGACGGCTTCGATACCGTTTGGATGTTCTATGAGATTCGTTAAAGCAGGGTTGGAAAAGAAAAACCGGACCCAACCGGACTTGTCGGAAATGAAACGACAGACGCGCGGAGCCAGCGAAGTGCCGAGCCAGCCACGATCTCGTGAGGCAGTTCTCTGCAGCTTAATGTGTTACTTTACGAAGCCTTTGTAACATTCGAAGCCTGCGGACCCTTGGGTCCCTGGGTTATCTCAAACTCTACCTGATCCCCCTCTTGCAGGCTTTTATATCCTTCCGACGTAATTGCGCTGTAATGGACAAACACGTCGGCTCCGTCATCCCGGCCGATAAATCCATATCCTTTGGCATTGTTGAACCACTTTACCGTACCTTTCAAGCGTTCCACTTACGCCCCCTGGGGCACAGAACTTTCCTGAATCCAATCCATGCCCTCCGATTTTCCTGCCATTTTCCGGCTACTCGAAGAGGCTGTCAAGAGGAACGCATCATGGGAAAGCCACAAGAGAGGTGGCTATTTACGTTTCTTGCGGGTGCCGAACTCTTGAGCAAGCCAGAGCACGCCTGAGATCGTCTTGCCATCGTGAATGCGACCGGCCATTACCATCCGAACGGCGATGCTCAGAGGGAAAAATCTGGTCTCGATGACTTCATCTTCCTCCGGCTGCGCGATGCCGGGACGCAGGCCCGTCGCCAAATAAATGGACATAGTCTCGGCGACAAAACCGGGGCTCGCATAAAACTTCAGGATTCGCTTCCAGCGGGCGGCGGCATAGCCGGTTTCCTCGAGCAGTTCGCGTTTGGCCGCAGTCAACTCGTTTTCTCCTTTATCGATGCGACCTGCGCAGAGCTCCCAGAGATACTGCTGGGCAGCATGGCGATACTGGCGCACCAGCAGCAGGTGAGGCTCGGAATGGCTTTCATCAACCGCGAGAATCACCACCGAGCCGGTGTGGTGGACGATGTCGCGACGGCCGCGCACACCTGAGGGTTCTAATACCTGATCCGTGGTGACCCAAAAGGCGGGACCCCGGTAGGCCTCGACAGAAGAAAGAACGCGAGCTTTGGTCTTGGAATGGGATGATTTCTGCATACCAACAATATAAGCGACGAGGGCGACACTGGGTTGTGCAGAGATTTTGTCACTACAGCAATCCCCCTGATATGCTGCCCGCGATGGCAGCGAAACCACGGATTGCGATTGTCGGCCCGGGAAGACTGGGCAGAGCGCTGGCGCTGGAGCTAAAGCGAGTGGGATACACGATCTCAGAAATCGTGTCGCGCAGCAGCGCTGCGTCAAAGCGGAAGGCCGGTGATTTGGCTCGAAGAGTCAAGGCGCACTCCTCGACCAGCGACCGCGCTCGTCTGGATGCCGATCTTGTATGGTTCTGTGTGCCGGATCGTGAGATTGCGGCGTCGGCACGCCAGCTTGCTTCGGTTGTTGACTGGACGAAAAAAATTGTGTTCCATTCGAGCGGTGCCTTGGCGAGCGACGAACTGAAGTCCTTGCGCCAGCTTGGAGCGGCGGTTGCTTCGGTTCATCCCCTGATGACATTTGTGACTGGCTCGATGCCGTCGCTCAACGGAGTGCCCTTTGCGATGGAAGGCGATGCGGCGGCGGTTCGCTCCGCGCGGCAGATCGTGCGGGCTCTTGGTGGCGAAGCCTTCACCATTCGAAAGCAGTACAAGGCTGCTTACCATGCGTGGGGAGCGTTTGCTTCACCATTGCTCGTGGCGATGCTGGTGACTGCGGAACAGTTGGCTCGCAAGGCTGGGCTGTCCGCGGTGGAGGCGCGCAAGAAGATGCTTCCGATCGTGAGACAGACTATTGCGAACTACGCGGCGCTCGGAGGGGCTGGAGCGTTCAGCGGGCCCATCGTACGGGGCGATGCGGAGATCGTGCGCAAGCACCTGCAGGCGCTGAGAAAGGTTCCCGAAGCGACCGACGTCTATCTGGCGTTGGCGCGGGCGGCGCTGCGATATTTGCCAGCGCGCAATCGCACGGAGTTGAAACGGGTTCTCGACGTATGAACTCACTCTCGAGCCATCTTGGTCAGCAAATCCGCGCATGAGGCCACGCAGGCATCGGGTTCAAGGTGTCGAAGGTCATCAGCGGTGAAAATCCCTGTACACACCGCGACGATCTTGGAATTCGCCAAACGAGCCGCCTTGATGTCTTCGGGAGTGTCCCCGACAAAGCAGACCGTCGCCGATTTACCCAGCCGGCGTTGCACTTCGATCACACCTTGGCGGAAGATGTCCGCCCTGTTTTCGTGGTGATCGGTGAAGCAGCCGAAGGTAAAAAATTCGCGTAGTCCGGCTGCTTCGACCTTGAGCCAGCCGACGGATTCGAGATTGCCCGAGGCCACGCCCAGCAACTTGCCCGCAGCCTTTAATTCAGCGAGCACGTCGGGAATTGCAGCACAGACCGTGGGCGTAACGCGATGCGCGTTCGCTGACACCTCGCGGCGGATAATTTCCAGGGCTGCTGGAAGTTTTGCTTCGAAGCTGTCGCCTGAAACTCCAACGCGATCCAGAGCCGCGCGCAAGATCCCTAGGTCAGTTTTGCCGTGATAGGCAATCCCGTCAATCGTAGTGTCGACCTGGTATGCCTCGCGCATTGCTTGATGCAGGGCGTTGCGATGGACGCCGTCGCGGGTGATCAGCAATGTGCCATCAATGTCGAAGAGATAGGCATCCTCAGTCATCCACTGGAAGCCATTTGACTTGAAGACTTGGGTCTGAGTCTGAAATTCATTCATGATTTGTTCGCACTTGGTGAAGCCTGGAGCCTGAAGCCGGTTTTCTAGGTCAGCATCACTCGCGTGATTTCTCTTGCCTTGCCGGTTCGCTCGTCGCAATCCACCACGACCGCGCACAGGCGGACATCCCCCGTCGCTGCCTCGAATCGTGTCGGCATATTGCTAAGAAATTTGCCTACGATCAATTCCTTCTTCACCCCGATGACACTGTCGTAAGGCCCGGTCATGCCGACATCGGTGATGTAAGCGGTGCCGCCCGGCAACACACGCTCATCAGCCGTAGGAATATGGGTGTGAGTGCCGACGACGACCGTGACTCGTCCGTCGAGATACCAGCCCAGCGAAACCTTTTCTGAAGTTGCTTCCGCGTGAATGTCGACGAAAATAACCTTGGCCTTGATTTCCTTTAGTAACTGGTCGGCCACGCGAAAGGGATCGTCGTTCGAAGCCATAAAAACGCGTCCTTGCAGATTAATGACGGCATATGGAACGTTGCCTTTGCGACCCTCGTATAAACCCCATCCCGGCATGCCGGGCGGGTAATTGGCGGGACGCAACACGCGGCGAGCCGGGCTATGCGGATTCCCGTCGGCGGCGTTGAAGTAGTCGATGATCTCGCGCTTATCCCAGATATGGTTGCCGGTCGTAAGAACGTCAATGCCCATCTCGAAAAGATCTTCGGCCAAGGGCGGGGTGATGCCGAAACCGGCAGCTGCGTTCTCTCCATTGGCCAGCACGAGATCAATAGCGTGCTCTTTTACGAGAGCCGTGAGGCGATCCTTGACGATGGTTCGTCCCGGTCTGCCAAAAATGTCACCGATAAAAAGAATGCGCACGTGAAATTTACCGAGAGTTCGATGGTAACACGGGGTCTTGGAACTGCTTTCTTGCGCTGCTGTTGGGACTGGCCCAATGTCACGATCAAGGTGCCAGTTCTGCCGTTTTCAAAAAGTCGTAATTTCCCGGCGGGTTCAGCGTCAGATTTCGTACTCGTCGCGTGTGCACCATTACGTTCTCGAAGTACCACAGGTTGATGTAAGGCAAATCCTCGGCCAGGATTTGCTGAATCTCCGCATAGATCTGTTTGCGCTTGTTCTGATCGAGTTCGGCGCGCGCCTGGTCGATCAGCGCATCCACGCGAGGGTTTGAATAGTAAGTGCGATTGGCGCCGTGCGGCGAGAATTTCGCCGAGTGAAAAACATATTCAAAGATGTCCGGGTCTTCGTTACCTCCGACCCAGCGCAGGGAGTGCACCTGGTATGCGCCACGCGTGACCTCAGAAAAGAAAGTGGCGAACTCAAAAGTTCGAATGTCCAACACGATGCCAACCTTGCGCAACTGCTGCTGGAACACGGCGGCCATCAGCCGCGTGCTTTCTTCAGTCGAGGCTTTCATGGTGAGATGCAAACGCACGCCGTTCACGGCCAGATATCCGGCTTGATCGAGCAATTGCCGCGCCCGAGTGGGATCGTAGTCGAAGTGCGGCACATCTCCGTTGTACGCCCAGCTCTCCGGAGGAAGGAGGCTGTAGGCAGGCCGCGCGAAATCGCGCAGCAGATAGTGAATGATCGGCGTTCGGTCGATGGCATACGACAAGGCTTGCCGCACTCGCACATCTTTGAGGATCGGATCGCGAGTGTTGAACGCAATGTAAGCGAGTACCGTTCCCGGCGCGTGCAGCACCTCCAGATTGGGCTCGCGTTCCAGCGTCAGAACCATGTCCCCGGTCAGGGAATTGATCGCAATGTCGGCACTGCCTTTGCGCAATTCAAGCGCGCGAGTTGTGGCATCTGGAATCACGGCGAACCGCACTCGTTTGAGATGAGCCTTTTCTCCCCAATATGCGTCGTTGCGTTCAACGACGACTTCCTTGTCCGGCTCGGCGCTGACGAAACGGAATGGGCCCGAGCCAACTGGATGCCGGCTGATCTCATCGCCGGTGCCGTAGGGCACAATTCCAATGGCACCGTCAGAAACGTTCCACAACAAAGTGGCGAATGGCTCCTTAAGATGAAACACCACCGTATAGTCGTCGGGCGCATCCACTCGATCCACGAGCCGGTACGCCGCTGCTTTGGTGCTGCGAATTTTCCCTTGCAGCAGGGAATCGAATGTCCACTTTACATCGCGTGAAGTGAGCGACCGCCCATCGTGAAATCTCACACCCTCATGCAGGTGGAATACGTAGGTAAGAGGATCGGGAGTTTCCCAGCGCTCGGCTAGTCCCGGCCGAACGTTCAAATGGTCGTCGCGAGTGCATAAGTCATCGAAGAGCAGTTCATCGATGCGCTCCGATTGCGCATCCAGGCCAATCCTCGGATCCAAATTAGTGGGGCTGCTCTCGATGATCATGACCACAGTATTGGGATCAGGCCTGCCCGAGCAGCCGAGTACAGGAACCAAGGCTGAGAGAACGAAAAAAGTTCGGAACAGCAAAGAACATGTGGGCATAGCCGCCCACGGCTGTGCATGCGCCGCAGAGCGGCGAAAGAGCTTTGGCTCAAGCATACGAAATCTTTCCCAGAATCGCGGGCCGCTTTGCTCCGGTTGCCGACGGGACGTTCGACGGTTTTCGATTCCATGTCTGGAAGGCGAGCAACGCGAATGCCGCTGCCTCCTTCGCCTCCGAGGGCAGCCCGAATTCATCCGAGGTACGGATCTGCAGGCCAAGCGGTCGCAATTCGTTCGCCAGCATTGCCATGAGGGTCGGATTACTTGCGCCGCCCCCAGAAACAATGAAGTCTCGGTAGGTGCTGGTTCGATGTATTACGAACCGTCGAAGCGCATCCGCGATGGACCTGGCCGTCAATGCCGTGGCTGTGGAAACGATATCGCGCCGATCGACGCGCCCGCACCGACGGATGAAGTTCTGGGCAAATTCGCGTCCGAATTCTTCGCGACCGGCTGTCTTGGGTGGCTTACGTCGAAAGAATGGCCCACGCATAACGTCACTGATCACAGGATCGAGCACCGCTCCAGAGCCAGCAATTCTGCCATCGCGATCGAACGCCTTGCCAAACAGTTGGTCCGTGACGGCATCAATCAACATATTGCCCGGGCCGGTGTCGAAAGCCACTACTTCTTTGGGAGACGCGCTCGCCGGGATCGCGGTCAAGTTCGCGATCCCACCAATGTTTTGCACGATTCGGCCGACACGACTGTCGCGGTACAAAAGAAAATCAAGGAAGGGAACCAGCGGAGCCCCCTTGCCACCGGTCGCCATGTCGGCTGGGCGGAAATCGGAAACCACCGGAACACCGACGCGTGCAGCTACCAATGCACCCTCCCCAGTTTGCCAGGTGGCCGCAAGCCTTCGTCCCAGAAACGGAGCAGCCTCGCCCTGGTGATAAAGAGTCTGACCGTGGCAGCCCACAAGTTCGGCCTTCAGACGAAAGCGGCGCTGCGTAGCCAGAACCCCCTCAGCATAAAGTTCAGCGAGCAGGAAGTTCAATCGGGCCAAGTTTGCCACCTTAGCCTTGGTTGAATTCATCGCAGCCAACACAGCCCTGCGAACTTGCTTCGGGTAAGGGTACTCCGCGTGTGCCAGAAAACGGAGCCCGGGCATCCCCGCGCGGTTCCGCGAAGAGGTTATGCGGACCAGGGCGACATTGATTCCATCGGCGGAGGTTCCGCTCATCACTCCGGCAACGATCATGTCTGATCCTGCCGTCTTATCGTCGCCAACCGGACCTGTTCGCTAAACTCCCACAACTGGCGCGAAATCTTCTCAAGCTTGGCCGCGGCGGGAGCAGCAGGTCTCGAGCGTCTCAACTCTTTGGACTTCGTCTTGAACGTCAGCACACGCGTCACCGATTCCTTTGCCCGTCGCGCAAACTTGGCGTCGCGCTGCGCCTCCCTTAACAGCGCTTCGTACGAACGCGTGATGTGCTCCTCGATATGACAAATCAGGCAAATATCTCCACCGGCTCGGACGAATTCGACGGCCGCTTGATCAATTGGCGCGGCCTTCAGCACGCCGCCCATCTCGAGATCGTCAGAAACTATGAGCCCTCGATAGCCGATCTTCTTACGCAAGATGTCTGTAATCCATTTCTTCGACAAAGACGCCGGTGTTCGATCACGCGTCACCGCTGGATACGCAGCGTGCCCGACCAGGACCAATGGAGCTTCCCGACGGAGGGCACGATAGGGAGCAATGTCTGACTCCCACAGCTTCTTCCACGGCTTCTCCACATTGGGGAGTTCGTGGTGCGTGTCGAGATTGGCCTCGCCAAGACCGGGAAAATGTTTGATTGCTCCAAACACTCCTGCGGAGCGCAGCCCAGCGAGAAATTCACGTGCGTAAATCGTGGCTTCTTTGGGATCGGCAGAGACCGCACGAGAACTCATCACCTTGCGCGAGGCTTCAAATGCCAGATCCACAATCGGAGCGAAGTCGGTGTTGAAACCCAGGGCGCGGCAAGATTCGCCGATGGTCTTCCCATGTTTCCGATAGAGTTTGCGATTGCTGGTTGCGAAGACGTCGGCCGCAGAAGGTGCAGGACCAGTGACGTTGCGAAAGCGATCCACTCGGCCGCCCTCCATGTCCACGCAGGTGAACAAGCGCGTGGAAACGCAGGACTGGCATTGCTGAAGCAGCTTGTGCGTCTGCTCTCCACTCGCGATATTGCGTGCGAAAAGAATCACTCCCGCAGGCTGCAACCGCGTGAGCACGGTACGGAGCCGCGACGACATCTCGGTGCCATCGAAGCCCACGATGAGTAGTTGGCCGATCTGTCCGGAGATTGATGTCGTCTTTTTCAATCCACCTGCTTCTTCAATTCCGCCAACAGATTCAGCGCTTCGAGTGGGGTCAACCGGTTCAAGTCTACCTCTCGTAGTTTTTCGAGAACCGGCTGCGACAATGGCGTGAAGATAGTCAGCTGAGCCGGCGGGCGCGGACGTAACTCGTCGCTGGCCAACTGTTCAGTCACTCGTTGTTCCGCACTCTCATGTTCTGCCAGCACTTCACGCGCCCGCTCAATGACTTCATTCGGCAATCCTGCCAGCTTCGCCACTTCGATTCCGTAGCTGCGGTCTGCCGCGCCCGGTTCCACTTTCCTCAGAAACACAATTCCACTCGCGGTTTCTTTCACCGAGACGTGATAATTCTTCACTCCCGAAAGCCGGTCGGCGAGTTCGGTGAGTTCGAAATAATGCGTGGCGAAAAGAGTCTTGGCCTGCAGCCGTGCGTGGATGTATTCAACCGCCGCCCAGGCAATCGCCAGCCCATCGTACGTGGCCGTGCCGCGTCCCACTTCGTCAAGCAGGATAAGTGATCGCGGCGTTGCCGTGCGCAGGATGGCCGCGGTCTCCGTCATTTCAACCATGAAGGTTGAACGCCCACGCGCGAGGTTGTCGCTTGCACCGATGCGGGTGAAGACGCGATCCACGATTCCGAGACGTGCAGACGACGCGGGGACAAACGATCCCATCTGCGCCAGAATCACAACCAGGGCGGCCTGCCGCAGATAGGTTGACTTGCCGCCCATGTTCGGGCCGGTGAGAACCAGCACCGTATCTGTGGTTGAGTTGAGATAGAGGTCGTTGGGCACGAAGCGCTCGCTGCCGCCCGCCATTTCCTGTTGCTCGATTACAGGATGCCTTCCAGCAACGATCTCGATATCCGCAGAAGCGTCAAAGTTGGGCCGGCAGTAGTTTCGCAGAGCCGCCACATGCGCTAATGCAGAAAGTACGTCCACTTCGGCCAGTGCCAACGCCGTTTGCCGAATGCGTCTGGCTTCCCCAGCAATGGCCGAACGCAACTCCACGAACAGACGCCGCTCGATCTCCACGATCTTTTCCTGCGCATCGAGGATCTTCGACTCATACTCCTTTAGCTCGGGAGTCGTGAAGCGCTCGGCGTTGACCAGGGTCTGCTTGCGCTCGTAGTCGGGCGGAACCAGATGCAGGTTGGGTTTCGAGATTTCGAGGTAATATCCAAAAATGGAGTTGAACTTGACCTTCAGCGAATTAATTGCGGTGCGCTGTCGTTCTCGCTGTTCGATCTGCGCTAGAAATTGTTTGCTGTTTTGGCTCAGTTCCCGGAGTTCGTCGAGTTCCTTATCTGCGCCGCTCTGAATCGCGCCACCGTCAACCAACGAAATCGGCGGCTCGGGAACAATGGTCTTCTCGATTCGCTCCCGCAGATCGCCCAGTTCATCGAGAGAGCGGTGTAGAGTCTTCAGCCGCTCGGTCGCGAACCTTGCCAGCCCAACTCGCAGGCCCGGAATCTTTCTCAGCGATGCAGCCAGAGCGAGAACGTCCCGAGGATTCGCCGTCTCCAGCGTTACACGGCTCAACAAGCGCTCCAGATCGAGGATTCCGTCCAATGCTTGCCGCAATTCCTCGCGCGCCACGGTTTCGTTCACCTGCGCCTCGACTGCGTCCAGCCGCGCATTGATCTCCGCAATTTCGATTGATGGTCGCAGCATCCACGAGCGCAGCAGGCGTTTGCCCATAGGTGTGACCGTGGCGTCGATCGAACGAAACAGGGTGACTCCGGCGTCTGTCCCCGCAAACAGCGGCTCGATCAGTTCCAGATTTCGCACAGTTACTGCGTCAAGCACTAAATGGTTCTGCCTTTCATAAAACCCGACCCGATCGACGTGATCCAACGTTCCGCGTTGGGTGGAGCGAACGTAGTAGAGGATGGCGCCCGCTGCTGACGCCGCTGCCGGTTTGCCCGCAAGTCCAAAGCCCTCCAGTGACAAAACGCCGAAGTGATTTTCGAGTAGGGGAATGGCATGGTCGGGGGCGAAGACCCAATCATCGAGGGGAGTCTCGGCGAAGACGGCACTGCCGCTCGTTGGGCGGCCGGACGGGAGAGGGCGCCCGTCCCCACGCGATCTTTGCTCATCGAATAGCGGGGCTGCAGAACCGTACAAAAGCTCCTTTGGTCGTAACTGCTGCAGCTCTTCTTGTATTCGCTTGCCAGCATCTTCGCCGGAAAACTCGGTGGCGCGGAATTCGCCGGTGGAAAGGTCCAGGGCCGCGAATCCTACCCGATCCCCGATCTGCGCCACTGCTGCCAGAAAGTTGTTTTCCTCAGAGCTCAACGAGAAATCCGCCGCCGTGCCGGGCGTGACTACCCGTGTGACCTCTCGGCGAACGAGTTTCTTGGCCAGGCCGGCATTCTCCATCTGCTCGCAGATGGCGACCTTGAATCCTTTGCGGATGAGCTTGGAGATGTAACCTTCCGCCGCGTGATAAGGTACGCCACACATGGGGACGGCCACGCCTTTCTCCTTATTACGAGAGGTCAACGTGATCTGCAACTCGCGTGACGCCAGGATGGCATCGTCAAAGAAAAGCTCGTAGAAATCACCCAGACGAAAAAACAGCAAGGCGCTAGGATGTTCCTTCTTGATAGCGGCATACTGCCGCATCAACGGCGTGGACGGCTCAGTCATCGCAGGCTGCTTCGTGCGCGGATTATAACAAACCGGGTTATTGCTTATAGACCTTCTTGAATAACGCGGATGAACTCCGGTCGTGCTGCAAAGAGGACGAGACGAGAACCCGGCGGTCTGGAACGCAGTTGACGCAACTGCGATGAGGTGCTTTCCTTATGCATGGAACTGCGCAAGGATCCGATCACCCGCTCCTGGGTTATTACCGGCGACGACGTTCCCGAAAACCCGCCGCGTCCAGAACCATTTTGCCGGTTCTGTCCTGATTCCCGCGAGCCATCGCAGCTGATTGCCAGCATGTCCGGCACTCCCGGGGCTCCGTGGTCGGCGCGCGCGGTCGTCCATCCCAACGCGCTGTATCACATCGAGGGCGAGGCAACCCGCCGCGGCGACGGCATTTACGACCGGATGCGCCCGATCGGCGCACACGAGGTCCTAGTGGAGAACCCCTCGCACGACCGGCACTTGTGGACTGCAAGCGATCTCGAGATCGAACAGTTCCTGATGCTTGCCGCGCAGCGTATCCAGGATCTTAAAGGCGACGGTCGTTTCAAATATGTAGGCATCTATAAGGACCACGGAAACAGCGCCGGGCAAGAGTTCGAGCATCCCGCATCGCAGCTCACCGCGACCACATTCGTCCCCCGTCGCGTATTGTATGAATTGCGCGCTGCCCGCGAATACTTTCAAAGCAAGGAACGTTGTGTTTTCTGCGATATTATTTCCCAGGAAATGAAGCAAGATCTCCGCGTAATCGAGCTTCGCGGGGACTTCGTCGCTATGTGCCCGTATGCGCCGCGTGTGCCTTACGAGAGCTGGATTATACCGCGCACCCACGAGGCCGCTTTCGAACGCTTCGGCCTGAATCGCCCCGGAACGATGCGCGATCTAGGCGCCCTGCTGCGGCGCACCTTGCAGCGCATTCGCACCATTACGGAAGAATTTCACCTCGTGCTGCACACCTCGCCCAACAGCCTGCACCGGTCGGGAAACCTCGGCTACTGGAAGACCATCGACGAGGACTATCACTGGCACATCGAAATCATGCCAGTCCTTGCTGCAAAGGCGAAATCGTATACTTTCAAAGAGGTTTACTATTCGCCTCTGTCCTCCGAGACTGCCGTTAAGCGCCTGCGGGATGCGAGGATTGAACCGTAGCAAAAACGTCGTTGGTCTTGGTCGTTTGTCGTTCGCAACCAATTTGATCAATTTTCCAACGACCAACGACTAACGACCGACGACCAATCAATGACCATTCGCCGCATGAAAACCTATACTGGCGGACAAGGGTATGTTTACCAGTATTACTTTGTGGGAAAACGTGCGGCGATGGACAATTCGCCCGAGGGCGCTGCGACCGAATACGTATTCGATGTCACCTCAGATCGCAAAACGACGTTCGCGGTCAGCGTCTTTCTGCCGGAGGGAGCCACGAAAACGTGGGCGGCAAGTCACGCCCGCACTCTCACCGAAGCCGAACAATATGGCGCGGTCAAAATGCGCCTTTTCCAGGCCTTCGATGGGATCGAAAACATGATGGCCGATGGCCGGCGGCTGCTGGTGAATGATGAGATTCTGGAACGAGTTCTAGCCACACTGGGAGTGGAATGACAGCAAACCGAGGACTGAGAACCATGAACTCGGGAATGCTTTCGCTCTCAACTCACAGCTCCGGTTCAATGCAGCCCTTCGATCCGTATTTGTGATCTACATCACAATGACCGGTGATCTTACCGACTGCCATCTGCCTCGTCGACAGGGCAGACTATAATCACTGTGGCGGATTCGGGAACGGATGCCCGAACCCGTAGAAGAGCCGTAAAATCAAGCTATGCCTATACTTTGGCTGCGAGTTGCGTTGGGTTTTTACGCCGTCGGACTGCTCTATGCGTTGGTCGCGCTAACCCGCACCAGCGACCTGTTGAACAAGATTGCCTTGCACGCAGCTTACCTGGGCATGGTTTTCCATTTCGTCTCGCTCACGGATTCTATACTCCTCACGGGCCAGATCACCTTGACCTCCGTGCACAATGCCGAATCGGTGTTGGGCCTCCTGATCATGATCGTTTTCATGATCGTGTACCTGCTGTATCAAACCACGTCTCCCGGCATTGTCGTTTTCCCCTTGGTCTTTCTGCTCACTTTCGTGGCCGCAACCGGGCAGCAACCGTTTTTGCTGACATCGCCGGGGTTGGCGAGGGGCTGGCTGTTCGCGCACATCGCACTGATCTTCACCGGCTACGCCGCGCTGGTTTTGAGTTTCGGGGCAAGCCTGCTTTATCTCATCCAGGAACGCTCGTTGAAATCGAAAAAGGGAGGCGGACTGCTCTCTCGCCTGCCCGCCCTTGAAGTAATTGACGAAATCGGATTCCGATCGCTGCTGCTCGGGTTTCCCTTCATGACGCTAGGTCTCATCGCAGGTACAGTCGTTGCGCAAGCAACCTATGGCCGCGTGGACCTGCTCGATCCTAAGATTCTGCTCTCGATCTTGATGTGGGTCGTATACCTGGTCATGCTTTACACCCGCTGGACCGCGGGCTGGCGAGGCCGCCGCGCCGCCTATCTCGCCGCCGGAGCATTTGTCGCCGCAATCGTGGCGTGGGCAGCCAACTACTTCAGCACCATTCATAGGTTCGCACAGTCATGAACTTTCAGCTCATCGGCGTCAACCACAACAGCGCGCCGGTCGAAGTGCGGGAACGTTTGGCGATCCCAGAGTCACGACTGCCCGATGCTCTGAAGTGTTTGACCCAACATCCGGGCGTTGACGAAGGGCTGATCCTGTGCACTTGCAACCGAGTAGAGCTGTTGGCTCAGACCAAAAACGGAAGCGCCGACCTTCGTGGATTTCTCGGCGAATATTTCCACATTGAACATGCCGACCTCGCGCCTCACCTCTACGAATATCGCGAACACGATGCCATCCGCCATTTGTTTCGGGTTACGTCGAGTCTCGATTCAATGATCTTAGGCGAAGCGCAAATCCTGGGGCAGGTGAAGGAAGCCTACGCCACCGCGCGGGCAGTGGGCGCGATCCACTCTCAATTGGATTTGCTGCTCACTCGGGCTTTTGCGGTTGCCAAACGGGTGCGCACCGAAACGGCCGTGGGCTCATCCGCAGTCTCGGTGGCCTCGGTAGCGGTTGAACTCGCCAAGAAGATTTTCGGATCTTTGAATGGCAAGACCGTGTACCTGGTTGGAGCCGGGAAGATGAGCGAACTGGCAGCTCGTCATCTGCTCGCCCATGGTGCGGCGTCGATCTTTGTGGCCAATCGCACCTACGACCGGGCCATTCGCCTAGCCCAGAAATTCGACGGCCAAGCCATCGAATACAGCCGGCTCTACGATACTTGCGACAAAGGTGACATCGTTATTACATCGACCGGAGCTCCACATGCGATCTTCCGCCGCGAACACGGCGAATTATTTCTGAGCCGCCGCAAGAACCGTCCGATGTTTTTTATCGACATCGCGGTGCCGCGGGACGTCGATCCGGAGATGAACAAGATGGACGGAATCTTTGTCTACGATATCGACGACCTGCAGCAAGCCGTGTCATCGCACGTCGCGGATCGCAAAAAAGAGGCCGAACACGCCACCGCCATTATCGAGAGCGAGGTCGAGCGATTCCAGGCTCGTTTGCAGACTCTAGACGTCGTCCCCACGATTGTTTCTCTGCAAGACCATTTGGAAACCATTCGGCAGGCCGAAATCGATCGGGTTCGTGGACGCCTTGGCGAGTTATCGCCCGACCAGGAGCTTGCCATCGACACCCTCACGCATGGCATCGTGAACAAGATCATGCACACGCCCATCACCACCCTGAAGAGCGCAGCTCGCGAGTCCGAGGCCACCACGGTGGTCGACATTGTTCGCCGCTTGTTTAATCTGCAGGAGAAAGAAAAAGACAAGAAGGCTGCGCAATCCGGGAGTGGTACCGGAGGACGCGCCTGATGGCTCGTCTTCGCATCGGCTCCCGAGGTTCCCAACTCGCACTCTGGCAAGCTCATCACATCAGCGCTCTGCTCCGTGAGCGCGGCCATGAGGTGGACCTCGAAATTATCAAGACGACGGGGGACAAGATCATCGACGTTGCCCTCGCCAAGGTTGGCACCAAGGGCATGTTCACCAAGGAGATCGAAGAGGCTCTGGCCGAGGGACGCATCGACCTTGCAGTACATAGCTTGAAAGACCTTCCCACCGAACTTTCCCTGGGTTTTGAGATCGCGGCCGTGACCACCCGGGAGAACCCGCGCGACGTATTTTGCTCTCACAAATACGAGAGTATTGAAGATCTGCCGCGAGCAGCTCGTGTCGGTACCAGCAGCCTGCGCCGCCAAGCGCAGTTGAAGGCCGTGCGGCCCGATCTCGACATCCACCCGCTGCGCGGGAATGTGGACACTCGTCTGCGCAAGCTGGAAGCTGGCGAATATGATGCGATCATTCTGGCGGCGGCAGGTCTGAACCGGCTGGGTAAGACACAACTTGTCAAACAGGTGATCCCGGCCGAGGTCATGTGCCCGGCCGCTGGGCAGGGAGCGCTTGGAATCGAGATTCGTGCTGGCGACTCGGTTACGCGACAGCATCTTGCATTTCTGGATGACGCCGCAGCGCGTGCCACCACGACTTGCGAACGAGCGTTGCTCAATAAACTCGGCGGAGGCTGCCAGGTGCCCATCGGCGCGCTCGCGGAAGTCCGCGATGGACGACTGCACCTCGAGGCAATCGTGGCCGACCCCGACGGCTCCAAAGTTCTGCGCGAGTCGCGCGACGGCAGCGATTCAGTTCCGCTAGGAGAGTCTGTCGGCGAAATCTTGCTCCGGCGCGGCGGAGATGCGATCCTCGAAGCAGTCTACGGGCAGGGAATTGCCGTGCCGCAACAGCCCTGAACGTGTGGCGATGGGCGCCCTCGCCCGCGTCTGTGGCGAATCGTGACAAACGGGAGAGCCGAAAGTGTACATACCCGAATTTAACCGCCAGGAAGATCGCGCCGCGACAGTCGCTTTCATGCGAGCGAATCCATTCGCTATCCTGGTTTCCAACGCCGACGGTGTTCCGTTCGCCACTCACCTCCCGCTTCTCATTGACGAAGTCGGAGACCAGATCATCGTGCAGGGTCATATGGCGCGAGCGAATGCGCACTGGAAGTCGATGAACGAGGGCGAGGAATCGTTGGTCATCTTTCACGGTCCCCACGCCTATATTTCGCCGAGCTTGTATGAGATCCGAGACAGCGTTCCGACGTGGAACTATGCAGCCGTTCATGTGTATGGTCAGCCCACGTTGTTCTCCGACGAAGAAGGACTGAGGGCCACGCTACACCGCATGATCGATACCTTCGAATCGTCATACATGGCGCAGTGGTCCGAGTTGAGCGAGCAATATCAGAGCCGAATGATGAAGCATATTGTGGGTTTTGAGATCAAGGTAAAAAGGCTGGAGGCAAAGTTCAAGCTCAGTCAAAACCGTACCAAGGGAGAACAAGCGCGAGTCATCCAGTGCCTGAACCAGAGCAAGGACTCGAACGTTTCCGGAGTCGCAGAGCTCATGCAGCAAGAAGGCTTGGGCCGCTAAGTCGATGACAAAGAAAAAAGGTCCTCCGCTTGCTGGACTCCGCATTGTTGTAGGTCGTGCGCGCCATCAGGCTAGCGCCCTTTCGTCCGGCCTGCGAGAATTTGGCGCGGAAGTGATCGAGATCCCTTTTATCGAAATCCGCAAGCCGCGGTCTTACCAACCTCTGGACAGAGCCCTCAAGAATCTACGCGACTACGACTGGCTCATCCTTACCAGCGTGAATGGAGTCGACGCGTTTTGGAAACGGGTTCATAAACTTCGCTTAACCGAGAGGCACTTTAAGCACTTGCAAGTGGCGGCCATCGGACCTGCTACGAAGAAGGCTATCGAGAAACGCGGCATTAAAGTAAATGTCGTTCCTGAAGAGTACGTCGCCGAATCGGTAGTAGAGAGCTTGCGTGATCAGGTAGAAGGGAAGCGTGTGCTATTGGCCCGAGCCCGAGTCGCCCGCGACGTGATCCCTCGAGAATTGCGCAAACTTGGTGCCAAGGTTGACGTGGTTGAGGCCTACGAAACCGTGATTCCACAGGCTTCCCGCACCCTGCTTCAGACCATCCTCAAAAGTCCCAAGCGTCCACACGTGATTACGTTTACCAGTTCATCGACCGTAAGAAATTTTGTAGCCCTGCTGGGAAAGAAGGTGTGGCGCGGGCACCGTCGCCCGCGAAAGGCTAGTCCGCTCGATGGTGTCCGTCTCGCTTCGATCGGGCCCATCACCTCGTCGACCCTTCGCGAGCTTGGCCTCCCGGTCGACGTCGAAGCAAAGGAATACACGATCCCCGGCCTGATAAAGGCAATCGTGTCAGCTCGTGTGGAACCGGTCTCCGAACCGGTTGCCGCGCACAGCCCTCGAAAGACATCATCCTGAACCCGGCTTTTTAGCCGGGTGAAGGATCTCGCGCGAAGTACCAGGACTCTAGTGGGCGGCCCTCTAACTGCGTTCCTGGCAATCCGCGCCAGATCCTTCGCGGCCTGTCGGCCACTCAGATGACGTCATGTAAAGAGACGACAGTCTACTCCGTCAGCGAGCAACTGCAATCGGCCGGTGGCACATGCGCTTTCAGGAAACCCGATACCCGCTGGTAAGCGTCGATCTGATTCTCCACGCGCGCGAATCCGTGGCCTTCATTCGCGTACACCTTAAACTCGACCACGCCGCCACGCTTCTTGATCGCCTCAATCACTTGCTGCGATTCCTCTGCAGGGCAACGCGGATCATTCCCACCGGCGAGCAAAAATAGCGGCGCCTTGATCTGATCCACAAAGAAGATCGGAGAACGATCGTGGAAAAGAGCTTTGTTTTTCTCCGGATCACCCATGGTCGCAAGGTCCGATTGTTGCAGCACCGGGTCCTCATTCTGAATGTCCGTAAACCAGTTGACAAATGGAACCATCGGCACGCCCGCAGCCCAAACGTCGGGCGCCTTGGTGACGCCCATCATGGTCAAGTAGCCGCCGTAGCTGCCGCCCGTCAGAACGACCTTCTTGGGATCGAGATAGCCGGTCTGCTTGATAAAATCCGCGGCCGCGAGCACGTCCTGCAAATCGCCGCCACCCATGTCGAACAGGTTCGCCTGTTGAAATTCCTTTCCGTATCCCGCTGAACCGCGATAGTTCGGCGCAATCACCATGTACCCCTGGTTGACCATATGCTGGATAAACCGGTTAAACGAATTCACCGACTGCGACGCAGGACCACCATGCACGTAAACAATCGCCGCGTTCAGCCCATTGCGCACCATGTTGTACGGCACATAGACGAACGCCGAGATGGTCCACTTGCCATCGCGACTGGGGTAGTGGACCAGGAATGGCTCGACCATATCTTCCGAGTGCACGCCGGCGACCAGGGATTGCGTCACCTGATGAGATCTCCCCGTGGCCAGTTGGTAGACCCAAAGATCTCCCGGAGCGGTTGCCCCGTTGTGGTTATAGAGTAAGCGTGCCCCATCCTTGCTGAAGGCGGAATGCTCCCCGGCTAGCTCATTCACGCCTCGGGAAATGGGCAATGCCGTGGTCTTGCCCGTGACGAGGTCATGCAAATAAATGTCGGTATTGCCCTCGACTTTCGCAGTCCACGTAACGTGCTTGCCGTCAGGCGAAAAGTGACCACCAGCGGTCTCCCACTTGTCTTTGGTCAGCCACGAAATCCTTTTGGTGGCCAAATCGAGCAACCCAACATTGTCGTAGCCATTGGGCGCATTAGATGTGAGCAGCAGATGCTTGCCATCGGGCGAGAAATCATTGGCGCGATAAAGCTGTTCACCCTGGTGCGGAGTGAGCAGAAAACTTTGACCCGTAGTGACTTCTGCGACAAAGATATTCGAATCCGTTCCCTTGGCCTGCTCCTGGGTATAGGCGATCCATTTACCGTCCTGCGACCAAATGGGGTTGTCATTCAACTTGCTGGCCGGCGTGCCGGTCGTGATGTGTTTCACATCCCGCATCACCATGTCGTACACATCGATCTCGAACACCGACGAAGTCTTCGGTTTCACGGCATAGGCCAGATAACGGCCATCGGGCGACCATCGCGGATACTCCTCCGCAATCTCGCGCGTACGAGTCAGGTTCACCACCTGCCCGGTCTTCGGCGAGACGATGAAAATGTCCCACTGCTCGTCCCCGTCATAATCCGACATGTAAGCGATCCATCTGCCGTCCGGTGACCACGCAGGCGCCGTCTGCCGCTGATCGCTGACCGTCAGTTGTGTCGGCCAGCCACCCTCTGCCGGGACCAGCCAGAGGTTATTGCGGCCACTGATATTGCTGACGAAGACGATCGTCTTGCCATCGGGAGACCACGACGCACGCCCCACCTGACGCGTCATATAGAGCTTCTCAATGGAAAGACTCTGCTGATTCTGCTCTACGTTCGCATTGGGCTTACTGGTGATCTGTTTGGGGTCGGTGATGGCTTGGGGCACAGGCAGAGTCTGGGGCGCGGCAAAAGTACTGATGAATACGACAATAGCAAACGGGATGAGAGAGCGCATTCGATTCCTGAAGAGTCGCTAGACGAGGTCAGAATAAAAAGTTTAGCAGAAGCTACTTTTTTCATGCCCCGCCATCTTCGCCAGGCTCTGTCATCTTGAGCCGAGTAGCTTCTTCGCCAAGCGAAGAAGCTTGGAGTCGAAAAATCCCGTGAGACGCTCTTGATAACGCTTACAGCTTCGCGTTCTTGTGAATCTCGACGGTCGTCCACGTCTTATCCCCAGCGTGGCAGATATTCTCCAGGGCACAGTCCACGCATTTTGGCCGGCGCGCGAAGCACAACTTGCGCCCATGCCAGATGAGTTGATGCGCGAACAGAATCCATTTCTCGCGCGGAATTACTTTCATCAAGTCCTGCTCGATTTTCGGCGCATCCGTATTCTTGGTGAGCTCAAGCCGGCGCGCGATGCGGGTAACGTGCGTGTCCACCACGACCCCATCCGCTTTGCGAAACCACGTGCCCAACACGACATTGGCGGTCTTGCGCGCCACGCCCGGCAAAGTTAGAAGTTTCTCCATGTCATCTGGAACCTGCCCGCCGAACTCGCTGACAATCTTCTTCGCCGCGCCCACAACCGACTTCGATTTATTGCGAAAGAAACCCGTTGAACGGACGTCAGGCTCAAGCTGTTCGGGAGTGAGCGCAGCGAAGTCCGCCACGGTCGGGTATTTACGGAACAACTCCGGCGTGACCCGATTGACGTTCACGTCGGTCGATTGCGCCGACAAGATGGTTGCGACCAGCAACTCCCACGCGCTCTTGTGGGTGAGCGCGCAGGTCACGTCCGGATAAAGCTCGTCGAGCCGCTTCAGAATCTCGGAAATCCGCCCGGGCGTGAGAGGATTGTACTTGGCGCCGGGCGCAGACTTCTTGGATTTCGTCGTGCCAAGTCTTTGATCGGGCTGCTCCGGGCGCAGCCCGGCAATTTTCCGTGATTTGTTAAGCGAGCGGGAGACCCGCGCTCCCTCATGCCGTCCCGTTTTTGCTGGTTGTCGAGGAACTACGCCGCGTACCATGTTCTTTCCTTCAGTGTATGGAATTGAGTTCGAATGGTAGCAGAATCAATTCCCCGAGGGAGAGTCCGCAAGTGTTTTCAGCGGGCCCAATCCGACCCTTTCGTAATAGGGGAAACCTCTCCCTGCAATTGACGAGGACAAACGTGCTAGGTAGTCTGGAAGTGATTCAACAAAGTTGAGGAAGCTCCTGTGGCAGTGAAGTCCGTCCAACTCGGGCAAGTCTGGCGCAAGGATGACGACGGAAAGGATTACCTCGTCACCAAGGTGTACAGCGAGGTGTTCTCGCAGTATGCCGTGCTGCGTCCGGCGGAGGTAACCGCACCTGACGCGCCTACAGTGCGGGTGAAAGTAGCCAAAAGTACTCAGGGTGCATCCCTGCCCGGATTCACCTTTACTCAGGAAGGCTCGTTCTGAAGTATCTTTGAGAGACGTTGCTTGCGACGTCTCAGTTCGGCCGGAGACGTAGCGAGCTACGTCTTTACAAATTTCATTCCCGATCTCTTCCCATGACCGAAAAAATCCTGGCAGTTTTGTTTGTCTTCATCAAATCCACAATTGCCGTGACCGGCTACGGCGGCCTTACCATCCTGATGGCAATTGAATCCGCGTGCATCCCATTGCCTTCGGAGTTGATCATGCCCTTCGCCGGTTATCTGGTGTTCGAAGGCACGATGAAACTGTTCTGGGTCGCCACTGCCGGCGCCCTCGGCTGCAACCTGGGATCGTTGATCGCCTACGAGATCGGATGCTACGGTGGTCGTCCCCTGGTCGAAAAATACGGTCGCTGGATCCTTATGGGCCGGCGAGAACTGGATTGGGCTGACCGCTTCTTCGCGCGCTGGGGATACCTGGCTGTCTTCGTCGGAAGAATGCTCCCGGTAGTCCGCACTTTTATCGCACTGCCTGCGGGAGTTGCCCGCATGCCGCGTGGACGATTTCATCTCTATACCTTTCTCGGTTCCTGGCCCTGGTGCTTCGCGCTGGCGTGGTTCGGGATGAAGTTGGGCGAAAACTGGCGTGCATTGGGAAAATATTTTCACCAGTTCGATGCCATCATCGGCGTTGCCCTGGCGGCGGGAATAATCTGGTTCGCGTGGTCGCACTGGCAGAATAGAATCGGAGCGACGGAGTAGGAACTGTCGTTGGCCGTTGGTCTTTGGTCGTTCGCTGTGCGATGGTGACGGCAGCGCCTTCGCGGTTCGAGCCAAGCTTCGCGCGGACCTCGGAAAGAGGTAATCATGAAATTTCTCATTTCTCCATGGTTGGCATTGCTGGTGATCACGAGCTGCGCTTTTTCACAAGCCGCTCCGGCCGCGTCCGGTCAGCCTTTTGTCGTCGAATACTACTACAAAGCAAAATGGGGACATGCAGACGAATTCCTGCAACTCTTCAAGAAGAATCACTACCCGTTGCTCAAGAAGGAAGTCGAAATGGGGCGCATGCTCAAAGTCTGGATGGACCAACCGCGTTACCACACTACGGAAGACGGACGGTGGGATTACCGCGTGACCATTGTCTTCAAGAACGCCACGGTCGCCAATGAACCTTTCGACGAGGAGGCCCTCAAGAAGCAATTATTCCCCGATAAAGAAACCTACCTACGCGAAGAGCAGCGCCGCTTCGAAATCCTCGATGCGCACTGGGATCTGCCGGTGAAGACCGTGGATTTGGAAGCGAAGTAAAGCCTCTGGCCGTGAGTCTTTGGCCGTTGGCCGAGGACGAACGACCAACGATCAACGACCAACGGCGCAGAACAACGATCTGCACGACTTCCTGCTTGATGCGCCTCAACACGCCTGCTGTGCCGCCGAAGCGCGATATCCTTCCATTCAGCGTCCCTCGGTTGCAAATCATCTGTCGATACGAGAACATACCTGTTTGCCTTACATCTCTGGCTCTCACTAGCAAGAGCTCTCATAAGGAAGCCTCGACACGATGGCGACTCGGCAGAAGTCCGCACGAACTGACAGCAAGAAGCACAACAGCAGTGAAATTCAATCCCCTAAAGGCAAGCTCGGAGTAATGATTCCGGGCATGGGCGCGGTTGCGACCACATTCGTGGCCGGCGTTGAAGCCATACGCAAGGGAATCGCCAAGCCCATCGGTTCTGTTACCCAGATGGGGACCGTTCGCTTGGGCAAGCGTACCGATGCGCGGTCTCCCAAAATCAAGGAGTTCGTTCCTCTGGCCGGCCTCGACGATCTGGTCTTCACCGGTTGGGACATCTTTGACGACGACATGTACGCCGCGGCCAAGAACGCTGGGGTTCTCGATCGCGAATTGCTGGACCAGGTCAAGCCCTTTCTCAGCTCCATCAAGCCGCGCAAGGCCGTCTTCGATCACAACTACGTCAAGAAGATCGACGGGCCCAACGTCAAGAAGGGCAAGAACAAGATGGATCTGGCCGAGCAGGTGCGTGCTGATATCCGCGACTTCAAAAAGTCTTCTGGAGCGACGCGCCTGATCACCATCTGGTGCGGCTCCACGGAAAGTTACATCGAGCCCACCGCAGCTCATCAATCGCTGAAAGTCTTCGAGAAAGCGCTGATTCAGAATGACGAGAACATCGCGCCCTCGATGATCTACGCCTACGCCTCGCTAATGGAAGGCGTGCCCTTTGCCAACGGAGCGCCGAACCTGACGGTGGATATTCCAGTAATGCACGAGTTGTCACGGAAGAATAACGCTCCAATCTGCGGCAAAGATTTCAAGACTGGACAGACGCTGATTAAAACCATCCTCGCCCCCGGCTTCAAAGCCCGCATGATCGGCCTCAACGGATGGTTCTCCACCAACATCCTGGGCAACCGCGACGGCGAAGTGCTCGAAGATCCCGGATCGTTCAAGACCAAGGAAGAATCCAAGCTCTCGGTTCTGGAACACATTCTGCAACCCGAACTCTACCCCGATCTCTACGGCAATTTCACCCATAAGGTCCGCATAAACTATTACCCACCCCGCGGCGACAACAAGGAGGGTTGGGACAATATCGATATCTTTGGGTGGCTTGGCTACCCGATGCAGATCAAGGTGGATTTTCTTTGTCGGGATTCCATTTTGGCCGCGCCCATTGTGCTTGACTTGGTTTTGTTTATGGACTTGGCGCAGCGCAGCGCGGAGCTTCGCGGCCTTGGCATTCAGGAGTGGTTGAGTTTTTATTTCAAGTCTCCGATGACCGCACCGGGCCTTTACCCCGAGCATGATTTGTTTATTCAATTGATGAAGTTGAAGAACACGTTACGGCATCTTCGCGGCGAAGAACTGATCACGCACTTAGGGCTGGAGTATTACGACTGAACGCTGATCCGAAAAAGCGCCACCCCGTCCGGTCAACCTCATCCTGAGCGGCCGTCAGGCCGCGAAGAATCTGGCGCGGATTGGCAGTACGCTTGAAACGCTCACGCCGCACCCTTCTGCCGCTTATATTCGTCGAACTTTTCCAGGAACCGGTCAATGTCTTTTTTCTGCAGATAATACGGCGTGGATAACCGCAGCTTGGACGGCTCTCCGCCACGGATGCGGATTTTGTGCGTCTTCCACATCCACGTCTCCAGATCCATGCGCTGGATGGGAGGAACATTGACTGTAGCTAGGGCGCAGCGCAGCGCCGGATCAGGGGAAGTCCACGACTCTGCACCCCGTTTGATCATCTGCGCGAGAATGTAGTCGCAGAGCTCGCGATGGCGGCGCTCGATCCGCTCCATGCCAATATCGTCAGCAAGCTTGATGGCCGCCAATAGCCCCCACAGGGCGGGCACGTTCGATGAACCAATCCGCTGGAATCGTTCAGCTCGGAGGTTCGGTTCGTCCCAGCCTTCGGTGGCAATGGTGTTCCACATCCTGTCGATGACTTCGTCGCGCACGTACAGGAAGCCCGACCCTTTCGGCGCCTGCAGCCACTTGTGCGGGCTGGAAGAATACATGTCACAGCCGATCTCCTGCAGGTTGAGACGCATCATGCCGGTTACATGGGCCCCATCCACGGCCGACAGGACATTTTTCGAGCGTGCCAGCGCGCACAGTTCCTTCGCCGGAAGAACGATACCAGTCACGGTAGTGATATGGCTGAAGAAGATCACGCGTGTACGATCACCGATGGCATCGTTGAACAGATTCAAAACCTGGCTGGCATCTTTGACAGGCTTGGGTAGAGTCACGGTCTTGACCACGACTCCATAACGCTTCGCTCTCAGCCGCCAAGGCTGAAGGCCTCCGGGATGTTCTTGATCGGTCATGAGCACTTCGTCACCCGGCTTCAAATCAATTCCGTTCGCGATATAGCTGTTTCCCTCGGTGGCATTGCGAACCAGGGCAATCTCGTCGCGCTTGCATCCGACGAACGCGGCCAGGGGATCTCGAAATTGGTTCCAGGCGGCGTATCCCCAGATGGGGTAATCCTCAGGATCCTGTTGGTCCATTTTTTCGGTTTGGGCGTAGCCGTCAAAAATGGCTCGCAGAACGGGTGCGGGGCTTGACCCGACGGTGCCGTTGTTCAGATAGATCTCATCGGACGGAATGAGAAACTGCTTGCGAAGCTCGGCCCAATAGGCATCCTGGTTGCTGCTGTAAAGAGCGGCATCGGGAAGCGCCGAGGGCACGGATTGGAGTTGGGCCCACAGTCGACTGGGTAGAGCGAGAGCGGCAAGACCCGAGGTGGCACTGAGGAAGCGTCGGCGATCGAGCAAGAAAACCCTCCGGACACTTGGACGGCGCCATGTTACGACGGTGAGAGACCCAGCGCAAGACAGTTGCGGCGGCGGATCAGCCACGAAAATCCCCGCTGATGAGAAATAGGCGTGGCACCTCACGTGCTATAGTTGGCTCGATTCTCGTCCTCATTGGGGGCCCGATGAGAGCGATTCCAAGCGGGTCCACAGCTCAGGAAGTGCTCTTTCCGGCATAAAAGTCGTGTCCCGGCTGGAATCCTGTTTTTGCTCCGCCCGGACGCGGCCTCGAAGGCTCCGTGTGGATGATTCGAAGTCAGGTACCCTGGATAACCTTCTTGGTTGATTCTGCGTCGAACTTCTTAGGGAGTAGTGCGGAATACCAGTTGCGCCAAGGCGTATAATTGGGACACAGGCCCGCCCGGGGCGGAAAAACGGAGTTTGGCTATGAAGTTCCGACTCTTGCTGTTAACGGCTGCGTTGTTTACCATCAGCAATCTCACACCAGTGGCCTTTGGGCAGATCGGTACCCCCGGCAGCCAGCCGACTCCTGGCACGGCTCCCGGTAACCCCGTCCCTAGTGGCGACCCGGGGGTTTCAGGAACTGCACCTCAGAGCAGCGCCAGCGGCTCTGGTACCCAAGGAACCCAAAGCGCTCCAGTGCAGCCTGCCGATCCGGACAAGGTCAAGCACGACGGTGGCAAGGATGATGTGGACGCCATCGGCAATCGGAAGATCGGCCAGCGTGGCGTGGGCAACTGGTACTCCATCGAAAGCGACATCAAAATGGGGAAACAATATTCCCAGATGGTGGATTCCAGTTCGAAGTTCGTCACCGACCCGGTAGTCACGGAGTATGTGAATCGGCTGGGCCAGAACCTGGTTCGCAACTCGGACGCGCAGGTTCCTTTCTCCTTCAAGATTATTGACTCCGACGTGGTCAATGCCATGTCTCTTCCCGGCGGCTTCGTGTATGTAGACTCGGCGACGATACTGGCTGCGGACGGAGAAGCGGAACTGGCCGGCGTTATGGCGCACGAAATCGCGCATGTGTGCGCCCGCCATGCCACCCGGCAGTTGACCCGCTCGCAGTACGCGAACTTTGCTACCATACCGCTGATTTTCGTCGGCGGAGGAATTGGATACGCGGCGTATGAGGCCGCCGGTCTCGCTTTGCCCTTGACGTTCCTGAGCTTCCAGCGTTCGTTTGAGGCGGAGGCTGACTACCTGGGCTTGCAATACATGTATAAGGCGGGATACGACCCACAATCGTTCGTGGCCTTCTTCGAGAAGCTGCAGGCCATGGAAAAGCAGAAGCCGGGAACACTGGCCAAGGCGTTTGCTTCGCATCCGCAGACCCCGGACCGCATTGCCAAATCCCAGGAAGAGATTGAGAAGATCCTGCCCGCCCGGCAGGAATATACGGTAACTACATCCGAATTTGATGACGTCAAATCGCGTTTGGCCTCGCTTGAAAACCGGCGCAAGGTGAACGATAACAAGGACACCAACAAACCCAGTCTACGGCGCGCCTCGGCCACGGACACGCCCGGCAATAATGGAAGCACGAGCGGCGACGACGATAAGCCAACGCTGAAGCGGCGGGACGACAGCAACAACAACTAGCTTCCATCGGGCCGCGACGCCTCCAACTCGTCCCCACACAAGTAAACCACCGGCGGCCTCGTCCGCCGGTTTTGTTTTGCTCACGATGCTAAAATCCCCCCGTGAGGACCGACATCCTGCCTCTGTGCGACAAGCATTATCGAACCATGGAGTTTTTGCTGGCTCCGTTCAGCGTCAACTATTCGGTTGAGTTTTTCCGCTGCACCGACAAGTTTTGTCAGCGCTGCTTCAGCGAATCTCTGGGTTATGTGACGCCAAAAAGGGATGAGCCACCGATTGTCTCAAGTGACCAACCAGTTTGCGACAAGCACGGCCGGCCGATGTTTATTTCAAGTCTGGATCGGCAGCGAAATGTCCTCAGGTATGTGTGTCCCGAGCCAGGATGCCGCGAGACCGCGCTCAAGGGATAGTCCCGGGAGCGCGGTTTGCTCATGAATGGCTGGCTTTCCTGGGCGTGGCGCTGGCCGTGAGCGGCGGAGGCTCTGCGGTAACCGCCGGTCGTCCGACGCTGTAGTAGGTGAATCCGTGCGCCGCCATGACGTCGGGATCATAGAGATTGCGGCCATCGATGATGATGGGATACTTCAACTCGCGCTGCAGGCGATCCAAATCCAGGCTGGCGAATTCATCCCATTCGGTCAGGATCAGCAAAGCATCGGCTTCGTGGGCTGCCTCATAGGCGTCGCTTGCGTACTCGATACTTGAATTCAAAACTTCGCGCGCGCGCTCATGCGCCGCGGGGTCGTAGGCCGCGATCTTGCAGCCCTCCTGCAACAAAGTCTGCACCAGTAAAATTGCGGGCGATTCGCGGATGTCGTCGGTGCCTCCCTTGAAGGCGAGGCCGAGCACGCCCAGACGTTTGCCGCGCAGCGTCCACAGCGCATTGCGCACCTTGCGCAAAAACCGGTGACGCTGATCCTCGTTGATGCGGATCACTTCGTCGAGCAGACGGAATTCGTAGCTGCACTCGCGGGCTACCGCGCGGAAGGCCATGAGATCCTTGGGAAAGCATGACCCACCATATCCGATTCCGGGATTCAGAAAGCGCGGACCGATCCGGCTGTCGCTTCCGATACCCTGACAGACCTGTTGCACGTTCGCTCCCACCGATTCGCACACCGATGCGACCGCATTGATGAAAGAAATCTTCATCGCCAGAAACGCATTGCAGGCGTGCTTGATCAGTTCCGCACTCTTGGTGCTGGTGATGATCAATGCCGGCGGAACCTGAGCGCGGTCAGGCCCGGGGATCGCATCCTGACGCCGATAATAACTGCCCTCGGTCAGCGGCGCATAAATCGCGCGCAGCACCGCCGCGCAGCGTTCGTTGTCGGCGCCCACCACGATCCGGTCGGGATAGAGAAAATCCGTGACCGCCGTCCCTTCGCGCAGAAACTCAGGATTGGACGCAACGTCGAATGAATCCGGCGCTGCTGCGTTGCGCAGGATGATCTTGCGAATCCAGTCGCTGGTATAAACCGGGACAGTACTTTTCTCCACGACGACCTTGTAGCCGTTGATTGCCGAAGGAATGATCCGGGCCACCGATTCCACGTAAGAAAGATCCGCATGACCTTGTTCCGTAGGCGGAGTTCCCACAGCGATAAAGACGGCGGCGCTGGCTTCGACCGCGGTTCGCAGATCGTCGGAGAAAGTGAGACTGCGTCCGCGATGCCGCTCCAGCAGTTCGGGCAAAAACTTCTCGTGAATTGGGACCTGCCCCTGATTGAGCGCAGCCAGTTTCTGCTGGTCGTTGTCCACCAGGATGACCTGATGGCCCATGTCAGCAAAACATGCCCCCGCCACCAGTCCGACATATCCCGATCCCACGATAGCGATGTGCATCCAAATCTCCTTCGTATTATGGCAATACAACAAGAATGACCGGACTCGACTGCAGACACCTACTGCATCGACTTTTTTCTCTGCTGATCCAACATGCGTATGCGTGGAGCGGAATCACCAATTGGAGACTATCTGCCGCGATGAAGGGCCACGTTCCCGGGAACGTGGCCCTGATCGCACTGCGGTTGTTCGAAGCACTCTTCAGACTCTACTGCACGGTGAGTGAAAGAATCGGAGTTGCGTTCACAGTTAGACCCGACGCAGTTCCACTCACAGTAACGGCGTAGGTGCCCGCTGGCGTACCTCCGGTGCCGCCACCGCCTGTGCCTCCGCCCGAGCTACTGCCGCCGCCGCAAGCTACCATGAACACTAACCCCGATAGCGCCAAACAGAGGAGGAGCAGACCAAGCAGCTTTTTCGTCCTCCACGTTGCGCCCAGCCCCACGCCGAGGAATGCCATACCACCAATGGGCAGGAACATCGCATAGAAGAGCCCGGAGCGGTGGAACGGAGACGATTTCAGCGACCTGGAAGATGCTGGGGTTGTACTGACGGTGAGCGTGGATTTGCCTCCGGAGATCGCGCCGAACGTACAAGTCGGAGCCGGAGTTACTGCCGGCGTGATGCTGCTGCAGGAGAGCTTCACGTTGGCAACGTCAAAGCCCCCAGTTGCCGTGAGGGTTACGGTGGAGGTGGCCGACGCTCCGGGTGCGACCGATGCCGGTGACAACGCCGAGGCCGCGAGTGTGAAGTTTCCGAAAGTCGCGGTTACGGACTGATTGGAGTTCAAGGTGATGGCGCAGGCTGCCGTGCCCGTACATCCTCCCGTCCATGCAATGAAGGCAAAATTACTTGCCGCTTTCGGAGTCAGCATAACTTTTGTGCCCGCAGGGAAGGCGGCCGTGCACGTACCCTTGCTGCAGTTAATTCCCGTTGGTGCGCTGGTAACTGTGCCCGAGCCGGCGACGGTCACGGACAGGGTAGGCTCTACAAAGCTCGCCGTCACGGCCTGGTTGGAGTTCACCGTTAACACGCAGGTGCTGGCGCCCGTGCATGCACCGCTCCAGCCGCCAAAAAGGAAATTCGTACCCGGCTTGGCAGTGAGCGTGACCTGAGTGCCGAGATTGAAGGTGCCGGTACAGGTACCCGGGCAGCTGATTCCGGCGGGACTGCTGGTGACCGTTCCCGTACCCACGATGGTCACGGAAACGGTGGCCGTCACGGCGGTAAACGTTGCGGTCACGGCTTGGTTGTTAGTCAGAGTTACCGCGCACGTTCCCGTGCCCGAACATCCAGCTCCACTCCAGCCGGCAAAGGTGGAGTTCGCATTCGCAGTTGCAGTGAGTGTAACCGCAGTGCTAGGGGCGAAACTAGCTGAACACGTGCCCACTCCCGGGCAAGTGATAGCGGCGGGGCTACTGGTGACAGTGCCGCCGCCCGTGCCCGCGAGCGTCACAAGAAGCCCGTCGGTGTTCGCCGTGTACAGCGAGACAAAGGCATCAGGGCAGACTACGGTAAGCGTTTGGTTGTTGGCTCGATTCAGGACCTGACACTGCGGCGCCGAACCTTGCCCGCCGTTCAGAACGGGATCCGCGAGCGCAGCCGTCGGTGAAACTTGGATGGGGAAATTCGTTGAATTCGTGTCGCCGACAACATAGATGTCTCCGGTGCTGTCCAGGGCCAGGAAGCCGCCCTGGATGTCTTCGTCTCCGGAGCCGCCGATGTACGTAGAGAAGGTAAGACTGAGGGTCGACCCACTCAAGGTTAACTCGCTCAAGAAGGCGTCGCTATCGAACTGGCCGCTGTTGCCCCCTCCGAAGTTCTGCTGGGTCGGATTCGCTGTCGGGAACGGCGGATTGATTGTGGAGGCGGATGTGGTCTGGCCGGTGATGTAGGCGTTATTGAAGGAATCCAGAGCGATTCCCAAGCCCCTGTCCACGCCGTTCCCGCCCAAATAAGTTGAGTACACTAACGCCGTGCCCGTGGGGTTCAATTCAGAGACAAAGGCATTTTGCACACCGTTGAGCACGCTTTGATACGGGAGGTGGACTGGAAAATGGGTCGCCCCCCCGGACGCTGTTCTGCCCGTGACGTACGCGTTCCCGCCGGAGTCTGTAGTGATAGCGAAGGCGTCATCCACGCCCCCGCCCCCCAGGTAGGTCAAATACACGTACTGCGAGGTAGAAGTGGGATCGAACGCAGCCACAAACGCGTCATCAAGGAAAACCCCGTTTTTTCCGTTGCAGTTCCCATCACTGCCGCATTTTGTCTGGATAGCTCCGGGATTAGGATAAACTGGAAGAGTCGGAGATTGTGTTCCGCCGCTGACGTAAACCTTAGCGGTAACCGAGTTCCACGCGACACCTGTAGCGAAGTCCAGGTTCGCTCCACCAATATAACTTGACATCAGAAATGCGGAACCATCCGGTTTAACTTCGGTAACGAATCCGTCCCCCGAGCCGTTATAGGTGCCGCCCTGCGGCAAGGGGTTAGCGATGAAAAAATTTGTGGAAAATGTTTCGCCGACCACGAAGACGTTCTGGCTGACGTCCACGGCTATGGCAAACGCTTCATCGAAATCGCTTCCGCCGAGATACGTGGCCCACGTAATTGTCGAGCCATCCGTCGTCAGTTTCGCTACGAACGCGTCGCCGTCGGTAGGCCCGCCCCCGGTGGCGCCGCCGAATGTTGTTTGCGCCGCCCCGGCAGTGACCGGAAAGTCAGTGGACTGCGTCAGCCCGGTCACGTAGACTCCAGTGCCGTCCACGGCAACCGCTTGCGGCCGGTCATCCAGCGATCCGCCGAAAATCGTTGTGAATTGTATGACTCCCGAAGAGTTGAACTCAACCAGGTAGCAATCGTGCTGGCCCAGGTTTCCGAGATGGGTATTGGTGGGGCCGGGAAGGACACTGGAGTTGCTGGTGCCGACCACGTAAGCGTTGCCGGTTGAGTCCAGGGCCACGCCGAGGCCAGTCTCTTCGACGTTCCCGCCGAAGAACGTTGCAAAAGAAATGGAGGGATCGATCACCAACTGGCGGCTGCGATCGTACGAGCCAAGAGCAAACACGACCTGATGATCGTTTTTGACCACGAAGCGAGAATCGACTGCCTCGCGGGTACCGTTTTTCTCCTGATAGGAGACGGGGTGCTGCAAGCGCAACTCACCCGCTTCCGAGGTCAGGATCAGATTGCCCGAAGCATCTGTGCTGATGTGCTTTGCGCCGTCAAAACTTAATTCGATCTGGTCAGGATTCGCGCCCGGATTTACGACAACGTCGAACTCCAACTGCCGGCTGCCGTGGTAAACCACATCCACGCCGGGATAGACATCGTGATAGCGCACGCGCGCGAAAGCGGGAATATTGGTGTGCCAATTCTTGGGATCGTTGCCAATGAAATAGTTCTTTACCCCGGGCTGTTGATCTTCCGAGGCAATGACGGGTTCCGGATTAGCGCCCGGCATCGTCATACGGATAACCGATTCGGCATTAGCGGAGGCGGCCGGAACAGCAGCCGATTTCGCCGTCCCGGATAAACCGTCCTGTTTCTGCCGCAGCAAATCGAGCGCGGCGGAATTCTGCGGCCCGATCGGCATGGCGAATACAGCCTCTCTAGAGGTCAGGAACAAACTGTATCCATGCCAATGGGTCATGTATTTGACCTGCGCGTCGGCTTGACCCTGATTGGGCTCGAAAGTGAGCGGGAGATTGCCAAAGGCTACCCGGGCGCGTTGCGTGGCGGGCGAGTTGGACGCAGACGGCTGATCCGCGGCTGAACTGGGCACACACACAGTAAGCAGCACGCACATGGTCAGGACAAGAAACACAGGCCAATTCGGCCCGCTACTGGAACGCTTCGCGTTCATAAAACTCCTCTGACGATTCATAAGATCTGCGGACTTTGCCGCCGGACGCTGGCTCAGCTGCTTTTCAAACAACATTGTTTTCTTCTCCCTGTAAATCGACTTTAAAGTTTTGCTGCGCGGCTTCGGGCACTGGCTTGTAAGAACCCACTCAGATGCGTCCCGACTCGTCTGGGGCCAGGATTTTTTTCGTTTGATAATGTCTCTGCAATCTGATCTCATGCACTGCGGGGATGGGGCAAGTAACTGTTACCGGAGCCAGAAGAACCACCGCCGGCGATCAATCCGCGCCAATCCCAACCGAGGTTTAGGCACATTCTTACACGCACCTGAGCTACCAAACTAGTGTAAGAGTTAATCCCTTCTTCCCCGGCACTTACATCCACGAGAGGAACCGCAATGTGCAAATTACTGCACACCTCGTGGAGAGACTTGGAGGCGGCACCAATTATAGAGCCGGTTCGGGCTTTGCCAAGCTAAATTTTGCCGCCGACTTGCCCAGTACCAGCTCTGTCTGTCTGGCCCCGCCGTGGAAGCAGTACTTCTATCGGCAAGATCGGGAGTCATCCGATGCTTGACGAATTACCGCGAGATGAGGCGGGGTTGCGCCTCGCCGGTCGCTTCACCGTTGCTTAGCCCAAGCTTGCGGGAGACGGCCCGGACTGGCATCCGCAGACACATCAGCACGAAGGGAAATGGATCGTCGGCAGCATACCAGGCACGTTCAGTGACGCCTCGCAGCGAGCGCAACCAGTCGGTTACCGTCAAACTGCCACGTCGGTAGCAGCCGTAACTGGCAATCACATCCTGGATGTCCTGCATGTAGGTTCGTCCTTCAACCGGTTGTCCGTCGACCGCAGGTCGTCCAGTGAGATCCAGGTGAAGAGCGCGTACCACATCGATGCCGTGATCAGTACTGAACAACCTGAACTGTGCTCCGACCCGAGGGTTGAAATCGAGCAGGTTGAAGCATCCGCTGCGACCGTCGCGCCGGAAATCGATATCCATGATGCCGCGGTAGCCAATGGCTGAAAACAGTTCGATCGCTTGTTTCTGCAGTGCGTCGTTGCGAACCGAGCGAGCCAGCGTGGTGGGCCCGGCAAACACCGGATAGGATCTCAGTTTGACGCCGGTGAAGAGTACGATCGGCTTCGAGTCGCTGTCGCAATATCCGTGGACGATCCAGTCCTCGGAGCCGCTGGCAGAGATCATCTCCTGAATCATTAATGTTGTGATTGACTGTTGCTGGGCAAAATGATCGTAGTATTCGATCAGATCCTGGCGTCGTGTCACGATGGCAACGCTCTTGAAGCCTTTCGGGAGGAGCCACGGTTCTGTGACTTTGGCGACAACCGGGAACCGCATGCGCTCCGCGACCTCGCACAGTTCTTCCCGCGTCTGGGGAAAAACGGTCGGAGGGCAGGAGACCCCTAGCTCTCTGCACAGATGATACAGGCTACGCTTATTCGCGAGCGTTCGAGGCAATGTTGGCGGCTGCCGTACAAACATGAACCACGGCGCTAAGGCGTCGGCATTCTCGGCGATCAGAATGGCGGAGAAATCGTCAGCCGGCACCAGAATCGTGGGGCGATCGAGGATCTTGCCAATCCTGGCCATGCCCTCGAGGAACTGATCGGTATTCCGGCCGTCCGCCTCCCATAAGAATCTCCCGCTCAGGTATCGGGAGGCTCCGGAGGGAAGAGAGGGGTATCGCTGAACGGCAAATACCGGAATGCCCAGCCGCCCCAGACTTCGAATGATCCCTAAAGTACCGTGAAGGAACGGATACTCGCCGAAGTTCAACACGAGGACGGCAACGGATCTATCGAAATGCGTTGCGATGTCCCAATCCATTGCCATTAATCTGGTTGCCTCATCAATTGTTCCACTATGATGCGAAACGACGATTTCGCGCCAGCCGCGTCCGGCTTGACGCGTCAATCGCGGGGTTGACGCTGATCCGCCCATACTTACTTGCCAGACTTGGGTGATCTAGCCCCTGACCGCACGATTGCACGCGCTCGCGATGATCCGCGCCGTGTATGCTGCGCCCGCGACGAAGCGCATCGAAGGACCAAATTGATTGGCCGCAGCAAGCCCCGTGAAATGCAGCCCGGGGATCGAGGATTCGAAGTCAGATGAAAGCACCGGTGCTGCGTCATATCGCCGAAGGCGCTCTAACAAGCTACCGTTGAAAAATGGCAACGCACTCATATCAACCTTGTATCCGGTGGCGGCGACGACGTGATCGGCGGACATTTCCGTCACCCCGCCGTCTGGCCGAGTAACGGACAAACAAAGCTTGCTGCCCTTCTCACCAACCTCGCGTACGACATGCCCGCACAGTACAGGAAATTGTCCCTCGACGCGATCCCTGAGCCACCAGGCGCCGGCGGGGCCGAGCGCGCGCCGGACCACTGCAGATCTAAGCTTCGCAGGCAGGAACCGGAACACCCCAGCTCCATTCGAATAGAACCACGCCTTCCAGCCCGCACCCAACGCCGAGGACGGGCGTGTGAGCCGCGACACGGCGGATCGGGGGCCAGCATGCGGACGGGGGTTCCATACGACCCGCGGTTCGCGCACCAGGACACGCACGGTAGCGCCTCCCTCATGGAGCAGGGCCGCCGTCTCAAGCGCCGACTGTCCGCCGCCGATGACGATGACATCACGCCGGGCAAGCGTCGCGAAATCGGAATGGTCGCGGCTGTGCGATATGAGTTCCCGCGGCAAAGTGACGAACTGGGGAGGCAGGTAGCGGAAGTAGGTTGTGCCGACCGCGATGACGACACGACGCGCCGCGACCAACTCTCCGGTATCGAGTCCGAGTTCAAATGCGCCCGCCTTCCGAGCCAGCGCCACAACCGCACATTCTTCCAACTCGGGCACCAGATGTCGTTGAAACGCAAGGCCGTAATCGACGAACGTATCCAGTGGGATAGCCATCACCCGATCGCTGTAGGGCAGCTCTCTTGAGGCACAATGATGCGCCAGGGTCATTGAACGCGTCGGATCAGAAAGATCGGAGCCGGCACCCTCGGACTTGAGAAACATCCCCTTGGGCATAGCCGTCCGCCAATTCTGCATCGGGATTCCGAAAATACGAAAACCAATGCCTCGCTGCCGTAGGTGCGCAGCGATAGAAAGTCCATAAGGACCAGCACCGATGATGACAACCTCAGTGTGATTCAGCGGAGCCATTTGGTACGACCGACAGCCCGGACGGAACGACCGAGTATATCAGGTGACCTGAGCGATCTCTGGTGCCGTTTGTTCTAGGATCCCTCCTCCGCCTCTTTCTTCGGAGTGATCACGACGATAGCCAAGGCGAGTTCTTGCGTCGAACCGCTTTTGCCGGGCTTCAGGTGCAACTTCACCTGGAGGGTCCAGGTACCCTCTCCGTCGGTCTTGACGTCTGGGAAATCGTGTCCGCGCAGGTCAACAGGCACTAAGCTCATGACCGCAGGCTCTTTCGTATGGGAAGCCTTGCGGCTCAGGCGGAGAAGTTCCTCAATCGGCAGAACGCGGCTGAGATCCCGATCCATGCCAAGCGGACTGAGCAGCACAAAGTCGACGGTATCGCTATCCGGCATCGCAGCATAGCGCATGGTGTAGTAGCCGGGCCCGAGCTTCTGGTCGTGAAAGTCTTCGCGATAGTCCTCACTGGCGTCGGCCAGGAAGTGAATCACACCCAGAAATGCCCCTGGCTTGAGGGTGCGGTAGAAAGCCTGGCCCGACCCAGGCGGGCCATCTTGCGCCACTGCGGTCTTGGCCCAAAAAAACTCGCAGACTCCCATCTTGAGGCCGTTGGAATAAGTGAATAGAAGCGAGCCCTGGGGATCCAGATGATCGACCGTTTCCTGGGGAAAAGAGGCCGACGGATGGGCCGCAACCGGTTCAATCGAAAACGGTTCAGTTTCGACACCCCAAGCAGAGATTGCGTTGATCGTTGCTGCTAAACCCAAGAGTAGCAGCAGCCCTATATAGCGGAGATTGTTCGGGCTCTGACTTCCAGACATACGCGTCCTGATCACTAAGGGCACAGCACACCCCCTATTGTCTCTCGTTCCTGATTGTCGTCGATCTGATATGGATTTGCGAGATGCAATTTTCTTCATCTTATCCACCTCGCTAATATTGGCAAACCATATTGACAAACCGCTCCAGGTAGACGAATATGTTGTCCAGTTGGGTCCCCCTTTGATCCGAGGCCATCCCCCCTCCTCGATGAATTAGCCCCGCGATGATCCTTCGTGAAAATATGAACAAGTGGACTGTCGTACTATCACTGTTTTTAATAGCTCCGTTGCTGGCGCAAGGTCAGACTGTTACCTCATTTGAAGGAATTGACGCGTCCCAATTGGCGGCTCCGGAGCTTGATATTGATCCGAACGGCGCGGTGGGCACGAAGCAGTTCATGGAGTGGACGAACGTTTATTATCAGGCATTCAATAAGAACACGTTCGCTCCGGTGTGGTCGACGCCGCAGGCGGGTACGACGCCCTGGCGGAATAACAGCATGTCCAATTGTTACAGCATCACTGGGGACGGGGTGGTTCTGTTTGACCGGCTGGCGTCGCGCTGGGTGATCGCTGGACACAACTCGCCGGGGATCAACGGGAACTACTACTACTGTGTGGCGATATCGAATACGGACGACCTGAGTTCGAGTACGTTGAGTTGGTATACCTACAGTTTTTTGCTGAACCCGGTGCTGGGAGTGAACGCGAAGGGGCATGTGTACTTTCCGGACTGGCCGAAGCTGGGGACGTGGGCGGATGGATACTACGTGGGCTTCGATCTGGAGGATGTGGACAACCACTATCAGGGGATTGGGGTGGTCGCGTGTGCGCTGGACCGGACGAACATGCTGAGCGGGGGGACGCCGAATCCGATGCAGTGTTTCAGCGATCCCAACCCGATCCCGCTCAATGGGACGCGGTATCTGAAGCACAGCCTGATTCCTGGGGATGTGGAAGGGACGACGGCGCCACCGACGGGGCGGGACGAGTTTTACGTGAGCATCCAGAACCCGCCTCTAGACGGACAGAGCACGACGTCGAACACGATCAACTTGTGGGATTTCCATGTGGATTGGGTGAATCCGGCGAACTCGAGCTTCACCAATTCGCCAATCACGGTTCCCACCTACACGCCCGGATGTTACAACGTGGCCAACGTAGGAAGTACGTTCTGTATTCCCGAGCCTGCGCTCGGGCCGCATGGTGGTCATCGCGTAGTAGACTCGGTGGGAGACCGCATGATGCCCCGTCTCGCCTACCGGAATTTCGGCGCCTATGAATCGTTCTTGATCAGCCATACCATCCGCGTTGGAGTGAACAATAGCAGCCAGACCGGAATCCGATGGTACGAGCTTCGTGGCAGTGGACTTCCGGCGCTATACCAGAGTGGCAACATCGCTCCTGATAAGAGTTTGTTTCGTTTCATGCCCAGCATAGCGCAGGATCACAGTGCCAATGCCGCCGTCGGCTTCAGTGTGTCAAACTCAACAACTGATCCCGGTATTAAGGCTTCGCACTGGAACCTACAGAGCCAACCAAGCCCGAGCGGTTTCACGCTTTATAATGGGACCGGAGACGAAGAGAACGCGCTGAATTGGGGCGACTATACAAGTATGACGGTCGATCCAGTTGACGACTGCACATTTTGGTATGTAAACGAATACTTCGCTTCCAACCAGGTTGATAATTCGATTAACTGGAATACAAGAATCGCCAATTTCAAGCTTTCCAGTTGCCAGTTCCACAGATAGACGGTAGTTCTTCTTGCCGAGTACGTCATTAGGTTCGTTGAAGTCGATGAGCACGGTTTTAGTTTTCACGTAACCAAAAGTACCGGGTATTGGATGCATTTTCTTGACGCTTATTGCCCTTCACGAACGAGTCAGGGCCGGGGAGTAATTTTCCGAGTGATTTTGTCTGGTTGCGTCCCAGTTCGCACGGATCTAAGACGTTATATTTTATTTGCATGCTGAAGGAAAACAGCAGATCGCAGCTTCTGGTGGTGGGAGCCTGGTTCGGGCTGGTGGCCGGACTAGGTGAGGGCGTCGGTCTTCTCGCGGTTTACGGTTATGGCTGGCTGGGTGCCAGCAACAACGTTCGGGCAGGTGTCTCCGCCGAAATTATCTGGATTTCAGCGCTCTTCAATCTGGGGTTGTTTCTTGTCCTTGCCTGTCTTGGCGTGCTCTTGCAAACGACCTGGCCAACGCTTCAGGTCCGCAGGAGACTCATACTTGTCTTTGTATTCCTGGCATGCGCGGATTGGCTCGCCCTGAGTGCGAGACTCAGTCCGCTCGCAGTTCTGACGCTTGCAGCTGGTATTACCGCTGCCTTCAACCGCTGGTTCCGTGAACACGAAGTGAAAGCAGTGAGTCTGGTGCGGCGCTCACTTCCGGTGGCCGTCGTGATTGCCATTCTTTGTTTCGGAGTCATCAAAGGGAATGCATGGCTAGCGGAACGCTCTGCAATGCGTGCGCTGCCTGCCGCTGCGTCAGGGGCTCCTAACATTCTTGTAGTTGTGGTTGACACGCTGAGGGCCGACCACCTTCCGTTGTACGGCTACAGCCGCTCTACAACCCCACACTTGGACGCAATGGCCAAAGGGGGCGTGGTCTTCGATAACGATGTCGCCACTTCCTCCTGGACTCTTCCGTCCCACGCCTCGATGCTGACAGGTCGTTATCCCCACGACCACGGTGTCGACCGCGAGGTTGCGCTCGACGCCCGATACCCGACGCTTCCCGAGATTTTGCAGCAGCATGGTTATCGCACGGGAGGGTTCTCGGCTAACCTGTTTTACTTTACGCGACGCGCGGGGCTAGGCCGGGGGTTCATTCGCTTCCGCGATTACTTTTATTCCGTGGGGGACATGTTCTTCCGAACATTTTGGGGTCGCGTGCTCAATCGTTACCTTCCCAATGTCTCCCGCGTTAACGAATATCTTCCGCGCAAATCTGCTCAGGAAGTGAACCGGGAAGTACTCAGTTGGATCGATCACGATCACGATAAGCCTTTTTTTGCGTTTATAAACTATTTTGATGCGCACGCACCATATTTGATCAAGCCCCCGGCTCGCGAAATGTTCTACGGTTCCGAAATCAAAGATAATCCGCCCCTAATCGATCAGCGGATTGATCACGAGCAGGATCCGTATCTGTTCCAGCTTTCCCGCATGTCTCCCCGCGAGTTCCAGCATAAGGTTGACGCGTATGATGGTGCGATCTACTACATAGATCAGCAGTTCGCGAATCTCTTCTCTGAGCTCGAAAAGCGAGGTCTAACCCAGAATACGCTGGTGGTTATAACATCTGACCATGGAGAATGCTTCGGCGATCATGGCCTGTTGGAGCATTGGAACGGGCTTTACCGAGAACTGATTCAGGTCCCCCTCATCTACTATTGGCCGGGTAAAATCCCTGGGGGTGTTCGCATCAGCAAGACCATCTCAGGCGCGTCCTTACCCGCCACAGTTCTTGACCTGGTGGGTATTAAGTCAGACGTGAGCTTCCCAGTTCCGTCCGTTGCCCAACTCTGGCAGCGGCCGGAGGTTGATCCGGTGTGGCCGGACCCGCTGGCGGAAATGGCCCAGAATTTGAATCTTCCCCTTGGATACCCTGCGTATCAGGGCTGGTTGAAAGCCATTGTTAGCCCGCGTTGGCATCTGATTGTCTCGCAAAAGCTGGCACCAGAGCTTTACGATTGGGCTGCAGACCCTAAGGAACTTTACAACCGGGCTGAAAATGGCGATGAAGAAGCCGTTAAATCGATGTCAAAGGAATTATGGAAGGAAGTAGCGTCTGGTAGTGCAGCCGATTCCCGGGGCAACAGCGGCAGTCCAGTCGCAGCATTGACGAAGTGACTCCCTTAACAAACACCGGCCTCCATGGTGTCCGGCAAGGGCGATCGACTGTTTTAGATGTCCGGGTGAAATTGGCCGGCTGTTCACGCCTGAAAAAATTGGGTTTAAGCTCCATATTGACAAAGTCCCGCTTCTGGGGCACTGTGTGCTAAGTGTGGGGAGTTAAGCTGCGTACCGCGTTGCGAATCCCTCTGGCCCTGGCGCTGATTCCATGCTGATTCGATGAAGATCATAAGGAGGGGACTGTGGTTAGGACAAAGATTCTGGTGGTCGTGTTGTTCGTAGCTTTGGGACAGCTGCGAGCGCAGACAATCCACTCGCACGTGGGCATTGAGGCATCCCAATTGGTGGCCCCGGAGCTTGATATTGATCCGAACGGCGCGGTGGGCACGAAGCAGTTCATGGAGTGGACGAACGTTTATTATCAGGCATTCAATAAGAACACGTTTGCTCCGGTGTGGTCGACGCCGCAGGCGGGTACGACGCCCTGGCGGAATAACAGCATGTCCAATTGTTACAGCATCACTGGGGACGGGGTGGTTCTGTTTGACCGGTTGGCGTCGCGCTGGGTGATCGCTGGACACAACTCGCCGGGGATCAACGGGAACTACTACTACTGTGTAGCGATATCGAATACGGACGACCTGAGTTCGAGCACGTTGAGTTGGTATACCTACAGTTTTTTGCTGAACCCGGTGCTGGGAGTGAACGCGAAGGGGCATGTGTACTTTCCGGACTGGCCGAAGCTGGGGACGTGGGCGGATGGATACTACGTGGGCTTCGATCTGGAGGATGTGGACAACCACTATCAGGGGATTGGGGTGGTCGCGTGTGCGCTGGACCGGACGAACATGCTGAGCGGGGGGACGCCGAATCCGATGCAGTGTTTCAGCGATCCCAACCCGATCCCGCTCAATGGGACGCGGTATCTGAAGCACAGCCTGATTCCTGGGGATGTGGAAGGGACGACGGCGCCTCCGACGGGGCGGGACGAGTTTTACGTGAGCATCCAGAACCCGCCTCTAGACGGACAGAGCACGACGTCGAACACGATCAACTTGTGGGACTTCCATGTGGATTGGGTGAATCCGGCGAACTCGAGCTTCACCAATTCGCCAATCACGGTTCCCACCTACACGCCCGGATGTTACAACCTGACCAACCTGGGAAGTACTTGGTGCGTTCCGGAACCTGCGCCCGGACCCCACGGAGGGCACCATAAAATAGACTCGGTGGGGGACCGGTTGATGCCCCGTCTCGCCTACCGGAATTTCGGCACCTATGAATCGTTCTTAGTCAGCCACACCGTTGAAGTCGTTACCGGGGGTACCGGGCCGACGGAGATCCGATGGTACGAGCTCCGCGGCAGTGGAACGCCCTCTCTTTTTCAAAGCGGGACGATTAACGTTGGCACCGGCATGTTTCGCTTCATGCCCAGCATCGCTCAGGATCACAGTGCCGAGGCGGCGGTGGGTTACAGTGTGTCGAGTCCGTCAGCACATCCAGGTATTCGAGAGTCGTCATGGAGCTTGACGAGCAACAGTCAGCCGGTTGAGGTCGCGATCCAAAGAGGGGCCGGAGACGAGGAGAACAGTGAAAAATGGGGTGACTATACGAGCATGACCGTTGACCCGGTTGACGATTGTACTTTTTGGTATGTCAATGAGTACTTTTCATCGAATCAGATCGGGACTGAGATCGCTTGGGATACCAAGATTGCCAAGTTCAAACTTTCAACCTGCCAGTAAGCGGGTCAGCCTGGCGAGAATCATGTTGAGCATGACTGGCTTCTGAGCTGTCACCCGTGTAACGTATCAGGCCTCGACGAGTACGTGAGAGAGTTGGTTTTCTGGGTTAGCCGAGGCTCGCATGGTTGAGCCAGTTTTGCTTTTATTACTACTGCTTCTAGGTTATACTTGGTCCGGCGTTGGCTGTTTCCGGGGAATCTTTGGAGGCTTTGTTAAACCTGGATTTCAGGAAGCGGAGCGATTTCCTTGGAAACTTTAGTAATTAGGGCGTTTGACCTCTTGCCCGAAGTTTGGAGGTCAGGTACTCTGCGCGGAGGTTGGGCGTTGCTCGGCGTGCAGTGTATGGTCGCGTCACTAACACTTAATCTGTACTCCCCCAATATTGCTTCTTTTCTGGCCTGTAGGGAATCGCATCCACTCCGGAACGCCGGAGTCTGACCGGGTACGGTTTTTGGGCTGGGAGTTAGCTCAGAGGGCGAGCGCATGTGTCCAACGGCGGCAAAACAATGTTAGATCACTTTGTAACGATCAGCGTTGACGACGGGCATGTGACGGATCTGAGGACGGCGGACCTGTTAAAGAAGCACGGCTTACAGGCCACGTTCTACATTCCCGCGCGAAATCCCGAGCGTCCGGTGATGGGCGCAAACCAAATCCGGGAACTGTCCGAGAGCTTCGAAATCGGCGCTCACACCATGAATCACGTTCCACTGCGGTCGTTGTCCGACTCCGAAGCCTGGAACGAGATTTCAGGAAGCAAGCAATGGTTGGAAGACACAATTGGGAAGGCTGCGGTCTCATTCTGCTACCCACGAGGCAAATTCAACAGCTCAACTCCTGCCCTGGCCAAGAAGGCGGGATTCCTAGGCGCTCGAACTTGTTTTTTCAACCTGCACGGTTTTCCGCGCGATCCCTTTTTATGGGGAGTCAGCACGCACGCCTGTCCCCACAGCAAAGCAATTCAGCTGCGCCATGCAGCTGCGGAGCGTAATTTCGCCGGCCTGGTGAATTTCATGCGCATTTATAAAGGCGCCAGCGATTGGCAACAGCACTTCCGTTATGGATTGGACCACGTCGAACATTTCGGCGGCGTCGCACACCTCTATCTTCATAGCTGGGAGATCGATGAGCTCGGACAATGGGACCAGCTGGAAGCCGTCTTTGCCACAATAGCTTTACGCGACAAGTTTCATAGTATGACGAACGGCGCGCTTTTTCAGCTCTGGAAGGGTGAATATGAGCATGGAAGGAATTAAGTCCTTTGAACCAGTGGTAAAGGAAAACCCCGCTGCCGGTTCGAGCAAGCTCCAAGAGGTTCTGAAGGTAATCTACGAGTCGGTTTCCGAGCTAAACCTGCAATTACCCGAGGGCCAGCGCATCGAAAAGTCACCGGCTGCGGTGCTGTTTGGTGCCGGTGGCAAGCTAGACTCTTTGGCTCTCGCGAACTTCATAGTGATCACGGAGCAGAAGCTGGACGAATCTTTCGGGTGTCGCGTCGATCTCACGCAGGACGATCCGTTTTCGCCGGCGACCGGTCATTTCGGGACGATTCGTTCCTTGGCGACCTATGTCTCGAAGCTGGCCGGAGTCGAAGACTCACAGTCGCGATCGGATAACCTTACACGCAGAGAGAATGGCGCTTGAAGCTGCACCTCATCTCCGATTTCAATCTGGAAACGCTCGGACACTACCTCGAGAATGATGGTTCGTCACCAAAGCTTTCAGTGGTGGCGGCACCATTCGGGCAGGTTTTCCCCGCGCTGCTTCAGCCTTCACAGTCCAGTCCCTCGGATTTTGCTGTGGTGTGGACCTCACCGGAAAAGATGGTCCCGGCGTTCGCGGCAGCCCTGAATAACACTGGGTTCGTTGAGGATGGGGTAGTCTCGGAGGTTCAGCAATTTGCTGACCGCCTGCGGGCGGCGCAGAAACATTTCCGCGCTATTTTTGTGGTGTCCTGGACTCTCGCGCCCCACTTCCGGGGGAACGGAATACTGAGTCTGAAAGCTGGTGGATTGCGGAGGGTTCTGCTGAAAATGAATCTCACGCTGGCCCAGGAATTGGAGGATTGTCGAGGCATTTATTTGCTCGACGGCCAGCGCTGGATGGAAGAAGTTGGGAAGAGTTCATACAGCCCCAAATTGTGGTATTTGACCAAGACACCTTTTCACGGAGACGTTTTCCGCCAAGCGGTCGGTGATCTGAAGGCTGCTATTTCCGCAGTCCTCGGAACCTCCAAGAAGCTGATAGTCGTTGACCTGGATAACACTCTTTGGGACGGCGTGGTCGGCGACCTGGGATGGGAGAATCTGCGACTGGGCGGCCATGACTACCTGGGCGAAGCATTCGTCGATTTTCAGAGGGCGCTGAAGAGTTTGCGCAATCGGGGCATCTTGCTGGCCATCGCGAGCAAAAACGAGGAGAGCGTTGCCCTGGAGGCTCTCAACAAGAATCCCGAGATGGTGCTGCGCCCAGATGACTTTTCCGCTTGGCGGATCAACTGGAACGACAAGGCTGCCAATATTGCTGAGCTGGCGACTGAATTGAACTTGGGTCTGGAGTCAATTGTCTTCATCGATGACAACCCGGTAGAGCGGGCGCGTGTCCGCGAAAGTCTACCCGAGGTTTACGTGCCGGAATGGCCCGACGACAAAACTCTGTTTGCCAGCAAGCTTCGCGCCTTGAACTGTTTCGACTCTGCTTATGTCACCGCGGAAGATACCTCACGGCACCAGATGTATGCCACTCATAAACAACGCGAGTTGCTGCGGCAGAGAATTAGTTCGGCTGAGGATTGGATACTCTCGCTGGAAACGGAGATTGCAGTCGAGGAACTAAGCAACGCCAATTGCGCGCGTGTGGTCCAGCTACTCAATAAAACGAACCAGATGAACCTCACCACCCGGCGCCTGGCGGAGGCGGAACTGCGGGCCTGGCTGCAACAGAAAAACCGCCACTTATGGGCCTTCCGGGTAAAGGATAAATTTGGCGACTCGGGGCTGACTGGCATACTAAGTCTCGAGATTGAGTCGGGCAGAGCTCTGATCACCGACTTTGTCTTAAGCTGCCGGGTCATGGGAAGAAAGGTGGAACATGCGATGGTCGCTTTTGCCGCCCAGCACTGCACCGCGCTGAATCTGCGTGAACTGCGCGCGAATTACGTTCCTACTGCGAAAAATAAACCTTGTCTGAGCTTCTGGATGTCCTCCGGCTTCGCTTACGACGAAATGGGGAATCGATTTACCTGGCCGCTCACCCGAAGGTACCCATCTCCCGACGGCATCAGTATCCGTCAGCCAGAAGCCACGAAGGCCGATCTGGTCCATTCGTCAGCACGGGTTTTAGTGGACGCTGAGGCTGGGTCGCGTAAAGAAATAACGAATTGAATGCTGGCGGGCCGCGCGTGCAGTCTATGAATCCTTGCCACGTCCCGAGGATTACGGCCTCGGTCACGGTCTGACGAACAGGTTATCCGTTTCTTTTGGTCAAGAGCGGAAAGATTTCGATAAAATTAATTTCCCATGGTCGCCATGTACGAGACTCCTGCCGCGAAGCTGGCTCCCCGATTGCGCGAGTTAACCTTTGCGGATTATGAGCAGATTGCGGGGTTAGGATCCCGTTACGGCTTGGAGATCGAGACCTACGAAGAGTGGGCTCATTTGTGGGCCGATAATCCGGTTTTTCAGGAAATCCCAAACTGGCCGATGGGTTGGGTCTTCGAGAACGAAGACAACGAGATCGTCGGCCATATCGCCAACGTCCCGTTATTCTACGAACTGGGCGGTCAAAGACTGATTGTCACCGCCAGCCGCGCTGTAGTCGTCGACGCCCGCTATCGCACTTATTCGTTCCAGCTCATGAGCCAATTCTTCCGTCAAAAGCAGGTCGATCTATTCCTCGCTACTACGGTCAATGCTCAAGCCACCAAGGCATACGAAATTTTTCGCGCCTCGCGAGTGCCGACTGGGACGTGGAATCAGACCGCCTTTTGGATCACGAATTATCGCGGGTTCAGTGCCAGCCTGCTGGCGATAAAGGGGGTTCGTGGAACGCGGGGCCTTAGTTATCCGCTTTCCGCCGGCTTATTTCTTCGCGACACACTGACAGGACGATTGACCAAAACCCGTTGCGGCGACGGTGAGACTAGTTTTTGCACTGGATTCGATGACCGCTTCGAGGATTTTTGGTGCGATCTGCGCCGCAACTTCCCGCGCCGTCTGCTGGCGAACCGCTCCCGCCAGATGCTGGAATGGCATTTCAAGTATCCCCTCGCAAGCGATCGGGCCTGGGTGCTGACCGTCAACCGAGGCAAGAGACTAGCTGCGTATGCCATCTTTTTTCGGCAGGACAGCCCAGCCTTCTGTCTCAAGCGAATGCGCCTGGTCGATTTCCAGAGCCTTGATGGAAACTCAGAAGTGCTTCTCCCTCTGCTTTGTCATGCTCTCGCACGCTGCCGGCGCGAAGGCATTCATATGCTCGAAGCCATTGGCTTCCCTCCGGAGAAACAGCGGGTCATCGACAGCCTCTTACCCAACTGGCGAAAACTCGAGTCGTGGCTTTATTTCTACAAGGCCGCACAGCGGCCATTGGCGGACTGTCTGAAAGATCCGCAGGTGTGGGATCCATCCTGCTTCGACGGCGACGCCAGCCTTTAAGCACAAACCCGCCGCTCAGGTTGGGATATGGGTTGGGCGATCCACTGCGCCCACACTTAGCTCGTTTACATTGACATTCCGCGCTGAAGGTCTAGGATGATTTGCGACTGGCAGGGAGGGCGATGATCCTGAAGTTATCGCGCCATGGAAGTTGGTTTTCGAGTCTACGCCTTCGGTCAACGGCTGTGTTGGGGCTGATGGTCCTCGCGACGGGAATCCTCGCGGCGTCATCGGCGCAGGCACAAGCCTTCACTGTGCTCTATTCGTTCACCGGCGGGGCTGACGGAGCCGAACCAATTTCCGGCTTAATTATGGATCCGGCGGGCAATCTGTACGGGACAACTGCGGCGGGAGGGGTTTTCCACAATCGAACAGCCGCAGGAGTCGTATTTAAACTAGACGCGACTGGCGTAGAGACAGTCTTGGCCACATTTTCGGGGGTTAACGGAGACGGCGCTGGACCTCTGGGAACCTTGGTCCGTGATTCATCAGGAAACCTCTACGGCACTACCTTGAGCGGCGGCCATGAGAATAGTGGCACAGCGTTTAAGGTTTTGCCCACCGGTGGCAAAGTTGGACTGCACATTTTCGGTAAAGCAGCGGAAGATGGAATAAACCCCTACGCAGGTTTGGTACTGGACAAGAAATGGAATCTCTACGGCACCACGACCGCGGGTGGCAGAACCGGCTACGGAACTGTATTCAAACTGCATCTCATACCCGGCAAGGAAACCATACTGCACAGTTTTAGAATTGCAGGCGACGGAGCAACCCCCTTAGCGCCCGTGGTACGTGATTCGGCAGGTAATCTCTACGGCACCACCGAAGAGGCAGGAAGGTTCGGCGGAGCGTGTGGAACGATAGGTTGTGGAATTGTCTTCAAGATCAACCCAGTCGGCAAGGAAGAGATTCTGCATAGGTTCTGGGGAGGAGCTGACGGGGCGAATCCACAGGCGGGCCTAGTTCGGGATGCGGCGGGTAACCTTTACGGCACCACGACCTACGGCGGAGGCGGCGCATGTCAAAACGGGTCTTTCATGGGCTGCGGAACGGTATTCAAGCTGGATAAGACGGGAAAGGAAACTGTTCTATACAGATTCACCGGGGGAAGTGACGGAGCTAATCCCTTCTCTGGCCTGGTCCGTGATAGTGTTGGAAACTTGTATGGCACGACGTACCAGGGAGGAAACACCGGCTGTCAGTCTCAGATGGGTGGCTGCGGAACGGTGTTCAAGGTGGACATGAGCGGGAAAGAGACAGTTCTGTACAGCTTTACCGGCGCCGCCGACGGAGAGACTCCCTTCTCGGGCCTGCTCCGTGACGCGGCGGGTAACCTATACGGAACGACCGCCGCAGGCGGTACCAAGAACAAGAACGTATGTCCCAGCTCCGGCTGTGGCGTGGTCTTCAAGATCGCCCCATAACTCGCGCTGGCCAGAGCGGCGACCCCTCGCCGCACCTACGGCCGTTTGGTGCTGGCGGTCACCAGCTTGTAGATATCGATGAGCAGTTTGTAATTCGTTTCGGCCGTGTACTTGGTTTCATATTCGCGGCGAGCTTGTCTCCCCATCTCGTTCATTCGTTCCGGATGAGCCCAGGCCCAGTCCATCTTTTCCGCCAGTTCATCAACTTGTCCTGGCGTGAACTGAAGCCCGGTCGAGCGATCCGATACGATCTCCTGCATTGCCCCCATTCGGGAACAGATAACCGGAGTGCCGCACGCAAAGGCCTCGACTATCGCGACCGGAAAATTTTCGTAGAGCTCGCTTGGAAAAATCAGGAAGCGGGCCTTGCGTATTATTTCAATCACGTGTTCGCGCGGGACGCGTCCCTTGAAATCGATCCCCGAAAGATTCCTCTGCCGCGCAGCTTCTTCCAGTCCGGGGCGCTCCGGCCCGTCCCCAAGAATCAAAACTGGAAAACGTGACTTGCTCCGTTCCCAAGCACGCAGAAGGTTGTCGACGCGCTTTTCCGCGGAAAGCCGGCCCGCGAAGACGGCGTACTGCTCTTTTTCGCTGGGCAATCCCGGATCGGGATGCACGAAATTCGGTTTCACAAATATTCTTTCCTCGGGCAAGCCTGAGTCGATGAACTTCTGGCGGGCAAACTGGCTGAGCGCGATATAAGAATGGCCAGGCTGCGACCAGGTATGCAGTCTGCGGTGCACCGCGATCATTCCCGCGACCACAGCAGTAGCGGGCCCGGAGTCGTGATAGCAGCCGTGGCGAATGCCGGACCACAAACTCTTTTCCACGCACTCCTCGCAAACATGCCCATCGCGAAAGAACAGGCCGGTCGGACACATCAGACGATAATTGTGGAGGGTGTGAACGACGGGAATCCCAGCCTCCTCGCAGGCTGAGAAAATGGAAGGGGAAATCATGACGAAGGTATTGTGCACATGCACAATGCCAGGTCTTTCACGCTCGAGCAGAGCTTTGAATTCTGTTCGAGTGCCGCTTGCCCATATCGTGCGTGGAATCAGTGCGAGACGTTGAAGTCTCGAAAAGGACTCGATTTCGTCATTGCTGCGGAGATACGTGATTACGTCGTGGCCGGCATTGCGCAACATGTCGCACTCTTGCTCGACGACGACATCCTCACCACCCGCATGTTGATACCGGTTGTGTACGACAAGGATCTTCACTTGTGGCGGGGCTCTCTTCCAGGCTGCTGCGGCAGAAGTGGTTTGCTCACTCTGCCGCCAGCGGGATCAACTGGATACTGCGCGCGGTTGTGACCAAGAGAAACTGACTGCCGAGTTACGTAACATGCAGAGTTCTGCATAGAGTCCTTAGTCCCTAGTCCCTTAGCTTGAAGGCTCTTGACCACAACCCAAGAATCAATATACTGCGTCTAGGGTTTGACTTCTGCTTGGGTTCGTCCCCGTTTTCGTTTAGCGCTAGGTGCCGTCTTCGGCCAATCTGAAAGGAACCTATGGTAATCGGCAAAGGATTCCAAGGCCAATTTATTGCAGGGATGAAGGAACCTATGGTAATCGGCAAAGGATTCCGGAGCCAATTTATTGCAGGGATGCTTGTGCTCTGCGCGATTGTTTTGCCATGCCTCTCGCTGGCACAAGTGAGCGTAACCACCTACCACAACGACTTGTCGCGCACGGGCCAGAATCTAAATGAGCCGGTACTTACACCAGCCAACGTCAGCCTGAATTCGTTCGGCCGGCTGTTCGAACAGACAGTGGACGGTCAGATTTACACTCAACCTTTGTACGTACCCAACGTAACGATCCCGAACAAAGGCGTACACAACGTCGTCTATGTGGCGACCGAGCATGACAGTGTATTCGCATTTGACGCCGATAACAACAGCGGCAGTAATGCATCTCCACTCTGGCAGGTAAGTTTTATTAATCCTCCCGCCGTCACCACGATTCCCAGTAGCGACTATGGAAATTGCAGAGACCTCGAACCGGAAATTGGTATTACCGGGACGCCGGTGATCGATCCGAGCACGGGAACGATGTACCTGTTGGTCCGGACCAAGGAGAACGGGGCCTATCTGGATCGCTTGCACGCTTTGGACATTACCACCGGAAAAGAGAAATTCGGTGGTCCGGTTGAGGTCAATGCATCCGTGCCCGGGACCGGCGACGGGGGCACCACCGTGGTGTTCAATAATTTCACTCAAAACCAGCGCGGCGGACTCGTTTTGGAGAACGGGATCGTATACATGGAATTCTCACTTCTGTGCAACGCCGACCCGTTCCATGGATGGTTGCTGGGATACGACGCCCAGACCCTTCAGCAGAAAGCGGTTTGGAATTCGACCGCCAATGGAAGCTGGGGTGGAATATGGGCGGGCGGTGCTGCGCCGGCAGTAGACAGCAATGGCAACATCTACTTAGCTACCGGCGACGGAGTTTTTGATGCGGACATCGGTGGCTTGGATTACGGAAGCAGTATCGTAAAACTCTCCGCTCCCACCGCCGGCTGGGCTCCCTCGGACTACTTCACGCCCTTCGATTTCAAATATCAGAACGAGCAGAACCTGGACCTCGGCTCCGGGGGAGTAGTGCTCCTGCCGGACCAGACCCAGGGTCCCTATCAGCATCTTTTGTTTATGTCGGGCAAGGAAGGCACGATCTACCTCGTCAACCGCGACCAGATGGGCCATTTCCATCACGGCAGCGACTCTCAGATTGTTGAGGCTCTGCCTGGAGCATTGGGCGGCCAGTGGGGATCGCCGGCATGGTGGAACAACTATGCCTTTTTCAGCGGCCCTCACGACGTGGTGAAGAGCTTCGCTTTTAATCCCACGACCAGTCTGCTCTCGACCGCTCCCGTTTCGGAGAGTTCCTCTTCGTATCTATACTTCAACGGGTCTACTCCCGTGATCAGTGCTAACCAGAACAGCAACGCGATTGTCTGGACCGCAGAAAATCATGCTGGGCAGGTGACCATGCACGCCTACGATGCCCTGAACCTGGGCAGCGAAATCTTCAACACCGACCAGAATCCCAATCGCGATGGAGCTGGCACGGGAGTGCGCTTCATGGTGCCGACAGTCGCGAACGGGAAGGTTTATCTCGCAACCAATTTTAGATTGCGCTTCTATGGTCTGTTCCCGTTTGTACCAGCCAGCGTCACGTTTCCTGTGCAATTAGCGGGAACTGTCAGTTCAACGAGAACCATAACCCTTACAAATCCAAATATTGCGGTGATGAACATAACCGGCATCGCCGCCACCGGAGAATTTCAACTTTCGAATGGAACTTGCCCGATTTCTGGAGGCCAGTTGGCTCCCGGAATCAGTTGCACGATCGGGGTCCAATTTGCGCCCCAGGGAGGCGGGATCAAGTCCGGAGACGTCAACGTCACGGTCGCAGGAATGTCCGTTCCGCTGGCGGTCCCTCTCACTGGCACGGGGAAATCGTTGACGTTTTCGCCGCACGCGCTGAACTGGGCGGCAGTGCTGATCGGACACACGAGCGTGCCCAAGCTTCTGACGGTAAATATTCTGGGCAAAGATTCTACGACTTTCAACTCAGTGAAGATCGGTACTGACAGTGCGGAGTATGCGATTTATTCCAATACCTGCACCGGATCACAGTCCGGGCCGAGCCAATGCTCGATTTACGTAACCTTTTCGCCGAACTACAGCGGAACCCGAAGCGGGACGCTGAACCTGAGCGACACTTCGGGCAACCAGGTCATCAATCTGACGGGCACCGGTGAAGGAGTCGACCTGTCCGCCACGTATCTGGGTTTCGGAAAGGTGAAAGTGGGGGTGGCCAGCGCGCCGCAAACGCTGACCGCCCAAATCCTGGGACAAGCTTCGGCAACTTTTGGCACGCTTTCGCTTAAAGGCGCTGATCCTGGAGATTACGAGTTGCAATCCGACAGTTGCAGCGGTCAGACCGTCCCGGCTGGCCAGCACTGCCAGGTTAGCGTTGTCTTCAAACCAGTGCATTCCGGAAGCCGGACCGCTACCCTGAACCTGCCGAATAATGACGGTCCTTCCCCCCTTGTTGTGCGGCTTGCAGGTACAGGGAATTGATAGGAAATTAGGACAGAAGGGGTGGGCCACACCAGTGATAATGCAACGCACACTTAGGATGGCTGTTGCCATCCTTGGCTTCTATGCCTGCCGTGAAACAGCGGTAGCGCAGGCGGTGGTTCAACTCTCGCCGACTAGCCTGAACTTCGCGAACCAGACGGTTGGGACTTTCAGTTCTCCGCAACCCGTCAACCTTACCAACACTGGAAACGCCTCGTTAAAGATATCGTCCGTTTCCACGAGCGGCGATTTCGAACAAACTAACAATTGTCCAAGCCAAGTTCCGCCAAACGGTGGATGCACCATCAAGGTGAGCTTCCATCCAATTACACTGGGCGCTCGGGACGGTGTACTGAGCATCAGCGACGATGCGAGCAACAGTCCGCAAACCGTGCCCTTGTCAGGTGTGGCGGTGGCGGATCTCAGCAAGATCCAGCACATCGTTTTCATCATCAAGGAGAACCGAAGTTTCGATCACTATTTCGGCACTTTTCCAAAAGCTGATGGGGCAACCAAAGGGAAAATTTCTACCGGAGAGACTATTCCTCTCGGCCATATGCCGGACCAGCCGCCACGCGACCCGGCCCACACTTGGCTGGCCGCCCATTGGGCCATTAACGATGGGCTGATGAACAGGTTTGATGAGATCGGGAGTGCGAACGAAAATGGGGACTATCTTACTTACACCCAGCTGCAGCAGTCGGACATCCCCAACTATTTTAAGTACGCCAGCACCTTTACTCTAGCTGATCACATGTTTTCCTCGATCAAATCCGACAGTTTTCCCAACCACCTCTACGCGGTAGCAGCCTCGTCCGGTGGCGTGATCGATATTCCCTACTCGAAGGTCACCAGAAGTTCCCCCTGGGGTTGCGACGCAGATCCCACGACGACTGTCGCGGTAATGGATGATGCGGGTAGTATCGCGAAGGTCTTCCCGTGCTTCGATTTTTCCACCATGGCCGACAGTCTGCAGAACAAGAAGATTTCGTGGAAGTACTACGCGCCTTCGAAAGGCGAGAATGGATACAATTTCTCGGCTTTCGACGCAATTAACCACATCCGCAACTCCGTTCTGTGGACAGAAAATGTAGTGCCGGTCACAGGTTTCATCAACGACGCGATGAGCGGTAATCTGCCCGCCGTAAGCTGGGTGGTCAACGGCACACCAGTGGACGAGCACCCGCCCAACAGCAGTTGTGCGGGTGAAAACTGGACAGTCAATCAGATCAACGCTGTCATGCAAGGGAGCGACTGGGATTCCACCGCCATTTTCCTCATGTGGGATGACTTCGGCGGATTCTACGACCATGTGCCGCCGCCCACTCTCGACAATTTTGGCTTGGGTCCTCGCGTGCCGCTTATTATCATCTCCCCCTACGCCAAGCCCGGCCACATTTCACGCACTCAGTACGAAGCATCTTCGGTACTCAAGTTCATCGAGGAGAGGTTTAATCTCCCTCCATTAAGCGAGCGCGATGCCAACGCCAACGACACTCTCGATAGCTTCGATTTTCATCAAAGGCCGATTCCGCCGTTGGTTCTGACTCCTCGCGACGACTGCCCATTGATTGCGTCGCACGCCACTTTTGGCAGTCAGTTGGTCGGATCCCGAAGTTCCGTGCAAGTGGTAAAGTTGGACAACAATCGGCAGAGCAATCTCACGATATCCAGTGTGATCGCAAGCGGCGACTATTCGGTTTCAAACCGATGCGGCAGGTTGGTCGGTGCGGGCAAGTTTTGCAACATTGATATCGCGTTTGAGCCTACCGCGTTGGGGCCGCGCAGCGGCACAGTGACCATCACTGATTCAGACGGTAGCAGTCCACAGATAATTAATTTGACCGGAATCGGCACTGCGGTTCAGTTGTCCAAGTCAGCGGTGATTTTTAAACCGTTTGCGGTGGGAACCAGTTCCGGGCCGCAACGCATTACCATGACCAACACCGGTAACACAGCAATCAGCATCGACAAGATCAATACCGTGGGCGATTTCTCGACGTCAAATAACTGTGGCGCGAGCCTGGCCGCGGGAGCGAACTGCTTCGTCGACGTGGTTTTTTCTCCCCAGGATTCAGGCACCCTGTATGGCACTCTCAGTATCTTCCACAGCGATCCCTCAAGTCCCATGCGAATCAGCTTGAAAGGCACTGGCATGGCACTGGTTTTTTCTCCAGCCAGTCTTGACTTCGGTCAGCAGCAGGTTGGAACCAGCTCCCAACCTCAAAACATTACGGTGACCAATGTCACCGGCACGGCAGTCGCGATCAGTGGAATCAATGCGAGCGGCGATTATTCTGAGTCCAACAACTGTGTTGGAGGGCTGCAGGCGGGCGCTAAGTGTACGATTGGCGTCACCTTCTCGCCTACCAAGGTTGGAAAGCGGGACGGAGGCGTAATCGCGGATGACAGCGATCACACTAGTCCCCAGACCATTCCGCTGACCGGTGTAGGAATCCCATGAATCTACAACTGCGGGTTGGTGTGGGCTCTGCCTTAAACGCAGTGGACTTTTTACTTTGCTCAAACCGGAGCGTCTCAGGTGGCGGCGATATGCGCCGCGCGAGCCTTGACATTAGACCTGATACGAATAATAATTTGGCAACCTCGGGCCCCCCGCCGATTCCCAAAATCATTACCTGACCATCGAGTGGAGCGATAAACAGAGCATGAAAAGTAGTACAGTCCAAGACCCCCGTTTTGCCGCTGCCGGCAAACCCTCTACCTGGAAGCCAAGAAGGAACGCACTTGAGAAGCTGCTTGGTTCTTCTCTGTATTCCCGCATCGGCATTTACGCTGGGAAATTCGCGGGAACAAGTGGCGCCTTCGCTTCCGAAGCGGCCCTCAACCACGCCATGAACTTTGTCTATTCCAATGGCATCGAAGGAGACTACCTGGAATTTGGAGTATGGGAGGGGAGAGTTTTCTCGGCGGCTTGCCATCTGGGAAAAAGACGCAGCTCCTCCATGAATTTTTACGCCTTCGATTCATTTGCCGGCCTTCCGGAAAACCAGGAGGCCGATGCCACCGGCTACGAAATGTATAAGCCCGGCACATTCAACTGCAGTGAGCCGGATTTCCTCAACAACGTGCGCCGCAAAGGGGCGGACATGAACCGCGTGGTTACCGTTCCGGGATGGTTTGAGGATTCGCTTAAACCGGATAACCCCCGTCTCGCCAATCTTCGCAAAGCTGCGGTGGTGTGGGTAGACTGCGATTTGTACAGTTCCGCCGCATCCGTTCTGAAATTTCTCACGCCGTATCTGCAGCCCGGCAGCATCATCTTTTTTGACGATTGGTTTGGCTTTCGAGGCGATCCCAACGCCGGGGAGCAGCGTGCGTTTCGCGAATGGCTGGAGGCGAATCCCCAGCTCTCCGCTAGCGAAATGATGCGCTTCAGTTGGCACGGCAATTCCTTTATCATCCATAACACGGCGCACATTTAAATGACTCAGGGACGTGAAACTTGGGGCGAACCGAATGTGGCGACTGCCACGCCGTCGCAGGAATCTGGGATGGGCTGTGACTCTATGATCGCAGGACTCCAATTTCACCACATCGGCGTGGCCTGCCGTGACCTCGAGAAGGAAATGCGCGCGTTCGCGATCGTCGGGTACAAGTTAGAAGGCGAGCACTTCTCCGATCCGCTGCAGAAAATTCACGGTTGTTTTCTGGTAGGCCCTGGGCCCCGAATTGAATTGCTCGCACCCATGGACGACACTTCTCCGGTCATGCCCTGGCTGCAAAAGGGCGTGAAAATGTATCACCAGGCCTACGAAGTCGAGTCCATCGCGGATGCCACCGCGAAGCTGTGCGCCGAGCGCGCCGTCGTCATTTCTCCAGCCAAGCCAGCCGTGGCCTTTGGCGGCCGTAAGATTTCTTTCCTCATGTTTCCCAATCTCCTGCTGGTCGAACTCATCGAGTCCGCATTGCCCCGCTAGCGCCCGTCCGAAGTGCATCGCATGGAAAAGGTGCCAGCCATAGCCCCGGGCTTGTCCCTACGACGACACTCAAAATCTTGCATCTTGACTAAACGACGGTGCGAGTAAGACACTCGTCGCTGAGGAATGCAATCATGATTCGTACCTTGCGGAGCCTTCTACTGGGTCTCGCCACGCTGTCCGTGGGGGCCAGCACTGCCTCCGCCGGGCAGTTCAAGAAAGCCGTCTACTACCGAGCAGGGCAGAGACCCTATAAAGTCGCGACAGCGCTGTTCACTCAAAGTGGCAATCTCGACCTTGCTTTCGCCGACTGGGTCATCAATAGAGTCGTGATTCTTTTGGGTAACGGCGACGGAACGTTCCAACCGCCCCGGACGTTCGCGGTACCCAGCCCAATCGGCATTGCAACTGGAGACTTCAATGAGGACGGAAATGAAGACTTGGCAGTAGTCGAGAGCAATGGGACTGGGGACGGATCAGTCGCCATTTTTCTAGGTGATGGCAAGGGCGGGTTCAAGTTGTCCGCCAGCTATCTCATCGGCGTCCTGAGCAATTCGGCGACCGTTGCTGACTTCAACGGCGACGGGCATCTTGATGTCGCTGTCACAAACCGGGGCTTCAACAAGCCCGGAAACTTAATGGTCTTTTTCGGCGATGGGCATGGCAAGCTCGCAAATCGGACGACCTATAAGATATCTGGCGCGCCGCTGGGTATCAGCGCAGGGGACCTCAACGGAGACCATCATCCCGATCTTGCGATTGCCGATGTTACTGGAGGCAATGTCTTCGTGCTGCTAAACGACGGAACGGGACACTTCAAGAAGCCAGTCAGTTATAGCGCCGGGGGCGGCGAAGTGGTGGACGTGAAGATCGCCGACCTGCGCAATGACGGCAAGCAGGACTTGGTGATGGCAAATCTTTCGCAAGGCATGGTCGTGCTGCTGAACCAGGGCAACGGCACCTTCGGCAAGCCAGCCATCTACAGGCCGTGTAGCAACAACTGCGTCGCCCCGGTCGCGGCGGTCGTCGCCGACTTCAACCTGGACGGGCACTTGGACGTGGCGGTGGCTGCACAGGAGAATGATTCCTACCTATTTTACGGCAAGGGCGACGGCACCTTCGGCCTGGCTGTCCCGATCAGCGATCCCATCAAGAGCAACGGCGGCTTCTCGATAGCCGCAGGGGACTTCAACAATGACAACGCTCCCGACCTCGCCATTCCCGTCGAGCAATATGGCAAAGTCGCCATCCTGCTCAACACCCAATGAGTCTGGCATGGACCTTCGGGGCTGAGAGTCTCGTCCCCCACCCTTTCCGCAAAGAACGCGGAAAAGAGTGGGGCACCCCCATCCTCGTTGGATCGGCGAAAGGCTGGGCCAGCCACCAAAATGTAGATTGTGTTGCTTTAGCTCTGAGGAAGGCAGGGAACGTCCCGTCTGTCCCCGGGTTTGCCGCCCGGGTTTGCCGAGATTGCCGCCGGTGGCCGCCGTACTAAAGAGATTGCCGAAAATATCCAACGTCCAGACTCAAGTTGGGTTATCCCGTCGTGGTCGTCAAACCTATGCAACACGATCCGGTCCTTCCGACCGACCCCTGTGTGAGTTCAAAAAACAGTGCCGCAGCCACTACCGCCGCTGCAGCTCGGGTCTACACCACGTTGCGTCGTGCCATACAAGTTCCGGGCGACGTCAAAAATCAGGGTAGAGGAGGGGTTGGCCCCGTACATGCCTATGGTTGGCCGGGCGCGTTCTGTTTTGTCACGTTAAGCAGTATGGTCACAGCGTCGCCAACCTCTCCGTTGTCTTGAAACCTGCAGTCACTAACCACAAGGTCGGGCTTCCCATCGCCGTTAAAGTCCCCAATAGCAATCTGGTCCCCTCCCGCCGCCGACCCGAGCTGTTTCGCTGGACGAAACGTCCCGTCTCCATTGCCGAAAAGCACAAACGCATTCGCGCCCAACGCAGAGGCAGCGATGTCCAGTTTGCCGTCACGGTTGAAGTCACTCGTCACTAACCACAGTGGTTGCATACCGGTGGGGTAGCTTACGGGCTTGCCGAACTTTCCCGTGCCATCGCCAAGCAGCACGTTCACAGAGTTTCCGTAATAGTCGGCCACTGCCAGATCGATATTGCCGTCACCGTTGAAGTCCCCTGCCGCAACCGCGAAAGCGGACTTACCGGCCGGAAAGCTAACCGGCTTACTGAACGAGCCGTTTCCCTTGCCGAGCAAAATGGTGATGTTGGAGCCTGTGATCACGGCTAAATCCAACTTGCCGTCGCCATTGAAGTCACCTGTCGCCAAGCCTGAGGTAGTGACTGAAAGAGAAGTATCGATTGGCGACTTGAACGTGCCATCACCCTTTCCGAGAAGGACGACCACGAACGATCCGGCGCATGCCGCCAAATCCACCTTGCCGTCGCCGTTGAAGTCGCCCACCGCCAGGCAGGCAACTCCGGGTCCGGCAAAAATATTTGACGGTGCTTTGAATGTACCGTCGCCATTGCTCATGATCACGGTAACGTCGTCGCTAGAATTACCGAAGGTTGCGATGTCCGAAGCACCGTCTCCATTAAAGTCAGCAGTAACCGCCGGTGTTTCATTGTCCAGCCCAGTGACCTGTACCCCCGATTTGAAGGTCCCGTTGCCTTTTCCAAATAGGACAACAGCCCCAGCAACGAGATCTTCCTTTCCGTCAGCATTAAAGTCACCTACCGAAACGTAGAACGACGCATCGGTTTGGAAGTCTTGCGCTCCAAAAAAACGCCCGCCATGCCGGTTCATGAGCACAGTCACGTCATTACTGTCGGAACCGGCGACCACGAGGTCCGGCCTCCCATCGCCGTTAAAGTCACCAGTTGCTACGGAGAGAATCCCGGCTCCAACGGTGTAGTATGCTCCAATACTGAACTTACCGCGTCCGTTCCCAAACAGTACGGCGACATCGTTATCTACATTATTGGACACAGCCAGATCCAATTGGCCATCACCGTTAAAATCGCCCGTTACAACGAAACTCGATCCGTATCCGACGTTAATATACTGCTCTTGACTGAACTTGCCCGTGCCGTCACCGAATAACAACACGAGAGGGAGAAGAACGGTTTGGAAGGCGCCGCAGCCAACAGCAACATCCAGCTTGCCGTCTCCGTTGAAATCCCCGACCGCCACCGTCCCGCCTCCAGAGGTAAGGTTTCCAGTTTCGATCGGCGACCTGAAGGTTCCATCTCCTCTTCCCAACAGAACGTTCACCGAGGGCAATCCCGTATTTAGCGACAGATCGGACACTATCAAATCGATTTTGCCGTCGTTATTGATGTCCCCAGTCGCAATCGAGGTTGGACCGTCCCCCGCCAGATAGGCCACCGCCGATTGAAACGTTCCGTTTCCCTTGCCCAACAATACGTCCACACCGCCTCCATTCACCGCGAATCCAACCGCCACGTCAAGCCTACCGTCGTGGTTGAAGTCGGCAACCGCAATGGAGTTAGGATGGAGGTCTACCGGAAACATACCCCCCACCCGAAACGTGCCGTTACCGTTCCCCAGCAGGATAAATAGGTCGTTCGTAACCGCAGCCACATCGATCTTACCGTCGCCATTAAAGTCGCCGACCGCTATTGCGACCGGAGGTCCGTCTAGGGCGACCGTTGTCCTTAGCTTGAACCTTCCAGTCCCATCGCCCAAGAAAACCTGCACGCTGGAGTCGTTTGAATTTGCTACGACAATGTCCAGCTTGCCATCGTGATTAAAATCACCCACTGCGATAGCGTCCGGCTGAACGCCGGTAGGTATAAACGATGCCGATTCGAACGTCTGCGCAAATGAAATTCCCGCGAGCACAAGTATGAAGAACGAAGGAGTTGCAAGACGACTGAACTTCATGGTCCTACCTCCAGGGAAAAGAAAAACGCAGAGAGAACCTTCCTTCACTTGAAATCACAGCGATTGTACACTCATTTTCGCCGAATGCCCCTCGTCTCGCTGGCTCTTGCGAGACTTGGCAAACTTATCCGGTCGGGTTGCGGGCTGTTTAATTCTCATCACCAAGATTTCGGTATCGTTGATACGCAGCGGGCTGGGCATTCGTCGACGGGTTGAAATATGCCCAGAGCAAGATGTTGTTCTGAGCCGCGTTAATTATCAATGAGAGCGGCCCGCCGAACACGCACATACTGTTAACTTATCAGTAAATTGAATAACTCAAGAGATAAGGGGGGTCACTTTTGCCGTCGCCATACACCAACCCCCTCGCGGTTACCGGAGATATAAGCCATAACTCAACGCATCTCAACATCAACATCCTCAAGTGTGTACATCTCGACATCACATACATATATACCCTCACTGAGTTTGACCGCGTTTAAAGAAGCATCGTAAGATAGCAGCCGATTGACCCCGTTCTTCCGAAAATCCAGATCGCCGGCGCTATCGTAGTCGTGACGTGACCAACCTCAGGAGGATCTCTGTGATACACGACCACCGCAAAGTAAATCTTCTGTGTCAAGGGCTGCTTCAACTATCGATTTGCATCCTGTTGATGTCAGCAGTCGCCATCGCGACCGATACGGATACGGCACCAAACGGTCCAATTCCGGCGACCCTGTTCGGACTGCACATGCACAAGCCCATGATTCTGAAAAACCAACCATGGCCAACCGTCCCTTTTGGAGCCGGCCGGCTGTGGGACACAGGGACCTACTGGGCGGAGATTAATACCTCCGAGGGAAAATACGACTGGGACTTGCTCGACAAATGGTTAGCCAGGTTCCACGAGCACGGCATTGATGATCTTCTATATACCTTCGGCCGCGCACCGCAATGGGCGTCGTCGCGGCCGAGTGATTCCGATTGTGCGATGGCCGGTTCCGCCAAGCCCATGGGTGATTGTGATCCGCCAAACGATTTAAAACCGGACGGCAGCGGACCGAATCAGCACTGGAAAGATTTCGTCACCGCGATCGCAACCCACAGCAAGAACAGCCGCACCTCGCACATCCGTTACTGGGAAATTTACAACGAGCCCAACCAGGAAAAGCAGTGGAAGGGAACGAACGCACAAATGATTCGGATGGCGAAGGACGCGCGTGAAGTTATTTTGGGCATCGATCCCCACGCTGTCATTGTCACGCCCCCCGGTTCGGTGAAGTTTTATCAGGGCTGGATGGAGAACTATCTGCATGACGGCGGGGGCAAGAATGAAGATGTCATGGCGGTTCACGCCTACGTTCACACCGGCAAGACCGGCGTGTATCCCGTTGCCGCCGATATTATTCCCGGCCTTAAGTCACTGCGCAAAATGATGGAAGAGCGTGGCCTGGCCTCGATGCCAATTTTCGATACCGAGTCCAGTTGGGGAAGAGCCGATGCCATGGGGTTTGAGAACGATGACGACTTCGAGTCAGGTTTTCTGGCTCAGTTCTATCTTCTGCATTGGTCGCAGGGCATCTCGCGCCTCTACTGGTATTGCTGGAATAATGCCGCAATTGGCACGCTCTGGAGCCCTGATCCCAGCAACCCTTCCGGCCCCGGCCGCGTACACAAGGCCGCTGGCGCTTACGAACAAACCTACCATTGGATGGTTGGCGCGACCATGAATCCTTTGTGTTCGCAAGCCAACGACGGAATATGGAGTTGCGGTCTGACCCGACCGGGTGGCTACGAATCGCTAGCAGTCTGGAGTACCACCGGCAATAAGTCGTACGCGGCAAACGCCAAATTCAAGAAGTTTCGCGACCTCGACGGGAATACCAGTACCATCACCGGGGGGAAAGTCAACATCGGGTTTAAACCTATTTTGCTGGAGAATCAATGAGCGCCTGTGAGTCGTGAGCAGGTGTGACGGCGATGAGGTACGAAGACGCTGGGAAACTTCAACACAGAGAACCTTTCCGTTTCTCTGCACCGCTGTGTCGCTTTTGTGAAATGTTGTTGCGTCCCCTCGGGAACAATGTCAATGTGCGGTTCCGCTCAGGCTGACTTCCTGTGGACTGTACGGAGCATCGTGCGACACGGTAACGACTCCCTTAATCGTTCCCACGTTTGCCGGAGAGAACGCTACGCCAACCGTGCAGCTCTTCAGCGCTGGCAGAGTTGGGCCGCAAGGTGTACTGCCTGCGGTCACCAGCAAATAATCCCCGCTGGCGCCAATCGCCGAGATAGTCAACAGAACTTTCTGATGGTTAGTCAGAGTCACGATCTGGGGATCGCTGGTGGAGCCCACAGCCTGCGGAGGGAATATCAAGCTGCTCGGGGAGAGTCCTAGCGGCAGGATGGCTGTGCCAAAGAGATTGAAAGTCTGCGGGCTGACGGTGGAGTCGTCGTCGATGGTTACCGCGCCGGCAGCGTTCCCTGGCACGGTGGGAGCAAACGTCAAAAGCATTCCGCAAGTGGCGCCAGGACCGAGCGGGCCTCCGCAGGGCGAAGACTTGGCACCGGTCACGGCATAGTTGCCGCTCGCCGCAAGACCCGTGATATTTACGGTCGAACTGCTCGTGTTGCTTACTATTACTTTCCTCTGAGCCGAGGTCGTCCCCACTACTACAGCGCCGAAACCCATGCTGCCGGGAGAGAAAGCCAGTGGCACTAAACTTCCAGATGATCCCGTGCCCGAGAGATTGGCGTTCTGGGGACTAAAACTTGCATTGTGGGTAACGGCGAAGGCCCCTCGGATCAGGCCATTCTGGTTTGGACTAAATCTCACGCTGACCGTACACTGCGAAAGTTTGGGAAGAGTGCTAGTGCAAGGATTCTTGCCGCTTGCTGTGACCTCATAATTGCCGCTGACGGCGTAGGTAAAGGTCAATGGCACACTCTGATTGTTAGAAAGCGTCACCGTCTGGGGCGCGCTGGTTTGCCCGACCGTAATTGTTCCGAAACTCAGGCTAACCGGAGTCACAGTAACCGGATCCACACCTGTGCCGCTGAGGTTGATGATCTGCGGCGAATTGCCGGCCATATCTGTGATTGTGATGGCTCCGCCGATAGTGCCGGTAACTGAGGGCTCGAATTGCGCACTGACGGTACAGAACGACGAGGGTTGAATCGACTGCCCCGCGCAATTATCGGTCTCATTGAAATCGCCACTGGCAGATACAGTGTTGATTGTTAGGACTGCCGTACCCGAGTTCGACACCTTCACTTTTTGCACCACGCTGGTTGTCCCGAGAGGCATGGTGCCAAACCTTACCGTAGTCGAAGAAAGCTTCACTATGGGAGCAATCCCAATTCCGCTGAGGCTCACGTTCTGGGGACTGTTCTTGGCGTCGTCGGTTACGAGCACAGATCCGGTGCGTGTTCCCATTGCAGTCGGTGTGAAAGTGATGGTGATGGTGCAGCTGCCAGAAGGTGGCAGGCTGGCACCGCAGTCGTTGGCCTGTCCGTAGTCGCCCGTAGTGGCGATGTTTGAAATATTCAATGTGACAGTCTGATTGTTTGTCAGGCTGACGGGTTGCGGGGAACTGGATGCGCCCACCAGTTGAGCGGGGAATATTACGCTTGTCTGAGAAAAGGAGACTGGTGGCGGGGAACTGTTGCAGGCGGAGAATTTGAACGACGCGATGCGTGTGTTCCAGCTTTTACCGCTGCTCTGGTAATACTCGTTTGTATACCAGAATGTGCAGTCATCGAGCGGATCGATGGCCATGGCGGTATAGTCGCCCCAGCGACGGTCCGCCTCCTCCGTTCCACCGCCTTCAATAATGCTGGTTTCGCCCTCCATCGTGTTCACTGGGTCGGTGGAAAGTCGTCCCGTGTAACGAATGGCAGGATTCATGCTCGCGCTTGAAATACTGTAACCGAGCGCCATGTCGCCAGCATTGTCCATCGCAATGCTACCCATCCAACGCCAATTCGAATCGGGTGCAAAAGTCGCTTGTTGCTGGAGGGTAGGGGGATTTCCAGCCGGGTCCCGGATCTCATACCAGCGCACGCCAACGTTGCCGGACGTTGTGCGGACCGAATGATTGACCACTATGGATTCGTGGTCGCCAAAATTCCGGTAGGCCAACCGGTACATTAGGCGATCTCCGATCGCGTCGACGGTGTTTGTCGTCCCTAGTTGCGGCACGCAGACGCCACCATTGCATGCTTGGGTGAAAGGGATGACAGGCAGGCTCACGGGACCGGTCAAGGTAGAATTTGAGGGAGTCGCCCAATCGACGTGAAATTGCCACACATTGAGCGCATTGGCACTGAGGTTCATGAGGTAATTCGGCGATCCGGGTGGTGGTGGGGTCGAGCCATCTACGTCCGACGGGAGCAGGCTGTGACCAAGATTCGGGGAAAGCTGGAAGCACTGCGCACTCGCGGGCGCACCCGCCAACATCCTTATGCGATCCAGAGCGCAGACAAGGACACCTGCGTAGGCATAACCATTTCTCGGGTCTTGCTCATCAATGGAGAGATAGTAAGCATCCGGCCACACCCCCAGCTTGGGATAATCGGGGAAAAGATTTGGTAACTGATAGGCGTATAGATTGTAGGCGCCGAGGGCATCTGGAGTCGTGGAAACGGCGACGCATTCGTAATATGGTCCTCCGGCGTTGTAGGCATGCTTGGTGAAGACCCAGCGCGCCGCCGCCTTGTCATATTGGACGATGGGATCGCCTTCGCCGGTGGTGCCGCACAGGCCTGACAGAGCCTTCCAAGGATGAGCGAATCCTACCGGGCCATACAGCAACTCGCCCGTTGATTTGTCATAGACGGCGAACATGGCATTGACTACCTGCACGTATTCAGTCGATCCCACGGCTCCGTTCGCATCGGGTGTTGGCCAGCGGCCGCTGACTCCTACTCCGTCAAAATTCAAGCCGTCTACCGTTCGTACCTTTGAGTTGCCAATTCGGTCGAATCGATGCAAGGCTCTGGATTCGATAGCGTCGCTCAGGTACGGGCCAGTCAGACTCTCCCTCTGCGGGTTTTCCATGCCTTCCAAAAGGTCCCACACGGCGGGAATCGGCTCAAGATCACGCAGCGGAGGCGATGTCACTTGTATTACCGGCGGATACACCCTTACATGGGCACTGGGTTTTTGTGCCAATAAACAGGAAGGCGCAAAGGTGGCAAGAAAAAAAAAGACGAGCCAGGCGCCGGGATTGATGGACATGCGTGGAACTTATCCTTCGGACAAACCCCGCCTCAAACTGCGAAGATTCAAGCAAGCCGAATGCCTTTGAGGCCAAATCGGCATTCGACGTTCGTTGAACCAGTTCATACAACATCAAGAGGGCAAAATGCAAGGCCATTTTCAGGGATGGGAGCCTTTAGTCTCCATCACTTACACCGTAGTGGAGTCCTTTGTTATCAAGGGTTACGGCCCCTTGACGAGGGTTGCGAACCTTGTGTAGGCTTGCTTTCAAGATTCAGTGGCCGAAATGGCCTCACTGTACGGTTTAATCCCCTTCTTCTTAATGAATACTGAGACTTCTTCTTAATATTCGTAGACATGAGCGCCTTTAAAAGCATCTGAGGGCTGACGACATTGTCTCGCTGCTCGACTTTAAACCAAAGGGGTCATCAAATGTGACTCAGAGGGCGAAGCTCTATTAATCGTACGCGGCAGTAATGTCGGCAGGCTCTGTGCGCTCATCGTGCGGGGCACTTTTCAGGGTTATCTGTGGTTCCAGTCCCCGCCTTGGATTAGATCCAATGTTTTCCTTGCGTGCGGACCGGAGGTTACGACTGGAAGTAGTAAACTGGCGAGGCTGGTTCAAGGTATGTCGTCGAAGGCTAACCGTTCGAAAGCTGCGTACCCAGGCCTGCAATTTGGCGTATGCGAGAGTAGCCATGAATAAAATTTCCGTCTCTTTAATAATCGTACTGGTGGGTTCTCTGTCGGCACTTGGTCAAGATGCCGGGGGTGCTGCTTCGGCCCCGGCTGCTTCAACATCTGCCCCTTCGCAGGCAAATTCAACAAGCACTCCCTGGTTTTCTCAGCGCTATCCCAGATACGAAATGCGTCCGGATGACAGCTTTGATGTAATCTTCGAGATCACCCCTGAGTACAACCAGACGGTTGTAGTGCAGCCTGACGGGTACGTCTCCATGCGAAGTGTCGGGGACATCCGTGTTGAGGGACTGACCGTTTCTCAGGTTACCGACAAGCTGCGCGAGGCCTACGGTAAGATCTTGAACCACCCAATGATCTCGATTGTCCTTAAAGATTTCGCCAAACCCTATTTCATAGTAGATGGCCAGGTCAAGAATCCGGGCAAGTTTGACTTGCGGGACGACACGACAGTGGTACAAGCGATTGCCGTGGCGGGCGCATTTCTTCCTAGCGCAAAACACTCCCAGGTCGTGCTCTACCGACGGGTATCGGACCAGTGGACGCAAGCGACGTTGCTTGACGTGAAGAAGATGGAGAATGATCACAATATGTCCGAGGATGTGCACCTCCAACCGGGAGACATGTTGTTTGTTCCTAAGAATAAGCTTTCCAAGATCGCGCCCTTTATTCCGAGCGCGAACGTAGCGATGGTGCCAGGCAAGTCGTTCTGAGGAACTATGGCAGACTGCCGCGTCCCTAACGGACGGCGCAGTCACCTTCGAGAGGCAGAAGGCTAAGGAGATTGAACATGGAAGGGCAGGAGTTAGTTCTTCAAGGCACGGGCCGCATTACTTCTTTCACCGCTCGCGACTTTGCTGCTATGGCTTTTCGCCGCAGCCGGACGTTGATTTTCTGCTTTTGCGGAATTCTGCTAGGTACGATGCTGGCGGCGATTTTTATGCCTAGCTACAGCGCTCAAACCGAAATTCTTTTGCGTCGCCAGCGCGTTGATCCGGCAGCCTCGCCGGAACAAGGCAATGGTTTGACCGTGAGCGGCACGGTCACCGAGGAAGAAATCAACTCGGAAGTAGAGCTGGTTCACAGCCAGGATGTGCTTCGCCAGGTGGTATTACGCAGTGGGCTGGACACGCCACACACATTTCTGGGCTCTCTGCTTGCCTCCAGCGACCCCGAGAAGCGAATCGAGAAAGCGATAAAGAAGCTGGATTCCGGTCTAACCGTCGAGCCCTTGCCCAAGAGCAACGTTATCCGAATCACCTACAGTTCCGGCAATCCCAAGATGGCCGCTCAGGTCTTGACCGTCCTCGACGACGTTTATCTGCAGAAGCACGAGGAAGTGCAGCGAACTCCGGGTCAATTCCAGTTCTTCGACAAGGAGGCCCAGAAAGCGAGTGATGATTTGGCTGCGGCCGAGGATCGTTTGAAGGCCTTTCCCCAGGAGAGTGGCACCGCCAATCCCACCCTGGCGCGTGACATCACCCTGCAAAAGGTGAATGACATGAACATGAGTCTGTCAGAAACTCGAGGCGCGATCGCTGAGGCTAAAAAGAAAATTGACGCATTACAACAACTGGAAAACACGACCCCGCCCCGGCTAACCACGCAGATGCGAAAACAGGACGATGGTCCGGTGTTGTCGCAGATGAAAAACACTCTCCTCAGCCTCGAGATCAAGCGCAGCGACCTTGCCTCTAAGTATCAGCCTGACTATCCGCCTTTGGTAGAACTGGATCGCGAGATCGCCGATACTCGTGCCACAATCTCGGGCGAGAAACCTCTCAGTGATATCACCACAGATCAGAATCCCGCGTTCAGTTGGGTTGACTCGGAACTGGTAAAGTCCAAGGCAGAATTACGAGGTTATGAAGCGAAAGCGGCGGAGACTGAGAGGCTCGCTCACGAGGCTTTGGCCAGTGCCCAAAAGCTGGAAATTCAAGGGGTCGAGCAGCAAGACCTACTCCGTGCGGCGAAAACTGCGGAGGACAGGTATTTATTGTATTCCCGTAAGCGGGAGGATGCGAGAATTACCGACGCCTTCGACGTGCAGCGCATCCTGAATGTCGCGATAGCGGAAAAACCCAGCGTCCCGAGTTTACCGAGTATGTCTCTTTTGATGTATGGCCTGATTGGCATCTTTTTAGCCATAACTGTGAGTTCCGGCACAGTTTTCGCTCTCGAGTACTTCGACCCCTCTTTCCGAACCCCCGCCGACGTCGAAGAGTTTTCCAATCGCCCAGTGCTGGCTGCGGTGCCCGACGAAAACGAGGGCCTACGTCTGAGCAGCAGTAGGGGACAGAGCGCTGCGATTTAAACAATCGCACCTTGACCGGCATTGCGAAGACTGCCACCGGCCGGATGCCCAGGGTTACTTCTTGCCGTCAGCCATCCAAGATGACAGTCACCGTACTGCACCCCGTCACGGGTGGACATCGCTCGCTACCTACTACATTTGAACTTATCTTCTGCGAATTATCTTTGAGAGAGCGCCATTAGGAGCGGTTCATGAGCAAGAATTTCGAATTGTTACAGCAAGTTGGCGGGCAGCAAGAGATTTACGATACCTCCAAACAGGAGAGACCGACGATCGCAGTCGACTCTGCTGCTGCCGGACCCATTGCCGTCGGAACTACGGCTTTGGAACCGACCGGAATGGCGCGGGATGAGATTACAAAACTTGTGCATCGCTTGTTTCTTATACCGGGAACCAGCGCCCCTCACACCGTCGTTTTCGCGGGAACGGAAACTGGCAATGGTTGTAGCTGGCTTGCTGCTCGCGTCGCTGAAATTTTGGCCTCGCAGGTAACCGGGTCCGTTTGCCTGCTGGACTGTAACCTTCGTAGTCCCAGCCTGCATCAGCAATTCGGGCTCGAGAATCACTTTGGACTTTCCGAGGCGCTGAGCCAAAACAACCGGATTGGTCAATATCTTCGACTGTTATCAATGCCAAATTTATGGCTATTGAGCTGCGGGTCTCCAACCGAAAACGGAACCGCACTCTTGGGCTCCGACCGTATGCGGACGCGCCTCAAAGAATTGCGAGCCGAGAATCATTACGTAATTGTCGATGCGGGTTCGCTCGACACAGGAACCGAGGGTATCGTTCTGGGTAGCTTGTCTGATGGTGTGGTGTTAGTTTTAAAGGCCAACTCTTCGCGTCGAGACAGCGCTCGCAAATCCATGAAGGAACTTCATGCCGCGAATGTCCCCATTCTCGGTGTGGTATTGAACCGGAGAACATTTCCGATCCCCGAAGCGATATACAAACATCTTTAGCTGCCATTCGCGTTCGTCCTCGACGACTGATTTCAACCGCATCTTTTTGCAGCAACGGCCGGCCCGCTTGGCGCGCCACCCAAGTAATCGCTTGATCACCTTCTACCCCAACCTACCAGGATCTCTGCAGAGAGCTTTTCTAACAGGGAGTTCGTAATGCACGCTATCAGACGGCAAATGATGATAGGCGCCATGAAGCTGTTTGACTTGGCCCTGATGGTTGCCGCGTTTGGAATCGCGACCACGCCCGTTCTGGCGAAGGTTGGCCCGGTCTCGTTCGCCCAGTTTCTTTCAATCAGAATTAAGGTGGAGAATCTTATTGTGTTTTTGGTGCTGCTTTGCATCTGGCACTTCATATTCTCCATGCTCGGACTGTACGGCTCCATGCGGCTAGCCAGTCGTATGAAAGAAGCTGGGGATGTGATTAAAGCAACCAGTTTATCGGCCTTGGTTCTTCTTTCCGCTTCTTTCGTGCTCCGCTTTCAGATGGTGACGCCCAGTTTCGTACTAATCTTTTGGGTCTTCAGTACATCGTTTGCGGTTTTGAGCCGGCTTGCGGTCAGGATGTGGCTCAGGAGACTTCGCATCCACGGGCGCAACTTGCGCAACGTGTTGATTGTCGGCTCTAATCGCCGCGCAATTGAGTTTGCCAAGACCGTTCGTTCCAAACCTGAACTGGGCTACTGCATCATCGGGTTCGCTGATGAAGAGTGGGCCGAAGTCGGAGAACTCCAACGCTGGGGTTATTCGCTGGTTTGTAATCTCGGAGAGGTCCCGGCATTCATTCGCAGCCATGTCGTGGATGAAGTTGTGCTGGCCGTGCCGTTGCGTTCTTTTCATGATCTGGCATCGGAGATCGCCGCCAAGTGCGAGGAGCAGGGGATCATTCTTCGGGTCCTGTCGGATCTTTTCAACTTAAGAAACCAGCGTCCCGTTTCCGACGATTTCGACGGCTCTGCCTTGGTTACCCATTACACCAGTCGGGAGGAAGGCTGGCCCATGGTGATCAAGCGAGTTCTCGATTTTTCGCTCTCGGCGGTGCTTCTCGTAGGAATTGCGCCCGTGCTGCTTCTGACCGCGGTCCTGATCAAACTGACTTCTCCCGGCCCGGTATTTTTCGTTCAGCGGCGGGTTGGCTTGGGCAAGCGGATTTTTAACATTTTCAAGTTCCGGACGATGGTTGCAAACGCCGAGGAGAAACAGGGAGAAATCGAACATCTCAACGAAGTGTCTGGGCCGGTATTCAAGATCAAGAAGGATCCGCGTATCACGCCGCTTGGCGGATTCCTGCGAAAGACCAGCATCGACGAATTGCCCCAACTCTTCAATGTTCTCAGTGGCGACATGAGTTTGGTTGGGCCACGCCCGCTCCCCATTCGGGACTATGAACTATTCAGCGAGGCGGGCGAGGACTGGCAGCGCTGTCGCTTTAGTGTTCGGCCCGGGATCACCTGCCTCTGGCAGGTGAAGGGGCGGAGTTCATTACCATTTCATAAATGGATGGAACTTGACCTGCAATATGTTCGCACCTGGTCCTTGTGGCTTGATCTTCAGATTCTCGCCCGGACCATCCCCGCCGTCCTTCGCGGTTCCGGCGCCGCTTGATCCGTGGTTAGACCACCCCTCCGACTCTTGGCAGTTCTAAAGCAGACGTTTTGGCCCTCCACACAAATCTGGATGCTGTGAATAGATTCACCGACGGACCGTTGACGGCGAAAGTGGTCGCTCCAGGCCGCGCCACGTTTAGCGCTCCCGAGATGGTTGAGGGACTGGAACTTCAGCAAGGTTTGGCTTACTGGAAGCGTCAGCTTGCCGGGGCCGCTTCCTTGAACCTGCCCCTCGATCGGCCCAGATCGGGTTCGCCATCCACTCACTTTGCAGCACGGTCATTGTGCGTACCTGCGGATACGAGTCACCGGCTCCGACAGTTCAGCTTGGTCGAGCAGATTCCGCTTTCGGCTGTGCTCTTGGGCGCCTTCCGTCTCTTGCTCCTTCGCTATGGCTGCCCGGAAGAGATCGTGATCGGTTGTTCACTGGCCGGGCTCTGTGCTCCACTTGTGGGTGAGCGGTGGACCGACGGCCAGAACGAAATTTTGTTGCGCACCGATGCCTCGGGCGACCAGGCATTCCGAAGTTTGGTCAAGCAGATCCATTCCACAATCTCCGAGGCGCTTGCCCAGCCGAGCATTTCCCCCCGACAGCTCATTCAGGATCTGACGCTTGAACCAGGGCTGAGCCACCCCATTTTTCAGGTTTTATTCTCCTGCGGGACTTCCGCATTTGGGGCCGAGAGACGGGACTTGGCCTCAACCTACACCCTGCCAGTTGACTTGTACTTGGATGTAGAGCAGAGCAGGGAAGACCTTTATCTCCATCTGTCTTACAACTCCGAGTTATTCGAGGTTGCGAGTGTCGACCGCATGCTTGGGAATCTGCAAACTTTGCTGACGGGTGTCGCTGAGAACCCTGACTGCCAGTTGTCGAGGGTTCCGATTCTCTCCGATGCGGAACTGAGGCAGATCCTGCACGAGTGGAATCAAACTTCTCACCCCTATCCCAGCGACAAATGCTTGCATCAACTGATCGAGGCGCAGGCTGAGCGTTTACCCGAAAGCCCTGCTGTTACCCACAAAAACGGCCAACTGACTTATCGGGAATTCAACGCCCGCGCCAATCAGTTGGCTCATTACCTGCGCCATCGCGGCGTTGGCCCAAATGTAAAAGTAGGACTGTGCCTGGAGGCCGGACTCGACTTTGCGGTGGCAGTTTTGGCCATATTGAAATCAGGTGGAGCGTGTGTTCCGCTTGACCCCAAGTACCCCCGGGAGCGCCTGGCCTACATGTTGCAAGACGTGCAGGCGCGGCTTGTGATTACTCAGAAGGGCATGTTACCGGAAGCGGCGACTATGAGTTGCGAAATACTGCTCCTTGCGGACCAGTCGCAGCAGCTGTCCAGGCAACCCCGCATCAACCCTGACAGCGGCGTTAAGCCCAGTGATGTCGCTTATGTGATTTACACTTCCGGCTCAACTGGAAAACCGCGTGGTGTTCTGCTCACCCACACCGGTCTGGTGAATTACAACGCAAATGCCGCACGCATGTACGGAGTGGGACCGGATGATCGTGTACTCCAGTTTTGTTCGGTCAGCTTTGACATCGCACTGGAAGAGCTCTTCATCACCTGGTTGAGCGGAGCTAATCTTGTGCTCAGGCCTGAGGATATGCCGCTCGCGGTTCCTGACTTCCTCGAGTGGATTGGCCGTGAACAGGTGACCGTTCTGGATTTACCAACCGCCTATTGGCATGAGTGGGTGCATCACCTTCCCCAACTGAAGCAACCGGCGCCGCCGAGCTTGCGCCTCGTGATCGTCGGAGGCGAAAAGGCCTCCTCCGCGGCCTATTCTGCATGGTTGGGTTCGGTGGGGCGCCGCGTCCGTTGGATCAACACATACGGACCTACCGAGGCCAGTATCGCCGCAACTGCATTCGAACCCAACTCGAATGACGGACGCCCCATACCCCAGAACATCCCAATCGGGCGCCCGCTAGCAAATACTCGGATTTACCTTCTCGATCGCCATCTTAACCCGGTACCGATCGGGGTTCCCGGTGAATTGCATATCGGTGGCCTCGGTGTTGCGCAAGGGTATCTCAATCGCCCTGAGCTCACCGCGAAGAAATTCATTTCTGATCCGTTCTGCTCTCAGGCGGGATCGCGGCTGTACAAAACCGGAGACTTGGCTCGTTACCTTCCTTCCGGTGAAATCGAATTCCTGGGCCGCGGTGATGATCAAGTCAAAATCCGCGGTTTCCGGGTTGAACTCGGAGAGATTGAATCGATAGTTGCGAAACACCCTGCGGTTCGCGAATGTGCGGTCATTGCCCGAGAAGATATTCCGGGCGATAAGCGTCTGGTGGCGTATCTGGTACTTACCGCGGAAGCCAAGCTTGACAGTGCCGGGCTTCGCCGCTACGTCCAGCAACATCTGCCCGATCACATGGTGCCGTCGGCCTTCGTCATTTTGCGGGCCATGCCATTGACACCAAATGGCAAGATCAACAAGCACGGACTGCCTGCGCCATCCGAAGCTTGGGCGGACGGGACGGCGCCTGCTACGGATCCTCTGCAAGCGCAACTCGTGAAAATCTGGGAAGCCGTGTTGAGCAAAAAGCCGATTGGGATTCGGGACAATTTTTTTGAGTTAGGTGGGCATTCTTTGCTGGCGGCCAGATTGATGCACCGCATCGGGCAAGCGCTGGGCAAGACTCTCCCTCTGGCGATGCTTTTCCAGGCTCCTACAATTGAGCGTTTAACCGCAGTCCTTCGCCAGGACGGATGGTCCCACCAATGGTCTTCGCTGGTGCCGATTCAGCCCGTGGGCACGAGGCCGCCTTTTTTTTGTGTTCATGGAGTTGGAGGAAATGTCCTCAATTTCCGCGAACTTGCCCAGTTGATGAGTCCTGAGCATCCGTTCTACGGACTGCAGGCGCAAGGCCTAAACGGGGAACGTCCCTGCTTTACACGGGTTGAGGACATGGCCGCCCACTACCTGAAGGAACTGAAGAGCCTTCAACCGGAGGGCCCGTATTTCATCGGGGGCTATTCCTTTGGTGGCCTCGTTGCCTACGAAATGGCACAGCAACTGCGCGCTAGTGGGGAGTCGGTTGGTCTGCTGGCGCTGCTCGACACTTACGCGGGTCGTTTGCGCTCCGTTTCTGGGTCCGTCCTTCGCCTGATGATGCATCCTTCCCGCCAGCTTCTCTTCCGCGACATGCCGAAAGCTGCCGGGGAAAGCTTGCAGCGCAGAGTCCGGGGCCTGATGATATCTCGCGTTTTGAAAAACGTGCTTCGCTCCCATCAGACTGCCGCTGATCGCTATATCCTGCAACCGTATGATGGAAAGATAACGCTATTTCGTGCCAGTGAACTGTCTCTGAGGAACTCCGAGGAGCTTTATTCCGCGTGGACAAATCTTGCTCTTGGAGGTTTGGACCTTCAGGAAATAACCGGCGATCACGGCGGGGTTCTGGTTAGCCCACAGGTGGATGTGCTGGCAGCCAAGCTCAAAGCTTCCATTGACCAGAATGTGGCGAGTGTTAACGATGTTGCGTCCCCGGCATTCATCGGCGGGTCCCGAGCCTGAATGGCCCGGCGCACGGAGTCAGTCTAGTTGGAATCAGCCGCATTAACCGAGTACAACCCTTGCCCAAACCCAGCCCTCAAGAACCCGTCCTTTCCACCGTCGAGTCTGTCGAGATTCGGGTTGACCCGGTGATTGCTCAATTGCCTGGTTTTGAGCCGTCCCTCTTGGACAAGCTTAGGCTCTGGATCAACAAAGGTGGGCTTGCGCTTCTCGACCAGGGACTGATTTCCGGCTCCAATTTCATACTCAGTATGTTGTTGGCTCGCTGGTTGACGCCGGAGTCCTACGGCGTATATGCCCTGGCTTTTGGAATCTATGTTCTGCTGCAGTTGGTTTATGGCGCCCTGGTGCTTGAACCGATGGCAGTTTTTGGCGGAGCGGCATACCGCCAATGCCTGCGGCAATACTGCCGTTCGTTGCTCTGGACCCATCTCGTAATTGCCGGGGTTATCTGCCTGCTCATGGGCGGTTCGGCAGCAGTAACCCATGCTCTGGGTTGGACCCACGGATTGCCTGGCGCGCTGCTCGGGGTGGCTCTGTCGTCGCCCTGCCTGTTGCTGCTCTGGTTTGCCCGTCGCGCCTTCTACTTGGAGATGTCCCCGGCCAAGGCCGCGACCGGATCGATGCTTTACTGTGTCCTGCTTCTGGGTGGCCTGTTTATCGTTTATCGCAGCGGCCTGCTCTCGCCCTTCAAGGTGTTTGCGCTTATGGGGGCGGCGGCGCTGCTGGCGGATGTATTCTTGCTTGCGCGTCTCAGGTCAGAATTGCAGCCGGGAGGCCCAGCCCCCGTGATCAGAGAAACTTGGCGTCGACATTGGCGCTACGGGCGCTGGGCGCTGGCAAGCTGCGTGGCTTCATGGACGCCCACTTACATCTTCTATCCGCTACTCAGCACGTTTTCCGGCGTGGCCCAGTCGGGAGAGCTCAGAGCGCTTATGAATTTCTTCTCCCCTCTGGATCAGACTCTCAGCGCGCTTTCTCTGCTTTTTCTCCCCTATGCCGCCAGGATGCGGGCGGAGCACGGACGCAAAGGCCTCGCCGTCCTTACTCGCAACCTTATGGTTTTGTCGCTTGCTGGTGCCGGGATTTATTGGGGCCTGATCAACGAGTTTCGTGAACCCATCTTTCGGTTGCTCTATGCTGGCAAGTACGCAAATATCAGCCACCTGGTTCCCGTACTTGCCTTGGGTTCCATGTTTTGGAGCGCAGGTTACGGCCCGGCGATCGCCTTGAGGGCTATTGAATCTCCTTATTCCATTTTTCTGGCATACTTCGCAACCACGCTAATTTCCGTGATCGTTGGAATTCCGGCGACCCGTGCGTTTGGTCTCAAGGGCGCGGTCTGGGCAGGCAACGCATCAGAGGTGGCCTCGTTCTTGATTCTAATGTTCCTAATGCGCCGCAAGCTGACGTCTGGCTCAATTGAGGTTCCCTCGTGTCCATAGCTAGTGCACCTCCATTGCGGAACGAAACCGCGTACGGAACCGCTCCCGGAAAGTCGCGTCGCAAGGCTCTTTTACTGGGAGCTGGTTTCGCGATTCTTGTTGCCTTGGTAGTGGGCCTTGGCCCGGATTGGATCATTTCCGACACCGCGCTCAAGACCATGACGGCCACCGCCCTGCTCCTGGTCCCCCTATGCCTGGTGTTGGCCGTAGCCAAAGCGAAGGGAGCAACGGCTGGGGAGTTAACTTTTGCGGTGGCATTGCTGCTCTGGTGGTCGCTGCTTATCTCCGATCAGTGGTTCGATCGCGCCAGCGATGCTGAGAACCTTTATCAGGCACAGTACTCGGTTGATGCCTACGGCGAGGTGGTTACCTGGTTCGTCGCGTTTCTGATCCTGGCCTTGATTTCCTTCGCCAAGCCTGAGTACCTGAGTAAACTCACTCGCGGTTCCTACAAGTGGGTCACCCTTTTTGTGCTGGCTTCGCTGATGGCGTGTGCTTATTCTCCGAGTCGCTCTTACTCGGCGGGCTGGTGGTGCAAGCTTTTTGTGGTTTACTTAGTCCTCGCCCTTTGCACCAGCTGCATGGAAAAGATCAGTCAGATGCGCGCCTTCCTCTGGAGCACTATGTGGGGGCTCCTATTGGTATGCACGCTCGCCATCGGTGCAGCCCTCTCCGATCCCACAACGCTGTTTGCGGGGATTGAAGGTCGGCTGAATGCGGATCCGGTTGTATTGTCGGGCACTGCGAGCTGTCTCCTCATCGTGAGTCTGATCCTGAATTCTCTCCACGGACGACTGTGGCTGAAGTTGATCAGCCTCTTCGCCGTGGTAGTAACGATCATTAGTTTTGGCAAGACCGGGATAGTCGCCGGAGCCATTTCGGCGAGCATCTTTTTCCTCCTGCAGAAAAAACTGGCTTCCAGCCTTCTCGTGTTGGTGGGAGTGGGAGCGCTAGCTGCCGTACTGGTGGCAACCATCACTCCGCTGGGAAATTACTTTTCGAGCTATCACGGAGGAGCGAAACTTTCGGGCAGAACCGAAATCTGGAAGATGGCCCTGCCAGCTATCAAGCAAAAGCCGATCCTCGGGCACGGCTACTTAGCCTCCAAATTCCTGTTTAAAGACCAAAGAAAAGTCGATGCTGCTTCGCACTTGCATAATGGCTTCTTGGACACGCTTTACAACAGCGGGGCAATTGGACTGGGCTTATTGCTGGCCCTACATGGAACCATCCTGGCGAATCTCTTTCGCGCCCGCAAACACTTGTCAGCCTGGAAAGGCAAAGAGACGGATGATCTCCGTCAGGCCAATATCTTGCTCATGGGTTGCTTTGCCCTCTACCTGGATTTGCTGATTTATGGCTGTTTCACGCCCGCATTCGGTGGACGCATGACCGACCATTTCATGGTGTTTCTCTCCATAGTCGGCCTGAGCATGGCGCTGGAAAGCTTTGCCCGCGGGCTGGAGAAGCAAAGGGTCGTAGTCCCCGCCCCCAAAGTTTGGCGAAGAGGTTTTTCAATACCCTCCCCAAGTTCGACCTAGGACGGGTTTGCAACCACGTTCCAAGGTGTCCGATTCAACCGAAGTGAATTCACCATTCCATGAAGGAGATCAACCGCAATGCCAATTCCTGAACGCATTCTTGTAACTGGGGCCGGGGGTTTTATCGGGCACCACTTGGTGAGCCGCTTGAAGGCAGATGGTTTCTGGGTACGAGGTGTCGACATCAAGGAGCCGGAATATGCCGCCTCCGATGCCGACGAGTTCGAAGTCCTCGACCTGCGCGAATATTCCAACTGTGAATTTGCCACTCGCGGCATCGATCGCGTGTTCAACTTGGCCGCGGACATGGGCGGCATTGGCTACATCACCGCTTTTCTCGCCGACATCTCACGCAACAATATCCTCATTAATGCCCACATGCTCGAGGCAAGCCGGCAGAACGGCGTCAAGCGGTTTCTCTTTTCCTCCTCGGCTTGCGTCTACGCCGGCTACAAGCAGAAGGACGCCAATGTGCAGCCGCTCAAAGAAGAAGACGCATATCCGGCCGATCCGGAACCCGGGTACGGGTGGGAAAAGCTCTACGCCGAGGAATTGTGCCGTTACTATCGCAAAGACCATAAACTCGAGACCCGAATTGTCAGGTTCCACAACGTGTATGGGCCTCTCGGCACCTATGAGGGCGGCAAAGAGAAGGCGCCAGCCGCTATTTCCCGGAAGGTAGCTCTGGCGGCCGACGGCGCAACTATCGATATCTGGGGCGACGGCCAACAGACCCGATCATTCATGTATGTGGACGATTGTGTCGAGGGGCTGATTCGCATCATGAATTCCGACTATCACGAGCCTCTCAACCTGGGCACCGACGAACTGGTCACCATTGACGGCTTGGTAGATATGATCAGCGCGATCGCGGGCAAGAAACTGATAAAAGTACACGATCCTTCGAAACCGCAGGGCGTGCGCGGACGCAACAGTGACAACAATCGGCTGAGGCAGGTGCTCGGTTGGGAACCTTCCATCGACCTGAAAACTGGTCTGGTGGGCACTTACAAATGGATCGAAGCGGAAGTAAAAACCAAGACGGCATCTCAACCAGTCTCCGTCGGCTAGGTCAACAGTCATGGCACAACTATCAACCGCGAGTCGCGTGAATGTCCTCGGCGTCGGGATTACGCCATTGGGGACGAAGCAGATATTGCAGTTGATAGGTTCAAGCATCGCCAAAGGAACCAAGGGCTACATTTGTGTCACTGGCGTTCACGGCATCATGGAGGCACAGCGTGACCCTGTTCTGTGCGGCATCATCAACCGCTCCCTGGTAACCACCCCTGACGGGAAGCCCACCGTCTGGGTCGGGTGGTTACAGGGATTTCGGGATATGACCCGGGTCTACGGCCCGGACCTCATGCTGGACGCCTGTGCCGAGTCCGTCCAATCCGGATACACTCATTTCTTGTATGGGGGAAATGTCGGAGTGGCGGAGCGGCTCAAACTGAATCTGGAACAAAGATTTCCCGGTTTGCGCGTGGTCGGTACCTACACTCCACCCTTCCGGCCGCTCAACCCTGCCGAACAAACGGAATTGCAGGAACTTGTCGCACGCCTCAAGCCGGACATCTTCTGGGTCGGCCTTAGCACTCCTAAGCAGGAACGTTTCATGGCCGAATATCTTCCTCAACTAGCCACCAAAGTGATGATTGGCGTGGGTGCGGCGTTTGACGTCCACACTGGTGGCATCAAAGACGCGCCTGACTGGGTAAAGAAGGCCGGGTTACAATGGTTTCATCGCCTGTGTCAGGAGCCACGCCGCTTGTGGAGACGCTACCTTTATAACAACCCGCGCTTTGTAGTGCGAATCGCTTCTCAACTGCTTGGCTTGAGAAAGTACGAATTGGCATAAGTGCGGAATCAACGCAATCGAGCCAAGAGCCTCGAAGAGATGCAGAAACTCAGCCGTGTCGAAAACCTGCCGGAACAGAGCCCTGCGCAGGGCGTGACCTCCGCACGCCTCCTGTTGCTGGCAGCATCCTTTGGGCTAATCACTGGCTTGGTCGAGGGTTTCGGGCTGCAGGCATTCCACGGGTTTCAGTGGTTCGTACTGAACTCCAGGATCCCCGAGGGCGTGTCCATTGAGATCTTGTGGATTTCCCCCTTGGTTAATTTGGTCTTCTTCTTGTTCGTGGGACTCCTCCTTGCGATTCTTGGCCGTTTCGCGCCTCGTCTGCCCATCCTGCGAGTGGCGCTATTTTTGTTTTCCTTCATGGCAGTCGTGGACTGGCTGGGATTGACCGGACGCATCGCTGTCTTGGCCGAGCTGGTTCTGGCCATTGGTTTGGCAACGGTCATCAGCGGTCGCATGTATGAGAGGAGCACGGCGCTCTGGGCCTACGCTCCCAGAGTCATTCGAGGAGCGGCCATTACCACACTGGTCGCGCTCCTTGCTGTAGAGGGCGGGATCTGGTTACGCGAGGAAGTCGCTACCCGCAATCTGCCGGTCGCCAGCAAGTCATCGCCAAACGTCCTCGTAGTCCTGGTGGACACGTTACGCGCAGACCACCTCTCGACCTACGGGTATGCGCGGGCAACCAGCCCGTTTCTTACTGGCATTGCCCGTCAGGGCGTCGTGTTTGAAGATGCAGTTTCGACTTCCTCTTGGACGCTTCCGGCCCATCAGTCTCTGCTTACCGGACGCTATCCCCACGAACATGGGCCGCTGCGCGAGCAACCCCTAAATGAAAACTATCCGACATTGGCCCAGGTTTTGGACAAGCGTGGCTATCGGACCGCCGCTTTCTCCGCTAATAATGACTTCTTCTGCCGGCGCGCAGGGTTTGCCCGCGGATTTCTGCACTTCGAGGATTACTTCTATTCCGTCGAGGACATGATCTATAGAACCTTCTGGGGCCGGGTGTTTTTCCACAACTATTTGGCTGGACTGGTGGGACGCGACGAGTTGCCGGCTCGCAGAACGGCCGCTAACGTCAACCGCTCCCTTCTGCGTTGGCTTGACCGCGATCCGGACAAACCTTTCTTTGCCTTCGTCAATTTTCTTGATATCCATACTCCCTATGTGCCGGAACGGCCCTACCGCTACAAATTTGCCGGCAGCGATGCTCAAGCTCAGTGTCCGTCGCCTCGGCTCAGTCTCTCGATGCTGCTGCATCGTTCAAACGAGTTCGATTATCTGATGGGCCTCAGCGCGGAGTGTTTTCAGTTGCAGATTGACGCCTACGACGGCGGTATTTCGTACGTTGACGATCAAATCGCCGCGCTGTTTGCGGAATTGGCCCGTCGTGGACTCGACAAGAACACTTTGATCGTGATCACATCCGACCACGGTGAATCCTTTCGCGAGCACGGCCTTGTAACTCACGGTACTTCCCTTTACCGGGAACTGGTCTGGGTTCCACTCATCTATTGGTGGCCTGGCCACATTCCTTCCGGCATGCGGATTGACCGGCCTATCAGCGCTGCTTCGCTCCCGGCGACTATTATGGATTTGCTGGGAGATCCCGATGCCAAAGAATTTCCGGTGCCGTCGGTGGCTCAATTGTGGAATCTTCCTGGATCCAGTCCGGATTGGCCCTACCCTATTTCCGAGTTGGCTCAGGACGTGTACGTTCCCAAGCAATATCCCGCTTATCAAGGTTGGCTGAAGTCCATTACGGACCCCCGCTGGCATTTGATAGTGACGCAATCCGGGGCCACGGAACTCTACAATTATCCCCAGGATCCAGGCGAGATCCAGAACCTGGCGGAGAGCGCCCAGGGCAAAGCTGTCGTCGACGCCGTCGAAACCCAGCTGTGGTCCCAGGTGAACGCTCAGAATCACAATAAGACTGGTTTAACTCATCCCCTCAACCAAAACAAAGTAGCTCTGGTCACTAAGTAACTGAGTAGTTGTGCTGCCCGGTTCAACAGATTCAATTTCAAGGAGAAGGTAATGAGACTTTTATTTGCATTCTACGGTGGTCCGGACCAAATTATGGGAGTGACTTCCGCTCTAGCTACTATCGCCGGACTAGCACTCGTCTTCTGGAACAAAATGGTTGCCTTCTTCGGCAAAATCATGAACAAGATCCACCCCCATTCGGCGCCGAAGGAAACTGTGAAAGAGGCCCTGCCCCGCGATCAGTCCTTATGAAGAAAAAGGTCATTGTCGTTGGGTTGGATGGGCTTGAGCCAACCCTCGTAGAACGGTTGCTCCAGCGCAACCAGCTTCCCAATTTTGCGAAGATCCGCACTTCCGGCCACTATGGTCGGCTCCAGACCACCTACCCGGCCCAGACTCCCGTGGCCTGGTCATCGTTTGTGACTGGCACCAACCCTGGCGGTCATGGCATCTTCGACTTTATTTCCAGGGATCCGCAAACTTATTTGCCGGACATTGCGCTCAATCGATTCGAGCGTCCCAAAAGCATGCTGGCCCCACCTCGAGCCGTCAACAGGCGCCAGGGCGTGCCCGTTTGGCAATATCTGAGCAAAGCAGGAATTCCCAGTACGATCCTGCGTTGTCCCGTTACTTTTCCCGCGGAAAACCTGTTGGGCAAGATGTTGTCCGGGGTGGGAGTGCCGGATATCCGGGGGAGCCAGGGCACGGGTACCTTTTACACCCAGGACCGCACCGTCCAACCGAAAGAGCACGAGCAAGTGGTCTATCTCGATCGTGCGGCGGAGATCGTCACTCGTGTCCACGGTCCGCGCAATCCTCGCACTAATCCGCCATCCGACTTTACCGCGGAGATTCGGGTTCGAGTCGATCACGGCGCTCGCAAACTGGTCATTACCGCGGGATCGAACCTGGCCATCGAAGCCCCGGAGAACGGTTGGAGCCCGTGGGTCCGGCTCAAATTCAAGCTGTCCATGCTGCAGTCGGTGACCGGCATCGTGCGTTTCTATTGCCGGCAAATCGATCCCCACGTAGAGTTCTACGCTTCCCCCGTGAACTTCGATCCGGCCGCCCCGCTTTTTCCGATCTCCTCGCCGGCCGATTACGGCAAAACTCTCTCGGAACACATTGGTCTGTTTTCCACCGTAGGCATGGCCGAAGACCATACCGGCCATAACAACGGGCGCTTCGATGAAATGGCCTACAAGGCTCAGTGCGAGTTGGTCTTCAAAGAACGCGAAGACATGATGATGCATGAACTTGGCCGCTTCACCGAAGGTTTCCTGTTCACCGTATTCGATACACCGGACCGCTTGCAACACATGTTCTGGCGCTTTATCGACCCCGAGCATCCCAATTTTGATCCGGATCTCGCGTCGAGCCTGGGACCGTACATCGATGGACTGTATCAGCAGTGCGATGCTCTTCTGGGCCGCGTTCTGGAAAAGGTCGATGAAAACACTCTGTTGATCGTTCTTTCCGATCATGGATTCAATACCTTTCGTCGCGCCTTTGATACCAACACTTGGTTGTGGCAGAACGATCTTCTTGCTCTGGAAGGCGGCAAGAAGCCCCAGGAAGATTTGGGAGACGGTTTTGGCGCGGTTGACTGGTCCAAGACTTATGCTTACGCGCTAGGTCTTGGCGGAGTTTATCTGAACATGAAAGGCCGCGAGCGCAGTGGAATTCTGGAAGAGGGCAGCGGCGAAATCGAGAAAGTCCGTTCCACGCTGCAAACCGGACTCGCGAACTTCGCCGATCAGGAGACCGGATGCCCAGCAGTCCGCAGTGTTTCCCGAAAAGAAGAGATCTATTCTGGACCTTTCGTGAAAGATGCTCCAGATCTGCTGGTGAATTTTTGCCCTGGCTTCCGTGTTTCCTGGCAGAGTTCCCTCGGGGGGTTCGCGAAATCTTTGTTTGAGAATAACAACCGGCGCTGGAGCGGGGACCATATTATTGACCCCGATACCGTCCCCGGCATTCTGTTCATGAATAGGCCGGTGGTGCACAATCACGCGCAAATCATCGATCTTGCGCCCACGATCTTGCACTACTTGAACGTTCCCGATCATCTGTCGATGGAAGGAAAATCTCTGCTTTGAAATGGTATAACCGATGAAACTTTTGGTGTTAGGACTGGACTGCGCTGCCCCGGATGTGATCTTCGGCGATGAGCGCCTGCTGAACATCCGTCGTTTGATGGATGCAGGCCTATATGGCAAGCTGCAAAGTGTCGTACCGCCAATCACTGTTCCCGCGTGGATGTGCATGTCCACCAGCCAGGATCCGGGTTCCCTCGGAATCTACGGCTTTCGCAATCGGGTGGACCATTCGTACGAGAAACTAGGCTTTGCCAATTCGAACTCAATTAAGTCTTACGCCATGTGGGATCACCTGGCGCGCGAGGGCAAGAAATCAATCATTGTCGGCGTGCCGCCAAACTTTCCGCCCCGGCGGATCAATGGAATCAGCGTCGGATGCTTTCTGACTCCCGATACCACCAAGGATGATTTTACTTATCCGACCAGTATTAAGGCCAAAATCACTGAACTGGTGGGTGAGTACCCCGTCGATGTGAAAAACTTTCGCACCGATCGCAAAGATTGGTTGCGCGACGAGATATTCGCCATGAGTCGCAAACAGTGGCAAGTAGTCAAGTGGCTGCTCACGGAGCAGGAGTGGGACTATTTCCACTTCGTCGACATCGGACTGGACCGCGTTCATCACGGCTTCTGGAATTATTTTGACAAGAAGCACGTGCAGTACGAGCCCGGAAATCCTTATGAGAATGTCATCCCCGATTACTACCTCTGGCTCGATGAACAGATCGGCAGTGTTATTGAACTGCTCGATAACGAAACGATCCTGCTGGTGGTGTCGGATCACGGCGCTCAGCGCCTCGATGGCGGCATCGCCGTCAACCAGTGGCTGATCGACGAGGGGTTACTCGTACTCGATGAGTATCCCAAAGAAGTTACACCCTTTAATCAGCTCAAGGTCAACTGGGCAAAAACCAAGGTGTGGAGCGAAGGCGGCTATTACGCCCGGGTCTTTTTTAACGTGGAGGGACGCGAACCCCAAGGCACGATCCCGGCCGCACAGTATGAGGTGTTCCAAGACGAGATCAAGGCCAGGTTCGAGGCTATGAAGGACGATAAGGGTCAGCCTCTTAACTCGCTTGTCTTTAAGCCAAAGGAGATCTACCACACGGTTCGGAATGTTCCCCCTGATCTGATCGTGCATTTCGGCGGGTTGGATTGGCGCTCTATTGGTACCGTCGGTTATCCCAATATTTATGTCCAGGAAAACGATACGGGTCCCGATGGCTGCAATCATGCCCAGTACGGAATGTTTCTGCTAGCAGCGCCTAATTGCCCGATTAACGGTGAATTCGAAGGCGCGAAACTTCTCGACATCGCTCCCACGCTGCTAGACCTGGCTGGCTATGATATTCCCGAATCAATGCAGGGACGCTCCTTGGTCGCGGGAATGGAAAAGCGTATACTTGCAGACGGCACAGAGGCGGAGAAGGAAAAGATTATTCACGACCGTCTGGCTGGTTTGGGCTACGTCTAGGCTGTGGGTATCTGGTGTTGGGTGCTTATCTAAAGCAGATCACGGGATCACATCACGGCGCTCGGCGTTTCAAGTTCCGTAGACCGCGGTTTTGGACTCCAGGTTCGAAGACGTTATTCTTTTCGGATTCTTGCTCTTCTCCGGGTTGAATTCATACATCCAATAGTGGCTTGACAGTTTCCTGGTTTTTCTTAAGGATCGTAAATTCAGTATGGACATAGCATCCAACGCGATGTCGACCCCCCGGTCGCTGTCCGCAATCTCTCCCGATCTCGTTCCTGAGTTAGTGGATAAGTGGGCGGACATTGCTCCTGGCGCAATTGCGCTGAGTGATGATCGCAAGCGGATGACCTATGGGGACTTGAACCGCCGCTCCAATCAATTCGCCCAGTATTTGAGCACGCTCGGAGTGAAAGCGGACTCGTTGGTTGCACTGTGTTTGGGCCGTTCCGTGGAGCAAATCTGGAGCGCTCTGGCGGTTCTCAAGGCAGGGGGTGCGTACGTCCCCTTGGACCCGTCCTATCCAGTAGACCGTATCTCCTTTATGGTGAGGGATGCGCAGCCGTGTGTGCTCATTACTAACCGGGCGATGGTTGGGCATCTGCCTGCAGGTCCGTGGCGCACTGTCGTCGTCGATCGCGATCTCCGCGAGATCGAACGGCAGCCGGTGCAGGCTCCGCCCTGCTGCGTGACCGGCGAGAATCTGGCCTATGTGATCTACACTTCGGGTTCGACAGGGACACCTAAAGGCGTCGAGATCACGCACCGGAACCTGTTGAATCTCGTCTCCTGGCATAAACGAAATTTTGCTGTAACCGCCCGGGACAGAGCTACCAGTTTATCGAGTGTCGGATTTGATGCAGCGGTCTGGGAGGTATGGTCGCATCTCGTGGCGGGAGCTAGCGTCCACGTACCGGAAGACGCTTTGCGCTATCAACCGGCGGCCCTGCGGGATTGGCTGGTCGAGATGGGCATCACCATTAGTTTCGTTCCTACTTTGTTGGCGGAACGTCTAATAACTCTCAGTTGGCCCGCCCACACGGCACTGCGCGCTTTGCTTACGGGTGCCGATGTTCTCCACCATTACCCTTCTCTGACACTTCCGTTTACTTTTTTCAATAACTACGGACCAACCGAGTGTACCGTGGTGGCGACTTCGGCGCCCGTCAGCACGGTAGAACGTCCCGACCTAGTCCCCCCAATCGGTTGGCCGATTGACAACACCCAAGTTTACGTTCTCGACGAACATTTGCAGCCCGTGACCGCCGGGTCAGCTGGTGAACTTTACATCGGCGGTACTAGCGTGGCGCGCGGATATCGCAACAATCCGCAATTGACCGCCGACAAGTTCGTTCCGGATCCTTTCAGCAAGATCGCGGGTGCTCGGATGTATCGCACCGGCGACTTGGGGCGCTTATTGCCGGATGGGCAGATTGCGTTTTTAGGGCGGATTGATGATCAGGTCAAGATTCGCGGCTACCGGATTGAACTGAATGAAATCGTAGCTGCGCTCGATCACCACACTTCAATCGAGATGAGTTTCGTCCTCGCGCGTGAAAACAGCTCCGGCCAAAAACAACTCATTGCTTATGTTGTGCCACGCAACGGGTCAAAACCGTCCGGGGAGGACTTGCGGAAATTTCTTGTGTCCCAACTGCCAGACTACATGGTGCCCGAAGTGTTCGTGTTCGTTGCCTCACTTCCCTTGAACACGAACGGCAAGGTGGACCGCTCGGCCCTGCCCATGCCCCCAGAGGTTACTTCAGAGACAGGCACGGACACGGCGCCGCGGGTCATGATTGAGGAGCGGTTGCGGGACATCCTGCAAACCTTGTTGGGTATTTCCACCGTGGCGGTTGACGATAACTTCTTTATGCTGGGAGGGAACTCCCTTCTTGGCACTCAGTTAATCTCCCGGATGCGGGATGCCTTTGGAGTGGAAGTATCGCTGCTCACGCTCTTCGACCACTCGACCATCGCAGGCCTGGCTGTCCAAGTCGAGAAACTCATTCTGGAAAAATTGGATGCCGGGCATCGGGATTCAATCTAGAGTATCGCCGATATGGCGGTGGACACCCAAAATTACGCTGCAAGAACAGGCAAGCCCGACCCGGCTCTCAGCCTGTACCACCTGTTGGATCCCCAGGTTCTGGCGGATCCTTATCCCTTGTTCCACCGTCTGCGGACCGAAGACCCGGTTCATTGGGATCCCTTCCTGCACGCTTGGGTAGTCACTCGCTACGCGGATGTGCTGGAAGTGCTGCACACATTCTCCGCCGACCGCACACCCCACCCCGACCAGCTCACTGCCATGGGTTTGTCCGAACTGAATCCCATTGCGCAGGTCATGGTCCGCCAGATGCTTTTCCTCGACGCCCCCGCGCACAGCCGTTTGCGCGGCCTCGCTTCCAAAGCATTTACTCCAGCCCGTGTCGAGATCCTGCGGGGCCATATTGAAGAGATCGTGGAGAACCTTCTGGATCAGTTAAAAGGGAAAGATCGGATGGAGGTGATCGCCGACTTGGCCGAACCGCTGCCGGCCATTGTTACGGCGGAGATGCTCGGTGTTCCCACACGAGATCGTTATCAGTTGAAGGCTTGGTCAGCCGATTTTGCGGAGATGTTAGGTAACTTTCAGCACAATCCGGATCACGTCCCGAGGGTCCTGAAGACGGTTCAGGAAATGACTGCGTATTTTCGCGACGCGATTCGGAAACAAAAAGAGCATCCACGCGAGGGCCTGATCCAGGCATTCCTCACCGCCGAAATTGATGGAGACCGGTTCACCGAAGAAGAGATCATCGCTAACTTGGTCGTGACTATGGTCGGGGGACAGGAGACCACCACCAACCTGATCGGGAATGGCATGTTGACCCTTCTTCGCAACCCGCAACAGTTGCAAAGGCTGCGCGAAGATTTGATCCTCATCCCTTCCGCGGTCGAGGAAATGCTGCGCTATGAGAGCCCAAGTCAGCATACCGCCCGGATGGCTCCGAGCGACCGGGAAATGGGTGGCAAGCTCATCGCCAAGCGCCAGGCAGTCATAGCCGTAATGGCGGCAGCGAATCGGGATCCCGAGCGTTTCCCAGACCCGGATCGGTTTGACATCACCCGCAATGACAATCGCCATCTGGCGTTTGGATATGCAGCGCATTTTTGCTTTGGCGCTCCCTTGGCACGCATCGAAGGCCAGCTCGCCTTTGGAGCGATCCTGCGCCGTTTCCCCTTCCTGGGGCTGGAAACGGAAAAGCCGGTCTGGCGCACCAATCTCGGGTTGCGCGGTGTAACCTCTCTCAGCGTCGCTCTTCAATAACTGCCCCTGCCGTGCGTACTTTCCGCGCGGTACGAGCTCAAATGCCAGGCTCAATCAGATCGTCGGACACCCGCCACCTCCTGCAGGAATACCTCCAGGCCGCCCGGCCCGCCCGGCCATCACCGATTCTTCCTTCGGGCCTGAAGGCTCCCGCTCCGCTTTCGTTCGGACAGGAACAAATGTGGCTGCATCTCAAGATCGCACCCAGCCACGCCGCCTCCGCCTATAACGAAGCGATCGCGATTCATCGCAAGGGGCCTCTCGACGCGAAGGTGTTGGCCGCCTGCCTGAGCGAGGTTATCCGCCGCCATGAAGCATGGCGCACGACGTTCTCTGAAGTGGACGCGTGCCCGGCTCAAATTGTGCATTCTCCCCAACCGGTTGCGCTGCCTGTGGTCGACCTTCGTGAGTTGCCCGAGGCCGAGCGTGAAGCTCGCGCGTTGAGAATTCTTAGCGATGAAGCCCGCCGCCCTTACGATCCGGGTGCTGGTCCGCTGGTGCGGCCTACGCTCGTGAGAATGGCGGATGCGGAGTACCGGTTGATGCTCGCAATGCATCACATCGTGTTCGACGGATTTTCGATTTATCGGGTGCTCTTACCTGAACTCGCCATTCTGTACAAGGCATTTTCTAAGGGCGCACCGTCGCCTTTGCCCGAGCTCCCCATTCAGTATTCCGACTTTGCCCGCTGGCAACGGAGTTTGCCGGAAAGCCCCGCAGGTTCGCGCGCGCTGCAATACTGGCGCAAGAAACTGTCCGGCGATTTGCCTGTCCTGCAACTCCCCAGCGACCGGACCAGGCCGGCGGTGCAGACGTTTCGAGGAGCGATCTACAAGTTTAGTCTTCCTGCGGATTTAAGTCGTAAGCTAAAGGAGTTCAGCCGCCGGGAGGGCGTCACCTTATTCATGTCGCTATTAGCGGCATTCGACGTTTTTTTGCACCACTACACCGGCCAGGACGACATTCTGATTGGCGGGGTTACCGCCGGCCGCAACCGCGCCGAACTGGAGCCGCTCATCGGCTTTTTCCTGAACACGATCGTCTTGCGTACCGACCTCTCTGGGGATCCCACCTTCCGCGAACTGCTGGCCCGCGTAAAGGAGACGACCCTCGAAGCACTGACGCACGACGACGTTCCGTTCGAGCTTCTGGTCAAGGAATTGCGTCCGCATCGCGACGTCAGCGTCAACCCATTTTTCCAGGTACTTTTTTCCATCGAACCTCCTCTAGCATTCCAGAATTCCGATTGGGGGCTCAGCCAGGGTGAAGTCGATCTCGGAGCAACAAAATTCGATTTGGATTTCCAGTTGGATGAAACCCAGGATGGAATTATTGGTCACTGCTCCTACAGCACTGATTTGTTCGACTCGGCAACGGTGGAGCGCATGGTCCAACACTGGCAACAAGTTCTCGAAAACGCCGTGGTGGACCCAAACCGCCGGATTTCACAGTTGTCCCTTTTGCCGCCCCTGGAAAAGCAGGGCCTGCTGCTCGAGTGGAACCAAACTGACGAGGAATACCCGCGCGATCGCTGCATTCATGAACTCTTCGAAGAACAGGTGCGCAGCGCTCCTGACGATGTGGCCGTCGTCTACCGGGACGAGGTGCTCACCTACCGCGAACTTAATCGTCGCGCCAATCTCCTGGCTTATCGCTTGCACGGCCTGGGCGTAAGACCGGATACGCCAGTGGGTTTCTTTCTTGATCGCTCAGTCGACACGATCGTAGGACTTCTCGGCATACTTAAGGCCGGAGGGGCGTATCTGATTCTCGACCCCCAGTCTCCTCCCGAGCGGCTATCGTTCAGTGTCAATGATGCGAATTTGAAGGTCGTGCTGACTCAGCGGCGTCTGCTTGATCGCTGGACCGCCCCTCCGGTGACATTTTTGTGCCTTGACGACTCCTTGGCTTCGCATGCCGGCGAGCAGGATGGACCCTTAGAAAGCGAGGTTGCTTGCACCAATCTTGCGTACGTGGTTTACACGTCGGGTTCCACCGGCTACCCGAAAGGGATTGAAGTTACACACAGATCTGTGGTGCGCCTGATTTTTGCGATGGCGTCCCTGGGCCAATCCAGGAACGAAGTATTTCTGCAACTGGCGCCGCTCACCTTCGACGCCTCCACTTATGAGATCTGGGCCCCGCTGCTGCGAGGTGGACGTTGCATATTGTTTCCCGAGAGTACGCTCACCGCATCCGGCTTGAGAGAAGTTATCCGGAAGAATGCTGTGACCACGTTATGGCTGACCGCATCCCTCTTTCATACTCTCATTGACGAAGCTCCCGAGGTTCTATCCCCGATTCACACACTTCTGATCGGCGGCGAGCCTGTGTCTGTGTCTCATGTGCGTCGTGCACTCACGTTGTTGCCCGCCACGAAAATGATTAACGGATACGGCCCGACCGAGGGCACTACCTTCACTTGCTTGTATCGCATTCCTGCACAACTCGAGCCGGGCGTAGATTCGATTCCCATCGGCCGTCCTATTGCCAACACCCGGGTCTATGTTCTTGATCCACATTTGAATCCTTGTCCCGTGGGTGTCCCGGGCGAATTATGCATCGCGGGCGATGGTTTGGCCCGCGGATATTTGAACCTCCCCGAACTCACTGCCAAGCAATTTCTGCCCGACCCATTCAGCCGCGACCCCGATGCGCGTCTCTACAAGACAGGCGACATTGCCCGCTATCGGGCAGACGGGAATGTCGAATTCCTCGGGCGGCTGGACCAGCAGGTCAAGGTTCGTGGCTTTCGTATCGAGCTCGCAGAAATTGAGGCGGTTCTGCTCGAACACCCAGTGGTCCAGGCAGCTGTTGTAGTTGCCCAGGAATACCACGGCTCCAAACGGCTGGTGGCGCAATTTGTCTCTAAACCTGGCTCGTCTTATACGAAACCGGAGTTACTTGCCTTTCTCCGGGGACGCCTTCCCGAGTACATGCTACCCGCACAGCTTGTTTGTGTGGACCGCTTTCCCACTCTTGCCAACGGGAAAATTGACCGCAATTTGCTCAACTCGGTTGCAGACGATAACGAGCCGGAAGTCTGCTTCCACGAGGTCCCGAAAGATGTAACCGAGGCGCGCCTTCTGGAAATCTGGGAAAGCGTGCTGCCAAACCGTCCTATCGATCTGCAGCGGAGCTTTTTCGAACTGGGTGGCCATTCGTTGTTGGCATTAAGTTTGGTTCATCGTATAGAAACGGCCTTCGGAAGGAAAATGGGATTGGCCACATTCGTGAATGCATCGAGTATCCAAGAAATTGCCGCAGTTCTGCGTGATCCGGGTTATTCTGAGCAAATAGAATATTCCTCGGTCCCATCGCAATGAGTACAGATATTTCAAGTCAAGCGACATCCACCTCGACCGCAAAATCCCTCAGGTTGCGCGAGGCCAGCTTTGAAGATTATCCGCATGTGGTGGCACTCGAATCTAAGTTTCACTTGGACACTAAGAACTACGAGGCTTGGACCCATCTCTGGACTAATAATCCGGCTTACCGAAAAGTTAAGGACAAATTTCCTATCGGGTGGGTTTTGGAAAATCGGGATGGCGCGATTTCTGGATACCTTGGCAACATTCCGCTTGACTACGAGTTTGACGGCAAGAGACTTCTGGCAGCCACCACGCGTGCCTGGGTGGTCGATACCGCTTTTCGTGCGTATTCACCCTTGCTCTTGGACAGGTATTTCAGCCAGTCGGATGTCGATCTTTTCATGAACACGACCGTGAACTCTCATGCTGCTCAGGCCTATAGCGTTTTCCAGGGTGTGCGCGTGCCCGTGGGCGCTTGGGACCGTTCGCTGTTTTGGATTACCTCATACCAGGGTTTCACAGAGAGTGTCTTGAGAAAAAAGCGGAGCGTGACCACGAAGGCATTGAGCTATCCGCTTTCTCCGTTTGTATTCCTCCGAGACCGGCTCATGCGACGGCGCTTTCATGGAAAAGACAGCAGAATGAGTGTGATTCCGTGTGCTGGTTTCGATGATCGTTTCGATGCATTCTGGGCGGCACTCAGAAAGAAGAAATCCAACCTGCTGCTGGCGGTTCGTACCCCGGAAGTGCTGGAGTGGCATTTCAAGAGCGCTCTGGCTCAGGATGCAGCATGGATATATGCAGTGGAGGGAAGTTCTGGTCTGGCAGCGTACGCCGTCTTTCTTCGCCAGGATCAGCCGGAACTCGGCCTCACCCGAGTTCGCCTCGCCGATTTCAAGTATCTGGAAGAGGAGACCGGCCCCGCTCAGTTGACGGCCATGCTTCAGACCGCGATCGATCGGTGTCGAAGGGACTGCATTCACATGCTCGAAATTATCGGCCTCGCTCCAGCATTGGAAAAGGAAACCGAACGGCTTTCTCCTTACCGGCGCGACTTGCCCAGTTGGTTGTACTTCTACAAAGCAAAAGACAGCGACCTGGCGGAGAAGCTCAAGAATGCGGCCGTTTGGGAACCCTCCCTGTTTGATGGCGATTCCAGTCTGTAGCAGGCTCCAGCTACTGCCAGCTACTGATTGATCAGCAGGACTGGCTTGGCTCCAATGGCGACCGTGGAACCCGCGAGCATGTTAGTGTTGCCCGCCAGGTCACTGTATCGTGTGTAGCCGGCAGGGAACGCGAAGCTGCTCGTGGTACACGAGCCCCCGCTGCACGATTGTGAAGCATCCCAAACCGCTAGCGCCTGATAACCATTCGCGCGCTTGAACTGGCACGTCCACACCGACCCGGTTGCGTTGCAATTGGAAGTCAGGGCAGCCCCAACCATCCAGTCCGAGACGTTTTTGTAGGCGACCCCAGGTGCCAGCAAGCTTCCGGGAGCAGACGGATCATTTACATCAGGCTTCCACAAAGTGCCCCATACTTGATTGTTCCACTGGTACCAATAGAAACGGGCAATGCCGGCGGACCAATGTAGTAAGTAAAAGCGCGCGAGAAAAGCGGCTTGCATGTCGGGATCGGTAAATCCATTATTCAAGACGTCACCCCAACTGGCTTCCGTGTCCCACACCGGCTTCTTATCCTGTCCGTATTTGGAGAGAATGGGTAGCGACAGGCTCATATTACGAACCAAATCCTCTGGATTGCCGGCGGTCTTCTGTCCTGTCACATAGCCGTGTAACGCGATAGCATCCGCATATTGCCCGCCCCCGGCCGCGAGATAGCTATCTAACAAAGTTCTTGATGTTTTCAGTTGGGGCCCGAAAGTCGGAGTCAATACGACCGCCGATGGATCGGCCTGCTTGATGATTGCCGACGCGTCTTGCGCCATCCGGATCAGTTGCGATATCGTGCCTGTCCAGCGCAGCGGATTGCCCAACGCTTCATTCCAGATTTCCCAGTACTGGATGTGGCCGGTGCTACTCCGCTGGCTGTGGGAGACCAGGGCGCTGACGAAGTCCTTCCAGTGCTGATTGCTGCCGGTACCGTCGGTATTTAGGTCGTTGGGAGGATCGCAGGATCCTGCGCCCGCCGCACAACTGGAATCAGTCGGACTGGAAGAAGCCCATGCTGGTGTTTCACCGAAGGTATAGAGAATATCAACGTTGTGCGTCTGGGCATCAGTCAACCACTCATCCAGCAAGGTCCAGTTATACACTCCGTCAGCCGGATTGATATCTTGCCAGGAGACGCCACTGTCCCAGAGCCGTTGGGCACCGAAGGGTACTGAAGGCCAGGGTTGTCGCGAGATGGTGCCGGAATTCATTTGCATGCCCATATAGATTGCTGGGATGGCATCGGCGGGCGCCTGATTGGTGGGAGAAGAAGAGGAAGAAGTAGAAGAACTTGCGATGCCGGCGCAGGATGCCATTCCGACTACGGCGGCCAACATCGCAAGCACTCCGAATATCTGCCAGTACCGTACAGGGCTAGGGCTTCGGGGGAGCATCGATAAACCTCTCCTTCAGGGAGACCCAAATTCAACATCGGGCGTGCGGACTCAAGCTCAGGGCTAATTGCGCTTCAACCTCAAAGCGTAGTGCGGGCCCGATAGACCGCCCAGATGGCAAAAGACCATGCACTAAAACAAGAAGTCGGGTGCACCTTGGGGCAGTGGTCAGGCTGAGCCGGATTCGCTCTCTAGGCTTCCAGCCCTGCATTTTTGGCCTGGCGCACTCACTTCAACTGCTTTTGGCGCTGTAGATTGAGTTCAGTTTCGGGAGGCTTAAAGAATGTCCCACGGCAATAACCAGTCGACCCATCCTGTTGGCAAGCCCGGCCGGACGGTGGTTTTCTTTCGTCGTATTCGTCACCGGATTACTTCTACCCGGGCGCGCGTTCCCGTGCTGTGGTGGCGCCACCTTGGGCTCAAGCCGGAAGACGTATTCCTCGGATGCTATCCCCGCTCGGGTAGCACTTGGTTGCGCTTCACCCTGTTTGAGATCTTGACCGGAAAGCCTTCCAGTTTTGATTCCGTGAACGCAGCATTTCGCGGCCCCGGCGACCGCCGGCGCGGATGGCCACTGTTGCCAGGCCAAGGCCGATTCCTCGGCACTCACGAACTCTACCGCCCCAGCTACCGAAAGGCGGTTTACCTGGTTCGCGATGTTCGCGATGTGGCCCTCTCCGAATTCGCTTTTGAAAAAAACTTGGGTGTCGGTCCCACACAGTTTGACCACTACTTGGAAGACATGCTCCATAAAGGAAAGAGACATGGCCGCTGGCAGGACCATGTGAATTCCTGGCTCGACTCACCCCTGTCCAGCAACGGAGATTTGTTGCTCATTCGATACGAGGACCTGCGCAAGAACAGCGTTGACGAATTCATGAAGCTGACCGATTTTTTGGGGGTTCGCACTAATCGTGATGCCGTGGAGCAGGCCATCGCCAATAACAGCGTGGAACGAATGCGGGAAAAAGAAGATCGCCTTTACACTCAGGAGAACTATGCCGCGGTGCTCAGACGGCCGCTGAAAGGCGTTCAACCAGACGGCCGCTTCATCCGCTCCGGTAAGATCGGCGGATGGCAGGACAAACTAAGCTCGAAACAACTCCGGTTTATCGAGGAACACACAGCCCCTGTCCTGCGCCGTTTGCACTACCCGGTGCTGACTTTGGACGCTGACACGTCTTCCCCTGTGACCGCATTTGCGGGTTCGCGACCTGAGTAAGGCTTGAATCGGATCTCTCAACAGAGCGTCCTGGAAAGTAGCTTTATGAAACCATGCTCGGGCTCGAAGGGCGCGTCCCGCTTGGGATCTACAGGGTTGTGCAAACTATTTCATCTTGACAGGATTTCGCATATGCATGAGACTATGCGCAGCGTTGTTGCAGTAGCAAGAATCGCGGTCCTTTGCGGTTCCCCCCAAAAATAGACACAAAAATAAACACAAACTCAGAATGAACTCACACGAGACGCCAGCTTTTGACAGTCACGTGCTACGAGTCGGAGGAGAATCATGAAACTTGTTGTCCCACGTTTTGCGGGAGTCGTGTCCCTCGCCATTTTCCTGGCGCTCAATTTGCAAGCACAGCGGATAGGTACCTCCGCGGGCGGTTTCGTGAACGACGGAAGTGTCGCCACAAACGCCGCTATGTCTCTACCTCAGAACGTTGCCTTCGACAGTGCGGGAAACATGTACATTTCCGACACCGTGAATCAGCGTGTTCGCAAGGTCGACGCCACTACCAAGGTGATCACCACGTTTGCGGGCACGGGAATCGCAGGCAGGAGACACGGCGATGGCCACCCCGCGAACGAAGCGCCCATCAGAAATCCCCGAGGCATCGTGGTTGACGCGACTGGGAATGTCTATTTTTCCGACAGCGGTAACCAGAGCGTGCGCATGGTGGATACATCCGGGATCATCCATACGTTTGCCGGCAATGGTATCGCGGGTTATAGCGGAGACGGTGGCGCAGCCACGTCTGCTGAACTGAACCAGCCCGCTGGATTGACAATTGACTCCGCCGGCAACATCTATATCGCCGACACTTTCAATAATGTGATTCGGATGGTGGACACTTCCCACATTATCCACACCGTTGCCGGTGACGGGACGGAAGGCTACAGCGGTGACGGAGGGGCAGCGACCTCCGCCGAATTGGACCGTCCCCGAGGCATGTTTCTGGATGCCAGCGGAAACCTGTACATCGCTGACACCAACAATCGCGCCATCCGCGAGGTAGTATCGGGCATCATCAACACCATCGCCGGCAACGGCCAGTTGGGTTGCAGCGGTGATGGAAGCGCGGCTACCGCGGCGTCGATCGGGAACCCCCGGGATGTGCTTGTCAGCAACGGGACGCTCTACATCTCCAACGGTGGATGCGATCACATCCGGGCAGTGAGTTTGAGTTCCGGCATTATCACCACCTTCGCGGGGACCAGCCTGGGCTACGATGGCGAAGGCAATCCGCCGTTGTCCGCCAAGTTCTCAACCCCCACGGGCTTGGGACTTGATCCTTCAGGGAACGTCTTGGTTGTGGATTCGGGCAACAATCGGGTTCGCCAGATCACCACCACGGTGAACACGATCGCCGGAGGATATACCGGTGATGGTGGTCCCGCCTTGCACTCTGCCTTGAACGATCCTCAGAACATTGTCTTCGACAAGCACAGCAACATGTATATCGTCGAGGGAAATGGAAACCGGGTTCGCAAAGTTTCAACTGCCGGTACCATCACAACCATTGCAGGTACCGGGGTCACGGGTTCCAGCGGAAACGGTGGCCCAGCCACTGCGGCGACACTCAATAATCCTTTGGGTGTGGCTGTGGACGGCAACGCCAACGTGTATATCGCGGACAATGGTAACAACGTGATTCGCGTGGTGAATAAAGCCGGCACCATCTCGATCTATTCACAAAACACGGGCTTCTCCTCCCTGGCTTCGCTGGCCACGGACTCGTCCAACAACGTGTATGCCGCGGACCAATTCGCTTGCGTGATCTGGAAGATTACGAAGGGGGTTGCCTCCGTGATCGCCGGTGAGATCAACAATTGTGGCTACAACTCCGATGGAGTTCCAGCCACCAGCGCTTTGCTCAATTCACCGTATGGCGTGGCTCTAGACTCGAGTGGCAACCTGTTCATCGGCGACACCAGCAACAACCGCGTCCGAATGGTGAACACCTCCGGCATCATCAGCACCGTTGCCGGTAACGGAACCTGCGGTTACACCGGCGATGGCGGAAGCGCCACCGCTGCTGAGATATGTACTCCGTTAGGCGTCAAGGTCGATTCTTCCGGAAACTTCTACATCGCGGACTGGCGGAATGCCGTTTTCCGCGTTGTCAAGAGCGGCATCATCACAACCTTCGCTGGCGACGGCAAGACTGGCTTCAACAATAACGGCGAGCTCGCAATCCATGCCAATATTGATGGACCAGCCGCCATTGCCATTAAGCCGACCGTGAATGTACCGTTCCTGGTTGACGATCAACAGTACCGCGTCAGATATGTGAAATAGTTCCGACGTAAGCGACGTTCAAGAAAGCGTTCTAACTGCCCGAGCCGTAGCCCTGAATAAGGGATACGGCTCGGGTTTTTTTTGTCTGGAGCACGATGGCACAGCGGCAAAGAAAGAAGGGGGAAGCTTTGTTCGTGGAATTGAAGAATCAGATCGGTCTGCGCCCCTTGCGCCTGCGGAGATTGAAGTTTGTGCGAGAGCGGTTCTTTTTGGCGGCGGCTGCGCAAAACATCAAGCGTCTGGTCCGCTTCCTCAGCCAAGGACCGAGATCCATCCTGCCCGCGACCACCCCTGGGCCGGTGCGCAATCATTTGCGATAATGCGCAAACCGACTGCTTGTTTTTCCGCTTGCTCCCCGAAGCCTTTTGGGTTATTGTGCTGTGAATTTCGCCTTGCTCCCACCCGAGGTCCACCGAAGGCAAAGGAACAACCATGACGTCACGCAAGCTACCCGGCCAGGTTCGCATTTCGCAGAAAACTGCAATGAGGCTCAACCCAAAATTGGAGAAAGGCCTATTGGGTTACGCGGCGGCTGCTAGTGCAGCGAGCGTTTCCTTGCTGGCGCTAACTCCGGCAGCCGAAGCCAAAATCGTATATACGCCAGCCAACGTGCAGATCATTGGCAACGTTTATCTTGATCTCAACCACGATGGCATCCACGATTTCCGCTTCTCCACCACTCATCACTCGGGAACAGGAGCAGCTCACGCTGGCACCTTTTTCACGACGTCAGCCGCGCAGTTGCGCGTTTACCCGGTCGGGCCCCGCAACCAGATCTGGGGACACAGCAGCTATGCTTCCGCACTCAAACCAGGAGTTCCTATAGGCCCTAAGTTTCGCCAAGGTGGCTTTTCGATGGCGGCGGTCAGGGGAATCAACGGCCAGTTAAGCGTTTACTATGGTCCATGGGAAGGCACAAAGAGCAACCGGACGGTTAAGAATCGGTATGTCGGGCTGAAGTTCCTGATCAAAGGCCAAGTCCACTATGGATGGGCGCGTCTAACCGTCACCGTCAAGTACCCCATTTCGGCAACCTTGACCGGCTACGCCTATGAAACCGTACCCGACAAAGCCATTGTTACCGGGAAGACCAAGGGCCCGGACGCGGAGGGCCCGGACATGGAGCAGATCGAACCGACAGCCGATCAGGGCACGCGCTCGGACCTTCCTCAACCTGCGAGCCTAGGCATGCTGGCTCTAGGAGCGGCGACAACTGGCCGCAAACGGAGTGCGATATGGCAATAACGCTCACTCAGCTACAGTTCAAGCGCCACAGTTACTGGCGCACGGTGTTCAACGCGATCATCGCCGTGGCCTTGGTTTTTACGTGGGCATACGGCGCGAATGCTGCCAGCACCGAGAAAGTGCTGTACTCCTTCCGCGGTATGCCCGACGCATCGATCCCAACCTCGAACTTAATTTCCGACGATGCCGGCAATCTATATGGCACAACAGCGAGGGGCGGAATCAGCGACGGATACTACGGCAACGGCACCGTGTTTAAGCTTTCCCCCGCATCCGGCCATTGGCGTGAGACCATCCTCTATAAATTCTCCGGCGGTTCCGACGGGAAATACCCTTCCAGCGGCCTGGTCAGTGACAGTGCTGGAAACCTCTACGGTACCACGTCGCAGGGCGGAAGCGGTTCCTGCGGCTGCGGAGTTGTGTTCAAGGTGGATCCCAGTGGAACGGAGACCGTGCTTTATAGTTTTAACGGAACCGACGGCGAAGGCCCGATGGGCAATTTGATTTTCGATGCCAACGGCGATCTTTTCGGGACCACAACCAACGGCGGAACGAATTTCGACGGGACCGTCTTTGAGCTCATACCCAACTCTGACGGCACTTGGACAGAACAAGTCCTTCACAGTTTCAGCATCAATTCTGGGGACGGATCAAACCCCGAGACTGGCGTGGTTATGGACAACGCCGGGAACCTCTTCGGCACGACAGAGGCTGGAGGCAACAACCCTGGCGATGGCACAGTTTTTGAGCTCAAGCACAGCGGGAGCAGTTGGACGGAGAGCATCCTCTATTCGTTCACCGGTGGTGCGGATGGATCAAGGCCCTTCGCAGGTTTAACCATCCACGATGGAGACCTTTATGGAACGACTGTTTCCGGAGGCAGCAACAGTGCGGGCGTGGTCTTCGAGCTCCAGCGGGGCTCGACGGGATGGACCGAAACCGTAATCTACGCGTTTAAGGGACATCCGGACGGAGGGAGCCCGGAAGCGGGCGTGATCTTCGACAAATCAGGGAACCTCTACGGCACCACGTATAGCGGAGGCTGGCGCTATTGTTTTATCGGTTGCGGCACCATCTTCAAGTTGACGCCGAAATCGGGCGGTGGTTGGCAAGAGACGGTGCTCTACCACTTCAATGGCCGCGGCGTCAGCGATGGACAAAATCCCGAAGCCAGCTTGCTGCGGGATGCCAAAGGTCACCTCTATGGAACCACTCCGCTGGGCGGAGGAACAAAGAGCTGTCCTGACGGCTGCGGTGTGGTTTTTAAACTGTCCCCATAGCCGCAAAGCAGACCTCCAGCGCCCCCGACCCCGCCATCCCATCGAGGAATACGGCAAAATCGCCATCCTGCTCAACACCCAGTGAGGCCGGCATGGACCTTCGAGGCTGAGAGTCTCGCCACCCACCCTTTCCGCACAGAACGCCGAAAAGAGTGGGGCACCCCCATCCTCGTTGGATCGGCGAAAGGCTGGGCCAGCCCCCAAAGTGTAGATTGTGTTGCTTAGCTCTGAGGAAGGCAGGAAACGTCCCGTCTGTCCCCGGGTTTGTCCCCCAACCATCTTTGGCCCTCCCGGCGCTACGCCATCGATATTCGCCAATGGAACCGCGATTTTGCGACAGTTACGGCGTGGCAGACCTCGAGCAACGCGACGTTTCATCTTGACGGACCCTTTTAATTGGAAGACACTTTACAATGCAATTGAAAGGCAGTCATGAGAAGCGCCGGTTGGCCTCTGGCGTTGATATTCATAACGATTTTCTTCGGTCCCAGCGACGCATCGGCCGGGCAATTCAGAGGTGCGGTCTACGACCGGGCTGGGCCGAGACCGTATCAGGTGATCGCGACCCACCTGACCAATAGTGGCAATATTGACTTGGTCGTGGCAAACCTTCCTTCCAGTGAAGTGTTTATCCTTCTCGGGGAGGGTGATGGGACGTTTCAAAAACCTTCGAAGTTTTCTGCCATAAAACCCATAGCCGTGGCCGCCGGTGACTTCAACGGCGACGGGAACCAGGATCTGCTTGTGGTCGAGGCCGGAGGAAGGTCCAAAAGTGCGATAGCAATCTTTCTAGGCGACGGCAAGGGCAACTTCCACAAATCTGCTGAATACGTGTCGGGGCTGGAGACCACAGCCGTGGCGGTGGGTGATTTCAATGGCGACGGGTTTCTCGATGCCGCGGTAGCCAACTACGGCGGCGGAACCGTTAACGTGTTCTTCGGCGACGGCAAGGGCAGACTCGGAACGCCCTCCACGTACAAAGTAAAACAGCCGTTCCACATAGCGGCTGCCGACCTCAATGGCGATCACCATTCTGATCTGGCGGTCGCTCAGGGTGGGATACTTGGCGTTGCCGTCCTTCTGAACGACGGTACAGGCAAATTCGGCAAGCCAGTTAGCTACTCAATCGGGAACGGCGGAGCGCTCGATGTGCAGATTGCTGACCTGCGCAACAACGGCAATCAGGACTTGGTCGTTGCAAACTGGGAGCAGGGTATGACGGTTTTGCTGAATGAGGGCAATGGGACCTTCGGCAAACAGGAAACTTACGTACCCGACTGCCACTGCGACGCCCCTTTCGCGTGCGTCGTGGCCGACTTTAATTTGGATAACAAGCCGGATGTCGCCTGCACGACTTGGCAGGGCGAATCCTATTTGTTCTACGGGAACGGCGCTGGCAAGTTCCCAACCTCCGCTCCCATCTACGAAAACATCCAGAATGACGGTGCCTACTCCCTCGCTGCCGGCGACTTCAACAACGACAATGCCCCCGATCTGGCTTTTGCCATTGAACTGAGCGGCAAAGTCGCGATCATGCTTAACACGAAGTAGCTATTTACCTCTTTACAGGGAACAATACTGGGCGGGTGGCCCACCCATTCCAAGGGCAACTCTGAGTCTCGCATAAAGCGGGTACCCCTTGATAAGAGCGAAGGCTCGGTCAAGGGCACACTTGTTCTGGGCGGTGCGTTGAGCACCGCAGCGTTGCCAGAGAAGGTTGAGGACCAAGACCCTGGAATCTCACGCTAATCACTTCCGGTGAAACTTCGTTCCACACAACCATCGATTCGGCCACAACCTCGGACGGGTTGGCCCAGACCATCGGTTCATTTTGCTCTCTAGGGTGCCCCGTCCAAGCTTCGCTTGGGCGGGGATTTCCTCGACTCATGGATGGTCCATCCCTTACAACGAAAAAACATGATAGATACGGCATGGAACGGCGCGTGGGACAGGTCGCCCACCCGGCTCAATCACTCTTCTCCCCGCATAGCCATGGGTGCCCCATCCTTTTCCGCGTTCTTTGCGGAAAGGGTGGGCGCGCGAGCCTCTTAGCATGGCCCCCAATCGCTTTCTTGTTGACCGGAAGCCTTAAGGCAGATAACATCCATCAAGATTCCATTATCTCGAAGATAATAAGCGATCTTTGAAAATTTAACGCACCGAAACTGTCTCGCTCGCCCCAGGGCTCTCTAATCGCAGTCCCATAACGGGATCGTCCAGCCCACGCCCACGCGTAACTCCCATGTTCTCTAGAGTTTGCGTATAACTCCTTTAGACTCAAAGATCTAGCACGTAGTCGCAAAATTACTCTTTTGTTTTCAAGATTTTGCATAACAAAGGGGGGAGGGGGGTACCCTTTGCGGCGCACATTTGATTCCCGCGACGATTGTTCGTTTCTGGCGTCAGGTCGAGGAGAGAGCCAAGCCTCCCGCACGCGCCTCCGTCGGTGTCACCCCTAGACGATTAATCGTCGTCAGGATCCGTGGGCGGCCGTTTGTCTTCCAGGAAATGCTTGGCGTCGTACTTGGCCGGAACGGTTTGAAAGGTCAGCGGCGTCTGATTGAAGTCGAAACAATCCGAAAGGTCGCCGGTTTGGGTGAAAGTATCCGCGTACGGGGTGGAGGCGCCGGGGGCAATGGTGCCCAGAGCGAAAGTCTTTTCGATGAATTTCAGGATGCTGCCAAAATCATAAAACGTGTGGGAGATATTGGCCGCCTTGGCGTAAGGCGATACCACGATCAGCGGCACCCGGAAACCGTATTCATAGGAGTTGATAATGGAAGGCGGCGGAACGTGGTCGTAAAAGCCGCCCCAGTCGTCCCAGGTGATGATGATGGCGGTATTGGCCCAATACGGGCTGTTGCCGATGGCGTTGACCACCGAGGCAACCCATGAGGGTCCGGTACCGTCGTTGATCCCCGCGTGGTCAGACACCGCCCCGGTCGGAATCACCCAGCTCACGCTGGCCAGTTGTCCATTGGCAATGTCGTTCAGCACCTGGGTATATTGCAAGACGACATTATTAGTCCAATCGGAACCGATACACTGGGTGGCGTTGGGAGGGGCCGCGTTAGGCCCGCACATATGCTGGATGGCATTGGGGCCCGTCCAGATCGAACCAGCCAATGGCGCGTAATATTTCCAGCTGATCTGACTGGCATTCAGCAAATCCGTCAGGGTGGGGTGATCGTAACAGGGATACATCGATTGCGTTTCGTTGGTATTGGGATCTGGGTTGGTGGAGTCGATCAGTTGCACGGTTTCTTGCGGAGGAGCGATGCAGCCGGTGTGCTGGTCTGATATTCCGGTTGGATCGCCCAGCGGATTCTCCGCGGCGAAGAACTGGCTCATCGCATCGGTTGGCGGCACGGGCGCGGAAGTTCCCGCGATAATGAATTGGTGCGCGGGGAAGCTGGGTCCCTGGTTAGTCTGGAACATGCGATCGCCAAAGGTGTAAGTTTCGGCCATTTTGAAGTACGGTGCGAGAACGCCAGTGGAATTGTCGACATAAGTGAATTGGGGATGGGGCGGAGGGCAAGGCGGCGGCGCGTTGGGGTTGCAGCCCACGGGGATTTTGTCCGCTCCGTCCATTTTGCCTCCGTCATACATCTTCAAGAATGAAGCATGTGAGTGGTCCGGATCAAAGTCACTTCCCAGCGGCGCGGGCGTCAGCGTAATCTGCTCGCCCTTGGAATCGAGGCCGACGTTCTTGATGTCTGCACCGGCCGCGATCAACTTTGGATCCTGAAAAAGATTGTCCGGGGTTCGATTCTCCTGGAAGATGACCACCACGTGCTGAATCTTTTGCGGCGGCAGTGGCGGCGGAGTCGAACTTCCGCCCCCACCCCCGCAGCCGTTGAGGCTGACCAGGAGCACCGCGCAACATCCCAGTAAACCCCACAGCAACAATATCTTGGCTCGCGTCATGTCGTTCTCTCCAAACGAATTTTCTTTGTCTTAGATATTTTCTTTGTCTTAGATAATAGCTTTGTTTTAGATGATAGTTTGTATGAACCCGTTTTCCTTTGTTTCCACTCGCTCCCAAACCAAGACCTAACCGCTAAAATTCGCCCCATTTGCGTGGCATGAATGTTTCGATGCAATCGACCGGCTTTGCCGGCGTGTGTCGAGAGAGTGCGAGGCCCCATGAAGGGAGCCAGGAATTGGTCGAATCGCCGACGCGGTTCCGATTCGACGTCCCTTACCGCCTGGCATTAGTCTTCTGCCACCGCGCAGAATCGCCTGCGATGCACTTCTGAGACCTATCCGCCCATAAACAACACGCGTAGAGTCCGACCGAACGGTAAAGCCAGAGTTCCATTCCATCAGGAGTCTATGCAATGCCAATACCTTTTTCACGTAAGGCCGTCCGCCGCGGGTGCAAGAAGGCCCAAATAACGAATAACCCGCAGATCCTGCAACGGATAGCCGTCGAGAATCGGCATCAGCATCAGAGTGGCCTCATTGTTTCCCTATCCATTTCTGTTCTCCTGATTTGTTCTCTCGTGGGTCAGAGCCAGGCACAGATGGCGACACATCTCTTCGATCTGCAAATGAACAGTGGCACTATCGCGGAACAGCCCTGGCCATGTGTTTCTTTTGTGGGCATGCGCTTGTGGGACAGTCAAGTGCACTGGCGGGACATTAACACCGCCCCCGGGATATATGACTGGAGCCTCCTGGACTTGTGGTTAGCCGATGCTCAACTCCACAACATCGACGTTCTTTACACGTTCGGCGAAGTCCCGGGCTGGGCTTCCTCTGATCCCAACGACGGCCATTGTTCGGGTGGATCGGGAGCATGTGATCCTCCCAACGATCTCAATGCCGACGGCAGTGGCACTGATCAACACTGGAAGGATTTCGTCAGCGCCATTGTTTCCTACAGCAAGAACAGTAACACCGGTCACATCCGGTCTTGGGAGCTTTGGGATGAAGGCCTCGGCAATCCCTTGCGTTGGACGGGCACGATTGCGCAACTGATCCGAATGGCGCACGACGCCACTGCCATCATCAAGGAGGCAGACTCGTCTGCGGTGGTATTGAATCCATCCTTTGGACCTGAGTTGAGAAATTCCCGAG